>Ga0187893_10003697_pt1 | contig 30386 bp, 31 predicted proteins | sample MA1701074metaG_FD_139574 | JGI IMG/M metagenome (GOLD analysis project Ga0187893, IMG submission 139574) | White microbial mat communities from a basaltic lava cave in the Kipuka Kanohina Cave System on the Island of Hawaii, USA - MA170107-4 metaG ...
GGCGCCGTCAAGGCAAAAGGACACGGCGCGAAACCGCAGCCCTCCGCAGACTGCGGGCGGGGCATTCGCGCCCTACCACCACGCGGTATCGCTCTGCATGGCTCCAGTATCAAGATGCGCCCGTGAAACGCGCGTCGTGAAAAGCGGGCTACGCCTGCGCCTTCTTCTCGATTGCCGTTTGCAGCGTGTGCCACGCGAGCGTCGCGCATTTGACGCGCACGGGAAATTTCAGCACCCCCTCCAACGCCTTGAGGTCGCCCATTTCCTTCCCGCCGAACGGCGCGTCGCCGCGCATCATGTTCTGGAATCCCGCGATGAACGTCTTCGCCTCGGGCAGCGCCTTGCCCGCGAACTTCTGCGTCATGAGGGACGCCGAGGCGATGCAGATGGCGCAGCCTTTCCCGTCGAATTTCACCTCGGAGATTTTTCCGTCGTCCAGTTTCGCGGTGACGGTGATGTCGTCGCCGCAGAGCGGGTTGTCTTCGTGCGCCTCAAGGTCGGCGGGATTCGCGCGCCCCCTGTTCCGAGGACGGCGGTAATGGTCCATGATGATTTCCTGGTAAAGTTCTTCGAGCACGGCGCGGGAAAGTATCACAAAAGCAGGAGCGCCGAAGCAAAAAACTCTTTTGCGCCTCGTCGCGGCGAATAGACTGGTCGCGATGCAGGAAGACGTCGTCATCGTGGCGGGGATTTGAGCGGGTGTGGCAACGCTCCTGTTTCTGGTCACGCGCATCCGCTACGTCGTGGACGACGACCACGTGCGGGTGGTTTTCTTCGGGCAAACCGTGCGCAAGATTGCGCTGACCGATATCGAGGAAGTACGCGCGGGGCGTCCGTTCTGGAATGAGCACTGGGAAAACACGCTCTGGACCTTCGGTCGTTCCGTGACGATCCGCCGCAAGAGCGGCTGGATTCGGAACGTTGTCATCAGCCCGCGTGACCGCGACGAATTCATCCGCGACCTGAAATCGAGGCTCGTTTCCCGCGCGCCGTCGTTGTGATGCCTGACGGTTGGCGCAGCTTGCGGAGAACTTCCTCGAAATCCGCAGGCAGCGCGGATTCAAAGCGCACAGTCTCGCGCGTTGTTGTGTGGACAAACTCCATCGCCGCCGAGTGCAACATCTGCCGCGTTGCGCCGAGTTTCCCGCGCAACGTCGCGTTCAACTCCGCGTTGCCATAAATGTCGTCGCCGACGATGGCGTGACCGATTGTTGCGAAGTGTGCGCGTAACTGGTGTGTGCGTCCCGTCTTCGGGTGCGCCTCGACAAGCGACAGCTTCAAATCACCGAAATCGAACACTTCCTTCCGCTGATATTCCGTGTCCGCGTAAATTCCTCCGCGCCGCGTGGGTTTCATCACCGCCAGCCAGCGTTTCCTGTCCATCACCTTCTTGAGCGCGAATCGGATGGAGCCTTTCGGTCGGGTCTCGCCAACCAACAGCGCGAGATACGTTTTTTGAATTTCCTTGAGTTTGAGTTGGCGATGCAACCCCGCAAGCGCGGGACGCGATTTTGCCATCGCAACGACGCCCGACGTGTCGAGGTCGAGCCGATGCGCAAACGCGGGCTTGAATTCCGCCGCCGCATTGGTCTTGAGATATTCCAGCGCCGCCGCCAGCAGCGTCTCCGAATCCTTGTGATGACGGTCGCCGTGCAACGGCACGCCCGCGGCTTTGTTGAGCACGAGCAGGTCAGCGTCCTCAAAAAGAATCAGCCCGCGAAATTTTTGCCTCAAATCGTCACCCATGGCGGCGACTCTATCCGTATCCACACCCGAAACGCAAACCTGCCGTCGTCAGTCTTTCTCCGCACTCGACAAACTTTTCAGGCGCGTTTAGGATGCCGCCGTTTTGAATTTGGGCGTTTAGCTCAGTTGGCTAGAGCGTTTCCTTGACATGGAAGAGGTCACAGGTTCAAGTCCTGTAACGCCCACCATTTGCGGCGGAAATGACGAATGACGAATTTCCTAATGACGAACCAATGTCTAAGCCCGAATGACTAATCAGTGGGAAGTTTTTTTGGGCATTCGTCATTCGTCATTCTTTAGTCATTCGTGCTTAGTCATTAGTCATTCCACGCGCCGAGAGTCGAAGTATGGCTGACAAACCAGAACAACCAGAGAAGCGCGAGCGCAAGACGCTCGATATGCGGGCGAAGATGTCCGACATCGAGCGGTTGCGGCATTCTTGCGCGCATGTTTTGGCTTCAGCGATTTGTAAGCTTTGGCCTGATGCGCAGTTCGCGGCTGGGCCACCTGTGGAGAATGGGTTTTATTACGACGTGGAGTTGCAGCACCGTATCTCGCCTGAGGATTTTGCGAAAATCGAGGAGGAGATGAAGGCGGTGGTGAAGGCAAATCAGGTTTTCGAGAAGAAAGTTGTCTCGCGCGCGGAAGCGGAGGAGTTGGCGAAGAAAGGGCGGTTGGCGGCGTTGGGCGACCGGTCTTTTCCCAGCAAGTTCAAGCTCGACATGCTCAAGGACATTCCTGAGGGCGAAGACATTTTGCTTTTTAAGAACGGCGAGTTTCTCGACCTCTGCGCGGGACCGCACGTGATGCGGACGGGGAACATCGGCGCGTTCAAACTCACGAGCGTGGCGAGCGCTTATTACAAGGGCGACGAGAAAAATCCGCAGTTGCAGCGCGTTTACGGGACGGCGTTCAAGAACAAGACGGAGATGGAAGCGTATTTCACGATGCTGGAAGAGGCGAAGAAGCGCGACCATCGCAAGCTCGGCAAGGAGATGCAGATTTTCACGTTCGACGACGATGTGGGTCCTGGGTTGCCGCTCTGGTTGCCGAACGGCGGCATCATCATCGAGGAATTGGAACGGCTGGCGAAGGAAACGGAGGACGCGGCGGGTTACAAGCGCGTGCGCACACCGCATATCGCGAAGGAAAATTTATATAAGACGAGCGGGCATTTGCCGTATTACGCGGAGAGCATGTTCCCGCCGATGGAATTGCGTGAGGAAGGGGGAGCGCACGCGCCCTCGCGTGCGGATTCCCGCGCCTCGCGGGAATCGTCTGTGGGGGGGAAGGCGACGGACGAGGCGTCCGTCGCAGCACGCGAGGCGCGTGCGCTCCCCGAAGCAAAATATTCGCGTCGTAATCTTCCCCACTTTGAGCGCCCGTGGGCAAAGTATGCAGTAACTTTTTCGACCGTAGAACGGCGTCAGCTTTCTCCCGCAGAACGAGATATTGTCCTCAAGAGCATCCTGTTTGGTCGCGAACATTTGCAATACGAAATCTACGCTGCGTGCGTTATGCCCGACCACGCACACATGCTGTTTGAGCCGCAGATAAAGTCAGAAGATTCCGACGGCAAACCAGTGTTCTGGTCGCTGAGTGAGATTCTTCAGGGAATTAAATCGAGCACAGCACATCGCATCAATCAGGCAGCGGGGACGAAAGGAACGGTTTGGGAAAAGGAATCCTTCGATAGGATGATTCGCTCGGAGTCCGACCTCGAAGAGAAGTTTCATTACATTTGTCGCAATCCTTGGGATTCGGGCGTTGCGAAAGAAGATGAGGATTATCCCTGGTTGTGGACTCCTGAAAACGCGAGGGGAGCGCACGCGCCCTCGCGTGTGGATTCCCGCGCCTCGCGGGAATCTGCGGGAGAAGGGAAAGCGACGGACGAGGCGTCCGTCGCAGCACGCGAGGCGCGTGCGCTCCCCGAAGCTTCTGTTTCGCGCTACTATCTCAAAGCGATGAACTGCCCGCATCATCACAAGATTTTTGCGGCGACGCCGAAGAGTTATCGCGATTTGCCGTTGCGGTTGGCGGAGTATGGGACTTGTTATCGTTACGAGCAGTCGGGCGAGTTGTTTGGGTTGATGCGGGTGCGTTCGATGCAGATGAATGACGCGCATATTTATTGCACGCTGGAGCAGTTCGAGCAGGAATTTCTCGCGGTGTGCAATATGTATCTGAGATATTTCAAAATTTTCGGCATCGAGAAATATCAGATGCGCTTCAGCACGCACGCGACGGAGGGGTTGGGGAAAAAATATGTGGACGAGCCCGAGTTGTGGTTGAAGACGGAGGACATGGTGCGGCGGGCGTTGCAGAACGGGAAAATCAATTTTGTCGAGGTCGCCAACGAAGCGGCGTTTTATGGGCCGAAGATTGATGTGCAGGTGTGGAGCGCGATTGGGAAGGAATTTACGCTGGCGACGAATCAGGTGGATTTCGCCGTGCCGCGTCGGTTCGGGCTGACTTACAAGAATTCCAAGAACGAAGACGAGACGCCGTTGTGCATTCATCGCGCGCCGTTGGGGACGCATGAGCGGTTCATCGGTTTTCTCATCGAGCATTACGCGGGGAATTTCCCGACGTGGCTTTGTCCCGAGCAGGTGCGGGTGTTGCCCATCACGGACGCGCAAAAAGAGTATTGCCAAGCGGTGGAAAAGCGGCTAAAAGACGCGCGCATTCGGACAAGTCTTGACGATAGCGGTTCGCCAATCGGGGCGAAGATTCGTCAGGGTCGGCTTGATCGTGTGCCGTATATGTTGATTGTCGGCGAAAAAGAAGTGGCAGCGCAGACGGTTGCCGTGCGTTCTCGCGAACAAGGCGATGAAGGCGCGGTGTCTTTGGACACGTTCTTGGCGCGCGCGCAGGGTGAAATTCAGTCGAGAAAGTGATGACACCCCGCGAGATGAGCGCCGTCGGCTTCTGTTGGAGAGTTTCTCCCGCAACACGCAAAGGAGGAAGCTATTAGCTCGTTTTTTCGCGTGCGGGTGAATGAGAGGATTCGGGCGAGGGAAGTCCGATTGCTGGATGCTGAAGGCAAACAGTTGGGGATTGTGCCGACTCACGAGGCGTTGAAGCGGGCGCGGCAAGGTGGGCTGGATTTGGTTGAAATTTCGCCTGAGGCGCAGCCGCCCGTTTGCAAGATTTTGGATTTCGGCAAATACCGCTACGAGATGGCGAAGAAGGAGCGCGAGTCGCGCAAGCACGCGTCGTCGGGCGGGAAGATGAAGGAGTTGCAGTTCCACGCGAACATTGACCCGCACGATTTGCAGATCAAATTGAATCACGCGCGCGAGTTTTTGCAGAAGGACATGCGCGTGCGCTGCATGTTGAAGTTTCGCGGACGCGAGATGGCGCACATCGAGTTCGGCAAGCAGGTGATGGAAAAACTCATCAAGGGCTGCGAAGACATTGCCCGAGTTGAGGCGCCCCCGCGCATGATGGGGCGCACCATCAGCATGATGTTGACCCCTGGCAAGGCGAGCGCGAAGAAAACCGCGCCCCAGCAACAACAGCCGCAGGCGCTGCATCAGTCGCGCCCGATGTCGCCCCAGCGCCCGCAGGGTCAGCCGAACAACCCCGTGTTGGGAGACAATTTCAAACTGCCGCAGAACGATCCGAATAAAAAGGTGTAGCGGCGCTTCTGTGAAGCGCCGAAGGAAACTGCAATCTGGCGTTTCACTGGACCGTCGTTGCAACCATTTCGAAAGGAAACCATGCCTCACATCAGAAGCCCCAAAACAAAAAAATCCGCGTTGAAACGCTTCAAGATCACCGCGAATGGAAAAATTCTCCGTCACCGCGGCGGCAAACGCCATTTGATGCAGAGCAAGTCGGGCAACCGCCGCCGCGCGCTGGGCAAAGCTGCCGTTGTCCACAAAACGGACGAGTATCGCATCACGCAAATCCTCCCGTTCAGCCATCGCGGGTAGCCGATTCTTGGACGGCGCCGAGGAGGATGATTGTGTTTTCAAATGCGCTGAACACCGAACACCAAGCCCCCTTTAACCCTTTAACCCATCAACCTTTTTAACCCCTCCGAAGGAGACCTCCCATGCCACGAGCCACCAACGCCCCTGCAAGTCAACGCCGCCGCAAGCGGATGATCAAAGCCGCCAAAGGTTTCCGAGGCTGGCGCAGCAAGAAATTCCGTTACGCCAAGAACGCCGTCTGGCACGGACTGGTCTATTCGTTCCGCGACCGCAAGACGAAAAAGCGCACGTGGCGCAATCTCTGGACGATCCGCATCAACGCCGCCTGCCGCGAGGCGGGCACGACCTACAGCAAGTTCATCAACGGCTTGAAAAAGGCGAACGTCGCGCTTGACCGCAAGATCATCGCCGATCTCGCCGTGAACGACCGCACGGCGTTCGCCGATTTGTTGAAGATTGCGCAGGAATCAGCGAAGGCGTAAGCGTTTGGATTTCTGAATTGCAGGGCGCGAATGCCCGCAGGGTTTCGCGCCGTGTTCTGTCGGATTCGGCGGGCAACCCTTTGGGCATGCCCGCCCTCCAATGTTTTTCCTTGTCGCATCGCTCACTTCGTTGCGATAACCATCTGCGCACACGATGTCCGACCTTCTTCAACAACTCGAATCGCTCAAACAGACCGCGCCCGCGGAAATTTCCGCCGCGCAGGACGCAGCCGTAGTCGAGTCGCTGCGCCTCAAGTATCTCGGCAAGAGCGGCGTCGTGACGGGAGTCCTCGAGAAAATCGGTTCGCTGCCCAAGGAGCAGAAGCCCGCCGTCGGGAAACTCGCGAACGAATTGAAGCACCTTCTGACCGACGCGTTTCAGGAAAAACAGTCGCAACTCGAACAGGCGGAGCTTGCGGAAAAACTCAAGGCAGTGGACGTCACGCTGCCAGGGCGACGGCAACTGCTCGGCAAACTCCACCCACTCACGCAGGTTGCCAATGAAGTGGTCGGCATTTTCCGTCGCATGGGGTTCGCCGTTGAAGACGGTCCCGACATCGAGACGGAATGGTTCAATTTCGAGGCGCTCAACACCCCCGCGCACCATCCCGCGCGCGATTTGCAGCAGACCTTTTACGTGGATTTGCCGCCCGACCCGCACCCGCGCGGCGGACGCCACGTGTTGCGCACGCACACGTCGCCCGTGCAGATTCGCGCGATGCTCAAAAAGAAACCGCCCGTGCGCATCATCTGCCCAGGGCGCGTGTATCGCCGCGATAACGCGGACGCCACGCACAGCGCGACGTTCCACCAAATCGAGGGGCTTTATGTGGACAAGGACGTGAGCGTTGCCGACCTCAAGGGCACGGTGGAATTTTTCTTCAAGCAACTTCTCGGCGCGGACACCAGGACGCGGTTTCGTCCGCATTATTTTCCTTACACCGAACCGAGTTTCGAGATTGATTTCTCCTCTGCGCCCATTTCGCGTGGCGGCAAGCAATGGCTGGAGATTGCGGGCTGCGGGATGGTGCATCCGCGCGTGTTCGAGGCGGTGGGCTACGACCCGAATAAAGTCACGGGCTGGGCGTTCGGCATGGGCATCGAGCGCATCGCGATGATTTTATATGGGATCAACGACATTCGCTTTTTTTACGAAAACGATGCGCGGTTTTTGAAACAGTTTTAGTTGTGGTTGCGCTTCTGCAAAGCGCAGTTTCCGCCAGCCACACACGCACCGCAGCAAGGAGACGAAAATGAAAACACATCCAACCTTTCATCGCGCGACAGTCGCGCTGTTGTTCATCGCCGCCACTGCGCTCCTCGCTTCCTGCGAAACGACCAAACCGCGCAAGGTCGCGGGAATGCGCGAGGTGCGCGGACAGACGTTTTGCGTTCTCATCCCGCAGCGGTTCGACATGCAAACGCCGCAGGTGTCGGGCTTCAACCAATTCGTGTTGTTCGAGCCGAATCCCGACGGCGGCAAGCCGCACACGCTCAACATTTACGAAGGGTTCGACCCGCAGTCGTTTTTTAGCACGCGAAAGGAGAAAGCCGAACAACTCGGATTGGTCCGCGAATCGGTCGGCGCGATTCGCATCGGCCCGTTTCAAGGCAACGAGGCGCGGGGACGCGACAAAAACGGCAAGTACTGGCGCGAACTCTACCTGAGCCAGCCCGAACAAATCGCCCGACTGCACATCTGGTATTTCGAGGTGTCGAGGGAGAAGTCCGCCGAGTTTGATGCCATCCTGAGCTCTCTCGAACTCCGCATCCGCCGCTGACAATGAAATTCACCTACAACTGGCTCAAGGAATACGTTGCGTTCGATTGGACGCCCGAGCAATTAGCTGAGCGGCTGACCATGGCGGGCATCGAAGTCGAGCGCGTCGAGAAAATTGGCGGCAGCTTCGACGGCGTCGTCGTCGCGCAGATTCTCGCCAGCGAAAAACATCCGAACGCCGACCGCCTTTCCGTGTGCCGCGTTACCGACGGGAAAGGGGAGCGGCAGATTGTCTGCGGCGCGAAAAATTACAAGGTCGGGGACAAAGTCCCGCTCGCGACGCCAGGCACAAAGCTGCCCAATGGAATCACCATCAAGGAATCCAAACTTCGCGATGTGCTCAGTCAGGGGATGCTGTGCTCGACGACGGAACTTGGACTTGGCAAAGAGGCGGACGGTTTGATGATTCTTTCGCCTGATGCGCCCATTGGAAAACCGTTCGGCGAATTTCTCGGCGGCTCGGATGTGATGTTCGACGTGGAAATCACGCCGAACCGTCCCGACTGGCTCAGCGTCATCGGCATCGCGCGGGAAATCGCCGCGCTGACAGGCGGGCAGATTCGTTTTCCCAAGGTAGAGCAAGCTTCCAGCTTGTTCATCAACCCCGCTCAAAAGGACAAGCTGGAAGCTTGTCCTACCATAGAGGCATTGACTTCGATTCAAGTGGACGCCCCCGATCTTTGCCCCCGTTATGTTGCGCGGGTGATTCGCGGGGTAAAGATTGCGCCCAGCCCTGATTGGTTGAAGACCAAATTGGAGCGCGTTGGCTTTCGTCCCATCAACAACGTCGTGGATGTCACCAACTTCGTGATGCTGGAAATCGGACAGCCGCTCCACGCGTTTGATTACAATTTGTTGGAAGGACATGGCATCGTCGTGCGTCGTGCGGCGAATGAGAAGATGACGCTGATTGATGGCAGTGAACATCAGCTTTCCAATGAGATGCTGGTCATTGCTGATGCGAAGAAGCCCGTGGCGCTTGCGGGAATCATGGGTGGGAAACACAGTGAGATAAGCGACAAAACAACCGATGTGCTTTTGGAGAGCGCCTACTTCGAGCCGCGCAACATTCGCGCGACTTCCAAAAAACTCGGCGTGACGAGTGATTCGAGTTATCGCTTCGAGCGCGGGGCGGACATCGGCATTGCGGATTGGGCGAGCCAGCGCGCGGCAGCTTTGATTCAGCAACTCGCAGGCGGACAGATTTGCAGGGGCGCGATTGATACTCTGGCAAAACCTGTCGCTAAAAGGCGTGTTTCTGTTCGTTTCGACAAAATCAATCGGATGATGGGAGTCGAAGTGGCGTCGGCACAGGCGCAGCAATTTTTGAATGGGCTTGGACTCAGTGTCGTGGAGCAGAACGCGCAGCAATGCGTGGCGGAGATTCCGACTTTTCGCGTGGACATTGAGCGCGAGGAGGATTTGGTCGAAGAAGTTTGCCGCATTTACGGCGTGGATAAAATTGCGCCTGCCGCGCCGTCAGCAAAGCCGAGTGTTTCGGAATATGATGAGACGGTTGATGCTTACAACGGCATCAGACAGATGATGCTGGGCTTGGGTTTCTCTGAAGCGGTGAACCAGACTTTGATTGAGAAAAACACAGGCACAGAGGCCTATGCTACCAAATCCACAGGCGGGGACGCTTGTGCCACCATCAAATTGCAAAACGCGCTGGCGGCTGACCAAACCGTGTTGCGTTCGAGTTTGTTGACGGGATTGCTCGGCAATTTGCGTGTGAATGTGTCGCGTCGCAATGACGATGTGAAGTTGTTTGAGGTAGGGCGTGTGTTTGCGTCCGATGGCGGAAAACCCGTCGAGGTGACAATGCTCGCGCTGGCGGCCACGGGGCGGCAAGCGCCGTTATATTGGGAAGGAGCGGAGCGGGACGAGAAAACCAACTTCTTCGTCGTCAAGGGCGCAGTCGAGGAACTCGCGGCGCAGTTAGGCGTCGAGGGATTGGAGTTTGTCTCGTCTCTATCAGAATCTGGAGGGACGCGCTCCGTCGCGTCCGATGTGTCATCGCGGTCACGACAGAGCGTGACCCTCCATGGTGGCGGACTGCTTGCGCAATCGGCGAACATTCAGCTTCGGAATAAAGCGGTTGGCGTTTGCGGTTTGGTTTCGCCAGTCGTTGCGCGGCAATTCGATTTGCGCGATACGGCTTATGTGGCGGAGTTACAACTCGACGCGTTACTCGCGGCAACCGCAAACAGCAAACGGTATGAACCATTGCCGATGTTCCCTGCCATCAAACGCGATGTGGCAATGATTGTGGACGAATCAGTGACCCACGCGCAGGTGATGACGGTGATTCGGGAGTTCAAGAACAAGCTTTTGGTGCAGACGGATTTGTTCGATGTGTTTCGCGGCAAAAACATTCCTGAAAAGAAAAAGTCGGTGGCGTATTCGATGACTTACCGTGCGGCGGAGCGGACGTTGACGGACGATGAGGTGAACAAGCTGCACGAGAAGTTGAAGCAATTGTTGAAGGAAAAGTTGCAGGCGGAAATTCGGGAGTGAGATTTCTTGGAGGGTCACGCTCCGTCGTGACCGAATGTGTTCAGTTTGAGGACGCGACGGAGCGCGTCCCTCCACCATGGAATTGCCGCAACGCAAAGCGCCCGCGCATCCGCCCCCGTTGGGGCAACATAACCGCGCGATCATTATCTTCCTGACGGTCTGCACCGACAAACGGAAGCCGTTACTTGCTCACGACGATGTGCACGGCTTGTTGTTGAAAAGTTGGCAGGAGGCAGCGGCATGGCAAGTAGGCAAATACGTCGTGATGCCCGACCACATTCACTTATTCTGTGCGCCTGGTTCGCTTGGCTCCGTGCCGTTGACGCGATGGATTGCATTCTGGAAATCGAGGGTATCTCAGCATTGGCCGCGTCCCACGGAACATCCGCTTTGGCAAAAATCGTTTTGGGATACGCAATTGCGACGCGAGGAAAATTACGATGCCAAATGGGAGTATGTGCGAAGCAATCCCGTGCGGCACGGTTTAGTCGCGCAGGCAGAGAGGTGGCCTTATCAAGGTGAGGTCAACGTGCTGGATTGGCACGATTGATGGAGAGACATTGAATCGCATGTGGAGGGACGCGCTCCGTCGCGTCCGCTTTAATTGATAAATAAAAAAATCGGACGCGACGGAGCGCGTCCCTCCAAAAATTTTTTGCAAAGTCTCTTGACCCATTCTCATTCGGGTTTAAAATTTCCTTAGTTCTTTCAAAAAATTTTGAGTCCCGAAACTTGTGTTCGGGATTGAAAAAATACCCTGCCATGTTCGTGTTCACGGACAAAGCCTTTCACCCGATATGATTCGTTCATGGAGCTCGGGTCTGACCAGCGGACGACACGCCTTTTCAGGAAGTCGGAAGCTGCCAGCAGAGTTCCACCCTAGTCACAGGGTAACAATGTGCTTGTCCCAAACGGCATTACGGTGGGGTATTTTTTTGCCCAGAAGGCGGGGAGATGGGTGATGCGTTGATGCGTTAATGGGTTAATGGGTGGACGCTCTTGGACGAAGATGCGAATATCAAAGTGATTCCCCCATTCACGCATCAACCCATCAACCCATTAACCAATTCATGGCGGAACTTTTTGAGAGTGCGGCGAAGGAGCAGACGGTGAGGGCGCAGCCGCTTGCCGTGCGGATGCGGCCTCGGTCGTTGGATGAGATTGTGGGGCAATTGCATATTCTGGGCGAAGGGAAACTTCTTCGGCGGGCAATTCAGGCGGACAGGATTTCTTCCATCATTCTTTATGGACCGCCTGGGACGGGTAAGACGACACTCGCGGAGGTCATCGCGTCGGCAACGAAGAGCAAGTTCGAGCGGTTGAGCGGGGTGGAAAGCAATGTGGCGGATATGCGGCGCGTGGTGGCTGCCGCAAAAAATCGGTTAGAGACTTCGGGGCAGCGGACGTTTCTGTTTATTGACGAGATTCATCGGTTCAACAAATCGCAGCAGGATGTTCTGCTTCCTGATGTGGAGAATGGGACGGTGCGGTTGATTGGGGCGACGACGCATAATCCGTTTTTCTATGTGAATGCGCCGTTGGTTTCGCGCTCGCAGGTTTTTGAACTGATGCCGCTGAGCATCGAGGACATCAAGACGCTGTTGCAGCGCGCGTTGGCGGATAAGGAACGCGGGTTGGGGAATCACAAGGTGGAGATTTCCGAGGAGGCGTTGACGCATCTCGCGAAACTTTCCGACGGCGATGCGCGGAAGGCGTTGAGTGCGCTCGAAGTTGGGGTGTTGACGACGCCGCCAACCAAGGTAGGACAAGCTTCCAGCTTGTCCAAAAAAGAAAAGGACAAGGGACAAGCTGGGAGCTCGTCCTACCCTATCATCTTCGACCTGCGCGTGGCGGAGGAAAGCATCCAACGCAAGGCGGTTGTGTACGACGCGGACGAGGATGGGCATTACGACACGATTTCGGCGTTCATCAAATCCATGCGCGGGTCTGACCCCGACGCGGCGTTGTATTGGCTGGCGAAAATGGTTGTGGCGGGCGAAGACCCGCGGTTCATCGCGCGGCGCATCGTGATTTGCGCGGCGGAAGATGTGGGGATGGCTGACCCGATGGCGTTGCTCGTGGCGACGGCGGCGCATCAAGCGGTGGAATTCATCGGTTGGCCCGAGGGCGAGTTGCCGTTGGCGGAGGCGACGGTTTACATCGCGACCGCGCCGAAGAGTAATGCGAGCGCGAAGGGAATCTGGTCGGCAAAAGCGGATGTGGAGCAGGGGCGCACGCTCGCCGTGCCCGACGCGTTGAAGGACACGCATTATCCCGCAGCGCGGGACGCACAACGGCTCGGACACGGCAAGGGCTACAAATACGCGCACGATTACGAGGGCGGCGTGGTGGCGCAGGAGCATTTGCCCGAGAAGAAAAAATATTACGAGCCGACGGAACACGGCTTCGAGAAAAAGGTGCGCGAGCGGATCGAGGCGTGGAAGAAGGTGATGGGGATGAGCGGAGAGCGGAAAGCGGAGAAGGGCGACGGGGGCGGTTCTTAGGATTTCGGCACGCGCACAATCTGGTTGGGCTGAATTCTTTTCAACACAGAGAGCAGTTCAGGCAAATGCGGCTCAATGTCTTCGCTTTTGTTCGATTTGGTGCGCAACACCACGACCGCAAGACTGCGTTGTTTGATTTCCTGTAGGTGCAGGAGGTTTTTGTCCACGGTCAGGAAAACATCAAAATGTTCTGCTGCAAGGGCGAGCAATTCGCCGTTGGTCTTTCCATTCCAACGCATCTGGCGGATAGTCTTTACCTCGTTGCCCGTGAGCAGGGTGGCAAGACGGCGAGGCAGGCATTCGTCGAGGAGAATTTTCACTCAGGCGGCGGCGTTGAGCAGCAAACTCTTGGCTTCCTCCAAACCGCGCACGGCTTGCGCGCGCGACACAGTGGGGAAATCCTTCAGAAATTCGTCGAGCGTGTAACCGCCTTCCAGATAATCAATCAGGTTTTGCATCGGCACACGCGTTCCCTTGAAGACCACTGTGCCGCCGAGAATTTCGGGGTTGGAGTGGAACACGGAACTTTTCTTGGTTTCAACTTTGCTCATTGCGAAGGAATTTAGCAGATACACTACTGGCTTGCCATAAGGATTTCCTTGCAGGAGCATCTGCCCGAGAAGAAAAAAATTACGAGCCGACGGAACACGGCTTCGAGAAAAAGGTGCGCGAGCGGATTGAGGCGTGAAAGAAGTTGATGGAGAAAGGAACTGCATAATGAAAGCTATTCTTATGTTAGGAGTTGTCTTCCTTTGCTTGACTGCGGACGCAGTCGGTCAGGAAGACGGAGCGCACAAAGTGAAGGTCGAACTGACTATCGAACCCGTTGTCTGGACGCCCGACGAGATCGCCGAGAAAGTGGTTTTCGGTCGCTTTACAATCACTCTGAAAGTAACGAACGTCAGCGGCGGGCAGTTGCGGCTCATGCCGTTGACGCCCGCGATGGTCGAGATGAGCGGGAAAGACAGCACACCAGTCGCCTTTCGTCGACGTGCATGGAAAGACACGCCGTTGCCTCTCTCTGCCAAGGATTTCTTTCTCGTTGCCGACAAAAAGACGCAGTCGTTCACACTGACAGGAGGTCTGCTCAGGGGTTCTTCGGTTCACATCAATGGGTTTGCTCAAGAGGCGTGGAGCAGAGAAAGCGGCGGAGTCGCACCTGGCAAATACAAAGTTCGCGTAGTCTATGCGAACGACAAGAATACTTACGGAGATATCAAAGATGTGTGGACAGGCAAAGTCATCAGCAACGACGTAGAAGTGACCGTCAATCCGCCGCCTCGTGGCTTCGTCAACGGTGACCAGATTTTGGCGCAGGGCACTCTCCTTTTAGACTCTGAAAAAAATCCGTGTATCAGCATTTCGTCCCTTCATTACTTCACGATGGCTTGGCCGAAAGAGTCGAGCGATGAACTCCCAAAGCTTGTCCATAAAATTGTTGAGGTTGAGGCAGTTTGGGAGAATTCCTTTCTGCGAGTGAAGTCCTTTCGTTTGCTTAAGGACGAACCGCCTGCGGGATACGAAGGCTCTGTAAAAATTACGAAGAAAGCCGCTGCCAAAGGGCAGAAGTAGCGCGCATATATCTTGCAGCAAGGCTCGTCTATGCCGCTTTCACATGATCCGCGAGCCAACGCGCGGCGAGTTGTTCGGGGGTGAGACTGCGTTTCTTGCTGGCTTTGACGATTTTTTGGTAAAGGGCGCGCGGGATGCGCAGAGCGACGTCGTCTTTCAATTCGGGCACATCCGACCAGTCGTCGTCTGTGACGATTTCCGATTCGCCTTTATCGAGCCGCTCAAAAACAGGTTTGGCAGTAAGCTTCGCAATCAACTCGCGCTCTTCGGGCGTCACTTTGAGAATTGTGGTTTTGTAGGGTTTACTCATTTTCTAAACTGTGCGTCGTTCACGGCGGAGCATATTGGAATGGCATGAGGGGGGCAAGGTTTCTGCGGCAGGGGACTGCCGCACTACATTTTTTAATGGCTAAATGTGACGTGGAGGGACGCGCTCCGTCGCGTCCGTAAGGGATTCGGCCACGACGGAGCGTGTCCCTCCAAAGAATAAATTCCTTGAAGCAATGCAAGAAATTCTTCAGCGTCACTATTCGCAATGTCCCTCGAAGAAAAAATCAGGCGGTTTAATCCGAACGATGCGGCGACCAATGACTCGAACCTTTTTGGTTTGCCGTTCACGGTTGATGAAGCGCGCGTGGTGATTGTGCCTGTGTCGTGGGAAGTCACGGTTTCCTACGGTGGCGGGACGGCGCGCGCGCCTGAAGCCATTCTCGCCGCGTCGCTGCAAGTTGACTTTTTTGATCCTTATCTTCCCAACGCGTGGAAAATCGGCGTCGCGCTCGACCACATGCCGTCCGCGCTTCAGCAAACGAGTCGCCGATTTCGCCGACGAGTGGAGAGTTACCTCGACCAAATGGCTGAGGGGAAAGACAACGCGGCGATGGGAAAAACGCGGCGCGAGGTCAACGCGGCTTGCGAGAAAATGGTCGCGCAGGTCCGTCAGACCACGGGCAAACATCTCGATAACGGGAAACTCGTTGGCTTGATTGGCGGAGACCATTCCACGCCGCTGGGGTTTATGCAGGCGCTGGCGGAGCGGCATTCGTCATTCGGGATTCTCCAGCTCGACGCGCACGCCGATTTGCGCGATGCGTTCGAGGGGTTCGAGTATTCGCACGCGTCCATCATGTTCAACGCGCTGAAAATTTCCGCCGTGTCGAAACTCGTGCAAGTTGGCATCCGCGATTATTGCGCCGAGGAGGTGGAGGTGATTGAGAAATCGCGCGGACGAGTTGTTACGCATTTCGACCGCGACCTCAAGCGCGCCGTTTACGCGGGGAAATCCATCTCGTCGCTGCACCAAGCCATCGTGCGCCAACTGCCGAAGAAGGTCTACATCAGCTTCGACATTGACGGGCTTGACCCGAAACTTTGTCCGCACACGGGCACGCCTGTTCCTGGCGGGATGGAGTTTGAGGAGGCGGTGCATCTGCTGCAAGCCGTCGCCGACAGCGGGCGCTCCATCATCGGTTTCGACATCAACGAAGTTTCCCCGCGCGAAGACGAGTGGGACGCGAATGTCGGAAGCCGCTTGCTCTTCCGACTCATCAACATCATGGCGAAGTCGAATGGGATAAGGCCGAAGTAGAAAGTTGGTGGGATAGGCGTCTCGCCTGCCATCCATTAAACGCACAGGCGGGACGCCTATGCCGCCATTTTTAAGGAAGATTCACCACGGCGCAATCAGCGGGATGACTTGTCTGTTGTTGCGTCGGTAGTGACGGAAGTCAGAATCCGTCGTCAGCACTTTGCACTTGCGGTGAATCTCGGTCATACGCACGAGACACGCGTCGGCGAGCGACATGGGAACATCTTTGTAGCGGCGCATGAGTTGCAGAAGTTCGGGGACATGATCTTCGATGGTGAAACTTGTCTCGACAATACGCCTTTCCATCAGCGCCAACACAGCAGCGGGGTCGCCCCCATGTTTTCTGACCATGTGGCTCGCCTCAGAGAGAACTGGCTCGCACGTGAGAACTGGCGCTCGCAACGCGACGAATTGTTCCCGCGCCCAAGCGTGATGCGCGTCGGTGCTGATTAACCACGCAATCAACGGTCCCGCGTCAACGAGAACGATGTCGCCGTTCACTGCCGAAATCCTCCATGTATTTCTTGTTGGTCGAAGCGTCGCGCGGCCCTGGCTGCGAGCCGATGAGGTCGCCCGCGAGGTCGGCGCAACTGACGAAGCGCTTGCGTTTGGACAGCGATTGCTTCAAGCAGTCGCGAATGACCGAAGATTTGGACGTCTGGCGGCGTTTGGCTTCCGCCTCCACTTGCGCCTCCAACTCATCGGGCAGTTTGATGGAGATGGTTGTCATGCGGCAACAGTAATACCGCCTGTGCAGATTGGCAATACCACAGTTAAGCTCGAATGAAAAAAGCACAGGCGAGACGCCTATGCCACCAATTTTTATTTAGCGGTCAGCGCCGCTTCAATCGCCTCAATGACTTCTTTGGCGTCAGGCGTGGTGCGCGGCTCGAAGCGGTGGAGGATTTTGCCGTCGCGGCTGATGAGGAATTTGGTGAAGTTCCATTTGATGTCGCCAGGGAGCGGGGAATCTTTGCCCACGAGCGCGACGTAGAGCGGGTGGCGGTTCGCGCCGTTGACTTCGAGTTTGTCGAAGAGCGGGAAGGTAACGCTGTATTTGCTGGAGCAGAATTCCTTGATCTCGGCGTTCGCGCCTGGCTCTTGTCCGCCGAACTGGTTGCAGGGGAAGCCGAGGATGACGAGACCCTTGTCCTTGTATTTTTCGTAGAGGGCTTCGAGCGCCTTGTATTGCGGGGTGAGACCGCATTTGGAGGCGACGTTGACGACGAGGAGGACTTTGCCTTTGTAGGCGTCGAGCGAAGTGTCTTTGCCCTCAATGTCTTTGACGGGGATTTTGGTGAGGGAATCGGCGGCGAAGGATGTGGTCATGGCGGTTGATATGGTTAAAAAGGTTAGAAGGGTTAAAGAGGTTAAAAGGGTTGATGGGGAGGACGGGTTCATGAATGGATGGTAGCAGGAATAGGAGAGGTGTCAATTTCTTGGAGGGAGAATCCCCGCGAGCCGCTGACAAATGAACTGTAGGGTCGCAGTCCCCTGCGACCGTGTTGGACGATTGCGGGCGCAGGGGACTGCGCCCCTACAGAAATGGCTCGCGGCAGAACTTCCCCATTTTGATTCAGAAGATTGACGCAGAGCGAGTTGGAGGGTCACGCTCCGTCGTGACCGTCCCGCGAAGCGGGAGACGCGACAGAGCGCGTCCCTCCAATTGGGGAATTTCTGGGCTCGCGGCGTGACCGTTGCAATCCGAAGTTGGAATCTTTAAGCTGCCGTGAATGAAAATTTTGTTTGTCGGCGATGTGGTGGGGAAACATGGACGCGCGGCGGTGCGCGAGATTGTGCCCGAGTTACGCAAGCGGCACGCGGTGGATTTTGTGGTGGTGAACGGCGAGAACTCGGCGGGCGGGGCGGGGATTATTCCTGACGGGGTGGAGGAGTTGAAGAAGTCGCAGGTGGACGCGATTACTTCGGGCGATCATATCTGGGACAAATCGGAAATCATGCAGGTGATAGACCACGAACCTGCGTTGGTGCGTCCGCTGAATTTTCCGTCGGGGACGCCAGGGCAGGGCGTGACGATTATCAAGCCGCGTCCCGATGAGGAATCGAAGGAAGCGCGTCCGCCGTTGGCGGTGGTGAATCTTATGGGGCGCGTTTTCATGCGCGCGAATCTGGATTGTCCGTTTCGGGTGGTGGAGGCGGAGTTGGAGCGGATTCGGAAGATTACGAAGCTAATTCTGGTGGATATGCACGCGGAGGCGACTTCGGAGAAAATCGCGATGGGACGCTTTCTCGACGGGCGCGTGACGGCGGTGGTGGGGACGCATACGCATGTGGCGACAGCGGACGAGCAGATTTTTCCGAACGGCACGGCTTACATTTCCGATGTGGGAATGTGCGGTCCGCACGATTCGGTTTTGGGTCGCGAGGTCGAGCCAGTGATTAAACGATTTGTGACGCAACTGCCGCAGAAATTTGCGGTGGCGACGGAGAATGTGATTCTCAACGGCGTGCTCATCGAAGCGGACGGCGAGACGGGGAGGGCGACGAGGATTGAGCGAGTGAGCATCAAACATTCACCGAAGAATGGGTGAGCAGAAGAGAGGAATGGGAGAATGGGGGAATGGGAGAGACGATGAGTAATCTGAAATTTCGCGCGGTGCTTTTTGATTTGGACGGGACGCTGATTGACCATTTCACGGCGATTCACAAGTGCGTCAATTACGCGTTTGAAAAAGTTGGCGCGCCGCAGCGGTCGTTTGAGGAAATCAAACGCAATGTGGGCGGGTCGCACGAGAAGTTGTTGCATCTGTTCGTGACCGATGCGCAGTTTCCCGAGGTGGAGCGGATTTATCGAGAGATGATTACGGGAGCAGCGGCGTTGGATGGGGTATTTTTGTTGGACGGTGCACGCGAAACTTTGGAGCAATTGCAAACACGCGGCGTGAAGATGGCAGTCTTGACGAACAAATGGGGCAAGGTGACGCGGCGGTTGTTGGAGCATCTGGAAGTGCATCAGTTTTTTGACGCGATGGTGGGCGTTGAAGACACGCAATGGCGAAAACCTGAGAAGGAATTGACGGATTACACCATGAAAAAGCTTGGCGTGACGGCGAAGCAAACGTTGATGGTGGGCGATTCGCCGTTTGATGTTGCTACGGGGCGCAACGCGGGTTTGAAAGTGTGCGCGGTGGCGACGGGGACGCACTCGCGGGAACAGTTGGAATTGGAGAAACCTGACTGGCTGGTGAATTCGCTGCGCGATGTAATTCGAATCGTTGAGCGAGGAGCGTAGAAGCGTCACTCGATAGATTCATCGTCTGAATCGTCAGCCGCCGAAGCGGTGGTGATGCCTCGCTTGCTGGCACGGATGAACTCCAGAAGCTCTTTGAGTTCGGGCGTGGAATCCATTTTCTCCAACTCGGCGACAGCCTGCGAAATGTTCAGTCCTCGTTTGTAGAGGATGTGGTAGGCGCGTTTAAGGACAAGCCGCCGCTCGGAAGGTATTCCCGCGCGGCGCAACCCGACGGAGTTGAGTCCGACGATCCGCGCCCTTCCTCCTGAGGCGAGCATGAACGGCGGGAGGTCTTTGACGGCACCAGAGATGCCGCTGAGGAATGAAAATTTTCCGAGTCGGCAAAATTGATGGATCGTGCTGTTGCCGCTGACGATGACGTTGTCGTCCAGGGTGACGTGACCTGCAAGGAGTGCGCCGTTGACGAGGATGACGTGATTGCCGAGGACGCAGTCGTGCGCGACGTGGGAATTGACCATCAGAAAACAATTGTCGCCGATGCGCGTGGATTGAGCTTCCTTCATCGAGCGATGGATGGTGACGCCTTCGCGGATGATGCAACGGTTGCCGATGATGACGGAGGAATGTCGCGGCGCGCCTGCGGTGACTTGCGGCGAATCACCGACGACCGCGCCTGAATGGACACGACAGTCCGCGCCCATGGTGACACCGCTGCAAATGTGGACGCGCGCCGCGAGATGGGAGTTGCTTCCGATGCGGACGTTGTCTTCGATGACGCAAAAAGGTGCCACGGTGACGCCTGCGCCAAGGTTGGCGCTTGGGCTGACGATTGCGGTAGGGTGGATGTTAGCGGTCACGCGCCGAGTATAGGAATCGTGGTCGTCAACATTCAATCTCGGAAAGAGCAGCGCAGAACTTCCCCATTTTGATTCAGGAGCTTGACGCGGAGCGAGTTGGAGGGTCACGCTCCGTCGTGACCGTCCCGCGAAGCGGGAGACGCGACAGAGCGCGTCCCTCCAATTTGGGGAATTTCTGCGGAAAGAGCAGCGGTCTGGACAGAATTTTTGTTTTGTGCAATATGACTGACTCGACAAAGGCAGCGATGAAGAAAACCCCTCAACAACCCAGCGACGATACGCCGAGCGAAATCCTGCCGCCCGAAAACGCGACGTCCGACGCGACGCCGAGCGCGGCGATTTCGGCGGAGGAAATCGAAGCATTGCGGCAAAAAGCGCAATTGGCGGACGTGAATTGGGACAAGTATCTGCGGCTGGCGGCGGATTTTGAAAATTACAAGAAGCGCGCCGTGCGCGAACGCGAGGAAGTGGCGCGACGCGAGCGCGACCAGATGGTGTTGAAATTGTTGCCGATGATGGATGCGTTGGATCGCGGTCTTGAGGCGGCGTCGAATCAACCACAGTCGGTGACGGATGGTTTGAAGCTCGTGCGCAACATGTTCGCGCAACTGCTGGCGGATTGCGGGGCGCAGGAGATACCAGCGGAAGGGGTTCCGTTTGACCCCGAATCCCATCACGCGTTGACTCAGGAACATTCCGAAACAGTGGCGGAAGGCGTGGTGATGACGGTGATGCGCAAGGGGTATCGGATGGGAAACAGGGTGTTGCGCGCGGCGGATGTGATTGTGTCGGCAGGCGCCAAGAGTTGATGGGTTGATGTGGTTGCATTGTTCGGCGGGTTTTCCGATATGGCGACGAGACGAGATTATTACGAAGTGCTCGGTGTGGCGCGCGACGCGTCGGCAGAGGACATCAAGAAGGCATACCGCAAACTGGCGGTGAAATTTCATCCCGACAAGAATCCTGGCGACAAGGCAGCCGAGGAAAAATTCAAGGAGTTGGGCGAGGCATACGAGGTCTTGAGCAACGCGGACAAGCGCGCTGCGTTCGACCGTTTCGGGCACGACGCGTTTTCACGCGGTGGGGCGGGGGCGGGCGGTGGCGCGGCATGGTCGGGCGTGGGCGGCGGATTTCACGATCCCTTCGAGGTGTTCCGCGAGGTGTTCGGCGGGGCGATGGGGTTTGAGGAATTATTCGGCGGGGGCGGACGTCGGGCGCGGCGGGGAGCGGATTTGCGCTACGACATGGAGATTGGATTTGAGGAGGCGGTGTTCGGCGGGGAGCGCGAAATTCAGGTGCGCAAGCTTGTGAGTTGCGCGGAGTGCGGCGGTTCGGGTGCGCAGGAGGGTTCGGGGCGGGTCACTTGTTCGGCGTGTCGGGGGAACGGGCATGTGGCGAGCGGTTCGGGCTTTTTTCAGATGGTGCAGACGTGTCCGCGGTGTCGGGGCGAAGGCTCGATGCTGGAAAAACCGTGTCGAAAATGTCACGGCGCGGGAGCGGTCGAGGGAACGGCGAAAATCAAGGTGAAGATTCCCGCGGGCGTGGACACGGGGACGCGGTTGCGGTCGGCAGGGCAGGGGGACGCGGCGACGGGCGGAGGCGAAGCGGGGGATTTGTACGTGGTGTTTCATGTGCGTCCGCACGAGATTTTTCAGCGGGATGGACCGGACATTCTGGTGGAAGAGCCGATTAATTTTGCCGTGGCGGCGTTGGGCGGGGAAGTGGAGGTGCCGACGTTGGAGGGGACGGCGAAGTTGAAGATTCCCGCTGGAACGCAGAGCGGTTCGGTCTTTCGGTTGAAGGGAAAAGGCGTGCCCGATGTTCACGGGAGGCACTCGCGCGGGGATGAATTGGTGCGGGTGACCGTGGAGGTGCCGCAGAAGTTGAATGGAGAGCAGAAGAAGAAACTGCAGGAGTTTGCGGGATCCTGCGGCGAGGAGACCGCGCCGATCAGCGAAGCGTTCTGGAAGAAAGTGCGCGGGATGTTTGAATAGGCTTTCTTGAAATAAAACAGCCCCGACTGTTTCCAGCGGGGCTGTTTCAAACCAACTGTGTGTTGCGTGTGATTTGTCAGTAGGCAGGAGGCGCCCAGTAACGGCCTTGGACGTTGAGTCCAGGGAACTCCGAAGTGAGGGTCGCCCGACTTTTCCAGCCGCCGTGCCCATCGCTATAGAACACGTTGTGTCCAGCGGTGCCGTGGGGCGTTGTTGTGCCGACCGCATCAGCGAGGATCGGGGTGTCCGTGCCGCTGTCGTCCTTGGTAAGTGTGCCCGCCACGATGGAGTAGCTGTTGGTCCTTGCCGTGGGAAAGATTGCGGAGGGGGTTAGGTTTTTGTCGCTCGGGCATCGAAGGACCTTGGGGTCCTTGACATAATCCTTGGCTAGCAATGTGGAACTGAAAACGGCGTTTGCAGTAGTTGTTCCCGCCACATAGGGAAACACCTGGTTCTGGACATCGTCGTTCGCGTAAGCCTTCATCGCGAGACAGATTTGACGGAGTTGACCGAGGCAATTGTTGCGATTCGCCTTTTCACGCGCCAAGCCAAGAACGGGAAGAAGCATTCCCGCGAGAATGGCGATAATGGCGATGACGACGAGCAATTCGATGAGGGTGAAGGCTTTCCACTTGGTGGTAAAATTGGTTCTCATTTTCAAATTCCTTCTTTCCTTTTCTGTTTTCCCAGTAGTTGACTGCCCCGAATGGAACGGGGCAGTCAACAGTAAACCGCGATAACGCCGCTATTACGGGACGCGGAGCAGCCATTCGCGGGCTCCCTTGTTAAACCCAGGGAACTCGGAACTCAACGTGGCTTGCGACTTCCAAATGCCGTGTCCATCGCTGAAGAACACGTTTTGTCCTGCGGTACCATGAGGGCGGTCACTCACGCCCTGGTCGTCTGCAAGAATCGGCGTATCCGTTCCGCCGTCGTCCTTCGTCAGCGTGCCACCGACGATGGAGTAGCTATTGCCACCAGCCTGGCTCAGGGTTGCGCTGGGGCTCAGTTTCTTGTCGCTCGGGCACTTGAACACCTTCGTGTCCTTGACGTATTCCTTTGCACGCAGGGTCGTATCGAACATCGCATTCGATGTCGTGGACGCCTGAGTGAACGGGAAGTACTGGTTTGTGATGTCGTCATTGGCGTATGCCTTTGCCGCGAGTGCGATCTGCCTGAGTTGACCCAGGCAGTTGTTGCGATTGGCTTTTTCACGCGCCAAACCGAGCACGGGCAAGAGCATCCCCGCCAGAATGGCGATGATGGCGATGACGACCAGCAATTCAATGAGGGTGAATGCCTTCTGGCGTCCCTTGATGAATTTCAGGAGCTTCATTTGTTTGCCTTTCCTTTCCTCATTGCCAAGTCCATTCTGCTTCGGCGCGGACTGGTCTGGGCAATTCTGTGTTTGTTTTGTTATCCCACCCTACTACTCAAACTCAAAACCCGTTGCCATCAGTTTCCCAACGACCCACGTGGCTTTGCTGACTGACCGTTTAGCAGTGGCAATGCCATGCGATTTTTACCTCAATTTGAGCTTAAATCTAGCGACCACTGGTGTCGGCATGCTGGTTTTTCACGCCTTTCAGCGTGAAAAAGACGCGCCCAGCATCGCGCGGGAGTATGCCTCCTTTTCAACGGCTCATCGGCTTCTACCCTCCGTTTGAGGGAGATGGCTTGCCGTTGAAAAAATCAAGATATGTGTAGTCTTTCAAACCCGCCTCGTAGAGGTCGAGTAATTTCATTCCCTCGCTGGGTTTGACGCGGTCTTCCTTGACCGCGGCGTCCACCTGCGCCTTCATCATGCGGATGAGGTCTTGCTCGAAATACTGGACGGATTCCAGAATCTTCCCGATGGGCGTCCCTTGAATCACTTCCTCGATGTAATAGCCGCACGGTTCGTCGGGGTCGAGGAACAGATGCACCTCGTTTACGCGCCCAAAAAGATTGTGCAAATCGCCCATGATGTCCTGATACGCGCCGACGAGGAAGATGCCGAGGTAATACGGCTCGCCCGCCGACAATTCGTGCAACGGCAGCGTGCGCCGCGTCCCCTTGCTGGCGATGAACTGGTCCACCTTGCCTTCGGAATCGCACGTGATGTCCACGAGCGTCGCGTCGCGTTTCGGCGCTTCGTTCAAGCGATGAATCGGGATGATGGGGAAAAGCTGGTCGAGCGCCCAGTGGTCGAGCAGGGATTGGAACAGCGAAAAATTGCAGATGAATTGGTCGGAGAGATGTTCTTCGAGTTGCTCCAACTCCTTCGGCATATCGCCGTCTTCCTGTTTGCAGATTTCACGCAAGTCGCGGCAGATTTCCCAAAACAAACTCTCCACTTTCGCTTTCACTTCCAAGTCGAGGAAGCCGAGCGAAAACAACTGCTGCGCCTGCTCCTTGCGTTCCACCGCGTCGTGATACGCTTCGAGCCGTCCGAGCGACGGCAGCTTGTTTTTAATCTTCAAAAGCTGACGCACGAGTTGATGTTCCGCGCCATTCTTGAATTCAAACTTCGTCTCGCCGCGCCCTTTCTCCAGCGCGCCGAAAACTTCCACGACCAACACCGAGTGATGCGCCACCACGGCGCGCCCGCTTTCGCTCACGATGTTGGGATGGTCAACGCCTTCCGCGTTGCAAACTTCCGCGATGGTTGCCACCACATCATTCGCGTATTCCTGCAACGTGTAATTTGTTGAAGACTCATCCGCCGTGCGCGTGCCGTCGTAATCCACGCCGAGACCGCCGCCGCAATCAATGAATTCCAACGGACATCCCATCTTCTTCAACTTCGCGTAAAAACGGGTCCCCTCATTCACCGCGCGTTTGATGGAGCGAATGTTCGGAATCTGCGAGCCGATGTGGAAATGCAGCAGTTTGAACGACGAAAGAAAATTTTCCGCCTTCAGCAAATTCACCGCTTCCAGCAACTCCGTTGTCGTCACGCCAAACTTCGCATGTTCCCCGCCCGATTGTTCCCACTTGCCGCCGCCCTTCGATTGCAATCGCACGCGAATCCCAATCTCAGGCGTCACGCCGAGTTCCTTCGCCGCGATGATGATTTGACGAAGTTCGCTCAACTTCTCCACCACCATGATGACGCGCTTGCCAATCCGCTGACCAATCAGCGCCGTGCGGATAAACGCCATATCCTTATAGCCGTTGCAAATGATCAACCGCTCCGAACCCGTCAGCACTGCCATCGCCGTGAAAAGCTCGCCTTTGCTGCCGACCTCCAGTCCGTGATTGAACGGCTTGCCCGCATCGAGAATCTCCTCCACCACTTCGCGCAACTGATTAACCTTGATGGGGAACACGCCTTGATATTTGCCCTTGTATTCCGCCGCTGTCACCGCGCGGTTGAACGATTCGTTCAACTCCTCCACGCGATTGCGCAAAATATCCTGAAACCGCACCAGCAGCGGAAACTTCAACCCGCGTTCCTTCGCCTGCTGCACCACTTCATAAAGATCAATCTGCCCGCCCGCCTCGCGCAACGGTGTCACCGACACATGCCCCGCCGCGTTGATGTCAAAATACTTCGCGCCCCACCGACGCACTTGATAAGTCTTGAGAGCCTTCTTCTTGTCCCACTGCGGAGTTGGGGGCGGAAAAGTCGGATGCGGCGAAACGGGCGCAACCGTTGGGGGCGCGACTGGCGCTAGTGTCTGAGAACTTTCTGCCATCTAATTATTTTTTACCAAACCTTGGCGACTCGCACGCAAATTTCTTTGCGTCCCCACGCAAGTCTGCAAAATAAATAGCGCGTAGAAATCAAATGTAAAGATTTTCTTTGAGAAATTTTTCGTCCGCAGAAACTTTTTTTGTAGAAAAGTTGTAGCTCGCCAGTCTCATGTGCGGATTTTTTTTATTAGTAGTCGGGACCGTCCCTGACCCCGACCAAGAATCTTCCGCATTTCCGCCATTCGAATTTTCCTATTTCCTTCGGATTTCGGATTTCGATATTCGGATTTTTCTCTTGTCGCACTGCATCGTTGACATTTCCATCTCTCTGTCCGCTAATGACACTCCCCATGACCAACGACGAACGCAAAGAAATCATCCGCAAATTGCTCAAGGAAGGAAAACGCCTTCCCGAAATCCAAAATTATCTCATCAAGGAAAAACAGGATTCCATCACCTACATGGAACTGCGCCTCCTCGTCGCCGAACTCGATGTCCAGCTTCCCGCCGAATCCAGTTCCACTTTCACCCCCGTCCCCGCAACTCCCGTCGCTTCCGCAAAAGGACAACCCGCGGCAAAAGGAAAAGCTGCCGCATCAGCATCACCACTCGTCGGCGGCAAAACCACAGTCGAAATAGATTCTGTAGTCCGCGCAGGCGCAGCCCTCAGCGGCAAAGCATCATTCAGTTCAGGCGCAAAAGCCGAATGGATGATTGACCAATACGGACGCGTTGGTCTTGACCCATTGCCTGGCTCGACCAAACCCACGCAACAAGACCTGCAAGAATTCCAAACCGAACTCCGCCGCATCATCGAACAAGCGCAAGGCAGTTTCTAAGTCTGAATCTGTAGCCGCACCCTTTATGGGTGCGTTTGGAATTCGGACGCAGGCTAAAGCCTGCGACTACATTTCCGCCATTCGAATTTTGTGCTTCCTTCGGATTTCGGATTTCGATATTCGGATTTTTCTTTATGGCAGCGACTCAATTATTTTGTAATCTCCCACTGTGATTGCACTCATAGATTACGGCATGGGCAACCTGCGCAGCGTCGAGAAGGCGCTCGTGCGCGTTGGCGGCGATGTCCGCATCGTCAGCGACCGCAAAAGCGTTCTCGCAGCCGATGCCCTCGTCTTGCCAGGCGTCGGCGCGTTTGGCGATTGCATGAAGAATTTGCAGAGGTTTGAACTAACTGACGCCGTCCGCGAATTCATCCAGTCAGGGAAACCGTTTCTCGGAATTTGTCTCGGCTTGCAAAGTCTCTTCGACTCCAGCGAAGAAGCCGTCGGCGTCGAAGGTCTCAAGATTTTTCGCGGCACAGTCCCGCGCTTCCATTTTTCGAATGGTGGCACAGGCGTCCCCGCCTGTGGCTCATCACAAAATGCACAGGCGGGGACGCCTGTGCCACCAAAACTAAAAGTCCCGCACATGGGCTGGAATCAAATCAAAATCCTGCGCCCCGATTGTCCGCTCTTGCGAGGCATTTCTACTGTAGGCCGCCCCGAAAGCTTTCGGGGCGGCGAGAAAGGGAACGCCGTGTCAGGGGACACGGCCTACAGCGAACCGTTTGTTTATTTCGTCCACAGCTATTATCCCAAGCCCGCCGACAAATCCGTTGTGTGCGCAACGACCACTTATGGCGTGGAATTTTGCTCGATAGCGTGGCGCGACAATGTTTTTGCCACGCAATTCCACCCCGAAAAATCGCAGGCGGTCGGATTGCGGATGCTGGAAAATTTTGTGAAATTATCGAAATAGCCACGAAAAAGCACAAAAAGCACGAGAGTTAAAATGGAGGGACGCGCTCCGTCGCGTCCAATCCCAAACGGTCACGACGGAGCGCGACCCTCCACAAAATCTTTTGTGACTTTTGCGCCTTTTTTTGGCTAGAAAAAACTCCGAATGAAATCTTTTACCATTTTTCCCGCCATAGATTTGAAAGACGGTCGCGTCGTTCGTCTGCGCCAAGGACAGAAGGACGCCGTCACCGTTTATTCCGAAGACCCCGCTGCCATTGCGCTTCGTTGGGCAAATGACGGAGCGCGCTGTTTGCATGTCGTTGACCTTGACGGGGCGTTTGATGGCAAACCAAAAAATTGGGAGAGCGTTCGCAAGATTCTCGCGGCGGTTAAAATACCTGTTCAACTCGGCGGCGGGTTGCGCACGGAGCAACAAATCGAATCCGCGCTCGCGATGGGCGTGAAGCGTTGTGTTGTCGGGACGAAGGCGTGTGAATCGCCTGCGTTTGTGAAAACGCTCGTGAAAAAATTTGGCGAGCGCATTGTGGTCGGCGTGGATGCGCTCGATGGAATGGTGGCGGTGCGTGGGTGGACGGAGAAAACCTCTCAGGTGGCGCGAGATTTTGTGACGCAAATCGCGGGGCTGGGAGTGAAGACGATTATTTTCACTGACATCTCGACGGACGGGATGATGATTGGGCCGAATTTGAAAGCGATGGCGCAGATTGCCGATGCCGCGCTCCCGCATGGCGGGATGGACATTATCGCGTCGGGCGGAGTGAGCGCGGAGAAGGACATCGCGGCGTTGAAGGCGCTTGGCAAAAAAAATCTCGTCGGCGTCATCGTCGGCAAGGCGCTTTATGAGGGGAAGATTGATTTGAAGAAGATGAATTGATTTTTGGACAGGATTAACAGGATTTTCAGGATTATTTCTCGGAGATTTTTCTTGGACAGAATTAACAGAATTTTACAGAATTATTCCGAAGTAATTTTGTGAATTCTGTTAATTCTGTCTTAAACATCATAAAAAACCTGTTAATCCTGTGAATCCTGTCAAAAATTTTCTGTCTCTGTTATCTTCGCGCGGATGACCAAAGATTACATTTTGCATTCTCCTTCGTTGGGACGCGATTTGCACATTGATTACGCGAAGGAGCTGAATCCGCAGCAGCATGAGGCGGTGACTTCGCCTGCGGGGGCTTCGCTCGTCATCGCGGGGGCGGGGAGCGGGAAGACGCGGACGCTGACTTATCGCGTGGCGTGGCTGGTCGAGCACGGCGTTTTGCCCGACAACATTCTGTTGCTCACTTTCACGAACAAGGCGGCGAAGGAAATGTTGTTGCGCGTGCAGCAGCTTTTCTCGGCGAGAGTAGGACAAGCTTCCAGCTTGTCCAATTCCGCAACCAATGATGGGCAAGCTGGAAGCTCGCCCTACCTTATCTCGCGGCTTTGGGGCGGGACTTTTCACAGCGTCGGCGCGCGTGTGTTGCGGCGGCACGCGAAGTTGCTCGGTTACGGGAGCGATTTTACGATTCTCGACCGCGACGATTCGAAGGATTTGCTCGACGCGATTCTCAAAGAATCGAAGGTGAGCACGGCGAAGGATAAATTTCCGAAGGCGAATGTGCTCATCGAGATTTTTTCGCTCGCGGTGAACACGGAGAAGCCGTTGGAGCGGATTCTCACGGAGCAGTATCCGTATTTTCTGGCGCTCGCTCCTGCGTTGGAGCGGTTTCGCGAGGTGTATGCGGAGCGGAAGCGCAAAAACAACGCGATGGATTTCGATGATTTGCTCGCGTTGTGGCTGAAACTTTTGCAGGAGCACGCGGAGGTGCGGGATTTTTACGCGCAAAAATTTCAGGCGATTCTCGTGGACGAGTATCAGGACACGAACAAAATCCAGGCGGACATCGTGGACGCGCTGGCGTCGGCGCATCGCAATGTGATGGCGGTGGGCGATGATTCGCAGAGCATCTATTCGTGGCGCGGGGCAAATTTCCAGAACATCATTAGTTTTCCTGAGCGGTATGGGGGAGCGCACGCGCCCTCGCGTGCTGTTTCCGACGCCTCGTCGGAAACAAATTCCCCAAACGCAGAAGCGATGGACGGGGCGTCCATCGCGGCACGCGAGGCGCGTGCGCTCCCCAAATGTAGAATTTTCAAAATCGAATCGAATTACCGCAGCACGCCGCAGATTTTGATGACGGCGAACGCGGCGATTCGTCCGAACCCGAATCAGTATCCGAAGGAGTTGCAGGCGGTGCGCAAGGCGGGGGCGAAACCCGCGCTCATCGTGTGCGCAGATGGGCGGCAGGAGGCGGCGTTCGTGGCGCAACGCGTGATTGAGTTGCAGGACGAGGGCGTGGCGCTGAACGAAATCGCGGTGTTGTATCGCGCGCATTTTCATTCGATGGAATTGCAGATGGAATTGACGCGGCGCAACATGCCGTTCGTCATCAACAGCGGGATTCGGTTTTTCGAGCAGGCGCATGTGAAGGATGTGGCGGCGTTTTTGCGGTTGAGCGTGAATCCCGCCGATGAGTTGAGTTTCAAGCGGATCGCGAAGATGTTGCCAGGCGTCGGACCTGGGACGGCGGAGAAGTTGTGGGGGAGGATTTCTGATGTGTTAGGAGGGTCGTCATCCACAGCGACTGTTCGGGGAGCGCACGCGCCCTCGCGTGCAGTTTCCGACGCCCCGTCGGAAACTTTTTCTCCGAACGCAGAAGCGATGGACGAGGCGTCCATCGCGGCACGCGAGGCGCGTGCGCTCCCCA
>Ga0187893_10003698_pt1 | contig 30381 bp, 24 predicted proteins | sample MA1701074metaG_FD_139574 | JGI IMG/M metagenome (GOLD analysis project Ga0187893, IMG submission 139574) | White microbial mat communities from a basaltic lava cave in the Kipuka Kanohina Cave System on the Island of Hawaii, USA - MA170107-4 metaG ...
CCCAAATTGGAGGGACGCGCTCTGTCGCGTCTCCCGCTTCGCGGGACGGTCACGACGGAGCGTGACCCTCCAACTCGCTCTGCGTCAATCTTCTGAATCAAAATGGGGAATGTCTGTCCGCCGTTTGCGTCCCTCGACATCCGCGCTCCGTTTCTGGTAGGGTGCGACCGCTGGGCGCGCCGCATTGTTCGGTGTTTGCTGTAGGGGCGCAGTCTCTGCGCCCGAAATTATTTCAAAAACGGTCGCAGGGACTGCGACCCTGCATCTTTTCCGATGGCTCGCGGGACGCTCGCCCTCCAGCGGCATCGGACAGCCCAGCGGTCTGTCCCTACCAATCATCAACTCAAAATATCCGCCAGCTTCAACGCGCGGTCGCCGAGGGCTTTGTTGGCTTCTTCCAACCGTTCTCGGCTGGAGACGACACAGACGGCGGCTTTTGGTTCTCCACTTTCCAACACACGCAGCAGCGTTTGTTTCACGGACTTTGGCGTTGCGCCGAGCATCGTGCTGTAACGTTGTTCGCGCAGTTCGTTGGTGTCGCCCCGAATGTGGCGCACCAGCGCCGTGCCCGTGGCTTCGCCAGGACGAATCGGACGCTCGGCTTCCTTTGCGCTGCCGATGATGGCGCGGTCAATGTCGGTTTGCGTCCAGTTCTGCGCGTTGAGCCAGTCGCGATAACCGTCGAACACGCGCAGCGTCTCGACGACGTGCGGGTCGCGGAGGGAATTGAGCACGATGAGGCATTGTCCGTCGTCGTGGCCAATGCCCGCGCCATACGCGTTGCCCTTGAAGCGAATCTCGGGCAGGAAATAATCGAACCGCGACAGATACAAGCCGAGTCGGAACAACGGCACGTCGGGATGCGCGAGGTGCGGCGCGGGGAGGACTTTGATGCAGTGCGCGACTTTCATCGGGCCCGCGAGTCCTTCGCGCGGCGGCGTGGTGAACGGCGTGAACGGCGCGGGCGCGTCCGCAAATGATTCATTCTTCATCCGCGACGACCATTCTTCGAGTGTCCGCAGCAGCGTGTTAAATACTTTATCCGAACCAGTGAAGCTGACTGTCCAACGTGACAGGGTGGGACAAGCATCTTGCTTGTCCTTTGTTTTGGATAGATTGGACAAGCTGGAAGCTTGTCCTACCCTTGTCAGCAGGAAATCGCGCACCCGCTCGATGTTCGCGATGATGTCGTCGGCGCGTTTGTCGAAGTTCGTCGTCAAATCTTCAATCACGCGCAGCGTGTCGGGGCTAATAAACAAATGATCGAGCGCGGCTTCGGGCGAAAGCCCGCGCGACGCCTGCCGTCGCGCTGTGCCCGCGCCGTCGTTGATGAGCGCGGTGCGATGCGCGGCTCGCGTCTGCGTGATGACATCGCGCAACCGCGCCTTGTCGCGCGGGTCAACGGCGAAAATCAAATCGCCGAGCAGTTTCAGCGCGTTCTCCTCCTGACCGTCGAGCGTTTTCAGACCGAACCGAATGCGGCGCAGCGAACGCGACGGGTCGGTGGCATGACGGAAAATCTGCGCGTGACATCCGACGCCGCCCGTGAACGCGGCGCGGCGCTCGGCGATTTGCATGAAGCTCTGTCCCGCCGCGCCCATTTTGTTGACGGCTTCGTTGTAGCGCGGCAGCCACGCGTAAAGTTCGGGCGGCAACCCTTCGAGATTGATGTCCACCTCGAAATAATTCACGCCGTTGGCGAACACATCGTTGCGCAACACCTCGATGCCCGCGATGGGCGAGATGTGCGTCGGGATGTGGCGCGGTTTGGCGGGGAGGTCGGCGACTTTGAGTTGCGGCAGTTTCGCGAGCAGCTCGGGCGGGTTGGGTTTGCCTTGCGCGGCTTCGAGTTCGGCGGCTTCCTTTGCGATGCGCGCAATTTCGTCGCGGGAGAATTGTTTCTTTTTCTCCGCCATCTTCGCCGCGAACGCGGCGTCGGCTTTCGCCTGCACGTCGCGGTCGGGGCGCAGCACGACGAAGAGGCGGTGCGGATTTTTCAGCAAGCCGTCGGTGATGAGGCGGTTGAACATCTGCGGGTCTTTGGCGTAACGCGTGCGGCATGATTCGAGATGTTCGGCGGCGCGCAAGTAGGTGAGCGGGTCGCCGCCGTAGGGCCACGCGGAGTTGCTGCCGTGCAGGACGCGCATCGGGAACAGCGTGGAGACTTCGAGATGTTCGTAGGCGAGTTGCTGGAACGCGGCGTCCACGCGCGATTTCTCGAACGGCGCGGCGGCGAGTTTTTCGAGCGTGCCGAGCACGAGTTTCTCGAACGCGTCGGCGCGGTCCACTTCGCTGCCTTTCAAGCCGACATGGAACGTGAGTTCGTATGCCGAGCCGCCCGCGCCCGCGAAGAACACATCCGCGCCGAGTTTGGAATCGATGAGCGCTTTTTTCAGCGGCGCGGCTTCGTTGCCGAGGAGGATTTTGTCGAGCACCTCCCATTCGGTGACGTAATCGGGCTTGAGCATGTCGCCGATGAGCCAACTGAACACGAGGAACGTGCGCGCCTTGTCGTCCTCGGTTTTGCCGATGGGATATTCGTGCGTCGCGCGGCGCGGGGCAGACCAGCGCGGTTGGCGAGCTAGGGTAGGACGAGCATCTTGCTTGTCCTTTGATTTATTGGACAAGCTGGAAGCTTGTCCTACTCTGTCGAACTCGTCGAGAACAGGCGCGAGGAATTTGAAATGGTCTTCGGTGGGAATGTCGCCGTAGGTGAAGATGAGCGCGTTGCTCGGATGATAGAGCGTTTTGTGGAATTCGAGGAACTGCTCGTAGGTGAGGTCGGGGATACGGTCGGGGTCGCCGCCGCTGTCGCGGCCGAGCGGCGTGTCGGGAAACAGCCCGCGCCCCGCGAGTTCATAGACGAGCGATTCGGGCGTGGAATACGCGCCTTTCATTTCGTTATAGACGATGCCTGTGACTTTGAGCGGCGAGTCGAGGTTGTTGTTGTCTTCGAGTGTGAGGTGATGCCCCTCGCGGCGGAGCGTGTCGCGTTTGAGTTCGGGATGAAACACCGCGTCGCAATAGACCTCCACAAGATTGAAGAAATCCTTTTTCACGTTCGAACAGATGGGATAAACGGTGTAAGCCTGCGAGGTCATCGCGTTGATGAACGTCGCCATGCTGTTCTTGACCATCTCGAAGAACGGTTCGCGGACGGGGAATTTGCGTGACCCCGCCAGCACCGAATGCTCCATGATGTGCGGGATGCCCGTGTCGTCGGGCGGCGGCGTGGGGAAGGTGACGGAGAAACAATTTTCCGTGTCGTCGGCGAGGACGTGGAGAAATTGCGCGCCCGATTTCGGGTGCGACGCGCGAATCGCCGTCGCGCGCAACGACGGCAACGGGGTGATTTGGGTGATGGCGAAACCGTGGAGTTTCTGGCCGACTTTCAGATTGGTGGTGGGGGTCATGGCGATACGCGTCTCCTTTCGGAATGGACAACTGATTGAGGGGAGAATCTTTTACCCACGGTTGCTGCGGATTGCACGGAGAAATTTTCTGTGAGAGCTATTCTTTCGCGCCATGGGCGCGGAGGAGGTCAGCAACCACTTTAAGCTTTCCTGCGAAGTACTTATTACTCTGACCAATAGACTTGGTTGCGGCGCGTAACGGTGTTTCTCCCTCTTTGTTCTTCAGGTTGACATCCGCCTTAGCAGCTAGCAGCAATTCCACTATGTCTTTATCTCCCAGTGAAGCCGCTCGGTGCAGGGGTGTTCTGCCAAATTTGTCTTGAGCGTTCACATCAGCTTTCTTGGCGATTAACGTCAAGACGATTTCGGTTCTTCCGTTGCCAGATGCCATCAGTAATGCTGTGCCGCCAACGTCATCCTTTGCGTCAATTTCAGCGCCTTTACTCAGCAAAAATTCTATAAGCGTTGTCTTGCGATTATATGCTGCAACGTGCAAAGGCGTTTTGTTATCCCGAGCCCTCGCGTTCACGTCCGCGCCTTTAGCTAATAAGAGTTCAGCGATGTCTTTACTGTCCTCTTGGAACGAAGCGATATGCAATGGGGTCTCGCCTCCGATGTTTTTCGCCTTCACGTCTGCACCATTGGCTATCAAGAGTTCGACAAGTTCTTTGTTTCCGCGCGCAGCCCGATGCAACGGTGTTAAGCTACCACTCTCACGTGTATTCACATCTGCGCCTTTGGCAATCAAAAGTTTGGCAAGTTCACTATTCCCGTTGTTGACCGCATAACTTAGCGCCGTCATTCTCGTCCAGTCCTTCCCGTTTACGTCGGCGCCATTCGCAATGAGGAATTCGACGGCCTTTCCTTTTCCGTTTTGCACTGCGCATTGAAGGGGTGTTATCCCTCCCCATGTCTTATCCTGCTCATTCACATTCACCCCGTGTACGAGCAACGCCTTGATCTTTTCTAAATCGCCCGCTTTCGCCGCCTCATGAATCTCGCCGTCCTGCGCCTGTGGGTCGACGCTGCTCCACGCCAGAACGGACAGCGCGACAGCGACCGAGAGGATGAATTTCGTTTTCATCGCGCCGCAGAATAACATGAGCGTCCCCTCGTTCCAAGCAATTTGCTGCGTTGGTGTAGCGGCGCTTCTGGGAAGCGCAGATCAGGGTAGAACGAGCTTCCAGCTTGTTCATTCTATCATTGGACAAGCTGGAAGCTTGCCCTACCATTCGACGGCGCTTCATAGAAGCGCCGCTACAACTCATCCGTCGGACGGAACGGCAGGCCGCGTTTGCCTTTGAAAAGTTTTTTCAGGCGTCGGTCGCTGGAGCTTTTCTTGCGCTGACTCCCATTGGGGACAAGGCGCAGACTGATTTCGCGGCGGAATTTTCGTCCGCGCAACCAGTCCTCCCATGAAATCGGTTTACCGATTGGGATTGAAGGGATTTTTGACTTTGAGTTCACGGCAAACCTCTCCGACCAACTGTTCAAGCTCAGAAAGAATATCGTATTCGGACGACCGCGCAAGTCTCCGCGCTTCGTCCCAATCCAATTTCATCCCACCCGAAAGCGCAACGCCCGCGAGTTGCTTGGCGCAATTCAACGCTTCATCGTTTGGCTTCGGATAAACTGACACGAGCACGCGTTCGACAAGCAACTCTTCTGGGTCAATGAGTTTGATTTTTCCATACGGCGCGTCCAACTCGCGCAACGGCGTTCGCCCTGAAATTTCCGCCGCGCCGAGGATGTCCACAAACATTCCCGCGACTTCCCAACTGCGCGGACCGCCTCTGCCGCCCAATTTGCCCATGAGTTCCTGCCGTTCCTTCACCGACAACGACGTGCGCGGCGGCAACAGGCACAAATCAAGGTCACCCGATGTGTAAGCGCCGTCGGTGTAAAACTCGATGGCAGAGCCGCCGACCACGACCAACTCGATGCCGCGTTCGCGAAACACCGCGCTGACGAGCGACGCCAGTTTCTGGCTCTTGAGCGTCGGATCATTCTCGCGCCGAATGTCCGCCAGCCCCGACGAGATTTTGTTACGAGTCATCAAGCCGACTTTAGCGAAGGCGGCTGCGGAAGGCGAATATCGAATGACGCCCTTCGCGCTGGTGCGCTTTAAGAGAAATCGTCGCCGCGATTTGCTGCTGGAAAGACGAATCGCTTCTGGCTACAAACTGGCGACCTCGGATTTCACAGCCGCCTCGCGCGAACATCATGACCACATCGCTGCAATTCCTCCCGCAATTCGACGGGTTTCTCCGTCGCTACAAAGTTCTCGCCGACGGGCGCGCGATGTTTTGTTTCAATCCCGCCGAGCCGAACCGAGACAACGTGGATTTCAACATGAAGCGACCGAGCATCCACCCACTTTACACGCCTGCGGGGCTTCCCGTCACGGAACAGGGCGCTCATAATTTTCCGCACCACAAAGGTTGCTGGATCGCGCACGGCAATGTCAGCGGCACGAATTTTTATCACGACGGTTGGACGGGTGGTCGCATCCTCACGAGAAAACTCGATTGGAGCGAGCGCGACGGAGTCGGGTTGCTCGAAGCGCGCATCGAATGGGTGGACGCGGCGGGAAACATCACCCTCAACGAGCGGCGACGCATGTGGGTGCGACCGAGCGCGCGAATCAATCGCGTGGACATCCGCACCGAGTTGACGACGCCGCTGGAGAAAGCGGAGTTCACCGTCGAGAAACACGCGCTTTTTCACGTCCGCCCGATTGACGCGATTGACGAGGATGACGGCGGGTCGGCGCGCGCGTCCAACGGAGTTGTCGGCGCGTCAAAAATTTTCAGCACGCGCGGTCTTTGGATTGATTATCGCGGCGCGATTGGCGGGAACAAAGTGGGCGTCTGCATCATGGCGCATCCGTCGGAGGGCGAGCTTCCGCTGTTCGCCCGTCCCTATGGCACGATTGCGCTCAACCCGTTTTTTGAAAAACCGATGACGCTGCCGCGCGGCGAAACGTTCCGCCGCACGTTTTCCATCCTCGCGTATGACGGTGACGCGGACATTGAAGCGGCGTTCAAGAATTTTTGGCGCCACGAAGTTTGAGTAACCATTGTGGGAGCGAATTGCATTCGCGACGCCTGCTCGGTCGCGATTGAAAATCGCTCCCACAATCCAACGAATGAGCGAGCCAGCGCAAACAATAGGTTCATCATCGGGAATCGAACGCCCGTGGCGGCGCGGGTTCTGGAGTCTTTGGACGACGCAATTTCAAGGCGCGTTCAGCGACAACGTGTTTCGTTTCCTCGTCGTGTTCATCGGGTTCGCGATGTTGAGCGAGGACGACCGCAAATGGCTCGTGCCGCTGGCGACGGGACTGTTCACGCTGCCGTTTGTGCTGTTCTCGATGACGGGCGGCTGGCTCGCCGATCGTTTCAGCAAACGCACGATCACCATCGGCACGAAGGGACTTGAAATCGCCGTGATGGGCGCGGCGACAGTCGGACTCGCGTTGCACAGTTTGCCGATGTTGTTGACGACGTTGTTTTTGATGGGCGCGCAAAGCGCCTTGTTCAGTCCGTCGAAATACGGCTTGCTTCCCGAGTTGTTGCCCGAAGAGCGGCTATCGTGGGGCAATGGTCTGATCGAACTCGGCACGATGGTCGCGATCATCACAGGCGCCGTCGCGGGCGGTTGGCTCTACAAATCATTTGAAGATTCGCACATTCTATGCGGGTTCATTCTCATCGGGTTGGCGGCGGCGGGGTTGGTCACTTCGATGGGAATCACGCGAGTTCCCGCGGCGGATTCGACACGACGTTTCCGAGTGAATATGTTCGGGGATTTGTTCGCGCAACTGCGCCTCATCCGCGCCGACAAAGTCCTGCTCTATGCCGTTGCGGGAAACACTTACTTTTGGTTTCTCGGCGTCCTGTTGCAGCAAAACATCTTTACTTACGGCACGGAACTGAAACTCAACGAGACCGACACATCGTTGCTCCAAGCCGCCGTCGCCATCGGCATCGGGCTTGGCAGCGTCGCGGCGGGTTACCTGTCGGCGCGCAAAATCGAATACGGACTCGTGCCGCTCGGCGCGGCGGGCATCACCGTATTCAGCGCGCTGCTGTTGCAGACGGGGTTGTCGTATGTCACCGCGTGGACGTTTTTGGCTTGCCTCGGATTTTTTGGCGGATTTTTCATCGTGCCGATTGCCGCGCTGCTGCAACACCGACCCGACCCCGCGAGAAAAGGCGCGGTGCTGGCGGCGGCGGGATTTCTTTCCGCCACGGGAATGTTTTTGTCGGCGGGATTTTATTATGTACTGACAGCCAGCCTGAACCTGTCGCCCCACGCCATTTTTCTGGTCGGCGCGACACTCACACTCGCGGGAACGATTTACGTGACGTGGCTCGTGCCCGATTCGCTGTTGCGATTGTTGCTGTGGATTTTCACGCACACGATTTATCGCATCCGAGTCGAAGGACGCGACAACATCCCTGAAAGAGGCGGCGCGTTGTTTGTCTCCAACCATGTTTCGTTCGTGGACGCGCTGCTGGTCATCGCGGCGACCGACCGACCGTTGCGCGCGATCATGTTCAAGGACATTTACGATCACCCCATCGTCAAGCCGTTCGCCAAAATCATGCGCGCAATCCCGATTTCGTCGCAACTGCGCCCGCGCGACATGATCAAATCGCTGCAGGAAGCGAGCGACTCCATCAAGAACGGCGAGGTCGTCGTGATTTTCGCCGAGGGACAAATCACGCGCATCGGGCAGTTGCTGCCGTTTCGGCGCGGGTTCGAGCGCATCATGAAAGGCGTGGACGCGCCCATCGTGCCCATCTGCCTCGATAACGTCTGGGGCAGCATTTTCAGTTTCGAGAAGGGGCGCTTCCTCTGGAAAGTGCCGCGTTACATTCCCTATCCCGTCACCGTGAGTTTCGGCAAACCGCTGCCCGCGACGGCGACGCCGTTCGAGGTGCGGCAGAAAGTGCAGGAACTTAACAGCGTCGCGTGGGAAAACCGCAAGGCGAAGATGCTGCTCCCGCACCGCGCGTTCGTCCGCAAGGCGCGGCATCATCCGCGACGATTTTTCATGGCAGACGCGCGGGTGCCCAGGTTGAAGTTTGGCTCGGCGTTGACGCGCACCATTTTCCTCGCGCGGCGATTGCGTCCGCATTGGCGCGAACAGGAGATGGTCGGGATTTTCATGCCACCGTCCGTCGCGGGCGCGCTGGTTAATTACGCCGCGCTGTTGATGGGCAAAGTGCCCGTGAATTTGAATTACACGGTCGGCGAGGAAACGCTCGCGTCGTGCGCGAAACAGTGCAACCTCAAGACGATTGTCTCGTCGAAGGCGTTCCTCGACAAAATCAAAGTCAAACTCCCCCTCGAGCCAATCCTCCTCGAAGACCTCGCCGAAAAACCGCGTCTTACGGAAAAACTTGCCGCTCTTTTCATGACGTGGACGCTGCCCGTCGCGATGCTCGAACGGTGCGTGGGGAGCGCACGCGCCTCGCGTGCCCCGACGGACGCCTCGTCCGTCGGAAATTCCGACCAGAACGTTTCCCGCGAGGCGCGGGAAACGGCGCGCGGGGGCGCGTGCGCTCCCCAATCTCGACTCGACGACCTCGCCACCATCATCTTTTCCAGCGGGAGCACGGGCGAACCGAAAGGCGTGATGCTGACCCATTACAACATCATGTCCAACATCGAGCAAATCGGGCAGACGTTCGCGCTCAACCACAAGGACAGCATCCTCGGCATCCTGCCGTTTTTCCATTCGTTCGGGTTCACAGGAACGCTGATGTTGCCCGCCGTGCTTGGGATGGGCGTTGTGTATCACGTCAGCCCGCTCGACACCCGCGCGATTGGCGAACTCGTGCAGAAATATCGCGTCACGTTCCTGCTCGCCACGCCGACGTTCCTGCAAATGTATATGCGCGGCTGCACGCCCGAACAGTTCGGCAGTCTGCAATACGTCGTGGTCGGCGCGGAAAAACTACCCGACCGCGTCGCGCAATCGTTCGACGACCAGTTCGGCATCCGTCCGCTCGAAGCATACGGCTGCACGGAATGTTCGCCCGCTGTCACCGTCAACACCCGCGATTTCCGCGCGGCGGGTTTTCGGCAGGTCGGCTCCAAACGCGGCAAAATCGGGCATCCGCTCCCTGGCGTCAGCGTCCGCATCGTGAATCCCGAAACGGGCGAACCTTCGCCGCTCGGCGAATCGGGCTTGATGCTCGTGCGCGGTCCGAACGTGATGAAGGGTTATCTCGGCAAACCCGAAAAAACCGCCGAGGTGCTCAAGGACGGCTGGTATAACACAGGCGACATCGCCGCGCTCGATGAAGACGGTTTCCTTCTTATCACCGACCGCCTGAGCCGTTTCAGCAAAATCGGCGGCGAAATGGTTCCACACATCAAGGTCGAGGAAAAACTCCACGAACTCGCGGGCGTCACCGAGCAAACGTTCGCCGTCACGGGATTGCCCGACGAAAAGAAAGGCGAGCGGCTCGTCGTGTTGCACAAACTGCCCGACGACAAATTAAAATCCGTTCTCGACCAACTCGCCAAGACCGACCTGCCAAATCTCTGGAAACCGCGCGCCGACCAATTCTTCCGCGTCGAATCTTTTCCGCTGCTGGGCACAGGAAAAGCCGACCTCCGCAAAGTGCGCGAAGTAGCGGCAGGATTTTCCAAGGACGGCGCGGAAGACTAACAGCGTTGTTTTCAGCGCGTGTCATCCTGTCACGCCATGTCACAACAAGTGAGTCACCGCGTCCTTTCTCCATCGCGTTGAAAAAATTGAAGCACACTGCACAAAAACGTTTTTCTCTCTGAATTTCAGTGACTTGGAACTGTTCGGCGTGTGTCGCGGAAAATTCGGCATCCGCGATGCTCTTTAATACAGCGGATGAGTTTTCCGAAAAAACAACTTCAGAAAAATAGAAAGGAGTAACCACCATGACATTGATGAGATGGACACCACGAAATGAAACCGCGCGGACGGAAACGGATCCGTTTTCGGAACTCCGTCGGTTGCAGGATGAGATGTTGCAATTGTTCGACACGTCGGTCGGGCGCAGGCCGTTCAACGGCGCGTTCGCTCCCGCCATTGACGTGAGCGAGGACAAGGACAGCATCATCGTCAAAGCCGATCTCCCTGGCTTGACGAAGGACGACATCGAAATCTCGTTGCAGGACAACGTGCTGACGTTGCGCGGCGAGAAAAAAGAGGAATCCGAGACGAAGGAGAAAAACTTCTATCGGATGGAGCGCGTGCATGGCGTGTTCAGCCGCGCCTTCGAGTTGCCCGCGACAGTGAATGCCAGCAAGGTCGCGGCGACGTTCAAGGACGGCGTGCTGCAAATCACGCTGCCAAAATCCGAGGAAGCCAAACCGAAACAGATCAAAGTGAATGTGCAATAACCGTTCGCGGCGAATTCAATCGGGCGCGGTGCGATAAACTTTGTGCCGCGCCTGATTTGTTTTCAACGGCTTTAGCGCAGGCGTCGCACGCGGCGAAATGATTCTATCGTCACCGTTTCACCGCTCATATCTGTAAGTCGAATTTTCCCGTGCGATAAATCGGCATTTTGCAGAGAATCTTCGGAAAAATCAGCGGCCCAGATGCACTCCTCATTGTCTCGCCAAGAAAGGGATACCGCCACATCATCGCCTTCTCCGTGAATGCCATAGGTTGTTCGCTTTGTGATGAGAAAATCGGCTTGCGCAGAAAGAGTGTCGCTGTCACGGAGTAGTCTTAGAACTCGTCTTTGCTTTGCAGTCATGTTGCGTCTCGGTTTCAAACAAGCTTTCCACTGACAACAAACTCAAAAAGCTCTTTCTTAGAGTTACGTTTGCGGATGTTCTCGACGGTCACGTTCTCGAATCCATGTTGGCGCAACAATTCGGCGTAAATGAGTTCGGTGGGAACAATCACGTCGTAAAATTTGGAGTTGCCGACAATGTAATGGACGGTTGCGCCGCTTGCCAATACGCGCACCAGTGAACGAATGTGATGGACGCAATCCTCGAAATACTTGTGCACGTATTGGGAGAGGATCGGACTGCGTTTTTCAATGCGAGTCACGATGTCTTGGAAGCCGTCAAATGAAACTTCCGCCGACGCGTCGGGCTGCCACTTCGTCAAATTGCTCGTAGCGCAACCCCACGTGCCGCCGATTGCCTGCCAATCCAAATCGCCCGCTTGTCGTCCGTTGTTCAAGTAGCCCAGCCAATACATATAAGGACGCAGTTCGCGGATATAACTCATGCGGTTGGGATACGGCGGCGATGTGATGACGCACGTGTATCGGCGGCGCAGCACTTTGTCCAAATGCCGCGAATCGCCAAGATGAGCGCGAGCGAGCTTGCCATTGAGCGGAGTTGCTGCTGCGTCGAGGACTTCGTTGAGGCGCTTCGTGAACAGCCCCTTCAAGTTGACGGCGTTGTTCAAATCAACAATGCCGTGTTCGTGTCTTGGCTTGAAGGACATGGATTGATGACCGAAAGACACGGCAGCCGTTTCGATAGTGACGCGGCAAAATGCAGAGAGGAGAAGATCGCGTGCGAGCGCTGAAATCTCAGCGTCTTTGATGGCAGCAAACAACGACGACAACGCGCGCAAATCGTGCGGATGCCACCATTTTTCGATCTCGTGAAGTGGCGGATGCCAAAGATTGTTGTCTGTCGCGGAAAGTTTAAGCGATGCGTTGAAACCTTTGGCTTCCTGAATCTGCTCGGGCGCGTATTCCGTAAACTTGACGTTGGCGAGCCAGACAAGAAATGGATTCACGTCCACGGTATCAGCGGAAATTCCATGCTCGGCGCAGGTCAGCGCGGTTGTGCCCGTGCCGCAGAAAGGATCGAGCACTCGGCCGCGTTTGCTCAACGGCTTGACAAGTTCTTCAACGAGGTGGCGCGAGTAAGCGGGCGTGACACGCAGCCAACCATGCCGCCCCAAGCTCCGATTCGCCTTGAACGTGAGCGATGCGCGTTGGCGCGTGGGCGCGGGCGCGGCAACATCGTCGGCGAAAAGAAGTGTTTGTGGGCTATTTTTCACTGAGGAGTTTCTGCAAAACGGTTTCGATTTGTTTCTTGAGCGTCTTCGAATTGCGCTGGAAAAATGCGGCAAGATCATAGCCGACGACTTCTTTCGTAAAAACGTAGGCGCTGTCCAGCGAAGTTCCCTTGACCGTGCCGCGCAACAAGAGCCAGCGGGCGCGTTCGTATCGTTCCGCAACGTCTTCGTCAATTTGCGAAGACAGCAGCAACGCGACTGGCAGATAATGATAAGCGTAGGCGTTGGAAGCGTTCGCGACGTCCGCGTTCTGGCGTTTGCTGTCTTTGCTCTTGTAACCTTGGCGAACTTCAAACACCGCTCCCGAAAGGTCGCGACGGCTCGCAGCGGGAAGACCCAACGAATCCCCAGCAGAATCGAGCCAGCGAGTCACGCGTTGTTGGGCTTGGCGATTTGAAATTCTGTCGAGCGGAATCCGCGCATCAAGCGATAGGCGACGCGATTTCGCCCCGCGACTCCGAATCGTGTAAGACCAGCTTGCCGACTCGTCGTCCAAACCCAGATTGTCTTTCAAGACCTCGACGAACATCCACTGACAGCCGATGCCGATTTGCCGATACACGGAAGTCATGCCGCCCGCCGCCTTGTGCGCCGCATACATCAGCGGCGAACTCAATCCAAACCACGAGTAGAACGGATCGGACCCGTAAAGATTTTGAAACTGTTCAAGAGTCAGCCCACCCTTACGCCCTTGTCCGAACTTGGGGCGGTAATTAGCGCACACCGCGACGGCATCCGTAATGATTTTCAGATATTTCTCGTCGCCCGCCTTCATTGGGTTGCGACATTAGCAAATTCATTTTTTTATTCACGCCATTTCATCGACCACGCACGCCCTCTGTGCGCCACTGTGACGCGCGAAGTGAGACAAGTGAGACATTGCGGCTTGTTTTTTGGGCGGGTGAATTTTTCGCTAGAATTTCTAAGTGCAAATTTATTCCACGCTACATCAACGACTTAAAACGACTGTGCCGCGTTAAAATTTCACGTGGCACGCTCACAGCTAAACATACAGTCGGGTGGAGTGTGTCACCCAGAAGGAGGCATTAATAATATGGCAAAAGTTTTAGGCATTGATTTGGGAACGACCAACTCCTGCATGGGCGTGATGGAAGGCGGCGAGCCTGTTGTCATCCCGAATGCGGAAGGCGGGCGCACCACGCCGTCAGTCGTCGCGTTCACGAAGAACGGCGAGCGGCTCGTTGGTGTCGCGGCGAAACGTCAGGCGATCCTGAATCCGAAGAACACGATTTATTCCATCAAGCGTTTCATGGGGCGCAAGTTTGACGAAGTGCCTGCCGAAGCCAAGCGCGTCCCCTTCGAGGTCTTCAAGGCGTCCAACGGCGACGCGCACGTGCGCGTGCAAGTCGGCGGCGAGACGAAGACATTTTCTCCGCCCGAAATTTCCGCGATGATTCTCGGCAAAATGAAAGCCGACGCGGAAGCGTATCTCGGCGAAAAAATCACGCAAGCCGTCATCACCGTCCCCGCCTATTTCAACGACAGCCAGCGTCAGGCGACGAAGGACGCGGGGCAAATCGCGGGTCTCGAAGTCCTGCGCATCATCAACGAGCCGACCGCCGCGTCGCTCGCCTACGGCCTCGACAAAAAGAAGGACGAAAAAATCGCGGTCTATGACCTCGGCGGCGGCACGTTCGATATTTCCGTGCTCGAACTCGGCGACGGCGTTTTCGAGGTGAAGGCGACCAACGGCGACGGGCATCTCGGCGGCGACGATTTCGACGAGCGCATCGTGGATTGGCTCGCCGACACTTTCAAAAAGGATCAGGGCATTGATTTGCGCAAGGATTCCACCGCGCTCCAGCGCCTCAAGGAAGAAGCCGAGAAAGCCAAAATTGCCCTCTCGTCCGCGCAGGAAGTGGAAATCAACCTCCCCTTCATCACCGCCGACGCGAGCGGTCCCAAACATCTCAACGTCAAACTCACCCGCCCGAAACTCGAACAACTCGTGGACGAACTCGTCGAGCGCACCGTCAAACCCGTCAAGGATTGTATGCGCGATTCCAAAGTCAGCGCGGACAACATTGACGAACTCGTGCTCGTCGGCGGCATGACCCGCATGCCGAAAGTTGTCGAGACCGCGCGCAAACTCGTCGGCAAACAACCGCACCAGGGCGTGAACCCCGACGAAGTCGTCGCTGTCGGCGCGGCGATTCAAGCGGGCGTGCTCAAGGGCGAAGTCAAGGATGTGCTCCTGCTCGACGTGACGCCGCTCACGCTCGGCATCGAAACGCTCGGCCACGTCGCGACGCCACTCATCCAACGCAACACCACCATCCCGACGCGCAAGAGCGAAATTTTCTCGACCGCTTCGGACAGCCAGACGAGCGTCGAAGTCCACGTCCTGCAAGGCGAGCGCCCGATGTCGCACGACAACAAATCCATCGGCCGTTTCCATCTCACCGACATCCCGCCCGCGCCGCGCGGCGTCCCGCAAATCGAAGTCACGTTCGACATTGACGCCAACGGCATCCTGCACGTCAGCGCGAAGGATTTGGGCACGGGCAAATCGCAGAAAATCACCATCACGGCGTCGAGCGGTCTCAACAAGGACGAGATCGAAAAGATGAAACGCTCCGCCGAGGAACACGCCGAGGACGACAAGAAGGCGCGCGAGAAAATCGAGATTCGCAACCGTTGCGACGCCCGCGTGTATGAAGCCGAGAAAATGTTGCGCGAGCACAAGGACAAAATCGGCGAGGACAGCCGCAAGAAAGTCGAGAGCGCCGTCGAGACGGTGAAGGAAGCGCTCAAGAAAGACGATGCAGACGCGATGAAGAGCGCCGAGGAAAAACTCACGGAAGTCTGGCACGCGATTTCGACGGAGCTTTACAGCAAAGTCAAATCACAAACCCCGCCTCCAGGCGCGCAACAGCAACAAGGCGGTGAAAAACCCGCAGGCGAGCAGAAAGCCAAGGGCAAAGACGGCGTGATTGACGCCGATTTCGAGATGGTGGATGACGAGAAGAAGTAAATCCGAATATCGAAATCCGAAATCCGAAGGAAATCTGAAGCACGAATACGGCAAATTCAAAACCACTGTAGCGGCGGTCTATGACTGCCGAGGACGGATCAAAAAATAATTTGTAGTCGGGGTAGTCGTCGAACATGAAGCCAACCTTTCGAGCAAGAAGCACCGCCGCGAAAAAGGCTTGGACAACTCGACAAAGCCCAAAGTATCGGGCGGACAAATCGGAGAGATCGAGCAAAGAGGCACTATCAGCTTGGTGCAAAGAGAATGGGTGGAAGGTAATTTTTTTCGAGGGACGCACTGGCGCGCCACGCACAGGCATTGTGGATGCAGTTATAGCGCGAGTTCGGCCCAGAGATTCCGATGCGATTGATATTCGTTTAGTGCAACTCAAATCGGGAGCGGGCGGCTTGACGGCAAGAGAAATCACCCGAATCAAGCAGGCAGTGGAGCGCGCATCACGGGGTTGGTTGTTGGCAGCGTTTGACGGACAGACTTTGCACTTCCTACCAGAGATACCAGACGACAGGTAATTCGGTAACACAGGAGGGATAACGAACATGGGCGACAGCGAATTGCGTAAATTGGTGCTCAAAAAATATTATGACCGCAGGCGGGAAGGATTTATCGACCTTCAACCCAGTGACTTTGACGGGATGATTTCACACGACGACATCCTCTACGCGAGCGGTCAACTGGCACAAGACGATTTGATTGAGTGGCATGCAGCACCAGACCACAGAGGGAGAGCCGCGAAAGGCGTGGGAAAAATAGCTTTGCGCGGGATTAAGACGGTTGATGGAGAAGTCCAAACGCCTGCTAATACTGTGTTGGATTTTAGCACTCACATTAACGGCTCGCGGAATGTGCAGGTTGGGACAGGCAATGTCCAAACGGTGAACTCCGCCGAATTCGTGAAGGCCATCGAGAATTTGATAAAAGCCATCCAAAATAGCCCCGCTTCGGAAGAGGAGAAGAAAGGGATGAAACAAATGCTGGCGGAGTTCACCTCCAATCCGACTGTGAGTGCGCTCATCGGGGCGGCAGCGACGGTGGGGTTTGGAAAACTCCTGAGCAAATAACTTTTGTTTTTCGGCGGTCATAGACCGCCGCTACAGGTTTTTGACATCACTGAATGAAACTTTATATCGAGACCTCCGTGCCGAATATGTTGTTTCACGACGACGCGCCAGAGAAGAAACAAGTAACGGCGTTGTTTATTGAATGGCTGCGCTTGTCCGCTCACGAAATATTTATATCTCCTGTGATGATACGCGAGATTGCGAAGACGCGCAGTCCTCGGCGCGAGTTGCTGGAAAAAGCCGCATTGGAGTTGAGGGGAACGATGTTGGATGTTTCATCCGAGGCGGAGGTATTGACGGGGCAATATGCGGTGGCGCGGATTGTTCCAGCTCGATTTCGAGATGATCTGCTTCATGTGGCGGTGGCGGTTTGTCACAGGATGGATATGATTGTAAGCTGGAACATGAGACATCTGGCAAATCCAAACAAGGTGGCGCTGATCAATGCCGTCAATCGGCAGTATGGTTGGCCACTTATGCGGATTCACACACCGCAAGAGGTGATGGGATTATGAAACGCAACAAAGAACCCGCAGCGATTCGCGAACTGCATCGAATTCGAGAGGAAATGCTTGCCGAGGAAAAGCGCGTCGGAAGCGAAAAGTATTGGGCGGACGCTAATCGGCAGGGGCGGGAATTCGCTCGCAGACACGGACTCCGTTACAAGGAGGCAAAGCCAAGCATCCAGACAGTTAGTGAAAAACCGAGCCGAAAATACGGCAGCGGTTCGTGAAACGAGAACCAACCGCAACGCGATTTTCCCAATGAAAACGGGCTTGCAATTGAGGCGGCACATAGGCAAACTGCGCGCCCTTCTGAAGAGACAGCGACGACGCTACCAGCGTCACGAAGTCTAGGAGATTCAGGCGCGGCGCGAAGATGCACCCATTGTCACGCGCTCGACACGGAAAATTGAATGTAGTCGCACCCTTTACGGGTGCGTGAATTTTGGGATGGGGAGCGCACGCGCCATCGCGTGCCGTGACGGACGCCCCGTCTGTCGCATTCGGAGAAACAATTCCGTCGAGGCGACGGAATCAACACGCGGGGGCGCGTGTGCTCCCCGAATTTAGGAATTTTAACAACCGCGCGTCCCAGATCGGGGCGGGCAACAATCAACCCACAACTAGAGGAGAAAAACCAATGACAGTGAAACCATTAGGAGATCGAGTGCTGGTCAAGCCGCTCGAGGAAAAAGAAACGAAAAAGGGCGGGATTATCATTCCCGACACCGCCAAGGAAAAACCACAGGAAGGCAAAATTGTCGCGCTCGGCACAGGCAAGCGCGACGAGGACGGGAAGAAAATCGCCTTCGAAGTCAAGAAGGGTGACCGTGTGATGTATTCCAAATACGGCGGCACGGAAATCAAAATTGACGGTGAGGAACACCTCATCCTGCGCGAGGACGATATCCTCGGCGTGCTCGAGTGAGACGGACGGGTTGAAGGGTTGATGCGTTGAAGGGAAATACCCGCCAACGCGAAAACCCATAAACCCACCAACCCTATAACCCATCAACCCATCAACCCATAAACTAAGGAACTAACATGGCAGCTAAACAATTGTTATATGACGAAGACGCGCGCAAGAAACTCTTGAAGGGCGTCGAGAAACTCTCAAAGGCGGTCGTCGCCACGCTCGGACCGAAGGGCCGCAACGTGGTGCTCGACAAGAAATTCGGCTCGCCCACCATCACCAAGGACGGCGTGACCGTCGCGAAGGAAATCGAACTGGAAGACCCGTTCGAAAACATGGGCGCGCAAATGGTGCGTGAAGTCGCCAGCAAGACCAGCGATGTCGCAGGCGACGGCACGACCACGGCGACGCTTTTGGCTGAAGCGATTTATCGCGAAGGCTTGAAGAACGTCACCGCGGGTTCGAACCCGATGGCGTTGCAACGCGGCGTGCAGAAAGCCGTGGAAGCAGTCGTCACGGAACTCGCAAAGATCAGCAAGAAGGTCAAGGACCGCAGTGAAATCGCGCAAGTCGCGACGATTTCGGCGAACGGCGACAAGAACATCGGCGACATCATCGCCGACGCGATGGACAAAGTCGGCAAGGACGGGACCATCACCGTCGAGGAAGCCAAATCCATCGAGACGACGCTGGATGTGGTCGAGGGCATGCAGTTCGACAAGGGCTATCTCTCGCCTTACTTCATCACCAACGCCGAGACGATGGAAGCCGTCCTCGAAGACGCTTACATCCTCGTGCACGAGAAGAAAATCTCCACGCTCAAGGACATGCTCCCGTTGCTGGAGAAGACCGCGAAGATCGGCAAGCCGTTGCTCGTCATCGCCGAGGAAGTCGAAGGCGAAGCGCTCGCGACCCTCGTCGTGAACAAACTGCGCGGCACGCTCCAAGTCTGCGCCGTCAAAGCGCCGGGCTTCGGCGACCGCCGCAAAGAGATGATGAATGACATTGCTGTCCTTTCGGGCGGCAAGTTCTTCAGCGAAGAACTCGGCATCAAGCTCGAGACCATCGAACTCAGCGACCTCGGACGCTCCAAACGCATCGTCGTGGACAAGGAAAACACGACCATCGTCGAAGGCGCAGGCAAACAGTCCGACATCCAGGGCCGCATCAACCAGATCAAACGCCAGATCGAAGAGACCACCAGCGACTACGACAAGGAAAAGTTGCAGGAACGTCTCGCGAAACTCGCGGGCGGGGTCGCCGTCATCAACGTCGGCGCAGCCACCGAAACCGAGATGAAGGAAAAGAAGGCGCGCGTCGAAGACGCGTTGCACGCCACCCGCGCAGCCGTGGAGGAGGGCATCGTCGCAGGCGGCGGTGTCGCGCTCCTGCGTTGCATCGGCGCAGCCGAGAAACTCGAAAAGAATCTCGGCGGTGACGAGAGCATCGGCGCGGGCATCGTGCGTCGCGCGTTGCAAGAACCGCTCCGCCGTCTCGCCGATAATGCGGGCGAAGAAGGCAGCATCATCGTGCAGGAAGTCCTCAAGCGCAAAGGCGCCGAGGGCTACGACGTGGACAAGTCCGAGTATGTGGACATGTTCAAGGCGGGCATCATTGACCCGACGAAGGTCACACGCAGCGCCCTGCAAAACGCGGCGAGCATCGCGGCGTTGCTGCTCACCACGGAGTGCCTCGTGACGGAGATTCCTGAGAAGGAGAAAGCTCCCGCGATGCCCCCAGGCGGCGGCGGCTACGGCGGCGGCGACTTCTAATCGCTGACCCAAAAAAGGTGGCACAGGCGTCCCCGCCTGTGTTTCCGAAAAAATCGCAAAGGCTGGTGGATCGAAAGGTTCATCAGCCTTTTGCTTTTAGCGCAGGCTTGAAGCGTGCTCCAAAAGACGCAACGAGCCACCGTTTGCGTTGCGTCACGCAAGAGTTGCGCGCAATTCACGCTTGAACGCGCTGCGGCTGCGTGGGATAAACACTCAGGGTTGTCCCATCACAAGACGGGAAAGGCGGAAATGGCGTCAATCAACTCACCGATCGAAATCCATGTCGGAACGATTTACAGAACATCGCCGCATCCGCGTCCTGCACGTGTTGGGTGAGGGTCGGCTGACGGGCGTTCACCAATACGAACTCGATCTCTGCGCCGCCCTGCCGCGCGACCGTTTCCGCGTGGACATCTGTTTCATGCTGCCAGGGCCGCTGCTGCCTGTCGCCGAAAGCATGGGGCTGCATACGGCGGTTGCGGTCTGGAACAAGCCCAACGATTTGCGCGCCGCATGGCGGTTCGCCAGTTACCTGCACGTCGGGGATTTCGACGTTCTGCACGCACACCAGAGCTGGCGGCGGTTGCGCGTTGTCGCGCGCCGTTGCGGCATCAAGCACATCATCAATCACATCCACCACGTGCCCAGCGAAGAGGAACTGCCCGATCACCGCGGCGGACTGGATTCGTGGCTGAGGACGGCAACGACGTACTGCGACCGTTGCATTGCCGATTCAGAGTTTGTCCGCGACCAGTTGCAGGCGAACCGCGATGGCGCCAACGGCAAGATTGATCTGGTGCAGCCAGGGCTGGATTTTTCCCACTGGAAAAATCGTCCCTCGACCGCCGAAGCGAAGGCGGCGCTCCAGATTTTGCCCGAGCAGCCCGTCGTGGGTATGGTCGGGCGCTTGGGACACGTGCGTCGGCTGGATTTGTTCCTCGAACTTGCCGCGGCGGTGCGCGAACAGCGCCCTCAAACCGTGTTCATCATCTGCGGCGAGGGCGATTTGCGCGCGGAACTGGAGGCGAAGGCTGATGCTTTGGGAATTACGCGCAACGTGAGGTTTCTCGGATGGCGGCGCGATCTGGTGGAGGTGATGTCGGCGTTCGACGTGTATGCGCTGACCACTGTGACCGACGTGTTTGCGCGGTATGCGCTGGAACCGATGGCGCTGGGCATACCCGTCGTGGGGTTTGCCGTCGGAAGCCTTCCTTCATGGGTGGAACACGGGCAGACAGGGTTCCTCGCGCCGCTCAAGAACATCCCGATGATGCGCGATTCCATCCTGCACCTGATAGACCATCCCGAAGAGCGCCTGGCAATGGGCGAAACCGCGCGTCAACGCTGCCAGATGCAATACGACATTTCATTGCCTGCGCTCAAAATCCACTCACTTTACGACTCGCTGCTGGCGGCAAGATGACGCGCCGTCAGCCTCGGTTCGCGTCGCCGCCTGTTTCCGAAAGAAATTTCTCCAGATCCTCGACCGCGAAATTCGCGAGCACCCGCCCGTCCATGACGAACACGGGGACGTAACGCTGCCCGCTCAGCCGTTTCATCTCTTCATCCGCCGCGCGGTCGCGTCCCACGTCCACCTCCTCAAACGCGATGCCGCGCATCTGCAAATAGTGCTTGGCATCCTGGCACCACGAACAGAGCCAGCGGGTGTATAAAATGGGTTTTGTCATGGCATTTTCTCAACCACAACTCGACAAAATTCAAGCGGCGGATTCGAGGCGGCTGCCATCGTCTGAGATTCGCACCGTTCACGCCATCTTTTTCTTGAACCGTAGCGCGCACAACGAAAAGAGCGCGATGCCCATCACGGCGAGAATCACGAGCGGCTGCCAGAATTCCGCCAGCGTCGCGCCGCGCAGGATGATGGCGCGCATCAACTGGATGAAATACGTCAGCGGCAGCACGGTGCTGATCGCGTAAAAAATGTCGGGCAGCGTTTCGCGCGGGAAAATGAATCCTGAAAAGAAAATCGAGGGCAGCATCACCGCCATGGACATTTGCAGCGCCTGGTTCTGGTTTTGCGCCCGCGTGGAAATCAGCAGCCCCAGGCTCAGCAGCGTGAACACAAACAGCAACGTGGACACGAACAGCGCAGTGAGGCTGCCCTGAATCGGCACGAAGAAAACCCAGCGCAGGATGATGAACAGGAACAACGCCATCGTCATCGAGATGCACAGGTAGGGGACGATTTTGCCGAGCATCAGCCCCCAGCGTGACATCGGGCTGACCAGCAGGTTTTCCAGCGTCCCGCGCTCGCGTTCGCGCACGATGCTCATCGCAGCGGCGACGACGGTCGCGATTTGCAGCGCCGTGCCGATGACGCCTGGGACGAAGAAATTCGGCGCGCGCATCGAGGGGTTGTAAAGCATTTGAGGCCGCAACTCGATGGGCATGCCCGCGCGCCCCGTTTCGCGAATGACCGCGCGCAGCGATTTGTTGAACGCGACCGCCATCGCCGTGTTCAACGCCTGCAACGCCGTCGTCGAGTTCGAGCCGTCAATGAGCGCCTGCACGTGCGCGGCGCGCCCCGCGCGCAGGTCGCGCGTGAAATCGGGCGGAATCTGCAAGCCGATATAAGCGTCGCCCTTGCGCAGGGCGGCCGACAGCTCCTCGGCGCTGCTCACCCCGCGAACGACACGGAACGTCTCCGTGTTCACGCACGCCTGCACGAACTCGCGGCTTTCCGCCGTGCGGTCTTCGTCAAACACGACCATCGCCATGTGCTTCACGTCGTTGTCGAGCGCGAACCCGAACGCGATGATCTGGATGAGCGGCGGGAAAAACATGAAGAACAACGACATCCTGTCGCGCAGCACGACGAGAAATTCCTTGTAAAGAATCGCGCCAAACCCTCGAAAGAGATTTTTTGAACCACGGAGGTTTGGAGGCACGGGGGGCGGAGCGGTCGAAGAAGTCATAAAGCCCTCCTGACGATGCCGTTTTTCGGCAATGCGACGTTGCAGTTGATTAACAACCCGACACGGCTGTTGGTGAGCCGCATGTAGGTCAGCAGTTGCGCCTCGTGAACTGGCAGTAACTTTTTTACGGTTTTTGCCTCCACCACAACCTTCTGCTCGACCCACCAATCAAGTTGCAAGTCGTCCGCGACTCGCGCGCCTTTGTCAAGAAGCGGCAGGGGCAGTTGATTCTCAAACGCCACTTTCCGCAAAGTCAGTTCAGCGCACAGACCGCGTTCATCAATTTCCTCATACAACCCAGGTCCCCAGAATCTATACGCTTCAATTGCAGCGCCGATGATCTGCTCGGTCAATTCCTTGTGAATCAATTCGTCGTCCATAAAATCTCCTTTATCTCCTCCGTGTCTCCGTGCCTTCGTGGTTCGAAGGTTGCGCCGTCAGCGCCACGAACACGTCTTCGAGCGAAGGCGCGATGGGCCGAATGTCCGCCTCGCGGATGTTTTCTTGCGCCAGCACTTCGCGGATTTTTTCCTCGCGCATCGCTTCGTCCACGAGCAGGTGCATGGATTGACCGAACACGGTCGCGGAGCGGACGCCGTTCATTTTGCGAATCGCCTGGAAAGCGACCGTGACGCGCTCGCAGGTGATGTCGAGCCGTTTCGTGCCGCTCGGATTCACTTCGGGCAATTGCTTCAGGTCGTCGGGCGCGCCGCACACGACGAGTCTGGACATGTTGATGTAGCCGACGTGGGAGCAACGCTCCGCTTCGTCCATGTAATGCGTTGTCACGAACAGCGTCATCCCCTGGCTGGACAATTCAAACAGCAAATCCCACAACTCGCGCCGCGCCACGGGGTCAATTCCCGCCGTCGGCTCGTCGAGAAACAGCACCTGCGGCTTGTGCATCAGCGCGCACGCCATCGCCAGCCGTTGCCGCCAGCCGCCCGACAACTGCGCCGCGCGCCGTTCCAGATACGGATCGAGATGCGTGAGCGCGATGAGTTCATCGCAGCGTTTGCGCAGGCGCTCGCCGCGCAAGTCGTAAAGTTTCCCGTAAAACGTGAGGTTCTCGCGCGCCGTGAGTTCATCGTAGAGGGAGAACTTCTGCGACATATAGCCGATGGAGCCTTTGAGCTGGTCAAGTTCGGTGACCACGTCGAAGCCCGCGATGCTGCCCGTGCCTTCGGTCGGCTCGATGATGCCGCAGAGCAAACGGATGACCGTCGTTTTGCCCGAGCCGTTGGGACCGAGAAACCCGAAGATGGACTGTCGCTCCACGGAAAACGAAACATTGTCCGCCGCCGTGACATCGCCGAAGCGTTTGGTCAACCCGTCGCATTGAATCATCACGTCAGGCATGGGGAGTGGTTCAAAGGGATCAAAAAGTTAAAAAAGTTAAAAAGGTTAAAGAGGCAAAAAAACAACAACACTCAGCGCAAAATGGAAATCCATTTTCACCTCTTTAACTCTTTTCACCATTTTAACTTTCCTCACTTCGGTTTCTCAGGCGCGTCGGGGAAAAACACATCCACCGACATCCCCGCGCGCAACGGGCTGTCGCAGGGCAGCCGCACCTTTACGCCGAAAACCTGCCGACTCCTGTCCTCCGCCGTCTGCACATTGCGCGGCGTGAATTCCGCCCGCCGATTGATTTGATCGATGGTGCCGACCACTTCGCTGCCGCTGCCTGGCGCGATGCGCACCTTCACCTCCTGACCGAGTTCGATGCGCTCAAGCCACGTCAGCGGCACATACACGCGCAGCCACAATTGCTCCGTCAACAGCAGCGTCGCAACCTCCTGATTCGGACGCAGCACGTCGCCGACCCTCACGCTCAACACTTCCAGCACGCATTGCGCGGGCGCGACAATCCGCATCTCGTGCAACTGCGCCCCGACCTCCGCCAGTTGCGCCTTGGCTTGCGCGATTTTTTCGGGACGCGTCCCCGCCACCAGCAACTCGTATCGTTGCTTTGCCGCTTCGGCGGTCTGTTCCAGAACTCGGGCGCGGCTGACGGCCCGGTCGCGGTCGGCTTCAGAAATTGTCTTCTCCTCGAAGAGCGTTTTCGCGCGCGCGGCATCGGTGCGCGCCAGATTCAAATCCGCAAGCTGCGATTCCCATTGGTGCTTCACGGCGGCGATCTCTTCGGGACGCGCGCCGTTTTCCAGTTCCTCCAGCGTTGCCGCCATGAAATCGCGCCGCGCTTTCAGTTCCTCCGCGCCCAGCTCGACAATGACCTCTCCTGCTTTCAGCGCGTTGCCTTCCGACACGAGAATCTTTTCAACCCGACCGCCGTAACGGGACGCCACGCGCGCCTCGTCCACCTCAACCGTGCCTGAAACGCTGCGGGCGGCGGGCTGTTTCCTTGAGAGCAGCCACGCGCCCGCCGCCGCCAGCGCGAGAATGATGACGGCGGCGAGCGCCAGTGTCCGTTTGCCCTTCATCGGCGCGAGACTATCAAACGCGACGACGGGTTTCAACGCGCGGAGTCGGCGGGGCGCATCGTGATCCCGGAGCCATGCAGAGCGATACCGCGTGGTGGCAGGGCGCGAATGCCCCGCCCGCAGTCTGCGGCGCGAAACCCCGCAGCGGGGCATTCGCGCCCTACAACCCCGTTGATCGCCTTTTCATCAACTGCCACCGTCTCCAGTGTCACGATGCGCCCCCTCCGCAACCGCTCCACCGCCGACCCGAACCGCTCGATTTCCTCCTCGGTGTTGTAGTCACGCGGCGACGCGCGGACGGTGTCGCTCAGGTTGCGCTCGCGTTCGCCCAACCGCAGGCCGAACGCGCCCGACACCGTGACGTTGATCTGGTTCGCTCGCAACAACGCCGCGCCCGCGTTGTTGAAATGCAGCACGTGCCCGCACCCAGGCGTCTCACGCCGCGCGCGTTCGATATCGAGCGCCTTGAGTGATTCAGTCATCGCATGCCTTCGTTGGATTTAGTCTCGGTAAACTCGCGGGCGATGATGGCGTTGTAAATTTTCGTCAACAACTCGCACTGCTCCGCCTGCTTGAGCGAGCGCAACCCGCGCTGGTAAATCGCATCGGCGCGGGTGCGGTCCTTGAGATGGATGAGCGTGATTTCCAGCATCGCCTGATACGGGCGAAATTCATTCGGAAATTGTCGCGAGAGTTTTTCGAATTCCTCCAGCGCCTCCGCGTATTGCTCGCGTTTGTATTTCGATTCGGGAATGCTGTAAACGGGCGTTGGCTTGCCGCGCTCCGACGGGTCGAACAACCCGCCAAACTTTTCCGAAAAAAATCCCGCGACGCTCGGCGCAATCGCCACGCAACCTGCAAGGAAGAATGCCATCGCGATCAGCGCCACGATGGCACCCCCGAACATGCCATAATCGGGCGCGCGAATCACAATCTGATAGCCGACGAATACGCACACCACAAAAACCAGCAGGCGCGCGATGAGTTTCTTGTGGTCGCTGGTGAGTCGCATAACATCAACTGGCAGCCACGAACGTGAGCGAGTGGATGGGCAAACGCTGGTCTTAACCCACTCGCTCACGCTCGTAGCTACGACCTCTACTTTTTCAACTTCGGTCCCACAATCACCGTCGTCAGCGCATCAGGCGCGATGTATTTCTTCGCCACGCGCGTCACGTCGGCAATTGTCACCGACTCGATCTGCCTGCGGTATTTTTCGGGGTAGTCGAAGCCGAGACCGAAGATTTCCGCGTTCAGCAGGAACCCCGCGCGTTGCGCGTTGGTCTCCAGCCCCAGATTGAAGCTGCCCGTCAAATACGCCTTCGCGTCGGCGAGTTCCTGCGCGGTCACAGGTTTCTCCACGATGCGGCGGATTTCCGCGCGCAACCCGTCGAGCGCCTTCTGCGCGTTGTCGGGCGAGCAGCCGATGAACGCGATGAACCGCCCCGCGTCCACGCCCGCGCTGCCGACCATCGAGCAATACGCCGAATACGCCAGCCCCTGTTCGTCGCGCAAAATGCGCGGGATGCGCGAGGTGAACCCAGGCGTGTTGCCGAGGATCGTCTCGAACACCTGCAACGCATAGTAATCGGGGTTGTCGCGCTTAATGCCGAGATGCCCGACGAAAATGTTCGCCTGTTCCTTGTCGAGTTCGATGATTGTTTCGCGCGGCTCGGTCTGCCGCGCAGTTTCTGGGATGACGGGGACTGTGAATCCCTTCTCCACGCGCCGCCATTCAGCAAACGTTTTTTCAATTTTTGCGCGCGCAGTCTTCGCGTCAAAATCGCCGACGACCGCAATCACTGTAGTTTCAGGACGAAAAAGGTTGCGGTGAAACGCGACGATGTCGTCCCGCGTTATCGCGGCGACAGTTTTTTGGTAGCCGACGACGGGTCGGCGCGCGGGATGACCCGCGAACACGATTTCGTTGAAGGCGTCGGACGCGACCGTGGTCGGCGAATCGGCGCGGCTCTTGAGTTCGTCGAGCCGCCGCGCGACGAGGTCTTTCGCGCGGTCTTCGGGAAAATTCGCGCGCATCAGCAGGTCCGACACGAGGTCGAGCGCGAGATCGAAATCCCTGCTCAACACGCGCGCGTTGACGCTGCTGCGCGAGTAACCGCCGCCGCTCGACAACGCGCCGCCGACGGATTCGATGGCTTCCGCGATCTGCTGCGCGGTGCGGCGTTCCGTCCCCTCCTCCAGCAAACTGCCGACGAGCGAGGCAAGTCCTGCCTTGTCGTCGGGTTCAAGCCGCGCGCCCGCGTTGACCGACGCCGCGATGCTGATGACGGGCACGGCGCGGTTTTCGGAGAGCAACACGGTCAAGCCGTTGGCGAGAATCAAACGCTCGACATTCAATTTTGGATTTTGGATTTGCGATTTTGGATTTGCGGCGGGTTTTTGGAGCGGCGTTTTCAGTTTCAGGTCGGTTGACACAGAGCCTTTCTCGCCTCCCCCTTCATGTTCCGCGCTCTCCTCTTTCACGAGCCAACCCACCGTCCGATTGTCGGCGTGCAGATATTTTTCCGCCACGCGGCGCACGTCCTCGGCGGTGACGGAGTGGAGACGTTCAAGATATTTCTTCAGGTAATGATGTCCCCGCTCCGATTCGGGCAGGTCGGGGTGGGCGACGAGCATTTCGACGGTGCCGAGCAGGTTCGCCTGCGACATCACGTCCTCCTGCCCCATGATGAACGATGCTTCGATGAGTTGCTGGGCGCGCGCGAGTTCGGCGGGCGTCACGGGTTGCGTCGCGAGTTTCTGGATTTCGTCGGCAATCGCCGCTTCCACGTCGGCGAGTTTCTGGTCTTCCTTCAGTTCCGCCCAGAAACTGAACAGCGACGGGTCGTAACGCTCGTCGAAATGGCACCCGAACTCCGTGACCGACTTGTCGCGATCCATCAACCGCTGCCAGAGCCGCGAGGTCTTGCCCGTGCCGAGCACCAGGGAGACGATTTCCAGCGCGTAACCGTCGGGATGCGCCGCCTGCGGCGTGTGAAACGCCATCATCAACCGCTCCAGTGGCGTCTCCTTTTTCACCATCACGCGCCGTTCGCCGCGCTGGGGCGGTTCGACGACGCGTTGCGGCTGCGCTTCGGGTCCCGCGGGAATTTTGCCGAAAAGTTTTTTCACCTTCGCCAACACTTCGGGCGCGCTGACGTTGCCGACGATGACGAGCGCGGCGTTGCGCGGGTGATACCAACGGTCGTAATAGGCTTTCATGTCGTCGCGCGTCGTGCGTTTCACGTCCTGAAACCAGCCGATGATGGGCGAGTGATAGGGATGCTGCGTGAACGCCGCCGCCCAGACCGTCTGGTCGAGCGGTTCCCACGGGCTGTCCAGTCCGCCCTGCAATTCCTCGATGACGACCTGCTTCTCTGGGTCGAATTCCTCCTGCAAGAACGTCGAGTTGCGCATCCTGTCCGCTTCGATTTCCAGCGCCGCTTCCCAGCGGTCGGACGTGAACTTGAACCAATACGCGGTGAAATCGGCGGCGGTGTAGGCGTTGTTTTCGCCGCCGTTCTTGAGCGTGATGAGATCAATCTCGCCCTTCTTCAGTTTGCGCGTGCCCTTGAACAACATGTGTTCGAGGTAATGCGACAAGCCCGTCAACCCCAGTTGCTCGTTGCGGATGCCGACGCGATACGCGAGGAACGTCACGACCGCTGGCGACTCGCGCCGTTCCTTGATGAGCACCGTCATGCCGTTGGGCAACACCGCGCGCGTGACGCCGACGGTCGGGTGGAAGCGCGTTGCCGTCGTCTGCGTCTGTGGCAACGCCGAAGGCGTGAAGACGCTGATGGCGGCAGCAACGAACAGCGCGAGGATTCGTTTCATGAGAATCATGGATTTGGCGGCGCGATGAATCGTCCGCGCGCAAGGGTCACTCGTGTTTGCGCGATTCGAGCCAGGCGGCGTATTCCTTCGACTTGACGAAATGCTCATACTGCTGCGCCTTCGTCAAATCGCCCATCGTGAGTGTGAACTCTGTTTCAAGCGCCGCGAGCAGCCGCGCGGTCTCGGCGTGATTCTTTTCAAGCAGCGAAATCGTCAGCAACGCAATCGGTCCGTCCACCAGCGTCGGCTCCGCCTCAACGGTTTTCTGCGCCCACGCTTTCGCTTCCGCAAATTTGTCCTGCTTGAGCAGCACGCCCGCGCGCAACACGTGCAGGTAGGGGTCGCCGCCCAGCGATTTTTCGATGCGCGCGATGGCGGCAAACGCCTCCTCGAATTTTTTCTGCTCGGTCAGGATGTCCATCAACGCCAAATCGAGCGCAGGCTCGTCGGGGAACACCTTGCCAAAATCTTCAATGGCGGCGTCGAGTTCGCGCGCTCCCACCTCGGCGGCGAGCGACAATCGCATCAGCAGCAGGTTCTTGTTTTTTCGCAGCGGCTCAGGCAGCGCCGTCCACATCTTCAACGCGTCCGCCGCGCGCGCCGCCTTGATGAGCAACAGGATGCCTTGCACTTCCGAGATGTTTTGGAGAAACAGCTTCTCCTCACCCTCCAGCGTTTCGAGAAAATCCTTCTGCGCGCTGTCCGCCATCGGCAGAAACCCGCGCCGAAACGTCTCGCCAATCCATTCGCCCGAATTGTGGACATACACGTCGGCAATCCGCACCGCGCCCGACGGGTCCGCCGCCAGCGCCAGCTCGTGATACACCACGCCGCTTTCCTCGTTGACCAGCCGAAACAACGCGGCGGGACGCCCCTGAAACTCGCGGATGCGCAACAGCCGATAGCCCCCAGTTTGCCCCGTCGAGTCGCGGATTTTTGCGCCAAACTGGAACGACTTGCGCAACGCCGCGCCAAACGCTTCCCGCAACTCCTCGGGACCCGCGAACCCGCGCATCACCCGCGCGAGGATGCCGTCCATGTCGAGGCTTTTGGTCAGAAACGTCGGGTCGCCCTCGCGCAATGTCGTCTCGATTTTCGCGCAGAACTCCGCGTGTTCCTTTGCTGGCTCGGCGACCGCCGCGCGGAGGCAGAGCAGCGACGCCGTCAGCAAAATCAGGTTGTGAACCGTTGCAGAAAAACTCATGTGATGATTCCGTGGGGAAAATGCGCGGCAAGGCTAGTTGTCCAAACCTCGATTCGCAAGCAGAATGGTGACAGCGGAGACGGCTCCTTTCGCATTGCGGACGAAGTTCCAATCCAGAAATTCCCCAAATTGGAGGGACGCGCTCTGTCGCGTCTCCCGCTTCGCGGGACGGTCACGACGGAGCGTGACCCTCCAACTCGCTCTGCGTCAATCTTCTGAATCAAAATGGGGAA
>Ga0187893_10003699_pt1 | contig 30372 bp, 29 predicted proteins | sample MA1701074metaG_FD_139574 | JGI IMG/M metagenome (GOLD analysis project Ga0187893, IMG submission 139574) | White microbial mat communities from a basaltic lava cave in the Kipuka Kanohina Cave System on the Island of Hawaii, USA - MA170107-4 metaG ...
TATAACGGTCTTGAAAACCAGAACGGGCCGCCTCTTCCATAAGCCAAACGGAACCTGAATTCAAAGCCAAAGTTTCTTCCCCCCATCACACCGCGCCCCCAGCGGTGTGCTCGCTCCCTTGAAGAGCCCTGTGCGTAAGGTCTTGGAGGGAACCGTAAACCCTAACCCTCTGTCTGGTGTGTGGAGCTGTCAACAAATTTCTTCGGATGAACAAGCTGACTCCGGTAGGGACGCAGTGCTCCGCGTCCGTTTGGCGCTTCGCTGTCGCGGACACGCTGCAGCGCATCCCTACCCGTAATTCTTCACAGCCACCCTTGGGGCGAGTTGAACCGAGTAGTCTTATTGTCTAGCGATTCTCTCGACGAATTCCAGATTCAGAGTTACTCCCAGTCCGGGAGCATTCGGCACTACCATCCCGTCAGGATCAAGGGTGATCCTTTCGTTCACCACCTCTTCGCGCAACGGGTGCTCGGAACAGTCAAACTCCAGAAGAGGCTCAACCGCCACCAGGGCTGGCGGGGTGGGAGGTAGAGCGGCAAGCAGGTGCAATGCTACCGCAGTAGCAATGCGAGTTCCCCAGACATGAGGAACGCAGCGGATGCCAAACGTATTTGCCATAACAGCAATTCGTTTCGCTTCGGTCAGGCCTCCAACGCCACAGCAATCGGGCTGAACGATGTCCAGGAGGCGCTCCTTAAGCAGTGCCTTCATTCCAAATCGGGTAAATTCAGCTTCGCCACCCGCGATGGGGATGTCGAGAGCCTCATGCAGCCGTCGGTAGCCCTCGATGTCTTCTGGCGTCACGGGCTCCTCAAACCATTCATAGCCGTTTTCTTCCAGGACTCGCCCCAGCCGCAACGCGGTTGATGCATCGTAGGCGTGGTTCGCATCGGCCATCCAGCGCATGTCGTTGTCGAGGGCCCGTCGCATCGCACGAGCACAGCGCTGGTCTTCCTCCAGGCCGAATCCCAGCTTGAGTTTCATTGCCCGAAAGCCCGCGCGTGCGTGCGCTTCTGCCTCACGGACCAGTGCGTCTTCCTGGCCTGCCAGTCCTCCCTGGCGATAGAAACCCGTGGCATAGGGCTGAACCCGGGTGCGAAAAGCCCCGCCCATCAGCTTGTAGACAGGCAGTCCTGCGGCTTTCCCTTTGATGTCCCATAGGGCGATGTCAACCCCGCTGAGCGCTTCAATCACAATGCCCTTCTGTCCGTGATCGCGCAGGTGGTTGTAGAGCTCGTCCCAAATCACCTCGTTGTCCAAAGGGTCGCGGCCGATCAACATCGGCGCATAGGCCTTTTCAACGATAGCGGCTGTCAGGTCTGGCGGTCCGAAGCATTCCCCAATGCCTTCGAGGCCTTCTTCGGTCAGTAGTCGTACGATCATAGCTGTTCGAGCCTTGAACCACCCCTGGGAGTAGGCAAATGGCTGTTGCAACGGCGCCTTGAGAATGTAGGTTTCAACGCTGGAAATTTTCATTTCGACAGGAGCCTCTCAGGCTCTCACCCCGGTCGTTCTCCCGCTGGGGAGAGGGATGCTAAGGGCGGGGCGAAGGGACCGCATCAATCGAAGGCAACAAAGAAACTGTCACCATACCTTGCAGGAACAGGTCACTCCCGCATCAGCTCCTGCGGAAACTCAGCCGCTTTGGCACCCCCGCGTTTGCGGAGGTTCTGCTGGTTTCCCTTGTCAGGATAGAGGGGGAGGTACATTCCGTCCGTTTTCTGCAGCACTTCAAACAACTGGCGGTTGAGGTCTTTTGCGGCCTGCTGATGTTCTGGACTGTGAATCAGGTTCCGGCTTTCCAATGGATCGGCCTCCAGATCGTACAACTCATCGACGTCCCAGATGCCGTGATAGTGAATGTACTTGTAGCGATTACCGCGAAGCGCGTGCACTGTCGGAGTGTGTGGGAAATTGCGTTCCCAGTAGTACTCGTAGAGCAGCGTCTGGCGCCAGTTGACCGGCTTTCCCTGAGCGACAGTGAGGAAGCTTTGGCCGTCCAGACCAGTGGGCGCTTTCAACCCTGCCGCTTCCAGAAGGGTGGGAGCAATGTCGATATTCGCTACAAGCTGGCTTACCTTGGAGCCACCTTTGAAGAGGTCTGGACATTGCATCAACATCGGCACACGCATGGACTCTTCGTAGGCGGTGCGCTTATCGATCAGCCCATGTTCGCCAAAGGCAAAGCCGTTGTCTCCCATGTAGATCACCAGCGTTGAATCGAGCAACTTGCGCTCTCGAAGAAAGTCCATCATTCGGCCAATGCTGTCGTCAACCGCCAGCAATGTTTCGGCGTAACGTTTGTAGTATTCCTCAATGTTCAGACCGCGGTGGTAAGGAAAGTCCACGCCATGAAAGCTGTTGCGCTGGTTGCGCAACCACATGGGGCTGCCTGCATGATTGGCGGGATCCATCGTTTTCGGGGCAACGAACGACTTGCTCTTGTAGCGATCCTTGTTCCGCTCGGCGGGAACAAACTCAGAGTGAACCGCTTTGTGCGATAAGTACAACATGAACGGCTTCCCACTCTGGCGGCCTTTCAGCCAGTCGAGTGCGTAGTCGGTGAGTTCGTCTGTAATGTATCCCTTTTGCGGGACGCGCTTGCCGTTGACGTTCAGCCCGTTGGCACTGGGCAGATAGGTACCCTGGCCCTTAAAGCTCACCCAGTGGTCGAACCCCGGCTGAGGATCGTCGCGTTCTCCTCCCATGTGCCACTTGCCGACAAAGGCAGTCTCATATCCGGCCTGTTGAAGATATTGCGGAAAGAAGACCGTTCCGGCGGGAACGGGGTTGTTGTTGTCAACCACTCGATGCCGGTGCGCGTAAAGCCCCGTCAGAATGGAGGCCCGGCTGGGCGAGCACAACGCCGTGGTGACAAACGCATTTTGCAGATGCACTCCGTTTTTCGCCATGGCGTCCATCCGCGGTGTTTCGAGAAACGAATGCCCGAGAAAACCCATGGCATCGTAGCGGTGGTCGTCGGCAAGAATGAAGACGATGTTGCGAGGCTTGACTTCCGACATTCGGGCAAGCTTCAAGCTCCGGTTTGGTTGGGGGGCTGGAGAGGCGGGCAAAGGTATTGAACCGCACCAGGTAAAAAGACTGAGCGCAGTTAAAAAGCTCAAGACGAGCGATGCTGCCTTGACGCCGTCGACGAACCACCGGCGGACCTGAAAAATCACAACTCTGCCGAAGAAGTGGCGCAAGGCACAGAGGCTCTTGAGAAGTAGGATTGCAGCCATAACTCGAAGCTGTGAGCGATTCTGGATCGTAGGCATAGGCTCTATCAGGGAAGGTTTTCGATTTGATCTTTGACAGAAAGGCTTAGGACTAGGAAGCTTCTCGCCCTACTTCGTCTCAACAACAAGTTGGACAGCTCCATCGACCCGGCTCTGGCTGATGGCTGTTAGAGCTTATAGCTTCAGCTCACCCAAATCTCTGCGGAATCCCCGCGTGAGAATCAACAGGTAGACAAGGCCGAGCGCCATCCAAACTGTACCTAACTTGAGTGAGAAGCGGGAGAGGTTCAGCCAGATGTAAAAACAAATTCCAAATCCCAAAGCTGGGAATACCAGATTGAGAAGAAGCTGCATACCACTCCGTTGCCGCAGGCGGAGAAAGTAGTGCCGAATCACAGCCAGGTTCACCGCCATGAAACCCACAAACGCCCCGAAATTGATGACCTCAGCCGCCTCTCCGAACTTGAGAAATGCCGCGCCCAACAGATGCACTGCACCCATCAGCAGCACGCTATATACTGGCGTGCCGAGTCTGGGGTGGATGTAGCCGAAGAGCCGCTGTGGAAGCAACCGGTCTCGTCCCATCCCGCACAGCAGGCGGGAAGCACTGGCTTGTCCAGTGATGGAGCTGCCCAGGCCTGAGACGACCAGCGCCAGGGATATGAAGTAGAAAAGGGATTCGCCTCCAACGCGGCGACTCACATCCATGAAGGCTGTCTCAATTTGGGGGAAGGTATTGGTCTCGGGCCAGACCATTTGTGCCAGATAAGTTTGGCCAATGAAGAGTCCGCCACAGATGAAGCAAACCAGGACTGTAGCTTTTGCGATGTCCCGACTCCCATTGCGCGCGTCTTCCGCCAGCGTCGAGATTCCGTCAAAGCCCAGGAACGAGAGGACGGCAATGGATGCCGCTCCCATCAACGGGCTGAAGCTGAAGGCTTCCGGGCTGTAGAAAGGCTTGGAGGAAAGAAGTCCCGCGCCGCTGCCTGCTCCAGACAAGTACACCACAGCCGTGACCGCAAACCAGACCAGTGAGGCAATCATGATCGTGTTCAGCACGAGATTGGCGCGCGCCGTCATTTCGATGCCCCGCAGATTGATCGCAGTGATTGCAACGGCGGTTGCAATCACCCACACGACATAAGGCACTTGAGGGAGCAACCTCGCCCCAGTCAGCGCGACATAAATGATGCTTAGGAGCGGAATGAGAATGTAGTCAAGAATCATCCCCCAGCCCGCGAAGAAACCCAGATTCGGATGCAGCGCCTTTGAGGCAAAGGTGTAGGTAGAGCCAGGTTCCGGATAGGCCGCTGCCATCCGCCCGTAGCTGACGGCGGTGAAACTCATAGCCACCATCGCCACCAGGTAAACCAGCGGAACATGGCCGTTTGACTTGGCGGCCACAATTCCGAAGAGCGCGTACGGCGCTGTAGGACTGACGAAAGCGATCCCGAACAGAACCAAGTCCCACAATGAGAGCACTCGCTTAAAGCTGCCACTCGCCGGAGGCTGGGGCACGGAAGACTGCACTGAACCTGTGGACATAGAATTCTCGATGACACCTTTGCGGTTGGCAGTAGGCTAACCGGGTTCCCAACACGATCGGCCAACGTCGTTCAACCACAGTCAGCATTTTCAGGTTGTTCGCACGGCTACTCCGGTACATCATTCAAACCACCGACACGCGCTTGGGGGCAGCGAGAACGTTTGAAACCGTTTTCCGACGCAAGAACGTCATTCCGGCGAAAGCCGGAATCCAGTCTGTGCCAGACCATGGACCCCGGCTTAAAATCCGCCGGAGTGAAGTTCTTTAGCTGCGATGACGTTCCAGGTCCAGTCTGTCCCCGTCGAAGTCTCAAAAAAAGGAACTATACACGACCATGAGAAAACCGGCTTGCATGACTTCAATTGGCCTGTCCGTTCGGCTTGTCCCAGGATTGCTGTTCTTCTATCTCTCCAGCGCTTTCATGGCAGACGAGATCCTGGACCAGAAGCTCGGGAAGTTGGATCCGGACGAAAAGACCCGCTGGTACGACATCGCGCAACTCAATCTGGAAGGACGTGGCTGGACACAGACCGAAGCATTCTATGACCGCCTGCCTGCAAAGGCCAAGGGCGTCGTGCGCGACCCGGTTTGGAAGCTCAGTCGCGATTCGGCAGGAATGTGCGTGCGATTCGTCAGCGACGCGACCAGCATCCAAGCGCGCTGGAGTGTGAGATCCGAAACCCTTGCGTTGGTGCATATGCCCGCAACCGCTGTAAGCGGGCTCGATCTGTACGCAAAAACAGAAAACCGCCGCTGGCGCTGGCTCTCGGTCGGTCGTCCAACGAAGTATCCTGCCAACACCGGAGAACTCGTGAAGGACCTTCCTCCGGGAAAGCGGGAGTATTTGCTCTATCTGCCCCTCTACAACGGTGTGCACTCGGTTGAGCTGGGCCTTCCCAAAGACAGCATCCTCGCGAAAGCTGGACCATGGAGCTCCGGGATTGGCAAGCCCATCGTTTTCTACGGCACCTCCATCACTCAGGGAGGCTGCGCGTCACGGCCCGGCATGGTTCATACGGCGATTCTCGGCCGGCAACTCAACTGCCCGGTAATCAATCTGGGTTTCTCAGGAAACGGGAAAATGGAACCGGAGATGGCCAACCTGTTGGCGGAGCTCGATCCGGCGGTGTACTCGCTCGATTGCCTGCCCAATATGACAGCGGCGGAGGTGACAGAGAGAGTAGAGCCTTTTGTCCGAACGCTGCGCAAGGCTCATCCCCAAACGCCCATCCTGCTCGTTGAAGACCGCAGCTATACCGACTCCTTTTTGGTCGGCTCCAAAAGACAGCGCAACCTTGAAAGTCGAGCAGCGCTTCGAGCTGCTTACGACCGGCTGCTCGCCGCGGGAACCCAAGGCCTGCACTACCTTGCCGGAGAAGACCTGCTCGGTGATGATGGCGAAGGAACCGTGGACAGCTCACACCCCACAGACTTGGGCTTCATGCGCCAGGCGGATGCATTTCGGCCTGTCCTTGAAGGAATCCTTCGAAATGAAAGATAGAATCGAATTTCCAGCTTGGCAGAAGGGGCAGCACCGCTAGCTAACGGTCTTGATCTTGGAGATCACGGACGTCGCAGATCTGTTTTTCAATGCAGTCGGCGAGATCGAGCCTCAGCTTAGGACGAGTGAAGATGCGTTGCCCCAGGTGGGCTCGCAAACCGATGAAGACTTTGGAATGTTCAGGGGTGAGATGCGTGATCATGCTCTCTTCCCAGCGTCGCCACATCCAAAACACTTCCCTGATATGTGGGTCTTTTGAGCCCATCTCATTCGTAAGCTCCCTTAGGCGCTCGCAGAGGACCTGCCCGTCTTCAAGGGCCAGCTTGAGCGATGTGTTGAAATTGTAGGATTCTGACACAGTCGGTAGACCTTGTGAGCGTCCCAGATGGGCCCCCCGGCATACGACGAGGGTATCCCTCCTGCCGCTATGCCGATCTTTGATTTTTCGCAAAGCGCAAGCTAATGGCCGGCATGACAAAAAGATTGAGCAACGTAGAAGTAGAAAGCCCTCCCAGGATGACAACTGCCATGGGGTGCTCGATCTCGTGCCCGGGCCGGCTTCCGCCAATGACGATCGGCAACAGCGCGAGTGCCGTGGCGCATGCAGTCATTAGAATCGGGACCAGGCGCTCCTCTGCTCCGCGCAGGATGAGTTCGCGACCAAAGGGCTCGCTTTCCTGCTCTTCCAGATGGCGGTAATGGCTCACCAGCATGATCCCATTCCTGGCCGCAATGCCAAGCACGGTCACGAAGCCAACCAGCGATCCCAGCGACAAAACCCCACCGGTGAGGAAGGTGGCCGCCACTCCGCCCACCAAGGCAAAGGGAAGGCTCACAAATACCAAGGTCGTCAAGCGAATGGACTTGAAGTCGCTGTAAAGCACCAGAAGAATGCCGACCAGCGCGAGGAAAGAAAGCCCCAACAGCCGGTTCTGGCTGGCTTGGCGAGCCGCATATTCACCGAGTAGTTCCGGGTGGTATCCAGGACGAAAACTAACGGAACGAACACGCTGCTCAATCTCCCGGGCGACGCTGCCCAGATCGCGATCCTTTACGTTACAAGACACATCGATCCGGCGGCTGGCATTTTCATGTTGAATCACGTTGGGCGTGGGTGCAATCCGCAACTCAGCCAGATCACCCAACGGCACTTTGCCTCCCAGCGGCGTGTCGATCAGCAGTTTTGCCAGTGACGGGAGATCGCTGCGTAATTGCTCCGGACTCCAGACCGCCACATCGAAAATCTTCTGGTCTTCATACACCTCTCCTACTTTGGTACCGCGAATGAGTGTCATGGCAGCACGGCGCACGTCGCCCGCAGTCACGCCGAACCTAAGCGCCGCTTCGGGACGTAACCGTATCTCGATCTGGGGAACTTCGACCTGAGGCTCAACTTGCAGATTTGTGACCCCAGCCACGTTCGACATCACCGCTCCAATTTCGGCGGCCTTCTGACGAAGCGTCTCCAGATCCGGGCCAAAGAGCCGTACCACAATGGCTCCGCTGCCGCCAGAGAGGACCTCTTTGATGCGTTCTTTCAGATACGTCAGCAGATCTCTATATAAACCTGGGTAGCCATCATCGACCATTTGCTGGATCTTCGCTACCGTTGGGGCATACTCCACGCTCGGATCCAGACTGATCCACAACTCCGTAAAATTTGGGCCAACCACTTCGTCGGCGACTTCAGCTCTGCCAATATGCGAACCGAAGTTCCGAACTCCAGGAATGGCTCGCAGTTCACGGCTCGCGCGTGCCGTAATGCGATGCATAGCCACCAGTGACGTGCCGGGCTTTTCCACCCAGTGCATGAGAAAGTCATATTCCTGAAAATGCGGCAAAAACTCTTCACCGAGGAGAGTAACGGCGACACCGGTGATCAGGAAAATCACGGCAAGGCCCACAACGATGGCCGACGGCCGCGCTAGCAGCGGCGGAAGCAGGCCCCGATACCGTCGTTTCAAGGCCTGCACAAATCGAGTTTCCTGGGTCTGCTGGGCATCCGCCGCACGCGGCAAAAGAATCAACGCCAACGCTGGAGTCACGATGAGCGCTACGGCTAGGGAGGCGGTGACGGAGAGAACGTAGGCAAGCGCTAGCGGCCGGAAGAAACTGCCGGCCAGCCCTTCCAGGAAGAACACGGGCAAGAAAACGAGGATCACAATCAGCGTGGCATAAACCACGGCGCTGCGCACCTCCAGCGATGCCTCCAGCACGACCTGCCACGCCGGTTCCGGTTTCTCGGCGGTGCGATTCAGCCGCAGGCGCCGGAACACGTTCTCCACGTCGATAATGGCATCGTCGACCACTTCACCCAGGGCAATGGCCAAACCCGCAATCACCATGGTGTTCAGGGTGGCTCCCCGCCAGTGAAGCACTAGCGCAGCCGTCATCAAAGATAGCGGGATCGCAGTGAGGCTAATCAGGGCGGTACGCCATTCGAACAGAAACAAGACCAGAATGATCGCAACGAGGATGCAGCCCCAGATGAGTGCCTTTCTGAGATTGCCGAGAGACATCTCGATGAAGGTGGCTGGCCGGAAAATGGTCGTATCGAGTTCGAGGCCCTTAAGCCCCGGGCGCAACTGCTCGACAGCCTTTTCGACGTTGCGAGTCACTTCCAGCGTGTTGGCTCCCAGTTGCTTTTCGACGATCAGAAGCAACCCGGGTCCGTCGTTAATGACAGCATCGCCAATCGGGGCCTGGTGTCCTTCCGTCACCTCCGCCACATTCCCAAGCCGTAGCGGCGCTCCGGTTCGGAAGGCCACAGGCACGTTCTTCAAATCGTCCGCAGTTGTGACGGCAGCGGTGTGCGTCACAGAAAGGCGCTGGTTCGGGGTTTCCACAAATCCGCCGGCAGCCGGCATGGTTGCATCGCGAGTAACGCGAATGACCTCATCCAGAGTCAATCGGTAGTCCCTGAGGCGATCGGGATCCACCAGCACCTGCAGTTGACGGTCTCTCTGGCCCCAAATGGCTACGTTGGCAACGCCGGCAATCGACATGAGCCGCGGCCGCACTGTCCAGCGAACCAGAGTCGTCATTTCTGTTTGCGACAGCGTCTTCGACCAGACGCCGATCTTGAGCACCCGGCTGGTGGACGACAGCGGCGACAAAATCACCGGAGTCCTGGCCAGGGAAGGGAGTTGGCCCGTCAATGTTAGCAGCCGCTCCTGCACCAGTTGCCGGGCCGCCATCAGTTCCGCGTGTTCGTCAAAGATCAGCACGACCGATGACAATCCCATTACCGACTTGGATCGCAGCGTCTTCAGCCCCTTGACGCCATTGACAGCGTTCTCTATGGGCGTGCTGACCAGGCTTTCCACCTCTGAAGTGGAAAGTCCCGGCGCTTCGGTTTGAATCTCGACTAGCAGAGGGGAGAATTCAGGGAAAACATCGAGCGGGGTTGTTTGGATGAGGCGGAACCCCACCACAAGCATGAGGAAAGACAACACAGTGACTACCCATCGAAGCCGAAGCGCGATCGCAACGAGTGATCTCACTTGCCGGCTCCAAATTCAGTTCCGAAGAGTTCTGCAGCTCCTGCGGAAACGACTTTCGTACCAACGCTGAGTCCCCGTGCAAGGATGGCGGACGAGCCTTCACTCTGAAGCAGGTCTACCCTCTGTCGGCGATACTCGCGAGTTGCACTGCTCACATACACCCAGGTTCCACCGTAGATGTCATACAACACGGCCGCCGTCGGAACGGCGATGCCCTTTCGGCTCGCATTCCGTGACGGGAGAAACACCGTCAGGCGCTGGCCGGGAGCCAACCGGCCCTCAGTGTTTGCCAATTCAAAATACAAATCGGTAGTGACTGCCAACGGATCCGCTGTCGGTGGTGCGGCGACTCGAACCGCACGACGCGTGGGTCCTTGACCATCGACGTCCTTCACTCGAACCGAAGTTTGGCCAGCCAGGGATTCGACGTCCCCTCCGTAAACTGGAACGCGCAGCCAGACGCGACTAAGGTCGGCCACCTCGATCAGAGGTGCGCCCGAAGCGACGACCTGATCTTCTCCCGCCTGAACCTGGCGAACAACGCCGGTTGCGGGAGCGGCAATCATCATATCGACGTCGGCTTCAAAAGGGTGGGTCTTCAAACGACCGCGGCGCTCGACCGCAGCGTCGTAGGTGGCCTTGGCCTGCCCGAACTCCTGTTCGGCGGCTTCGACATTCCGTTGGCTTCCGGCGAGGTCCCGCAGCAGTTGGCGAGCTCGCTCCAATTGTTGTGTGGCCGTGTCGAGCCGGGCTTTGGTGGATTGAACGTCCGCCTCGAACGTGACGCGGAGGTCTCGCTGCGGACTAACGACTGGCGTCAGACGAAACACGAGATCGCCTTTGCGAATACTCTGCCCAACGCCAAGGTTGCCTCGTGCGAAGTGGACCGTTCCCGTGACTGGCGCGGTTGCCATGAGAACCTTACCGGGAATCAGCATCACCTCTCCTGCTATGGCAGACACAGTGGAAACCTCAGATTCCGCGGCCGCAGTCAGCTCGATCCCCAGGCGCTGTTCCGCTTCTGGCGTCAGCTTGACGAGCGTCAGATCGGTCTCTTTCACGCGATTGTCTACCGTGGCAGGTGCTTTTTGAGCTGCAGCCGGCGTGGGTCCATTTTGAGAACAGCCTGCTAATAGAGCCGCTAAGGCAATCGTTGCGAGAAGGAACGAATGATGGGTCGTGAGATTCACTGGTCAGCTAGTCTAGTCCTAGTCTAGTTAGTACCGCGATCCCACGCTCCGCTCGAGTTGCGCGTGGGCGCGCCGGATAGCAGCTTCAGAGTCCACGACGCGCAACTGCGAGTCAATGAGACCGCGATTCTGTTCGAGGACAAAAAGATAAGCCACGTCACCTTTTTTATATTGGTCTTCGGCAAGTGCGACCGCCCGTTGCAATGGCGGCAAGACCTGTTCGCGAACAGTCTTGAGCGCGTCCAGTTCCTGGACAAGCTGTTCTCGAGCTTCGGCGACCTCAAAAGCAATACGCTGCTTCAAAGCGACATACTGTCGCGAAGCCACTTCGACCTCGGCATCCGCGCGGGCGACTAGCCCCTGATTGCGATTGAAGACAGGAAGCTCGAAGCTGACACCGGGTCCGGTCAAAACTCCGTTGGTGCCCACTTCTTTCGAACTAAGCTGGGCGGAGAGCAGCAGCACCCGTGATCGCTCCCACCCGGCACGCTTTGTAGCCGTCGCAATCGCGAGCTCCGCGGCGCGCAAATCGGGGCGTCTTTCCATAGCTTTCTCCAGGAGCGCTTCCATGGGTGAAGGAGCTTCTGCCGGTGGAGGCGACGAATTCACGCGAAGAGAAGGACGCTCGCTTGCCACGCCCAGAACTGCTCGCAACCGCTCGGTTGCGAGTTGGACGTCGTGCTCGAATCGAATGAGTTGTTCACCCGCTGAGGCGGATTCCGTCTTGGCGGCAATCGTTTCCAGTTCGCTGATATCTCCTGCCCGCAGTCGAACCTCAGTCAGTTTTGAAACACGCTCCCGCAATTCTGCAGACTGTTTGGCAACTGCAGCGCGATCCAATGCCTGTACAACATCCGCGTGGGCCCACCGGGCATCCCGCTCCGTATTTATACCGTTCTGAATGAGACTTTGTGCCAACTGGTCCAGCGCCTGCTGTGACGCTGCAATGCGTCGCGGACGTTGCCAGAACACTTCGACGGGAAAACTCAACAAGAGTTCGAACGGCTTGGCACCCACGGGAATCAACATGTCCAGCCGTGGATTGCGAAGAAGTCCTGCATCGATGAGATCGGCTTCCGCCAACCCGATGGTGGCCAAATCGGCGCGCAACTGGGGATTCTTCCAGATGGCGATTTCCACAGCGTCATCCGGAGACAAGGGCTGCCGTAGATCCATGCCGGGGGGTAAAGAACTGTTTGTTGACGCAGTGTCAGGCTCGACGCTCTTGCCCGTGCGGTTGAGAATGCCTTCCGCCGTTGTCTTTTGGCTCGCCGCTCTTGGCCCCGCGCAAGAGGAAAGCATCATGACTGCGGTAATGAAAAGCAGGCTTCTATTCATGACTTCAATCTCAACACAGGAACCTGAAGATTGTCTGAAGATCGGCACGGGTTCTTGTTCTTGACCTTCTTGCTCTTTTTGAACAAGCTGAGCTGGACGAACAAGTGAACGCGTGCCAATGCAACTGCAAATGAAAATGCAGCCGATGCGAATACTCGTTGTTGAAGATGACCCCACGACATCGGTACTGCTCGAGAAAGCTCTCCGTGAGGAAGGCCACACCGTTGTGGTGGAGAGAAATGGCGCAGCCGCCGTAGATGTCGCACGTTCTCAAGATTTCGAAGCGATCGTCCTGGATGTGTTGCTACCCGGCCTTGACGGGTTTGGAGTGACCAAGAGGCTGCGTCAAAGCGGTTGCCAAACACCTATTCTGATGCTGACGGCGCTAGACACCGACAAAGACGTCATTCGTGGGTTGAACCTTGGCTCGGACGATTACCTCACGAAGCCTTTCGCGCTGGATGTTTTCTTCGCACGCTTGAAGGCCGTGGCGCGACGGAGATCTACGCCGATGTCCGCAAAGCTCTCGGTGGCGGATCTGGAACTCGACCCGGCGAGCCGGGAAGTTCGACGAGGCGGGCGTCTCCTGTCCTTGACACGCACCGAATACAACCTGCTTGAACTGCTTTTTCGTTCGGCGGGCCGAGCCGTCTTGCGCGAGCACATCATCGATACCGTATGGGGTTTTGGCACTGAAGTGGAAAGCAACACGCTGGACGCATTTATCTCGTCGTTACGCTCAAAGGTAGAGCCCCCGGGGAGCCCCAAGTTGATTCATACCCTCAGAGGCGTCGGGTATGCGCTGCGGTCGAAGGAGTAGTCGGTGTCATTTTCGATTCGGACGCGTCTGACATTTCTTTACAGCGGACTTCTTTCCCTTTCTCTGCTCCTTTTTGCCGCAAGTTCCGTGTGGTTGTTACGCCAGCGCCTGACAGATCGGTTGCATGAGTCTCTCGCCAAAAGAATTCAGGGCGTAGAAGACTTTCTCATCCGCGAGACAACGGAAAAGACGGACGCGGCCATGATTCCCGTTGAGATTGAGGAGTACGCTTCCACGCAACCCGAAGGCCACTTGATCGAGGTGACCGACGCAACGGGGCGTGTACTGTTGCGAAGCCAGCCTGCACCTTCGCCGTCGGTAACCCAAGAAGATGTCTTTGATCTTTACGGAAAGGAATATCGCGTTCGGGCGACGGCATCTCTGGCTCCGGTAGAGGCATCGTTGACTGAACTGCGCTGGTTGTTGAGTGTATTGGCTCCTCTGCTGCTCCTAATCACCGGAGGGGTTTGCTACTGGATCGGTAGTCGGGCGTTGGCTCCGATCGACGGAATGACGCTGCTCGCACGCTCAATAAGTCTGGCCGATCTGAGCAGGCGACTGCCGGTCTCTCCGGTTCGCGACGAACTGAGCCGACTGGCAGAGGCATGGAACGAGATGTTGAGTCGCTTGGAGGGGTCGATCGAACGGATCCACCGATTCACTGCCGATGCAGCCCACGAGTTGCGAACACCGCTGACGGCCTTGCGAACGACCGCCGAGCTTGCTGTCCGCAGGGAGAGGGAAGCCAATGAATACCGGGAGTCGCTCGAGCAGGTGGTCACTCTCTCCGAACGAATGAGCCATCTGCTGGATGCACTACTCGTGCTGGCTCGCGGAGACGATGCCATACCAGTGAGAACTGTAGGCCGAGTCGAGCTCCGGGAGCTCGTTCAGGCGGTGTGTTCAGAGATGCGGCCCATGTTCGCTTCCAAAGGGGTCGATCTGGCCGTCGACGCCGCCGAAGAGCTGCCAGTGGTTCGCGGTGACTCGGCGGGCTTGCATCGCCTTCTGACCTCGTTGGTCGAAAACGCGTTGAAGTACACCGCGGCAGGAGGACGAGTCACCATCAAGGTTGAGCGCGAAGGATCGGAACAGGTGGTGGAGGTTTCCGACACAGGATGTGGCATCCCGGACGAATCGCTCCCTCACATCTTTGAGAGGTTTTACCGTGTGGACCTGTCACGCGACCGCAGGTCTGGTGGCCATGGACTGGGCCTGGCCATCGCACAGCAGATCGCGCGCCTCCATGACTCCGAAATCGAAGTTCACAGTACTCTTGGAAAAGGCTCCTGTTTTCGTTTTCGTCTGCCCGGAGCCGCCTGATGTTGACAGCCTCGACCGATAACCTGATCTTCAACTGCAAGAAGGAGGTACTCATTCCTAGCAACTCAACCATTTCCCGACAATCCATGAGTCGATTGGTCGCAGTCATGTTGATACTCAGCACATCGCTATCAATGGGCTCTTCGGCCGCGGGGCAGGTGCCCTCAGCACCGTCCGCGCAGGCTTCCCAAGAAGAGCAGACACACGGGCAATCGCTGCCGCCCGATCCTAAATCGCAACCGTTTCTTCAGACCTTCTCACAAGACGAGTGGCGAATGTGGACAAGCCCTTTTCGTCGCAGCACCTATCGCTCTCACACGGTGAAGAAGTATGGCCTCCCGTTCCTTTTAATCACCGTCGCAGCCATTGCCACGGATCAGCACACAGCCGACCTACTCCCGAACACTGCTGACCAAACCAAATGGAGCCGCCGGGTCTCGCAGCTGGGGGCGGCCTACACTTTGGCTGGTATCACCGGTGGAAGTTACCTGCTAGGCCGGATGAAAGGAAGCGACCACCTCCGTGAGACCGGATGGCTCGGACTACAAGCCCTGGCACACACGCAGATTTTCGTGTTCGCGATCAAGCAAGCTTCCAACCGTGAAAGGCCGCTCCCGCATGATGGGGGTGGCGGTTTTTGGGAAGGTGGCGATTCCTTTCCTTCCGGTCATTCTGCTGCCTCGTTCGCCGTTGCAACCGTGTTTGCTCAGGAGTATCGGGATCACATTGCGGTGCCGATCACGGCCTATTCAGTGGCTAGCGCTGTAGCAGTCTCGCGCTTGAGCGCCCAGAGGCATTGGGTGTCGGACATCTTCGTTGGCAGCTCGATGGGTTTTCTCATCGGAAGATATGTCTACAAGACTCACCACGATCCCAACCTTCCTGGCAGTCCAGTAAGTCGACTCATACCAGAATTCGGAGCTTCTCGTCGCGGATTTGTTTGTGTTTGGGGTCTGTAAGCCCCTGCATGCTTGTTCAAAACCTCCGCGAAACTTCGCGCCCGCGCTCGGAAGAATCTCAGCCAGCAGGCGTGTTATATTGATCAAGAGTCGAACGGCTGCTCGGTGGTGGACGACGGCAACGGCTTGCGGTTGTGAAGCAACGTACAGTATTCCGCGACTATGTTGCCTCGAAAGACGCCTCCAGCAGACCGGAGGCTGCATCTGGCACGCCTCCGGGTGCTGATCGGCTGGCAAGCTTCCAGCTTGTATGAGCAGCAACGACGTTCAATCTGTACGCAACTTCTAGTTGCACCTGATGCCAACAGTTCGAATTCTACCGGATGAGGTCAGCGTACAGGTCAAAGCGGGCACCAGCTTGCTGGCCGCAGCTGCCGCCGGTGGTGTGGAACTCATGCATTCCTGCGGCGGTATCGGCGCCTGCACCTCCTGCCGTGTGCAGATTCTCAGCGGCAAGGATCAGTTGTCGCCTGTCGGACGGGCGGAACGCGAGCAGTTGAAGGAGTCCGGCATTCTGGAGACGCATCGGCTCGCTTGCCAGACGCTGGTCTACGGCAATGTGGTCATGGAGCGGCCGCTCTGGCGGACGTCTTCGGATTCGCCGGTGACGGGGGACTAATGGCGGAGCGCGCACGCGAAACTCTGGAAGTCGATGTTCTCTTCGTTGGCGCCGGACCGGCCAGCCTGAGCGGCGCGCTGCACTTGAGACAGTTGGTGGAAGCCCACAACCAGAACGCAGCTTCCGGCGCCCGCAAACTTGAGGCCGTCTCCATTGCCGTGATCGAGAAGGGTCGCGAGATCGGCGCGCACACCCTGTCGGGAGCCATTCTCGATCCCGTCGCCCTCAAAGAGCTTTTGCCCAACTACCAGGATCTCGGTGCGCCGCTGGGCACTCCCGTCACGCACGACACCGTTTGTTTTCTCACTGCGGCCGACAAGTTTGCACTGCCATTCATTCCTCCACCGCTTAGGAATCACGGCAACTCCATCATCTCTCTGAACCGGTTTGTGAAATGGATGGGCGAGCTGGCCGAGTCGCGCAGCATCGACCTGTTTCCCGGATTTGCGGGAACCGAACTGTTGTTCGATGGGAAGCGCCTCATCGGCGTTCGCACCGGAGATCGCGGCATTGGCAAAGACGGCGAACCATTGCCGTCGTTTGAGCCAGGAGTCGACATCCTGGCCAAGGCCGTGGTTTTCGGCGAGGGCGTTCGCGGCTCGCTCACAAAGCAACTGATCAACCGGCTGCAACTGGATTCAGGGAAGAGCCCGCAGGTTTATGCCATCGGCGTGAAGGAAGTCTGGGAGCTGCCGGAAGAGTCGGCCGACAAGGGGCATGTGGTTCACACGCTGGGCTACCCGCTGAAACCCGAGAACTATGGCGGCGGGTTTGTCTACAACATGGGGAGGATGCTCTCAATAGGGCTGGTCGTGGGCCTGGACTATCGCGATCCCTATCTCGATCCGCACCAGGAGTTTCAACGCTTCAAGACCCACCCGTTCATTTCATCCATGCTCAAGAACGCGAAGATGGCGCACTACGGCGCCAAGGCCATTCCCGAAGGTGGTTACTACACGATGCCGCGAAGCTATTTTGACGGTGGTCTCGTCATCGGCGACAGCGCCAGCCTGCTGAACTCGCAAAGGCTAAAGGGCATCCATCTGGCCATGAAGTCGGGAATGCTGGCGGCAGAGACGCTGCTGGGAGCGCTGCTCAAGGACGATTTCAGCGAGCGAACTTTGAGTACCTATGAAGACAAACTTCTGGCCAGTTGGGCCGGGAAGGAACTCTACGGCGTCCGCAATTTTCACCAGGGCTTTGAGCACGGCCTGCTGCCCGGAATGTTCAATGCGGGTCTACAGATGGTCAGCGGCGGGCGCGGCTGGAAAGATCCGCTTCTGAACCGCGCCGGCCATGAGCGGATGCGGAAGGTTCAGGACTACTACAACTCCGCCGCTCCTCCCGGCCTGCTGGAGGTGGACGGGAAGTTGACGTTCAACAAGGTCACCAACGTGTATTTCTCCGGTGCGAAGCATGAGGAGAATCAGCCGTCCCATCTGCTCATCAGTGACCTCAACATCTGCCATACCCGTTGCGCACAGGAATTCCATAACCCCTGCCAGCGGTTCTGCCCCGCCAATGTTTACGAGATGGTGGACCGTGGCGACGGTCAGGGCAAGCAGTTGACGCTCAACCCTTCCAACTGCGTTCACTGCAAGACCTGCGACATTATGGATCCCTACCAGATCATCACCTGGGTTCCGCCCGAAGGCGGAGGCGGCCCCAACTACGTGAACCTCTAGCCGTGGAGTCGAGGTCGTGGAGTCGAGGACGTGGAGTCGAGGTCGTTGACTTTTGGCCATTGCAGTCATAGCCTTTCGCCCCGGAAGCAGCACTTTTCATTTCAATCGCGTAGCAAAGGTGCGCACACGGTGCGACTATAGAAGCTTGGAACTTGGTCCTTGCCACTGGGACTGTTGCCATCCTTCGGTCGGCACGGATGTGCAACAGTCATGGCAGCGCCCCTGACCGTAGATTTCAAACACGGGCGAAAAGGCTTACATGGACAAACGCATTCGAAGAAATGAGATCTGCATCGTCGGTCTACCACGTTGCGACTTTGTCTTTTCATCCACTAGAACCTGCTTTATTGCGTATGGTTTTCTTGAAAGCCCTCTCGAAATGGGCATCCTACGCCGAGTTCTTGAGGAACGCGGAATCCAAGCTGTTGAGGCGGGCGGAATACTGGCTCCTGCTCAAAATGCCTTTTGCGCCAAAATTTGCTCCAAGATCATCACGGCCCAGTTTTGTGCGGTGCTGCTGAACAACGAGGAATCGCAAGGTGCGGAGATCCCGAATGCAAACGTGAATATGGAATACGGCTTGATGCTCGGATTCAACAAGTACGTCATGCCCTTCCAGCGAGCGACTCAACGTCTGCCTTTTAATGTCGCGGGACTTGACACCATCAAGTACACAAATAACGACTTTGAACGCCTTGCAGCCAATGCAGTCGACCAGGCGATCCGAGAAACTCAGCAGGACGCTCCTCCTTCATTTTCTCCGGATCAAATCCTTGAAGTTTTCCTGCTTACCAAGAAAGCCCTCGTCACGCCGATCACTTCAGACGGCGATCGCAATATTTATCAGATAGGCTCACCCCTCGGATTCCATCTTCTCAATGACTTCACTGGCATGAACTACATGTACTTCGGCAACTTCACTTCGCTCAGACCAGAAGTCATCGTCTGGCGTCTGAGAATGTTGACCGAGATCCTCGACGGGCGTCGCGACACTTTGGGGGAACGAGTCCGCGCTGAGATCGCTACCGAAGCACAAGCCTGTTTGTTCGAGGAGCTCCTGGGCAAACTGCAAATCTGGGTCGTTGTTACCAGCGACGAAGAGAAAATGAGCGTTGCCGGAGCAGTCTCCAATTTGCGGTACCGCGTCGAGGTCTTCTCCCTGGCCGAAGTCGGGTCACAACTCGAAAAACTCGGAAGCGCTATTGCCTGACACCACTCTCACCGCGAAGTGGCGCAGACATGTGCTAGTGTGCGTGTCTGCGAAGCCAGAAAGCCGCCATCGAGATGGCTCCAGATATGACTAGCCCTGAATGGGACTTTTTTATCGCTCACGCGAGTGCCGACAGCAGCGTCGCTGATGGGCTGTACGCCTTACTTAGAAACGGCGCGAAGGTTTTCTTGGATACTAAGATTTTGCGCTTGGGTGATGAGTGGGACCGCGAACTGGCCAACGCGCAACGTTCCTCACGAATAACAGTAGTGCTTGTCTCGCCGCAAGTTGAAAATGCCTACTACCAGCGAGAGGAGATTGCCGCGGCAATTGGGATGGCGCGGGACAATCCAAATGCGCACCGGGTGGTACCCGTATTTCTAGGGGGTCAACCCACAAATGTTCCTTACGGCCTCCGACTTAGGCATAGCATAACGATTACAGATCCAGCGGTATTGGAGGAGCTTGCAACCAAGCTTCTGGAGCTTCTAGCCGATGTCAAGGAGCGTGATGGACTTGGCGACCCTCATGAAGCCTTACTGCCCCGCCCTCAACCTCCACGCCAGCCCTCGCTGACCTGGTGGCCGTACCTCAGCTTCTATCCTGTGAACAGACAGCTCGCAAGTCGCTACCTTTCTTTTGCGGGGTTGCTTACCGCGATCAGCGCGGGGGTGAGAGTAGCGGCTCGACTGCAAGCTGCTCCTGACTTTGCGACTCTTATGAAAACCGCCAACCTCGCTCTGCCGATGATGTGGCCGGCACTGATTTATTCCGGCCTGGGCCTAGCTCTTGTCGTTGCGATTCGTGCGACGATCTTGGATATGCAAATAATTTTGTCCCTGGCTCGAGGGTTCCTTCTCTTAGCGACTATCTATATCTGCTGCGCAGCTGCTCTCCTGCTCGGCGCTGAGATGACTTACTGGGCTAAAGGGCTTCTTCTCTTTCTGGTCCTACTTGGCGTATTCGCCCATATTACCGGTGGATTGTCTTACTACTGGCGGCGGCGATCACTGGGCGACTTGATCGTCGAATCGGCTGCGCTCGCTCTCTTTTTGACGCTGACCGCACATCCCATTGCTCGCATGTTTGCGACCCAGGAGGCTCTATGAATCGCTACAACGTCAAATGCCCGGGTTGCGACTCAATGTATATCGAAACTACTGAAGGCACGACACGGCTAATTCACCCAGGCGTCGACTTCTTTGGAAGAATTCTCAAAGCGCTGCCAACTCGATTCTGCGTTCCTTCGTACAACTTTGTTTTCTTCAGAGCCTGTAACCACTGCTGCCCTGAAACATTCGGACAGTGTCCGGAATGTTCACACAATCCGATTGGAACACCAAGTTCGGATCCGTGTCGTTGCTAGAAAAGGTTGCCCACGCTTACCATAAGCCCAGGGGCAAAGTATGAAGGCGAAGCTACGATTCCCGGACGACATCCTGGCGGCCATCCACAAAGGTATGATCATTGGCCTTCGGGCCGGCGCACAGCCGCATCGGTTCATCGGTATCTGGGCGGTAGTGGTGGAAGGCCGGGTGTTTGTGCGGTCGTGGAGCCTGAAAGAGCGTAGCTGGTACCGAACCTTTCTGGCGGAGCCGCGTGGGGTGATTCAGGTTGCTGGCGATGAATTTCCCGTCCGGGCCGTGCACACGCGGAGCGAGCGCTTGAAGAGCGCGGTCGACCGTGCCTATCTGGAGAAGTATCACACTCCAGCGTCGATCAAGTTCGCCCGGGACCTCGGACGCGCGAAATCCAAGGCTACGACCACCGAACTGGTGCCGCGGTAGACAGGGACTTCGTCCGCTTGACACTTCTGGACTTGACTGAGTGTGTAGCCCCCTCACCCCTAACCCCTCCCGCGTTGGGGAGCCGACAGCGGTCGGGCAGGGAACCGAATTTGAGGGTTCTCGGTCGGCACAACCCCCTGAAAGCTACGCGACCGCGGCCGCGAAGCGCCTGGGGGTTTTCCGGCCGGCTTTCGGGAATTTCACGACAACCACCCGCGCCTCTGGCGCTGCCCTCTGAAGCTGTGAAAAAATTCCACTGGTAGGACACGCTGCTGCGTCTCCGCAACGGGAAACCCAACACGGACGCGGAGCACCGCGTCCCTACCCAGATCCGTCCAACCGAATCGCGTGCAGCTTCTCCATTCTAAGGCGGAATTCACGGGAGTCTCCGAACGATGAGCCGTCGGTCCTGGTTCCTGTTTGCCTCGCTCGGGCTGCTGGCGTATGGCATGCTATGTCTCGTAAGATTTCCCATCGAACGACGGCGGGCGCAGGCCGTGCCGCGCATGACAGGTGAGCAACTGCTCAAGAAAGGGCCCGTCGAGGCAGAGTATTTGACACTTAGCGACTTGCGGTTGTGTCGGGGTGGATTCGCCTTGTGGCGGGACGCCATGTCGCCCGGCGATGTGGACGTGTTCGTCCCCGCTTATCTCGCGACGTTGCAATCGGAACCACAGCCTCGTGATCTCAGGTTGCCGTTGGAAATACAGGATGCAGATGGCTGGCAGCGAATCCGCAACGCCGGAGTGCTCGAAGTCACGTCTCAAGTCCACACGGTTTCGGCACGCGTCCCCGACTGGGCGCAAAAACACCTGGAGAGCAAGTATCCGGGTATACAATTTCAGAATCTTGTGGTGTTGACGGTCGGACTTCACGAGCCGACGATGTCAAAGGCCGCCAGCCTTTGGAGGCATGGCATCGTGGCAAGCTCAGCCGGAGCTGCTGCGCTGGTCTGGCTCCTGTGGCGACGAAAAGCAGTGACGAACGACTCAGCACAACTGCTTTAGGCCACCTGCTGGTGAACGGGGCGAAAGGCATGAACATTTTTCTGTCTTATTCATCTGATCGCCGCGACATTGCTGAACAGGTGAGTCTGGCTCTCGCCGGATCGGGGCATAAGGTATTCTTTGACCGCGACAGCCTTCCGGCTGGCGATGACTACCACGTGCGGATACGCAAAGGCGTCGAAAACAGCGACGTGTTCGTCTTTCTCATCAGTCCGAGAGCAGTGGCCCCAGGCAGCTACGCGCTGACAGAACTAAAGTATGCGCGACAAAAGTGGACTGATCCGCGGCGGAAAGTACTCCCGGTGATGATCGAACGGACCGAATATCAGCAAATCCCCAACTACCTGAAAGCGGTGACTGTCCTGGAGCCTGAAGGCAATACTCCGGCGGAGGTCGTGGCTGAGCTTGAAAGATGGAAGGCCAACGCACCGGGAGTATTTGATTCCAAGCCAGTAGAGATTGGAATAGGCAAGACCGTATCCGGTTCTGCCGGCGGCCAATTGGGCAGACGGATTGTCGCTGGCATCCTGGGCGCATTTGGTGCGGTCATGCTGTTCATGAGCGTTGTAGACGCGGGCGTTGGGGGTATCAGCGAAGGAGGAATTCTGATCGGAGCCATCGCGCTCGGTTCCGCGTATGGCCTCTGGCCTCGCAGTAAGTAGTCAGTGAAGGGAGGTACGTAGATGCATCTTCAACTTGTCTTATTTCTAGCCACGTTGGCCCTGCTACTACTACCTAGAGGAGCGTTCGCACAGAACTGGCCTCACTGGCGAGGGCCGAATGCAAACGGCGTTTCGCCTGAAACCGGGTTGCCGGTTGCGTGGAATCCATCGGACAACATTGCGTGGAAGGTCAAGCTTCCAGGCCGCGGCATGTCCACTCCCATCGTCTGGGGCGACCGCATTTTCGTGACCTCACAAGTCGGTTTCGGGAAAGTGGAGTCTCGTTCAGCCCGCTACGAAGGTCCGGTGATGAGCGATGACGGGCCTGTGACCTTCGTGATCCAGTGCTTCCGGCGTGGAGATGGGAAGCCCCTCTGGGAGCACCGCGTTCCAACCGAGAAACCTCTGCCTGCCGTTCATGCCTTCCACAACCTCTCGACGCCAAGTCCGGTGACGGACGGCGAGCGCGTCTACGCCTGGTTCGGGACGGGTCAGATCATCGCGCTGACGCTGGACGGCCAGACAGTCTGGAATCGCAATCTGGGAAAAGAGTACTCTCCATTCCAACTGCAGTGGGGCCACGGCAGCTCACCGGTGCGGCACAAGGAAAACCTGTATCTACTTTGCGATCACGCTCCAGCCGCTTACCTGCTCGCCCTGGATCGGCGCACCGGGAAACAGGTGTGGAAAGTAGATCGGGGCAAGGACCTGCGTTCATACTCCACTCCATTTCTCGTGGCAGTCGGGAATCGCTTCGAACTGATTGTCAATTCCAATCCACGGCTCGATGCCTATGATCCCGAAACCGGCCAACTCCTCTGGCATGCTGACGATGCGTGCCGGGTACCCGTGCCGATGCCGGTGAGCGCAAACGGCGTTCTGTACACGAGCCGCGGTTACAATAGCGGCCCGTTCATGGCGATCCGTCCCGGCGGAAAGGGCGACGTGAGTCAATCTCATGTCCTGTGGCGTGTTGCGACTGGGGCGCCGTACGTATCGTCCGTCCTGTACTACCAGGACCTGCTCTATATGGCGACTGAAGTGGGAATCGTCCGATGCATCGATCCGAAAACTGGAGAGACGGTGTGGGTCGAAAGGATTGGTGGAAACTTTTCGGCTTCTCCTGTGGGTGCGGACGGCAAAGTCTACCTCTTGAATGAGGAGGGCGAGACGGTGGTGCTCGAGGCCGGTCGAAAATGCAAGATCCTGGCTCGCAACGCGCTGAACGAAGTCTGCCGCGCCTCACTGGCTGTGGCCCGAGGCCAGATCTTCATCCGCTCTGACGAACACCTGTATTCGATCGGTTCACGTGCAACGGCACACCTTTCAGCCTCGCCCGGCCAGAGGCAATTCTCTAAGGACTGAACGGCTGGCCATGCTGGGAGTAACGAGTGTTTTTGCCCTGAGAGAGAATGGTGTGGTCCTCACGTGGATAGGTGGGGGCCACAGGGTCGCCGGTTACAGCTCCCCACCCCCCTTAAGTCCCCGTAGAGAGCGGCGAATCAAGTTCAGTTTGGAGAAAAGAGGATGAAGCGTTGGTTAACCTTGGTCCTGCTGTGTGCGAGCTCCGCCGCACTGGGAGACGATCTGGAGACAGCCCGGCGGATCCACAAAGAAGCGATTGGCATTGACAGCCATATTGACACGCTTCAGTGGGTGATTTACCAGGACGCCGACCTCGCGAAGCGGCATGCGGTGTATCACGTCGATTTCCCTCGGCTGCGTGAAGGCGGCATGCTGGCTCCGTACTTTGCGCTCTACGTGCCCACGTACTACGCAGGGTCCGAGTCCGTACGGCGTATTCTGCAACTCCGGGATGCGATGCAGCGTATGCTGGAGGCCAACCCAGACAAGATAGAACTGGCTTATGACGGTTCCGACATCCCCAGGATTCACAAGGCCGGCCGGATCGCCGCTCTGCTGACGATCGAGAGCGGCCACGCGATCGCGGACGATCTGGGCGTGCTTCGTATGTTCTACCGGCTTGGGGTTCGCTCCATGACGCTGGTCCATTTCCGCAACAACAATTGGGCAGACTCTTCCACCGACGAACCCCGTCACAATGGCCTGACCGAGTTTGGCAAGGACGTGGTGCGGGAGATGAACCGCCTTGGCATGATCGTCGATATTTCCCACGTTTCCGACAAGACGTTCTACGACACCTTGGCCACAACGACCAAGCCGGTGATTGCCTCGCATTCTTCCTGCCGCGCCTTGTCAGATTTTCCCCGCAACATGGACGACGATATGTTGCGCGCGCTGGCGCGCAACGGGGGTGTGATCGGCATCAACTTTGGCGGAGGTTTTCTGAGTGCGAAAGATGCCGAAGGATACAAGAAGCGTATTGCCGGTCGAGGAGCACTTCAGCCGCCCGGCACAGGTTCACAGCTCGACAGTTTTGCCAAGGAAGAGTTTGTTTCGGGTTACCTCAAAATGTCGCCGACGGCTGCCACGCTGGAAGATGCAGTGGCGCACATTGATCACGTGGTGAAGGTCGCCGGAGTCGATCACGTGGGGATCGGCAGCGACTTCGACGGCATCTCGAGCGTTCCGGCAGGTCTGGAGGATGTGTCCAAGATGCCCCATCTGACGGCCGCGCTGCTAAAGAGAGGCTATAGCGAGGCTGATCTCAAGAAGATTCTGGGCGGCAACCACTTGCGGGTGTTGCGCGCAGTGACCGGGAAGTAGGGGTCAGCATGAGTGCGAATGTTCTGAGATCCTCATCCAGAGCTGATTCTCGGGAGTCGACTCGGGAGAGAAGGATCGCCCTCACCCCCAGCCCCTCTCCCGTGTTGGGGTGTATGGCCTGATGACATAGTGGGGCGAGGGGAGCTCATACACGGGGATTGTAAGGTGTCCGACCAGTTGACCCTGAATTTGTAGACCCTGTAGGAGGAACAATATTGAAGACAGGCCACATTAGGATCATGGTTGCGCTGTTGACAGGGTTGATCGCGTTGGTTTCTGTGCTGGCTCAGCAGAAACCTGAGTACGACATGGGAAAGATGCAGATGCTGTTTTTAGAGCAGTCGCCAGAATGGAAGATGGGTGATCGTTCCGACGAGATTCGCAAAGAGCAGCGCGCTTACATCGAAGGGCTGATCACCAATGGCAAGCTGGCCCTCTGGGGAGAGGTTACCAGCGAGGGTGGCCTTCAGGAGATTGGGGTCGTTAAGAGTGAGTCCATGGAAGAAGTGCGGGTGATGACTCAGTCGTTTCCGGCGGTGAAGGCAGGAATGCTGAAGGCAGAGGTGCTCTCCTGGTATGCCGCGAGAAACCTGATTAAGACTCCCCATGCGCCGTTGACCCGGTCTGGCTACATTTTCGGGCTTCTTATTCGAGGCCCGAAATCGACCGGAGAGCAGACGGAAGAGACAAAGAAGATACAGGAAGGCCACATGGCCAACATCAACCGACTGGCCGAGATGGGTAAGCTGGTCTTGGCTGGCCCCTTCTACGACGGCGACAAGCGTCGTGGCGTTTTTATCTTCAAACTTGACACATTGGACGAGGCACAGGCCTTGACCGATACGGACCCGGCCGTCATTGCAGGAAGGCTGAAAATCGTGCTGCACCAATGGTCTGTGCCGACGGGGATGCTTCCTTAGGGTGGTCGACCGTGTCGGCGTCGCTGCCGGAGTGTTTCGTTGTGGAGATCGATTGCTGTGTCTGTAAAGTCCGGTCGTGGAGGTTGGACGACGTGGAGGCGATTGTTCGTCATGCCAACAATCGAAAGATCTGGCTCAATCTTAGAGACCGATTTCCTTACCCATATTCGCACAGGGATGCCGAGAACTATTTGAAGCATGTCGTGTCGATGCAACCCGAAATCAATTTCGCAATCGATCTGGCCGGTGAGGCTGTCGGTGGGCTTGGATTCGTGCCAGGCACCGATGTAGAGCGGCATTCTGCTGAAGTTGGCTATTGGCTGGGTGAGAGCGTCTGGGGTCGGGGCATAGCCACAGCTGCACTAAAGGGCGGCACTCGCTATGCCATCGCTGCGTACAGTCTGTGGAGAGTGTTTGCTGTCCCTTTCAGTGAAAACACCGCATCCATCCGCGTCCTTGAGAAGGCCGGGTTCGTGCGTGAGGGACTCATGCGTCGCAGTGCGGTCAAGGAAGCTCGCATCCTGGATCAGGCGCTATATGCCTTCATTGTTGAATAGCCCTTGCCCGAAGGAGCTAGACAACACTAGCCTCGCGGAATATCTGTGAATCAAATGAAACTTCTATTACGGTCGATCGGCGTCAGCCTTGCTGGACTCGCGCTCTCGCTGAACGGGGACTGCCAAACTAGAAACGTCATTGTCCGTCCCAAGGAAATTCACGACATCCTCGTCAATCCGGGAATGGGCATCACCACCTTTCAACGCTTCAGCCGCCAAGCCATCTACCCCGGTCTGCGCTGGTCGGAAGTGGGACCTGAAAGCCCCGTGGCCGACTCGCCGACAAAACCTGACTTCCCCGACACCTCCGTCGCTTATTTGCGTTGGTTCTGGCATCAGATCGAACCTGCTCAGGGGAAGTACCGGTGGGAGATTGTCGATTCTGCATTGGAAGAAGCGCGACTCCGCGGGCAGCAACTGATGGTTCGCATCATGCCTTACGACCAGAAGGACCCTCTTCCGGAGTGGTACCGAAACTCCGGCGCTCGCCGCGCCAACAAAGACAGCGATGAGGACGGCAAGATCTGGTCGCCGGACTCTGATGATCCGTTCTACATCCGGAAATGGGCCGCTCTGGTCCAGGAGTTCGGCAAGCGCTACGACGGCCACCCGTCGCTCGACACGGTCGACATCTCAACGGTGGGATATTGGGGCGAAGGCTGGGGGCCCTATCTTCCGAGCCGGGATGTTCAGAAGGCGCTCATTGATGTCTACTTCGATGCCTTCAAGCGAACCCGGTTGCTGATGAACTTCGATGTCATCGACATGCTGGCCTATGGCACCCAGCGTGGCGCCGGCTGGCGTCTGGACTGTTGGGGCGACATGGGAAGGCCAGGCAAGAACTTTGCACATATGCTCGACCGATATCCCCAGGGAGTCGTGCAGGCCGGGGCGCAAGAGGTTTGGAAGCGGAACCCGGTTGCGCTGGAGACATGCGGCACGCCGGGTTCGTGGCAAAAGGATCCAAAGTACGACCTGCGGTATACAATGGACCAGGCGCTGCGCTGGCATACGAGCACCATCAACATCAAGTCAACGGCGATTCCACCGGAGTGGAAGAAGGCGTTTGATGAGTTTCAGAAAAGGATTGGGTATCGGTTTGTCCTGCGACGGATGGAGTATCCCCAATCGGTCAAAGCCGGAGAAATGATGCCGGTGAGCAGTTGGTGGCTGAATGCGGGAGTGTCGCCGGTTTACTATGAATACATTCTGGCCTTCCAGCTCCATTCCGAAGCCGGAAGTGCGGTTCTGCCAACCCCCGTGGACGTCAGGCATTGGCTGCCCGGCGATGCCGTGTTCGATTCCTCACTCTATGTGCCTGACGGCCTCAAGCCTGGAAAGTATCGGATGCGAGTGGGCCTTCTTGATCCGCGTACGCGGCGGCCGGCCATCCAACTGGCGATCGAGGGAAAACAATCCGACGGCTGGTATGACCTCGGCGAAGTTGAGGTCAAGTAGATCCTTTCCGTCCGGTGTGGTTGCGGATAGAATCTGGCAAGGTATCGCATGTTTGGAGACAAGCTTCCGCCGCGTGAGAATGTTGGAGGTTAAGATGAAAGCTGTCATACTCGTCTTAACTGCCCTGGTTGGTGGCGTTGCAGATTTGGTTGGACAGTCCTCTGAGCCACTCCCCGATGGTGTGTACGTCCAGTCCTTCCAGTTCAGGCCAATATTTAGAGAAGGTGAGGAGGAAAGGGAGCGCATCCCGCTCAATGTCAATGATCCCTTCCCAACCAGGCCGCCACCGCCAAGCGGAGATCCATCCATACAGACTCTGAAAAACGAACCACGACGGGAGCGCCTCGGTTTTGAAGTTTACTTGCTCCTCAAAAATGCCAGCGCCAAGGCAATCAAGAAACTGGATTGGGATTTCTTGTTTCTTGACTCCCAATCGGGTCGTGAATTGAAGAGGTTCAGCATCACCAGCCGGAGCAAGATCCCGCCGGGCGAAGTGAGATTCCTCAGCAAGCAGGTTCTTCCTGCCCTGTTTCTGGGAAACAAGACCAAACCTGACTACGCAAAGGGCAAACCCGCGGTCGTCATTCGGCTCATTGAGTTTACGGATGGTTCAGAGTGGCTGGGCTCCGCACGCAGGCCTTAGGAAAGCATTTCGGATGTTAAGCCTCAAGGGGAGGCACGATGAAGGTCGTCTGGCTTTTGCGAGCGGGACTGCTCGGAGGTAGAACTTGTGTCTCTGGCAGTCCTGACCCCTCGGTGCTCCCCGATGGCGTGCAAATCCAATCGTTCGAGTTCAGGCCGGTTTTCAGAGAAGGTGAAGCACAGAAGGCATGGATCCCTCCTGCCTCGACAGATCCGCGGGCTGCTGAAGAAAGGACCAGGAGCACCAGCCCGAGTCCAGATGTCCACACGCTGGAGAACGGACCGAAGGAAGAGCGAGTTGGATTTGAAGTTCACCTGCAGTTGAAGAATTCCGGCGCCCGAGATATAAGAAAAGTCGACTGGGATTTCCTGTTTCTCGATTCGGAATCCGGGCGGGAGTTGAAAAGGTTCTCCATTGACAGCAAAAGCAGAATCCGGTCTGGTGAGATCAACTTCCTCGCGAAGCAAGTCCTTCCCGCTTTGTTTTTGGGAGACAAAACAAAGCCCGATTTCGCGAGGCAAGCCGGCCGTCGTCATCCGTCGCATTGAGTTCGCCGACAGCTCGAAGTGGGAGAGTCCGGTTGGAAGCCGTGAGTGAGGCATCCGTGGCCGTGCGAATTGTAAGACTCGGGAGCGCGAGAATCAAAGGCGAGGGCCTTCGCATCGGGACGGTCCGCCTCCCGCCGCGGGGCGTCCCGAAAACCGAGTTCTCGTCGCAAAACTGGTACGACGTGTGGTTCCCGACTCTAGCTCCAAGTTTGGAAACCATGAAGGCTGCGCAGAAAGCAACAACTGCCCGGCAGTGGTCTGCATTCGTCAGAAAGTACCGGGCAGAAATGTCGGCACCCGAGAAGCGTCATGCGCTTGCCTTGCTCGCTGCTTTCTCGCATGCCACCAACTTCTCGGTGGGCTGCTATTGCGAAGACGAGTCGCACTGCCACCGTTCAGTGCTGCGGGCGCTGTTTGCGGAACAGGGTGCCAGCGTCGAGTAGGAAGCTCGCCAATGCCTTCGGCCGACCGTTCCCCCGCAACCTAGCGACGCTCCTAAATCGACGCCAGACGTGTCAAACCACCCCAAGTACCTCGTTTACGAGTCGAAGAAACAACCTGTGTTGGCGCGTACGAAGTTTGTACGCCGCGTGCTCGTTCATTCGGCAGCGGCGGCCGGGCTTCTTGTGGTGTCCCTTGGGTTTGGAATGTTTGGATACACGACGTTCGAGAGTCTTCCGTGGATCGACGCGTTCTTGAACTCGGCCATGCTGCTAGGCGGCATGGGACCGGTCAATCCGCCACAGACTGCAGCGGGGAAGCTTTTTGCCGGGGTTTACGCGCTGTACGCGGGACTTGTCTTCATCGTGACCGCGGCCCTTCTTGTTGGCCCGGTACTTCATCGCGTCTTGCACCATTTCCACTGGGACGAGAGCGACTAGAGGTCGGCCTCGATTGGAGTACTGCGAGGGCGTGGCACAATCTCTTGGCGTGGACCTAGTGATCGCGCCGCGCCAACGAGAAAACGTGCCCGCATGCCCGTGCAAAGCCCGCCTGAGTTGCTTCTTCGGGGACAAAAGGCTTGACAAATAGCCTTATGTCCCTATAATTCCGCTCTACAATTGAATACGTAGTTCTTATCCAGAGTGGTTGAGGGACAGGCCCTTTGAAACCACGGCAACCCCCCTTCAGGGAAGGTGCCAACTCCGACAGAGCAGGTTTCTGGAAGA
>Ga0187893_10003700_pt1 | contig 30368 bp, 23 predicted proteins | sample MA1701074metaG_FD_139574 | JGI IMG/M metagenome (GOLD analysis project Ga0187893, IMG submission 139574) | White microbial mat communities from a basaltic lava cave in the Kipuka Kanohina Cave System on the Island of Hawaii, USA - MA170107-4 metaG ...
CGACTGCGCTGGTGTTACACGTTGCCCCTCAGGAAGTTGGGCTGCCGCTGATGATTGGATCGTGACGTATTCGTTGCCTGTCTTAACCGGGAGCGTAAATGGCCCAATGTACCTCGCTCCAGCTTGAACAACAATCGTATCCCCAGGTTGTGCGGCATTTATCGCTGCTTGCAAATTATCCCCGGCATCGACTCTGATTAGCTTCTTAGAGTTTGAGACCCGACGATCCCGGTGCTGCGATATCCCTTTACGCAAGCTCGAAACTGTCACGAAAATGCTGCTGGCAACAAACAACGAAATGGGGATTACTACCGTAATCTTAGAGTGTTTCTTGAAAAGCATAAACATCCCTGCTCAAACCGAAGCGTCACCTTTCATTCTCTCATAATTTTTCTCAACCGGTAATCACGGTAGTTACCGGGTTCACCATTAAGCCCGTCGACCGCAGCCATCAATATGTTGAAAGCTTCTCGAGCGGTTGCGAAATGGATCTTCAAACCTCCCCCTTTTTCAGCAAGACTCAGAATTTCTTCGAGAAACCGCTCAATTCGATCGCCGACCATTTCACGCTGATCGAAATCGAAGAATCCGTGGCAATGAAGCTTGATAAAGATCCAATCTGGTCGGCCTATTATCCCTATGCCTGCACCAATCCAGTTTTCAAAGCGTTTTAGATCTAGTGGTTGGTTAGAGGCCAGTGCGCCACTCTCGAGACGAGGGATCGGTAATCCATGGATTTTCCGGCGCCAATCAAAGACCAGTGGGCCAGTGAATATTACTGGTAGATTAGGTTTATCGCCGACTTTGAGACCTGGGCCTGCACGATGTGGTTTTTTTTGCTGCAATGAATGGCGGCACTGATAGATCGCATTTATGCGGGGAACCTGCGACTGATCCGGTGCCGATGGGAGTGTTAGATCGGCGTAACAGCCTGTCTCCGCAAGTATTTGCATCTCAGAGTCCACTCCACAATACCGACCACCAGCCGAATTTGCCAACGCCCAATTGCCATGGACGAACGCATACTTTGGGGGTCCTGAGCCCTGATACTGGGATAAACATTTGTGCTCTTCAGCGAGGGCGTCTCGAAAATCCAAAAGGGATTTTCTCAGATTCTCGCTTGTATCAGGTTTATCGATACCATGATGAAGATGAATCTCGACTTCACCTAATCCCTCCCGTAAAAGGGCAGCGATGTTTTCCAGCAATGGCGCATGGTACTGTTCGGCCGGGTAGAAGTATGTGTGCCGAAATGCTGTCCCGTCATGATCCTTTATCGATGCGCCAATCTTTCGCGCAAGCTTGGCCCACTCATCAACTCGTGACCGTTGCTTACTCCAATCCAGCTGAATTCCTTCCGGATTCCACGCTGGTTCGAAATGATTTGCCACAACAATTATGACGTGGCGTGTTGCGACCGGTAAGTGAATTTCTGAGTGCAACGCTCTGCGGATGCGCCAGAACGGGTATCTAAGCAACCAGGGAAGGGACCATCTGAGTCTGTCTAACACACTCGGTAGGTTTGAATTCAAGAAATCTACTCCGGCTTCCTGCCAATCAAAAATATTCCTGACACAATTAATTCATCCGCAGAAAGGATCCTGAATCTGGGTATTAGTCGTGGCCGTATTCCCTTTAATAGCTTGAGTGCGGTCTGGGTATTTTTGTCATTTTTATCAAGTTCCTGCCTATGTGGACTTAGATCGCCACGCCCCTTTCTGCCGATTAGATCGGTGATTAGGATGGTCACGTTATAGCCAAAACCTTCCAACCGCTCTCGATAGTAGTTGAGCAACTTACGATTAGGCTTACCCGAGCCTCGGGCCATCATCCGGTACAAAGGTTCTGAGATCGTGAGGAACGTTAATGGGTGCAACCCATTATCGCGAAATATCCCCTGATCACTCAGGTCGATCTTGTGCAACACAGATCCGCCTTTGGCAAGCATCCTGTCCATTGCAGTCAGGGCTGCATCCGGTTCGTAAATATCCTGGATTGCACCTCGGGAGACAATTAGGTCAAACGGTTCGACCAAAGACAGTTCCTTGCAATTTTCAACGTCGACTCCGTAAATGCACTGGAGTCTTTCCGGGTTGAATTGAATTCCGTTCTTGAGGTCTATCGAGTCGTCGAAGCGGCTCCTATCATCCTGGCTCAAGCTTTCTCGCAAGGCTAGATAGATGGTTCGTTGCTGAGCTTCATCCCTCTTTGAGTAGAACTTATCCAAACACACGATCTTTTGCGCGGCGCCAACAGCTAGAAACTTAAGGGCCACACCCACATTATCGCCAAAACCCAGTTCGAATATTCGTTTGCCACGAAGCGAAGCGGCGGTCATCTCACCATATTGCAGATAATCCTCGAACTGAGCATTAATGTAGTCAAGGCTCTCATCAAGAGTTCTGGTCAAATGAGTGGAGCCATGCAACGATTCCGGATTACCTCCTCGAAAACGCCTGGTAATCCGCCAGTTGTCATAGATCTTGTAAGCGATGATGATGGACTTGGACCGTTTTGCTAGATCTCTTAGTTTTGTCATACCTTGATTTATCGATTACGTTGATCAATGCGAAATTTTAGACAAGTCATGATTTCTTTTCGCTTCGACGTGCAGCTCTTTTAGCGTCGCGCGCGTCGAGGATAACGGTTAGCCTCCATGCAAGTAGCATGATTATTATTACAAACAAGATAGACAGTAAGACCATAGCCCTAACCCATGGTAAAGCCTTTAATCAACTCCTCTGAGGCGGTAATAGACGAGTTTAACGTACTCGACTGGCACTGCTTGCCAACCCGACCAGTGCAGCCACCATGTCAGGGGATCAGGGGTTTGCCCCCCAGTTCCTACAGCTTCGAGGCCCACCTCGGTGCTGCTACCTGCAAAAACTTTCTTCAGCGTCCACAAAGCCCGCCTCGAGTGATATGCTGAGGTTACTACAAGCAATGACTTCAGGCCTTTCGCTTCTGAATACTGTCTGAGTAACAAGGCTTCGCTGCCGGTTCCCGAAACCGGCTGGACGATTACCATAATTCGGTCCGCCGGAATTCCGGAGTTCAGCAATTCTGCACGGGCCAGCTCAAAGTGAAACGGGTTTCGTTGTTCCTCGCTGGACCAACCTCCTTTTTCATTGTCATTAGTCAAGATAATGATTCGCCCACGCTTCTTCTTGAAAAGCTCCGCTGCATGACTCGTTCGTTCTATGTACACACCAGACCCGCTAAGAATCGCAACAGCCTCCGCCTGTTCAAGTGACGCATCGACGATTAAGAACTGGGCGGCGCCCCAAGCTAGTGTTGACCAAACGCCTGCGACCGCAATTAAAACCACGATAATTGGAATGACTCGGCTTAATAAGTATGAACTTCCCATTAACAACACATTTGCGCCAAAACTACCAACTGAGGCCTTGGTAACCGTCTCCAAAACTTTGCTCGAAAATACGCACCAGATCAATCACGATTTGAGTATCTTTTGGTTTTAGCTTTAGACGAAATTCTTCGGCTTTTTTACCGACGACTATTACCTCCGAGTGATCGAGCACCTCATCCACGCTGTCTCGCATGAGCTGGGAAATGTGCGGAATCTCCCGTTCGATATACTCCTTATTAGTGCCGAGAAGTAGGGCAAGAGATATGTCGCCATCATAGATCGCCAACTGCAAGCCCTTTCCCAACAGTGACTCGACTAAAGTCACCATTGGTGATTCTCGCAAATCATCAGTTCCTGATTTAAAACTCAGACCCAATAAACCGATTCGCTTCTTACCCGTAGCCAGAACCATTTCGATAGTCCTTTCTATTTGCCTGCGGTTGCTTTCTAAAATGGCTGACAGCACTGGTACATCAATGTCCAGCTGCTTAGCTTTATAGTTGATAGCTCGTAAGTCCTTAGGCAGGCATGAACCACCAAATGCGAATCCGGGCTTTAGGTAAGCGCGAGAAATATTCAGCTTTGAGTCCTGACAGAAAACATCCATGACTTCATGGCTGTCTATGCCGAGCCCCTTACAAATATTCCCTACTTCGTTAGCAAAAGTGACTTTCAGTGCATGAAAAGAGTTGCAGACATACTTAACCATCTCTGCGGTCTTGAGCGAGGTTTCAAAAACTGGAGCTGCAATACCTGAATACAATTCACGGACGGGCCGGGCCGACTCACTATCCGCAGCCCCAATTAAAGTGAATGGCGGACGGTAAAAGTCTGTTAGGGAAGAACCCTCGCGCAGGAATTCGGGGTTAACACATAGACCAAAGTCTCTTCCGGCTTTCTTTCGTGAGTACTTCTCAAGCATTGGAATAACCACCCGCTCGGCAGTTCCCGGTAAGACAGTGCTGCGAATAACCACCACATGTCGCTTCTCAATCGTCGCAAGGGCCGCGCCGATCTGCGCACAAACACGTTCGACGAATGTTAGATCTAAACTGCCATTGGTATTGCTTGGAGTGCCAACACAAACCAAAGAAGCTTCCGAACTCTTGAACCCTTCCGAGATATCGGTCGTCGCGCGAAGCCGCTGGGCGCGAACCATATCCTCAATTATCTCGGCCAGGCCCACCTCGACGATCGGACTCTTTCCCCGATTGAGGATTTCCACTTTTTTAGGATTGACGTCGACACCTGTAACATCGTGCCCCTGTTTGGCAAGGCAGGCAGCAGAGACACAACCCACATATCCCAACCCGAAAACATTCAGTTTCATTTAAACAATCTCAAATGTACTTACTTCCATTAAAAAAGAGTGCTTTTTGCACCTTACGCGAACAGCAATTTCCTTTCGTCACTTATCCCATAAAACATTCTCAAATCTATGTTTGCAAAGAACTTCTTCGCAAACGTCGCTGAATAGTTTAGCCACTTTGGGCCAACAAAACTGCTCGCGAACTGTCTGGGCCGCCTTTTGCCCGAGTTGCCCGGCTAATTCTTTGTCAGCGAGAACTTTGACAACAGATTCTGCAAACCCCGCTGGACTGTCTGCCAAAATAAGCTCCACGCCAGGTCTAACTGCAAGTCCTTCAGCGCCCACCGTGGTCGATACGATTGCCTTCTCCATTGCCATGGCTTCAAAAATCTTCAACCGTGTGCCGCTGCCTACTCGCAAGGGAACGACGTAAACTGCTGCTCGCTCTATGTAAGGTCGTACGTCGTCAACCCTACCAGTGACTGAAATTGACCGATCTCGTTTGCTTAACTCAAGCAATGCTGAATCCGGGTTCCGCCCGACCACTGTCAGAGTTACGTGAGGCCTAGCCTTTTTTATTGCCGGCATGATTTCCTCGACAAAGTAGCGAATAGCATCCTGGTTGGGCAACCAGTCCATTGACCCAGTAAAAACGATGCTGTTCGGGTCTACTTGTACGGTCCCGCTGGGTCGAAAGAACTCTGTGTCTACACCGGTTGGCACATCAAAAACGGTCTCGACTTCATAATCATTAAACATAAGCTCGCGGTCTTTTTCCGAGACAGCTATTACACAATCAAACCGGCGACAAGTCTCCCTTTCAAATCTCCTCATCTTCAGCCATTGTCCCTTAAGATATAACCTTTTGAGGAAATTCGTCTGAACCTCAAAATGGCGCTTCCAAATCACTGCTTCAACATTGTGTTGAAAAAGAATTGAGGGACGGGAAAGATCTCTGGGAACGTTTGCCGAAGGCGCCAGAAAATCACATACGACCACGTCAACAGGGCTACTGGCAACGTGATTAATAATCTCGCGTCGTAGCGGCGCTGACGTATATTTTTGGACAGCGTATGGTAGCCCAGATACCAGATTAAGAAGAAGTTGGAAATAAAAAGCCGCTGAGAACTTATTGTGCAAACGATGTGGGACGCACACCAGCTCATCGCAATATTCGATCGCGCGTTGCCGCTCGTCCTGGCTTGCTGTACCGTCGTCGAGAGTTAGATACGTAATCCGGTGTTCACGTTTCAATTCTCGCAGTATCTGGTAGGTGCGAATCTTTCCGCCCTTGTCAATTGGGTGTAAAAGTTCAGTTTTCAGCCAAAGAATGTTCACGGAATGTGTGTTCTATAGGAGAGGTTTAGACTTTTTCTACTCTATGGACTTACGTGAGCCAACTCGGCATGAAAGGAATCCGCGGGTAGATAATCTCGATCAAAAAACTGACGCTGCCACAGCTCAAAGTTGAGTAGTGCCCAGAGACGTTCTGAATGATCTTCTATGCCCGACCGGTGGCGCTGGACGAGATCACGGACAAAATCGGGTGAGAAAATGCCTCGGCTGAGCGCGCGTTCGCTCAAGAGATGCTCATTTAACACGAAACTGTAGACTCCCCGCAGCCACGAACCTATTGGAACAGGGAAACCCATTTTGGGGCGAGAGAGAATCTGATCGGGAAGAACTTTCTTCATACTTTCCCGCAAAATGTATTTGGTCGTGCCGCCTCGTAATTTCAATCGCTCGGGTAAACTGCAGGTAAACTCGACCAGTTTGTGGTCCAAAAAAGGAACGCGACTCTCAACTGAAGCTGCCATGCTCATCTGGTCTTGCTTCATCAACAACTCGTGCAAGTAACTCTTGATATCTGAGTAGAGTAACCGGTCGAGTAATGATGTCGCGTCATTCTCGCTGAATAGTCTCTTGAGTCCTGCATACGGGTCGAACACACCGATCCGCTCACGCGCCTCCGCGGTCAAAAGTTCCTGTTGAACCGACCTCGAAAATACCGCGAAGTTTTCGAAATAAATACTTTCTATATCTGGCGACAGGGTTAGAAACGTTCGCGACAGTTTTTGTCGCAACCTAAATCTGAGTGGCATCTGCTTAATTCGCTTATCAATAATGCCACGAACGAATACCGGGGTTAAATTGTGATACTTCGTACCCAAATTCAAGTTCAGAATGGTCTTGCGGTAGCGGGCATATCCAGCCAAGAGTTCATCACTACCCTCACCGGTTAACACAACTTTTACATGTTCTGATGCAAGCCGGGAAACGAAATAAAGTGCCACACTGGATGGATGGGCCAGCGGTTCATCTTCATGCCACACCAGCCTGGGCAGCGCCCTAAAGAAATCCTCAGGGCTGACAACTACCTCGTGATGATTTGTTTTGAAGGCGTTAGCCACGAGGCGGGCATACTCTAATTCATTCGCCTCCCGCTCTGCGAAGGCCACCGAAAAAGTCTTAATCGGCTCATCCACCATACCACTCATGGTGGCTGCGATTGCCGACGAATCAATGCCGCCTGACAGAAACATTCCCAGTGGCACGTCTGCCATCAAACGCAAGCGCACAGAAGTGCGAAACAATTCATACCACTGGGAAATGTATTCTCGATCGCTAAGCGCTTCTTCGCTTTGTGCAAAACTGACATCCCAGTAGCGTCGCATCCGCACCTCACCGTCGTTCCAGGTCATGGTATGACCAGGCATTAGACGCTTGACACCGAAAAACAAAGTTTCCTCACCGGACGTAGCTCTGTTTGCCAAAAAGTCGGGTAAGGCGGGAAAGTTAATTTCCGGTTTGATAGCACCCGCTGCAAACAAAGCTTTGATTTCCGAACCGAAGTAAAGCGTCCCATCCTCCAGCAGAACGTAATAAAGAGGTTTTACTCCAAGCCTGTCGCGAGCAAGGAATAATTGTTTTCTTCGCTGATCCCAGATCGCGAACGCAAACATACCACGCAGGTACTCGACGCAACGTTCGCCGTATTCTTCGTACAAATGCAGAATCGTTTCAGTATCACAATGCGTTCGGTAAACATGTCCTTTATTTTCGAGCTCCGCGCGAAAGTCAGAGTGGTTGTAAATCTCACCATTGTAGGTAATCTGGAGTGTGCCGTCTTCATTAGTCATTGGCTGGTGGCCTGCGGCAACATCAACGATGCTGAGACGCCGATGGCCTAGTCCAACTCTTGCATCAACAAAGACTCCTAAGTCGTCAGGACCACGATGCTTCACGGTGTCGCGCATGCGCGCGACAATCTCGGCATCGATCGACCGGGTGGATTTACTTGGAAATGCTATGCCGTTTATACCGCACATACTTGAATTGGAACTTTACAAATCCATTCGGGAAGGGGTTTCTCCCGAGGCGAGTATTAAGCTAAAGGCCTCGAAAAAGTCGCTGACCGGAGTGTTCCAGACTCTGTCAGTTGTCTCCACTCGAACACCATTTTCTAGTCTGCTCGCAAATAGATATTCAATTCGCCGATGCGTTTTCAGGATCTGTTTTCCTTCGAGCGCTAGGGTAGTTCCACCTAAGAGCAGGATCTCAAACGGGAGGGCATCATCGTGGCGAAATCGTACCCAAGTATAATCGAAATCTGAAAACATCCGTACCGAGCTATCTGTCGTAACGAAATTTGAAAGGGCACTGTCAAACAGTTCTGCTTGACGGATCATAGACAGATCGCGCCAGTTCCCTTTAACAACCTCGAAAGCCTTTCCGCCCGAAGCTTTGAGCGGTGTTACATGCGAACGTGACCCATATGTATCCGGCAATAGAAAAGTTACTATATCGCCACCCTTAACCAATGGTACGGAAAAGACGCACACGGGGGCCGGCTCCTTGTGACCATAACACGTCGATACCCAGCCCGATTCCAGTCTCCATTTGCCATCTGTTGCAAAAGCAACAATGTTAAGGCCGTTATCAACGGACGCTGTTGTAAACTCATTATGGTCGGACTGCTTGATGCTGGGCTCAGCATGTGGTTCAAAATGGAACCAAAGCTCCACTTCGACCGGGCCACGAGCTTCAACACGGTCGCGCATAATCCAATAGTCGCGTTTTAGAAAGATAATACTGCGCTCGTGTACAGCCGGGCAGCGGTTCCGAACAAATCCATCGTGAACTCCGGACACATAGTCGAATCGGTCACGACTAATCCAGGCACGGGCTTTGGCCTGGGCAACGGTTTTCCATGAAAAAGCGCCCGCCGAAATTGACGATGAACGCCTGTCAAGTGTCAAACTGTTGTGCGCAGCAGTAGATCTAAACCAATCACGTAGTTCCTTTGATCCCGTGTAGGTGTAGGTGCCCGGATCGACTAGCAGTGTCCGCCCGTTTACGGCAAGTTCGAATGACAGAGCATCCGCGTGGGAATGACCGCATCCCACGTGACCGTGGGGGCCACAATCGAACAAAAGATAGTTCGCTGTTGCCGACCAGTCGTCACGCATCACATAGTAACCGCTGCTTTCAAAGGCGACCGACCGCGCGGCAGGTTCCGCTTCTCTTAGCTCATCGAGTGTCCACAACCCTGCTGGCCCCATCAGCCAAAGAGTTTCCATCGCCGGCTCACCCGCAACGAATTTATAGTCTGAACGTTCAAATAAGGCTGCGCCAGTCGATAGAGAAGCGCGAAAGTCATTAGCAGCGCGCTGATCGAGCATCACCAATCGGCCTCCATCGTCATCACCTATGAAGGGCGTGCTGCCATCCGGTCGCGTGATGTGCATCAAATGGTCTAGCAGAGCTTCCAAGCCAGATTCAATCTTACTTGACTTAAGGCAGCTGTTTAACTGAGTGAGAATGAAAAAATGCGAATAGATGTCGGTGGTGTAACGATGATAATAGCTCGCCTGTTCGAAATACACTCCATCAGACTGCACATGGAGCGGCAACCGTTGCAATAGAATATTGGAACCTGCGTCGCGCCAGCGCGCTGCCTCCTTAAACTCAAACAAAAATAATCCCAGATAGAATAAACCGAGTGCTTCTCCCGTCAAGTGAGTATTAGGGCTGAAGTAAGTCGAAAGGTAAGTCTCAAGGTGACGAGCATTGAGATAAAGAAACTTTAGCAAACGGACAAAAACCTGTGATTCAAAAGCGGGTGAGTCTTTGAAAAAATAGAAAGCCCAGATCCAAGAGATTGAGCGAAAGGCAATTTCGAGACTACTAACCCAGTTGATACCTAACTTCGGGGGATTCTCATCCATCCAGGAGGTGAGGTGGGCTACAAAAGTTTTGGTATATCGTTCGTCACCAGTTAACCAATAGGCTAGCCCGAGGATTGTAAAATACTGGTGTCGATTTAACTCCCAGATAATTTTACTGTCACCCACTATATCTGGGTTGAGATAATCAATCTTGCTCCAGTGAACAAACGGACTTTGCTTACCCGCAATTGGCTCAAAGTGCCAATCTACAGGCGTCCCGAAGGTCAAGTCATCATATCCCAGAAGGCGGAAGTGTCCCTCACCGATTCTCTTTGCTTGATCTATAGCACTTTTCCCTTGCTCGGGCCATCTTTGTTTGATCTGGGTGGTTGCAACATCGCGATCCGCGAAGCTGGTGAAAAACTCGACTGTGTTTCGATCGCGAAAATGCTCTAGCAGCTCTTCCTCAGTACCGAGTAACCGTCCACCGCAGTTCGCGGGCTCCAGCATTCCCAGCAAAGGGCGGTCTGCAGGTAATTTCGCCAGAGAGGTCCACCCCAGACGTTCGGTAAACGCGGCAAGTTTCTGCGAGCCCCGAACTTTTAATTCGTCAACGCTGAGGGTTCCGATCCGTTCCAGTTTCCCTCTCACAATCTTAAGGCCAGGGGATTGTAGTCTTCACGGCCGAGACGTAAACGCGACGGAGACAAACCGCGTAACCGACCAGGTAATATAAATACCAGAGATACGAGAAAGATCCGAAAAAACTCGCAACCAAGTAGGCCACCAAGCCTGCCTGCAATCCCAGAGAGGTCCAGTGGAACCAAGTTTTATCGCCACTCTCAACTGTTTCCTCTTCGATTTGACGCAGCTTTCTAAGAGGTGCGAAGATAAACATTGTGTAGAGCAACATTGCCGGAATGCCCAGTTCGCTTCCGACCTGCGTGTAGGAATTGTGCGTGACTTGCTCGTGAATGGAATGAAAGTGAAAGTTTCCCATGCCGACTCCTACCAGTGGATGCCTTAAAGTCACCAATGCAGATCGCACCAAAAGCTGCTCACGCGCTCCGGAAGAACCCGTTATATCGCTACCGGAACTCAGAATTGTGGCCACGCGGTCGCCATAACCAACTGGCGCCAATACCAGAAAGGCGACTAAAGCAATAGCTGCCAAGCCTAGACCGACGCCGCGACTCCGGCGAAATATTTTGAATGTAAAAAATCCCAAACCGGCCACCAAACCCAAAAAACCTCCGCGTGAAAAGGTTACGACCACACCGCTAACAATTAGAATGGCAAAAGTTGCGTATAGAATTTTTAAAAGAACATTGCGGGTCAGCGGAATCAAAGCAAAGACGAGTGGAATAATAATCACCAAGTGTGTGGCAAGATCATTTGGGTTCTCGAACATTCCGCCCAAGCTGCCTTCAATTCTTACTCCCCGGAGTTCAAGCCGTCCGTTTCGGTAATCATTTATAGCATTTACGCTTACTATCAAACTCACTGCAATGGCGAGATAGACAAGCGCTTTTAAACGCCGTCGTGTGCGAACCACATTTACCATCACAACGAACATTACAACGACCTTGACAAACGAGTCATTGAAAGTTTTCCAAGCTTCGCTTGGATCCACTGCAAGTGGAATTGATAACAGAGCAGCCACAGTAAGCAGCAACAACAAGCTCACCTCGCGTGGTCGCGCCGTGACATTACCTTCAAGGCTTATTTGAGCCGGAATGAATATGACTAGAGTAGCCAACGCAATCCAATAGGCACTTGTAGACGTCCAGGAGAGCGCCGGTGTGAGTTCGTACGGTCGAAAGTAAAGCACCACCGTAAATAAGAACAGCCCAGTAAAACTCAGAGCATGACCATGTTCGCCTATCCACCTTACCTGCGAGGTCTCCCGTAAGGAAATGATTGGAGGAGTCTTTTGCGAGAATCTGTTTTCTTCGGTGGCCCAATTGGTTACTACCCTGCCCTCTGGTTCATGTGTCAAGGCAACGTCGTCCGTTTCCGAAGCGTTGCTGCCTTTAAATTTTCCCGTGCGTTTAGATGGCCTCACGGGTTCGTAGTCAAATTGACTGGGTTTGAGGGACATTGAATACTCACATCATTCTAACTTAATGAAGCAGTTCGGCTTTCTTTCATCGAGACAGGCTTCCGGGCGTTATGATCAGTGTTTTCAGTCTTTTTTGATTCGTTTCTGAAGCAGTCTCAAGTAAAGTTCCTCCGTTGTTTTAAGCTGAGCCTCACAAGAAAATTTTCTTTTTGCCACTCTTCTTCCTTCTTCACCGATTGACCGGGCGCGATCTGGATTCCGAAGCAATGATATGATCCTTGACGCCATTGCTTCGTGATCGCCGGAGCGTACCAGAAATCCCGACTCGCCGTCGCGAATCGCTTCGGCTGCACCTCCCACATCCGTGGCCACGACCGGCCGGGCGGCAGCCATATACTCCAGTATCGCATTTGAAAGCCCCTCAGCTCTTGAGCTCAAGGCGCATACATCTGAAATGTATAGCAGTTCGCCGACGTTATCGCAGCGACCAAGGAAAAATGTTCTACTGTCGATTCCGAGATTTCTGGCTAGGTCCTGCATCTGGTTAACTAGTTCTCCCTCACCAGCCAAAAGGAATGTAGATTCAGGAATGGTTTGATACACAATTTGAGCGGCTCGCAAGAACATTTGGTGATCTTTTACTTCATGTCTGAAATTTGCAAGAATTGTGACATATCTTCGGGGATGGTGCGTTTCCTCCGGTAGTCCTAATAACGAAACTGCCTGAGCTCGTGAAATTGGATTTAGCCGATTCATGTCCAGGCCGTTATAGATCACGCTGATTTTCCTATGCTTTACTCCCTGGTCGATTAATCTATCGCGAACTGCCTCACAGTTGCCAATCACTCGGTGTGCCAACGTAAACGCCAAACGCTGTGCATATTCTTGACCGCGCGTGCGCATCATTTGAGTTTCTCTCATAGACGCAATTCTCACGGGCACACCGGCCAGCGCTCCCCCTGCCATTCCAAAGATGTTTGTGTAGAAGTCATGCGTATGGAGAATGTCTACGCGGGATTCACGTAAAAAAGTTATGAACCGACGCACCTGGACGATAGCGTTACGATCGTGAAAGCTATTCAGCGGAAATGATGGAATCTCTCCGCACTGTATTGCCTCAGCTTGCGAGAGCATTGAACCTTCCAATTTAAGGCTTGCAAGCCGAACATTGAAGCAGGAACTCTCCTGCAGCATTCGCGTCAACTGTATCGCTTGACGCTCAGAGCCGCCCTGATGAAAACTATCGATTAATTGAAGGACGGTGGGTTTCAATTGTTCGTAGAGCAGCCAGCTTGCTGGGCGATCGAACCCTTTTCATGCATCCGCCACAGGCAACCCCTTCCAACTTAATGATTGTCAGTCGATTGATTGCGAAACCCGCAGTTAAGAAATGTAAAATGAATATGGAAAGGGCTAAGCGCGGGGCGACTAGATCTTGCTCCAGTGTGTGATGTAGACATATCTGGACAGTCCCGGTGCAGCTCGGAGAAACAGCATCGCTAGTGATAACTTTCTGCGATGAAAAAAGTTGTTGGCAGTCTTCAACTCGCTAATTGCTCGCTTGTATTGCCGTGCAATGATCAGTTTCTTACCTCTCTCGAGGGCGATAAACGCCTCACAAGCTTCAATCTCTCGCTCCATTTTAGCCTTCAGGCTCTCAGAAACCGGCAATTGGGTCTTGAGTTTCTTTAGAACATCAGCCTGTCCCTGATACGAACTGATTACATCAGCCGTCAGATTATCGGAATGAATCCTGTGCAGGGAATGAACCTTGCGGAGATAATCGATCCGATGTCCCCGATGAGCAACTCTTAACCAGAGGTCGTAATCCTCGCCGTAAATGAAGTTCTTATCGAATAGACCCGCTTCAACGAGAACGTTACGCCGAGCAACCACAGAAGAGGCAAACACTGTGCATCTACTCTCAATTAGGCTCTCGAAATCTGCTATGCCATTTGACGGGCTTGATTCCATACTGGTACTTCCAGCAATCTTCGAATCACCGAAATTCATTGCGTCGGCGTAGATCAGGTCAAGACCAGGGTTTTCGCGTATCACGTCGAACATCTCTGCCAGATGTCCAGGAACCCACTGATCATCGCTGTCAAGCAAGGCAATGAATTCACCTCGTGCCCGGCGAATGCCTGTATTTCGCGCTCCTCCAGGCCCCTGGTTTTCTTGTTTCAGGTAAATGATGCGGTCCATGTAGTGTTCGAGTCGGCGTTCTAGTTCGAGGGTATCGGGTGTACCATCATTAATGACAATGACTTCGAAGTCTTTGAAGGTTTGAGCAAATACTGAATCGAGGGCATCACAAATGTATCTGGAAGTCTTGTAGGTTGGAATTATGACGCTAAAGAAGCAGGGAGCAACTGAAGTCTGAGGTTGAACGAGAACTAATTCCTGTTTCACGATGTTTCCATCTCCATTTAATCCACAAATCGGGCTAGCTCAGAGCAGAGTAGTAACTTTGCGCGACCGATATAACTTTCGAACTCGTCTGTATCACTAAGCCTACTTGATAGTTTGCCCTTACTGGCACAAAGGCCGTTCGCCAACAGTGAACGGCGGAAACAATCAACGTCAGAACGAGCAGTGGAGATACGAATGGCGCATCAATGCCCAGGCGGGTTTGAATTTGGCAGTTCTCCCTGTTTCGCAGGTGTCGTCCAGGTTACGAAAGGGCGGACGCTTCCGAGCTTCGTTCACCGACAGCTTATTTTACGAACCAATTCGCGAAACGAGGGGACAACACACCCAAATTTGACCATCTGCACTAGCGCACTGTCAAGAGACCCTTCGTAATTAAATACTAGCAACTCGGGTATTCTTCCAGAGTACTATTCTATTCCGACCGCGGGGGTTCGCAATCTTGTCGACCAAAGTAAAAGACAAATCCGCCGGATATCTTTCAATGCATTCCTGCTGGATGGGATTAACAGCAACACGGATAACATAATGGTTGTAATTATCGCTGCGGCGAGGGTCAAACCTACTATCGGATTGGCAACCAATTCCAAGGTGCGGAAAGTCAGGACACCCAACGCAGAAGATATCGCAGCCAAGAGAAAAGGTGCCGTGCATCGAAACAGGTCACTTGTGCGCACAGGGCCCGAGCGACCTACAATCCAGTATGAAACCGGCGTGACAACAAGCAGACGTCCGAAACCAAATGAAGCAGCCACCCCGGCGGCACCCCAGGGCAGCCCCACCAATATCGTTAACAAAGAGATAGGAGCATTGACGGCTGCCCAATGAAGCATGTCACGCGAGCGACCCTGGCTGATAAAGAGCCACCCAAATGTGTTTATTACCGGTTGGAGCAGCACTCCTATTCCCACAAAAACTAAAATTGTGCCGGTATAATCCCAATGCCGACCAAGAATTAGCTCCACTAACCAGTCCGCCGTTACAATCATCCAGGTCAAAGGCGGCAAAGTTAGCAGCATAACCTTTTCCAACATTCGCAGATAAGCCTGCCGATAACGATCATCCGCTCCTACTAAACGGCTTAAAGCCGGAATTGCGACTGAAGCAAGCGGTTCGTCGACCTGATCTGAGGGGAGCGCGGCCAGTTGTCCTGCTTTACTGTAAAAACCCAGTTGCTGTGCTCCCCAAAACCTTCCCACTAGCAAGATGTCCGAGTTTCTCGAAAAATAGTTGATCACTGAGTAGGCGGTAATGTTACCGCCAAATTCCAGCATTGATCTGGTACCGGATGTAAGTTTCGGAACACCCGGGCGCCAGCGGCAGACTAGAAAGACTCCGACTAGATTCGCTGAAAGCAGAGCCCATTGGCTGTAAACGAGAGACCAATAGCCGTGACCATTAAAAGCAAAAATCATTCCTACAGCATAGCCAGTAATTATTGACGCAAGCGCTATAGCACTCAGCGCGACGAATCTCATCTGGCGCCTCAGCAACGCCTCGTGCTGAACCGCCAGCCCTCCGAATACAAAACCAAGGCCAAGCGCTACCGCAACCATCGTCAAACGAGGCTCCCCGTAAAACCACGCGATGCCAGGGGCGAGGGCTGCGACCGTTACGGCTGCGACCAAACTCACACCAGCGTTTATCCAGAATAAGGTGCTTACCTGATCGAATTTGACCTCCGCTCTTTGGACCGTTGGGAAAGAGAGTCCTAAGTCCTTAAAAAGCGAGACAAAGTTGGTTACTACTGCAACCATACCGATGAGCCCATAATCTGAAGGCGTGAGCAGTCGGGCCATGATAGCGGTGCCCACTATTCCGATCGCGAACTTAAAACCGTGTGCCCCGATCATTATGAGCCCACCCCTTGCGGTCCGCTCTCCAAGATCAGGCAACAGATGGTCAGTTCTTAGGCCTTCGTCCGAGTCGTTAGAGCCGGTCTTTAATGTCCTAGATAGTTGATGATTTAAATCTTCCCTTTTAGCCAATAGTTTTATTTCCAATAGATGTCTCTCAGCAATTAAAGAGACAACACGAACTGGATTAGGCCATCCATTTTACTGTCGGGTTTCTCTTGAGGATGAGGTGAATCAAATCTCTCACGTCTAATAATGCCTTCCGACCTCTTGGTAGGATGAAGAAGCAGATCATGGCGACACTTATTGCGATCAGAAAACTGACCAGCAATCCCAAAAATGGCGACCAAGACTCCGCCGCTAGCCGGAAGCCGGCGACGGCGATCATCACGCCTAAGGATGCGAACACTGAAGGAGCGATGGCGCCGTAGAAGTGGGAGCTCCGAACGGGTCCTACGCGACTTGCAAACCAGCATTGCAGCGGCTTTCGAAAAAAGAGGCCAAATAGGGCATAAGAAGCTGCCACACCAACTGCGCCCCAGGCCAACCCTGCGACAATGGAGGAGATTGATAACAGTGCGTCAATCAGACCCCACTGGAAAATGTGACGCGTGCGCCCCTGAGAAATTAGCAGCCATCCGAAGGTGCTGGATATGGGCTCGACCAGACCGATCACGCCAAGAAGCGCAAAAATCCGTCCAGTCTCGATCCATTGAGGCCCCAGCATAACTCGCACAAGCCAATCGGCACTGACGATCATCAGGGCCATTAATGGCATCGTAACCATCGCGACTTTCTCGAGCATGCGCAAATACGCCTGGCGGTAGCGTTCAGGGGAGTCTACAAGCCGACTCAAAGCAGTAACTGCGACGCCGTCCAGCGGCGCGCTAATCTGGTCGAGTGGCAGGAGCAATAGTTGGTACGCTCGGGCGTAGAGGCCTAACTGCTGAGGACCCCAGTAACGGCCGATGAGGAGGTTATCCAGGTTCCTTGCAAAGTAATTAAGCACATTAAAGCCGGTAAGGTTTCGGCCAAACACAAGCAATGGTCGGACGCCAGAATTACGAGAGGGAAGTCCTGGGAACCATTGGCAAGTAAGCCAAATTCCTGTCGCATAACTTGCGCCAATGACCAGTTGACTGCATACGAGGGCCCAGTAACCGAAGCCTTTCCAAGCAAGAATAATTGCTGTTGAAGTACCCAGAAGCATGGATAGAACTTCGTTGACGGCTATAGAGAAAAAGCGCATTTGCCTTTTAAGAATGGCCTCGTGCTGGACAGTTAATCCTCCAAATATGAAGCCTGCGGCTATGGCCAAAGTAATCCAGGTAATTCGGGAATCTCCGTAGAACGAGGCAATAAGGGGTGCGAAAGCAAATGTCACAAACATGGCGATCAGGCTTAGTGTGACATTAATCCAGAACAAGTTACTGACCTGGCTTTCGGTAATTTCAGCGCGCTGCACAGTTGCTGCCGACAATCCGAGGTTGCGAAAGGGATAAGAGAAGTTAGCTACTACTGCAACCATGGCGATCAAACCGTAATCTTGAGGGGTAAGCAGCCGAGCCAGCACAACTGCAGACAGAATATTGATGGCGAACTTGACTGCCTGAGACACGACCATGATCGTTCCGCTCCGTGCGGTGCGGCTCGTTAGATCGGTCTTTAAGTGGTCAGTGCGGAAGTGCCGGTCGAGATCAACGACCGATTTCTTAGACGAGTGATCCAATCAAACCTTGCAACAGTCTGCGGCTGTGCGAGAACTTCTCAGCTAGCGCTCGCTTTATATACTCTCTGTAGGAAATTAGGAGCGACTCGCAACCAGAAAAGAACTAAGCGGAGTTTCCAGCTACGATAGTAGTCATTTGCAAATCGAAAGGATTCTGTCGCCGCAGCGAAGTCGCCCTCCAGCAGCCGGCGTTTTCCACGGTCTACCTCTACGCTGGCGGTTCTAAGGGCTATAGTTCGCCCCAGCGTGTTACGCTCGCTCTCGGTCAAGTCGTCCCTGCGGCCAACTTTGTCTAAAACAAGCAATTCTCCCTCGACAGATTTTATGGGATCTGAGGCCAGGCTTCCGGGCCAAACTCGGTGACGTGCTAACACCTTTCGTTGAAAATTCATTCGGGCGCCGTCACGCTTAGCTAGCCTAACCCAAAGGTCAAAATCCTGTGAGTTGCGAATGCTCTCGTCAAACAGGCCAACTTCTAAGATAGGCTTCCTCCGTGCTAGAACGCTTGAAGTATTTACAATACATCGCTCTCCGATCAGTGTTTCGAAAGTAACCGGACGTTGCGAAGGTTCCAATTCCATAATAGTTCCGCGCGCACGAGGATCTCCAAAGAGTTGCGCGTCCGCGTAAACCAAAGTATAGCCACCGTCACTTTGAATAAACTTTATCTGTTCGCGGAGGAAATCCGGCATCCATCCATCATCGGCGTCCAAAAAGGCGACGAATTGACCCCGGGCTACTCGTAGTCCGGTGTTGCGGGCGGCCCCGGCCCCTTTATGCTCCTGCTTCAGGTACACAATCCGATCTGCATATGGCGCGAGTACTGTCTCTAGCTCCTTCGTATCCGGTGATCCGTCGTTTATCACAATAATCTCGTAATCCGAATAGGTTTGTGCGAGTACCGATTCAATTGCTTCCGCGATGAATGGTGCAACATTGTAGGCGGGAATGATCACGCTAACGATCGGCAGGACCTCAGCCAAAGGTTTCAAGTTTGCTTGAGCCGATGAAGCGGTCACTGTCCGCTACCCTCCGAATTGGCGGTTATCGAAACCGAGCCGGAACCCTGTGGGTTCCCGAGTGTGTCTCTGATTGGGTCCCAACGAGCATAGCGTTCACCAGTGAAGAACTTATAGAGAGCTATAATTGACGCCATGTTTGCCAAGATAAAATAGTAGGGTAAGGTCAGCACCCGGTTTGGGATTTTTGCTGCTTCGAGGCGCCAGCCCACGAACGCCAAAACTGAGAAAATGAAGGCCGCCACTAAGACACTAAAATGAAACGGTGACTCCCGCGCCAGCAACGCCGAAGAAAATACTATAGCAGTCAGGAAAAACGGCACAGAATAACGCATCACTTTATGCGAGAAAAGCTGAACAGAGTAGAGTCCGCCTCGGACGGGGTTCAATATTGCTCGGTGCCGCCACAAATCCGTGTATGTTTGGGTTATAACCCTCACGCGCATCTGGAGTTCGCGCTTTGGCCCTTGATTGGTTTGTTCAAAACATACGGCCTCGGGCTCATAAACCGAACGCAATCCTTGTTCCATCATTTTGGTAGCGATCAGAAAATCACTACAAGCCTCGTTGTACATGGCAACGTAAGCTGAACGGCGGACGGCATACAGACATCCTGAAACGCCGATGAGCGAGCACACGCGACTTTCCTGACGCTTTAGAAATAGCTCGTATCCCCAATAAGATCTAGCACCTTGCCCCGTGTTGGATCTTGACGGGTTAACGTACTCCAGGCGACCAGCGACGCACCCTACGGTAGGATCAGCGAAACTCGGCATGATTGCTTTCAGTACGTCAGGCCGATAGAACGATGTGGCGTCTGAAAATAGTACAATTTCGCCCCGGGCTGTCTCAATTGCAGCGTTTTGGGCGGCGGTTTTTCCCAAACGCTTGGGCTGACGATGAAGGCGGACTCCTTGCGGAGCGAAGCTGCTAGCTACCTGGTCAGTATTATCAGTCGAGCAGTCTGAGGCTACAATAATTTCCAAAAGGTCTTTGTCATAATCGAGCAAAAGTGTATTCTCGAGTTTGGCTGCAAGATCCCTGCCTTCGTTGTAAGCGGTGATAATAATGCTCACGCTGGGTGTGAACCCGGCCTTCCTTACCGGTCGAGAGCGGATCATGCTCAAAATCACCAGTAGTAGCGGGTAACCTACGTAAACATAGAAAATGGCCGAGGCACTAAACCAGAACAACAATTCAGCTATTAGACTCATATATCCCCGACTAAAATAAACGGCGAACTATCCTCCAAATCCCTAAACGGTTCTTAATCTTAAGGTTCTTACGTTTAACAGTCTAGGAAATTACCGTACCTTTTGACGAGACACTTTTAAGTTCTCACCGGCACAAACCCGATTGTAAAATGTGATTATTTTAGGCGGATAAAGCAAGAACCGCTTAACGGATGAAGAGAGTCTTACGTCATAATGATAAATGACACAGTCGAACCCCTAAAACCTCATGCAGCCGAAACGGCCCGTGGTGAACGCTTCGAATTTGGTAAGAACTGGACTCAATTCTTAGCTCTTCTGGATGAGAGACGAATTAGTGAGGCGGAAAACTCACTAAAGAAAATGCTCGCTGTCGATGATCTTCAAGATCAGAGTTTTGTTGATATCGGATCGGGCAGCGGCCTCTTTAGCTTGGCGGCCCGGAGGTTGGGTGCGCGTGTTCATTCCTTCGACTATGATCCGCAATCCGTTGGATGTACTTTAGAGCTTAAGCGACGCTATTATCCGAACGATAACAAGTGGACGATTCAAGAGGCCTCCGCTTTGGATTCTTCTTACCTGAAGTCCTTGGGAACATTTGATGTGGTTTACTCCTGGGGTGTTTTACACCACACGGGCCAAATGTGGCTTGCTCTCGAAAATGTCCATCACCTTGTAGCCCCAAAGGGAAAGCTTTTTATTGCTCTTTACAACGATACAGGTAGTCAAAGCACACGCTGGCTTTGGATCAAAAGCATCTACAACAAGTTACCGAGATTCCTGCGACCGCCGTTTACACTAATTGTCATTGCACCTGGGGAAATAAAATCCTTGCTGCTTGCATTAGCCCGGGGTCGGCCTCGAATATACTTTCGTAGCTGGACTCAATTTATAGGCAACAGGGGAATGAGTCGTTGGCGAGATTTAGTCGATTGGGTCGGTGGCTACCCATACGAAGTTTCAACACCCGATGAGATTTTTGACTTTTTCACAAGTCGGGGATTCATTTTAGTGAAGCTAAACTGCGGAAGGGTTGGGCTTGGTTGTAACCAATTCGTCTTTTTAAAAACGACAGAATAGAGGGCACTTTGTTCGAAGCACCTTTCGGCGTCCTTGCGAGTGGGCATGTAAACTGTCAAAGATCATCTCTCGGAGATGTCAAGGCTATTATCCGATGCCGTTTTTTGATTCGCAAAGTTTTCCTTGGCTCGCTCAATTGCCAGTTCTTGCACGACAACTGTGAGGCGATTGGAAACTATCGTAAGCTGAGTCAGAACGTAGAGCAGCATCAACACGATGAAACATAAAGCCAATAACGTTAGCGCAGATGCTGGGAAAATAGCTCCAACCATATGCGTCACACCAAGCAATAGTTGTGGCACAGAAAGAGTGATCATTGTCCCGAGAATTGCTGCGACGAAAATAACCCCGTACCCAACATACAGTCGCCCGTGCCGAACCAGGTTAAGAACGCCCAAAAGGAACAGGAGCCCCAACAAATTAAGAACGAGTATGGCTCGAAGTGGTAGCAGAGCTGACGCTTCGTTAATCAAGCTAAGGCCTAACCCGATTTCGCTCATTGTTGATTCTCCTTCTCCGCAAATTTGCATCAATCAATCCCAAAAGCATCATCATCGAGGTCTTTAGCGGATACTTTAAGTGGCTTAATATAGAATACATAGATTGCCCATGCTCACGTTCCGCAGCTGTAATTGGATACTCGCCGATACGGTATCCTAACCGCATGAGGTAAACGATCGCCTCAGCATGAAAGTCAACAAAGTGCCAGTAGGCCAACGATTCGAAAACGCTTCTCTTCATTACCTTTAGGCCGGACGATGTATCGTAGATCCTTTGCCCGGCGACAAGTTTTACAAGCAATGAGAAGAGCTGCATTCCAATGCGTCTTCCAAACGGCGATTTGGTGTAATTCCGAGTCTTGATATAGCGAGAGCCAATTAAAACGTCCCAGTTGCCATTTAAACTCTCATCGAATAAGTCACGCACTTGCTCAGGATGATGTTGTCCATCTGCATCAAGGGTTACGAGAATGTCATGGTTACGTTTCAACGCATACTTAATGGCCGTTTGAATAGCTCGACCGTACCCAAGATTGCAAAGGTGTGTTGCGGTAGCTACGCCTAAATTATCTAAGATCGTGCCGGTTGCATCTCTTGAACCGTCGTTGATGACAAGAAGTTCAAAATCCGGCAGAGTTTTCCGCACCCTGTCAACCACTCTCTGAATGGAAGCTTCTTCATTGTGGGCCGGGATAGCAATGAGTACGCGTGGGTTGGGCGACATAGTATTAACTCAGAAGAATCAAAGGCTTCTTGCATTAGTAGGCATCGTTGCGTTCAGCTACCTTCATTTTCCATCCTTTTAGAAGCTCGAAGTTTCGAGTTGAGGGCACCATTAAGAAGAAACCGTCGGCGTCTCCTAGGGACTCTCCCATCTCCACCTGAGAAAAAAACTTGTATACGTCGATCCAAGAGACGCGCGGATCGTCACCCTCGACCCAGTCCCAGTTCGCTTTTGGAGTTGGGCTGAGCACGCGCTTCGAGATCCATACGTCAGCCCCTTTCTCCCAGACCATCAGTGCCCTCGTTGAAAATTCTTGACGCCAGTTAGCCAGTTCTCTTGCGCCGGGTGTGATTATTGAAGCCACTTGGAACCGATGATCACTGTCAAGATTAATTGGGTTGAACAAAAACGTCCTGTTAAAATTCACCAATTCATCACGCAGGTTGATTGTGAACAGTAAAGTTCCGGGTTTAAGCCGCGGCTGCAATTCTCTTATTCGTGCCACTGCCGCTTCCTGCTGTCGGTTTAACACCGGGTTCGCCAGCGCTTGCACGTTAGTCACAATCGTAGCCGCAGCGAACCCAATAGCAATGAAATTGAGCCCTCTTACGGATTTCGCGCTACTTAAAGCACATGCAAATGTCAGAAATACGAAGGGGTATAGTGGCATATACCGATCAACTGCACCCGCTTCCAATAGCAAGGCAAGGGTCAAAACCGGTGCACTGCCTATCAATAGCAATCCTATTAATCGAACACCAGGCTTCGTTCTAAGAGCATTAATCACTATTGAGCCTATGAAAAGGTAAAAAGCTGCTAACTTCCACAAACTGATCCTTACGAGATCGAAAAGTGACACTGGATTGAATGGATCTTGCAGTAAGAATCGTTTGAAAATCACCCCTTCATTTCCCATGCTTATGAAGGAACGCGCCAAACTGAAAATAGTCCTGAAGACTCCTCCCCTTGGGAGAAAGGCAGCGTCGGCAGATGCCGACATCCAGGCGCGGAGCTGGGTTAGGTTATGAATTTTCAGATTAATTAGTACGAGGCCATAAACAAAACCAATAATTAAAAAGCACGCAATCGAGGTCAGGATTACTAGTCGCAAGCGCCGTTTTTCAAAGCCGAAAAAAAACAGAGGCGACAAAAGGGCCGCCGGCAACGCCAGCACGTAGGTTACCCATAAAAAGACTGAACCCGCCAGAGCGAGCGCGGCTAGCATCGCCGTCCGCACGGAGGATTTGGCGCCGCCACGTGCGACAATGTACAAACCCAACGTTAGCAAAGAGAGACCTGGAACATATGAGGATCCTGTCTGAGCATAATTGAGAACCGCCTGAGAGAACACGAAAGCAACCGCAACAACATTTGCAACCAATTCTTTTTTGAAGAGCAAAATTACCAGGCTATACGTGAGTACAACCCCGGCCAACCCTGCAAACCAACTTAGTATGATCAGCTGAAAGCTCAGGTTTGCGTAGATGTTGTCGCCGACTACGAACCTAGTTAAGGGCGTCGATAAAAAAGAAAATAAAAAGCCAAGTGGTCGCCAAAGAAGGTGTGCAAACTCCCAAAAGTAATAATTGCGGCCTTCAATTCTGGCTACGATCGAATCCACATAGTCAATCGTATCGCCCATGAAATCCGCATCCGTAAACCAGGTCGCCAAGATGTAAACGGTGAGTACGAATCCATAACGGCGCAGCCACCACCTAAATCTTTCTGGTAACAATTAATCCACCCCGCCATTTTTTCAACCAAGCCAGACAGCGATTAGGAATTTGTTAAGTCGCATACTCAGAGCGGGCTAACTCTCCCCTTAGGGTCATAGTTTGGCCTGTGATTTCCCTGAAGAGTTTGCAATTCCTCATAAATGCTCAACCATTGCCCACGATGAGTTTCCCAGCGATACTTCGCGCACTCCTTATAAGCCCGAGTAATGATCTCTTGCGCTAGTGAGTCATGTTCAAGCAAACGTAATGCACCGGCAGCCAACTGGTCCGTCGAACCCTTAGGCACTACTAAACCGGTTCGCTCATTAATGACTATCTCAGTTATTCCTCCAACATCCGTTGTAACGACTGGCAAGCCACAAGCAAAGGCTTCAAGAATCGAAAGAGGCTGGTTATCAATTTCTGAAGCGTTTAGGAAAACATCGGCGGAATTATAGAGATCCGATATCGACCCCGGGGGAACTCTTCCAGTGAATTCTATATTGCGCAACTGTAATTCTCCCGCCAACTGCCTTAGATTCCCTCGTTCAGGCCCATCTCCGGCAACTATTAATCGAGCGTCGGGAATACGCTTTTGAATAATCGCAAAAGCTTTCAATACTCGATCAACACCATAATGGGCTTCAAAATTTCTGTTTGAAAGAAATACGGATCCCAGCGGTCTACGCTCGCGAAAGCGAAACTTATCGACGTCGATCAAGTTGGTAATCTTCTTTGCGCGGAGTCCAAAATTTGAGAAAACCCCAACCAGATAATCTGACGGGACTACGACCTCATCAGCTAATCTAATTGTGTGAACGGCAGTGCGCCAGCGTTGCAGGTGATCCCCAGCTTCCCCGCTGTGGTAGTTAAGAAGAAGTTTTTTTCCGTAGAACTTGCTTATGAGTATTGCGGGGGTTGGCGCAAGCACGAAGGAGAAATAGGAGGCGGAAAAAATGTGGACTATATCGTACCTCCACAGACGCCAGCATAGTGAAACCATATATACAATCGCAGTTAAAACGGTACGTAGATATTTGATACTTTGCAATTTTCGTAGCAGGCCCGGCAAACGTGGATTGATCGCCAGAAATCCCACCTCAAGCCCAGGTTCCTGACCGAGTCGTTCGAGCAACCGAGAAGCTTGAATCGCCTGTCCGCCAAGGATGTCACAAGAGGGAGCAACTATTAACAAGCGAATGGGCCTTGCGGAAACCAAACGATTTTCATACTCGATGGCTGAATCCTTCGTCCCCGCTTCATTTTCCATCAATCAACTCTCCAGTTCGGCTAGGAAACAGGCGCATCTTAACCTCCTCAAAGCCACTGGTGCTTTGGACGAAGTGATCAAGATCCAGTTCCGCAGCAACCCGGTGCAGAGCCAAAAGATCGCTGTTCTTACTATTCAGACCAAGTTCTGTGGTGACCGCGCATTCATAACCGGCATTTGCAACCGCCGATCGAACTCGCTGGTCGAAACTGCCGTTAGGATAGCAAAAGAGCTTAACCGCACGACCCAACACCTCCTCCAACCGGGCACGAGAATCCCGAAGTTCCCGCCCTAACTGTCCATCGCTGGTATTTGTAAGGATTGGATGTGTAACGCTGTGCGAGCCTATCTCCAAACCGTGAGAATCCATCTCGCACAGCTGTTCCCAGCTAACGGGCGCGTATTCTGCAGGCGGCCCTTTAGGTAATTCCAGACCCAGAGTGATGGCGATCTCCTCGATGGCCTCATCCTTTACGTCATCCGGCAGAGTCTTGAGAATTGAATTGATTCGGGCGGCTACTTCCAGACGCGAGGCGAATGCGTTTAGCTTAATTGTCAGGTAACGGCCGGAAAACTTGAGTGTCGCAGTTTCAGTTTTCGTTTTGCCTGTTAAATAGCGAAGCTTATCCGTCCATAACCATGCTTTCTTGTCAACGAAATGGGTTACTACAAAAACTGTGGCTGGAACCTCAAAATCCCGCAATATTGGGTAAGCAATCTCATACGAATCGCGAAAGCCGTCATCTATTGTAATCGCCGCCGCGCTAGCGGGCATCCGGCTTCCGTTTGAAAGCATTTTAGCGATTCTTGACAGCGGCAGGATCGAGTAGTGAGCTTTTAGATATGCCAAATGATCAGCGAATGCTCTACCTGTTGTCGAGCGCCCATCTTCGGCGTCACTGAATCTATGGTATGTGAGAATTAGGACCTTGTTCCGATTTACGTAACGAAAAGGAACGAAAACGCCACTGCGCCTCATGAGTTTGAGAAGTGTCCGTTTCATCAAATATTCGCTTCCGTGGGAGAGCCTTGATTCCGGGCCGCCAGCCAACGTGCTCGCAATCGCCGCCGCAGCTCATCTTTCTCAGCCTTCAGTGGCAACCGATACCTTTTGCCGATGCTACAATCCTGAACCTTGGTTACCGGACCACCGATCGCAATCAAGCGTACTGCTTCAGCAACCAGGCGAGCACTCCGTTCATGGAGTTCGCTCTGGAAGTCAGCGATAAAGGATTCGTAGTCCAAACCATATTTGTAGTCGTAGCTGAGCGGTACGGTTTCCTGCAAAACTATTGGTCCGCTGTCCACTTTTGCTTCAACGAAATGTACTGTGACGCCGACTTCTGATTCGCCATTGAAGAGCTCCCAAAAAATCGGTGGGCCTCCGCGATAATACGGTGCCAGACCCTGATGCAGGTTGATCGAGCCAAGCCGCGGTATCGTGAAGACTGACTCCTTAATGATATTTGTTCCATAGACCACGCCCAGGTCCGGTCTTGCTGAGATCATTAATTGTTGGGTCTCAGCGCTGTGATAATCGCTAACCAAATGGAAAGGGATTTGGCGATCTTCCGCGATTTGACGTAAGCGGTCGCGACTTTCCTGGAGATCTTCTCCCCCAGCATGGCCTAGGCGGAGGATTCGCCGGCCCAGTTTCAGGCCAGTAGCCCAGTAACCGTCGTAACGAATTGAACGCTTAATTAGCTGTCGAGGGTTGTAGCGCCGAACATTATTTGTTTCAACAAAGATTCCCACAATGCTCACATGGTTTAGCGCCAGAATGCGGTTAACCACCTGCTGAGCACCACCGTGCGTAAGGATAATAACTCGTAATTGCTCTTTGGTGTTGGGGTCCTGGTGAAACTTTAGATGATTGAAACCATTTTCAGATGCTTGCATAAAGAATTAACTCTCTCTTACCTTTTCTAATGAGCCTTTTGAGAGTCCGAATTGAATCTATCCTCAGCAAGAGGTGCGAGCACAGGCTAGCCCGCGGCCGTCCAGGAAGGTTCGATACCACAACTCGAACATCAGCAGCGCCCAAAGGGCCTGCGAATGATCTCTCCGTCCTCGTTCATGCTCGGTGAGTAGCACATCCATATATTCGCCTTTGACATAACCTCGCTCACGTGTGCGCTTCTCTGAGAACGTTTCCCGTATTCGATCGCGTAACTGATCGTTAATCCACAATCCGATGGGAACGCCAAAGCCCTGTTTAGGACGACTCAGGATCGCTTCGGGTACCAGATCTTTAACAGCCAGCTTGAGCACATGTTTTGACTCATTTCCGCGCATTTTGAGCGAAGCGGGAATGGCTGTGACGAGTTCTATCAACTTGTGATCAAGCAATGGGACCCGAGCCTCAAGCGACACTGCCATGCTCATTCGATCCACTTTGGTTAGGATGTCTCCAGGTAAGTAGGTTTTGCTATCAAGGTAAAGCAGACGATCTATCTGGTGACCGGTGCCAACCATTTGGGCATAATTTTGGTATGCCATAATCGCTGAGGATCCATTCAACAAACTTCGGAATTCCTCTGAATACAGCGCCGCCTTATTCAAGTTGGTGAAAACCGAAATGCTGTCAATATAGCGGTCAAGCGGATCCAGTGACGCATTGTAAAGGTAGTTTCGCCCAATGGTGCGGTGAGGTAACCGCCGACTAATTGGCATCATTACCGTGCGCCGAATAAACGATGGTATCAATCCAAAGCCCCGCCGCCGGTGATCTGTAGCGTACCTCGTATAACCTGCAAAAAGCTCGTCACCTCCGTCGCCAGAGAGCACAACCTTTACCTGATCACGAGCAAGTTTAGATACCAGATAGGTTGGAATTACCGATTGATCTGCAAACGGTTCGTCGAAGTGCCAAAGCAATTCATCAATGACATTGCAGACCTCTGGTGTAACTATTAGTTCGTGATGATCTGTACCAAAGCGCCGGGCCACCATCCGGGCGTATTTCAATTCATCGTAGCTATCCTCACGAAAGCCAATCGAGAAGGTCTTAACTGGTTCCGACATATTCTGCGCCATGAGGCCCACTACGGTGCTTGAGTCAATTCCACCTGAGAGAAACGCGCCGACGGGTACGTCCGCTACCAGCCTCGCTCTTACCGACTCATCGAGCAGCATTCGCAATTCCTCGATATATTCGTTTTCTTTGCGCAGCTGTTGTACGGGCTCGTACATGAAGTCCCAATACTGCTTAATCTGGACATTTCCGTTGATAAAAGTCAGTAGATGCCCCGGCGGCAATTTGTGAATTGCTTTGAAAATACTCAGTGGATCCGGGACATATCCGAAGGTCAGATAAGCATCCACGGCTTCGGGGGCAAGCTCAGGAGAAATTTCCGGATGCTCGAGTAAACATTTCAACTCAGATCCGAATACAAGTGTGCCCCGCGGTGTGAGAGAGTAGTAAAGTGGCTTTTCACCAACGCGATCGCGAGCAATAAACAGTCGGTGGAGTGCGGCATCCCAGATCGCGAATGCAAACATGCCCCGCAAGTGTTGGACGCAGTCAAGACCGTACTCTTTGTAGCTGTAGAGTATGGTTTCTGTATCGGATTTAGTTTTGAAAGTGTGCCCGTGACGCTTGAGCTGCTGGCACAACTCGCGGTAGTTGTAGATTTCGCCATTAAATACAATAGTAAACTTCCCGTCGGCAGTGGACATCGGCTGGTGGCCGCTCTCGAGGTCTATTATCGAGAGCCGTCGCATTCCCAAAGCAACTTCCGGAGTCAGCATCGTTCCCTGATCGTCCGGGCCACGGTGAGACATTACCCCGGTCATACGATCAAGCACAGCGCTCCGTTGCGGCTGCTCAGCCGGTTCAGTTTTCCTGCCGAGAAATCCAGCGATACCACACATCTTCGATACCTATTACAGCCAGAAGGATCTACCAGGAATCAAGGTCGCTCAGTAGCCGGTCGCTTGGGGGGCCATCAGAAGATTGTGTAGATAAATGGCGCCAAGGCTGAACTCTGGGCGAAGACCAATAGCCCGCCAAATAGCAGCATCGTGATAATTATTGGCAGCAGCCAGTATTTCTTGCGCGTGCGCATCAGCGCCCAGATCTCAGCAAGCATTGAAAGCATATTTCGACTCTCCGTCAGGAACTCCCATCAAACAATCAATTGCAGCTATTTTCCAGTGAGGCGTTCTTGCTTCGCGATTAGGGCAAACTGCTCAATGGAATTTTTGGACCCCGGATGACGAACTCGCCGTCCAAAGGGCCCAGCCAGAGTGTAATGCAAAAGGGGCTTTTGTAAAACCGTACGTTGTTACCTCGGGTACAAAAAGTTACCTCGAGTACAAAAGACCGGTTGCCAAATTAGCTCAGAACAGATGCTCAAACTGTTCTTTGCTTTGGCGCGTGTGGGAGCGCTTCACCCAATAGCTCTTCACTCCGCTCTTTCGTCTTTGGAGCGGGTCGCGACCAACAGCCCGCGAAACTATGCCGTAAGGCGTAAATAATCCGTAGTACAAGAGTGAAAGCAAGATGCGGCTATTGATGTAGCCCAACACTCCAGCTACTGCCATCCAAAATCGGTGGAAGCCAATTGCTGCCGCCGGGAGCAACAGACCGATAAACAACAGACTTAAGCTAATCGTCGCCAGAATCATCACCACTGTTGCCCGGCCCTGATACAGATTCCAAAGGGCAACCAGTGCCAACACCCCGGCGACAACAAAAGTAGTTTTGCGAGCTTGCGCAAAACTCACATGGGGTTCGGGAGACCTGGTCGTTTTTTTCTTTCCCTCAATCAAGTTGAAACTCCTCTTGCCAGGCCACGTCATCGGTGAAGATTCCTTCGCCCTGCTCGTCCTTTCGTAACACGCAGTCTTCCATGACAAGACAGTCCATCTCGGTGCGCATAAAGCAGGTAAAGGCCTCCTCAGGCGTGCAAACAATGGGCTCG
>Ga0187893_10003701_pt1 | contig 30365 bp, 28 predicted proteins | sample MA1701074metaG_FD_139574 | JGI IMG/M metagenome (GOLD analysis project Ga0187893, IMG submission 139574) | White microbial mat communities from a basaltic lava cave in the Kipuka Kanohina Cave System on the Island of Hawaii, USA - MA170107-4 metaG ...
CCTAACCGCTTTCAGAGAGGCTTGTTGGGCTGCCATCCCTTTGCTACTAGTGCTGGTTCTTATCGGAATTCTTAGCGGGCGACTTTGGTCGATCCCACTTCACTGGCAATCAACTGTAGCTGCTTTGCGATACACCCTTTGGGGAACTTTCCAGCAGTATGGATTGCAGGGTTACTTTCACAATCGACTTTTGAGAGTGGTTTCGCAGCCCGTGTGGAGTTCCGCCATTAACTCCATTTTGTTCATGGGTTTTCACATTCCAAATCCGGTCCTGATGGCTTTTACTCTGGTCGGGGGCTTTGCATGCTCCATGCTCTTTCTTCAGTCGCGGAACCTTTTCGTTCTTGGTATCTTTCACGGTGCCCTTGGGCTGTTACTCTCCAACGTCTTTCCAAGAGAATGGCTTCCCAACATGCGGGTCGGCCCTGGATACTTCCGCTAGGATAGGCGAGGTTCAAGCCATGCAACTGCGCAAAAGAGCCTCTTCACTTCTCAATTCTTGGCTATACTGACTCGAACCTACCTCCCTGGCGAAAGTTGCCTGTCCTCCTAGGAGTAATGAAATGGACCACTACTATTGCAGGCACGACCTGGCCAAGTTTTCCGATATCGGCAAGGAAAGTCCCGCGCTCTGGGAGAAATTTCTTGGCTGGTACAACGCTGTTTTCGCGGACGGAGCGTTGTCCGAGAGGGAAAAGGCACTGATCGCCCTTGCCGTGGCGCACACTGTCCAGTGCCCTTATTGCATCGATGCCTACACGACCACCTGCCTCGAGAAGGGTTCAAATCTCGAGCAGATGACGGAGGCGATTCACGTTGCCGCCGCGATTCGAGGAGGCTCGTCGTTGGTGCATGGGGTTCAGATGCGCAACATTGTCGAAAAGCTTGAGATGTGACCGATGCCTGTTCTTGAGAAGGGAACGCTACTCAAGAGACATTCCCCGTTGGCGCCCACCAGCGAGCAACTTCGCATCATCGATGGTCCAAGCGTCGTGCCGCCATTCGATGACCTGCTGGAACAGAATGGCCTCGGCCCGCTGTTTGCGTCAGGTATTGAAGTCTTTCAGATCAATCTGGGTAAGCGCTGCAACCAGGTTTGCGGCCACTGCCACGTCGACGCGGGCCCCGATCGGCTGGAAATGATGACGCAGGAGACCGCGGCGGAATGCCTTCGAACGTTGGAAATAACGAGTATCCCAACGGTTGACATCACCGGCGGTGCGCCAGAACTGAACCCCAACTTTCACTGGCTGGTTGAGCAAGCCCGCAGCTTGGGAAGGCATGTGATGGACCGGTGCAATCTCACGGTCCTGCTCCTCAAAGGAAAGGAGGATTTGGCGGAGTTTCTAGCGTTCCACCGCGTCGAGCTCATTTGTTCATTGCCTTACTTTCAAGAACGTGAGACCGACCGGCAGCGTGGCGAGGGTGTGTTCAATCGATCCATCGAAGCACTGCGAAAGCTGAATGCTCTCGGCTACGGCGTGCCAGGAAGCGGATTGGTTCTGAACCTGGTTCACAATCCGGTAGGAGCATTCCTCCCCCCGCCACAAGCTGCGCTGGAAGCCGATTTTCGGCGGGTATTGGATCGCAAGTTCGGCATCCGGTTCAATCATCTCTTCTGCATTACCAACATGCCAATCAGCCGGTTTCTGGAGTTTCTGCTGAGATCTGGCAACTATGAGCAGTACATGGAGAAATTGGCTCGGGCGTTCAATCCACAAGCCGTCGCGGGTCTGATGTGCCGGAACACGATTTCCATCGGATGGGACGGAAGACTGTACGATTGCGACTTTAATCAGATGCTCGATCTGGAAGTCGGATTTGCTGCGCCGCGCCACCTATCAGCCTTCGATATCTCGGCCCTCAATCGCCGCCGGATTGTCACGGCCCGCCACTGCTTGGGTTGCACGGCCGGTGCGGGATCGAGTTGCGGTGGCGCTACGGCAAGGTCCTAGCCGGGTTCTGCATTGACGTTGAAGAAGACTCGAGGAGATGCAATGAATCAAACCCCGAGATTGGAGACCCGCATCATGCGGTTACTGCGTCGAATCAGCGTCTTCGCTAGTGCTGTAGCCGCTCTGAGCAGCTTTCTACCAGCCGCAACGCCAAAGCCCATCCGGGCCTTGCTCATCACCGGAGGGTGCTGCCACCCTTACGCCGAGCAAGCCGCGATCTTATCGAAAGGCATCAGCGCTCGAGCACACATTTCCTGGACCATAATAAACCAGGGTGGAACCGCCAAAGATTCCAAGATCCCACTTTATGAGAAATCCGATTGGGCCAAAGGCTTTGACATCTTGGTGCACAACGAGTGCTTTGCAGACCTGACGGATGTGGCGTGGGTAAAGCGAATTACCGCCCCGCATCAGGCTGGTGTGCCTGCCGTAGTCATTCACTGCGCCATGCACAGCTATCGTGATGCCAAGACGGACGAGTGGCATAAGTTTCTGGGCGTGGCATCGCACCGGCACGAGCAATCACGCCGGTTCGAGGTGCAAAATCGGAAGCCGCAGCATCCGATCATGAAATGATTTCCGAGGCCATGGCAGCCACCGGGAACCGATGAACTTTACGTCATCGACCAACTGATGCCTACGGCGGAAGCGCTCGCAGATGCCTATGGGGTTGAGACGCGCGCAAATCAGGTGTGTGTCTGGACGAATCAGTACGGCAAGGGCCGCGTTTTCGGTCTGACGACGGGTCATTTCAACCAGACCCTTGAGAATGCCGACTATCTTTCACTCATCACTCGAGGCTTGCTGTGGGCCACTGAAAAGCTGCGGCCCGATGGAACACCCGTAGCAGGATACGAAGCGAAGCAGTAGTCTTCCGGTGGTCAAGCGCATGGAATATTCCTTCTGCCCAAAATGCGGTGGGAAGTTGGAGTTGAGGCTTCTGAAGAGTTCAGAGCCTGCCAGGCTCGTGTGCACGCAGTGTGAGTTTGTGTTCTTTCTGGATCCGAAGGTCGCCGCCTGCACGATCATTCATCTGCCAGGAGGCATCGTGCTCCTGCAGCGAGCCATTGAGCCAGGCTACGGCAAATGGGTTTTTCCGGGCGGCTATGTTGACCGGGGAGAAGCGGTTGCGGACGCCGCTATACGAGAGGCGAAAGAGGAAGTCAACCTGGACGTCCAACTCGCTTCCCTTCTGGGTGTTTACTCCTACCGGCACAGTCCGGTGATTATTGTCGTCTACCTGGCTGAAGCGGTTGGCGGTCTTCTAAAGGCGGCTGATGAAGCCCTTGATGTTCGGCTATTCGCTCCGGAGACGATTCCGTGGGACGAGCTTGCTTTTCCCAGCACCAAGGAGGCGTTGCGTCAATACGTCCAAGCGCTACGTGAAAACCTCGTCGCGCGCTCCAGTAGGTAGCTTGAACCCGCTGGAGCCCTTCGGCGCTATTCCAAGTGCAGCCTTCATTGACATTGGGGACTCCTGCATGGAAAACGAACGGAATAATCCAGCGATACGAGTGATCATGATGCCCAAGGATACCAATGCGAGGGGAACGATCTTTGGAGGGGTAATCCTCAGCTACATCGACCAAGCGGCCGCGATCGAAGCCCATCGCCAGTTCGATCGAAATTTCGTCACGAAGGCTATGAACGCTGTAGAGTTCGTAGCTCCAGTGCACGTTGGAGACGTCGTGAGCTTCTATACGCGTGTGATTCGGCTGGGGCGGACCTCAGTGGCAGTAAAGGTTGATGTAGAAGCAGAAGGCTTTAGACAGAGCGAGAAACAACTGGTTCGGGTGACGGAGGCTGAGGTGGTATGCGTCTCCGTGGACCAAGCGGGACATTCCATTCCCTTTCGCGACGAAGCCTAGCCGCTACCTAACTTGCGCCTTAATGTCAATCCAGACTTGCTCAGGAATGTCCAGGAAACACTTCACTATCTCAGGATCGAACTGCGTGCCACAGCAGCGAGAGATTTCGTTGTGTGCATCCTGATAGGTGAGTGCCTTGCGATAGGGGCGATCCGAGGTCATCGCATCGAAGGTGTCGACTAGAGCGAAAATCCTAGCCGCCAGAAGAATCTGGTCTCCCTTTAGTTTCTGAGGATAACCCGTGCCGTCAAATCGTTCGTGATGCTGCAGCACCATCTCCGAAGCGCCCGCCAGAAAATCGATCTTGCTGATGATGGAATAGCCAATCTCGGGATGCTTCCGAATCTCCACCCATTCTTCCGCAGTTAGCTTGGCTGGCTTCAGCAGAATATTGTCAGAAATCCCGATCTTGCCGATGTCATGCAATAGTGATCCGCGCGCAATATCGACCGACTCTGCTCGGGGAATGCCCAGCGCTCGAGCAATCAGAAGCGTATATTCGCTCACTCGCTTGGAGTGGCGGAGCGTCTCATGCTCCCTGGCATCCAGCGCGGAGATGAGGGCTTCCAGCGTGTGAGAGTAGGCGACCTCGATCCGGTCCAGCGCTTCCTTGATGTCAGCAGTCTGCTGGTGAACCCGCTCTTCCAGAAAAGTCTGATACTCCCTATTCTCCAGAATCAGCTTCCGACGCTCTGCCGCACGCCCAATCTTGCTGCGAAGCTCAAAGATATTAAAGGGCTTTGTTACATAGTCGTAGGCACCGATTGACATCGCCTCAACTGCGGAACGTGCGTCATTCATCGCAGTAATCATGATGACAGCGACCGAGGGATAGCTGGCGGTTACATACTTCAAGAGCTGCAACCCGTCTACCGAAGGCATGCAGACATCAGTAAGTACAATTTGGTAATCGGACGATTGAAGGCGGTCGATAGCTTCCTGCCCGTTGGAGGCTATATCCGATAAATATCCTTCAGAACTAACAACTTTCGAGAGGATGTCACGAATGATTGGTTCGTCGTCAACGATCAGAATCTTCTCTGCTTTCGCCCTAACTACAGGGATTGACACCCCAGGAACTGGCATTGTTGAACTTGAACCTATTTCTTGAGTCTCTAACATTCGAGTTAATCCGCCCTTCAGGTGTGCTGCTTCGATGACTTGAAGCGTGCAACTTGCGCTACAGCCAAACTACGTTGAACTCTTCGTCTTAAAAGCCATGTTACGTTAACTTTTTATTTAGTAAAATACGATAAAATAAATAGATTCCATTGGAAAACAATTTTCAGTTATTTCCATATCAAGCTTGTTAAATTCATCAATCCACAAGGATATGTATCAAAAAATAAATATCCTAAAGTTTTCCACTCACGTCGTCGAAACACTACATGAATTCGCAACCTGTAGTTGCTGGAAAAAATAAGACCCTCCTAGTCACCACCTGCTTGGTCTAGTGTCAGGCTAGTGACAGTTCATGTCATAAGTTTGACAGAATCCGCTGTGATTTAGTCGTTCTTGAGTACACTAGTGTACTTATCGACGGCTTTCTCCTACTCCGCTAGAGCAATTTCATCAGCACAATAATCCTTAATTATCATATAGATAACTGAATAATCCGCGTGAAGGAGTCCTTTTTTCATACAGGACATTTTTACCTGGACCATCTCTTGCTTAATGAGAGGCAACCTTTGATGGAGTGAGTTCCAGAAAAATGGTCCAGCCGAAAGAAACAACAAGCAACGATTTCAGGCGGCTAGGAAGGACCTTGAATTCCATAACTTAAACCGGCAAGGAGAGGCCTGCACTTGCCTTGGCGAGTCAGGATTTGAGGAGAAAAACAATGCTACAGACGCAGAAGAAAAGCATGGTGACCAATCGTTCAGCCGTTGCAGCCCAGAAAAGAGAAGATCAGATTCTGGAACACATTCCCCTCATCAAATATCACGCCTACCGGATCGCAACACAACTTCCACCAAACATTGAGATCAACGATCTGGTCAATGCTGGGATTCTGGGTTTGATGGATGCAATTGAAAAGTTCGAGCCCTCGCGCGGAGTAAAGTTCAAGACCTATGCGGAGCTTCGCATTCGTGGAGCGATGATTGATAGCCTGAGAGAACTCGACTGGGCGCCACGGTCACTGCGAAAGAAGAGCAAGGAGCTTTCGAAGGCTTCGCAGAAGCTACAGCAGGAACTTGGCCGGGAAGTGAGCGACCAGGAAATCTGCGATGAGATGGGAATTGAGCTGGACGAACTCTATAAGCTGGAGGATCAGCTAACTGGGTTGAGTGTGGGAAGTTTTTACGACGCTTCGCGCAAGTATGGAGAAGATGAAAGCGATGCGGAAAGCTTGATCAACTACTATCCGGACGATGCAGAAAAGGGCCCGACGCATGTTTTTGAGAAGGAAGAGCTCAAGGCCATTCTAGCTGAGGCAGTCGACGGACTCAGCCGCAAGGAACGTCTGGTGGTCTCGCTTTATTACTTTGAAGAGTTGACCATGAAGGAAATTGGCGCGGTGTTGCGAGTGAATGAGTCACGTGTGTCCCAGCTCCATACGAAAGCAATGCTTCGGCTGAAGCTGAAATTGAAGAGTTCTTCCTATCGGCCCCGGTAGGCGCGTTTGAGATCTTGATATCAAATTCCTTCGCGCTCCCACACGAACGCAGGGAAACGGAAGTGTAGTGAGAATCCAAATCGCTGATAAAGCGCCAGCGCAGCGAGATTCAGTTCGGTGACAGTCAGCGAAACGCGCTGATAACCATTCAGGCTTAGACAGCGAACCGCTCTTCCCAGCAATTGTGCCCCGAGTCCTTTTCCTTGATAAACCGGGGCAACGGCAATCTGAGGAATATGCCCGTCCTGGGACGAAATCCGAGACGTCAGCACATATCCCATCAGTTGATTTGTCTTCAAATCCCTGACAGTGTACGAAGCATCAGGCAGGAAGCTGCCACACCCCGGTCGAAACACCAGGTTGCTCAGGAACTCCAAGCACTCAGCGAGCGACTGGTAGTGATAGGTTACTTTCCTGTCAATGACCGAGGCATAGGTATCGAGAGTGAGCTTGGCCATTTCGTCGAGATCGCCGAGGCTCAATTGCTTCAATTCGGCACCGGCAAGATGACGTGGAGAGCAATCGATCTGGCAGTCTCGCACCATAAAGCATCGATCAAACTGGCTGAAGCCTTTGGCCCGAAAGAATGTAGCAATCGGCCATTCTCTGAAATTGATGAACTGCGATTCAATTCGTTGAATCGCTGGATTTGCCTTCAATGCCGCCAGGGACTCCTCTAGCAACTGTTGCTCAACTTTCATCGTTGCCGCGTGCGAGGCAAAACATCCCCCAAGAAGTCCTTTGCGTGATACCGCAACATAAAACGTGTAGGCCACCGGCCTACCTTCTTCGATCGCCACGAAACCAGGCAGTGTTCCCAGGTCAACCATCGCCGAGATCACTCGCTGTGGTTCACGGTAATCCCAATAGAGCTGGCTTTCCCATACTTCTCTCTCCTGATCAAAGAGGCTCCGCAGTTCATGGCTCTTGAATTGCCGAAGCGGCCTGATTTCCATTGAATGACTCGTCTAGAGATACTTGATCAGCAAGAAAAGAAAGAGCAGAACGAGGTAGTAGCAGCCCAAAATTCCAAATATGATCAGTCCGAAAATGGTTTCAAAGTTCCATTTGAGCTTCGGCTTTTTCATGAGCAGGAATCTGTCGAGCGGGCACCCAACTGAAGTCAGCTCTCTCCGGGCGGGGTGGTTTTGGGCATGTCCGTCATCAGGCTTGCCGTAATCTGCCGGCATTCCAGGGCACCAGCGATCACAAGCTTGATTCGCTCCTTCTCCTTCTCGCCGGTGAGGCTTAGTTGCATCAACTCGGCATAAGCGAGAATCTGGGCGACTTTATTGTTTAACTGATGCAAGGAATTTCGTGCCTTCTGAAAGTCGAAATCCATGAATACTCTCCTGAAGTGAAACAGCCACCCTGGACCTCAGTGGCGGATTTCGCAGCAAATGTATTGGGTTTCAGTTCAGAGTCGCCGAGACAAGCACCCAGTGGCGACTGCAACGCCTGGGGAATCTCCTAAACGCACACCTCGACGACTGTCCACAGGCATCATTCATCAGATCCACTAGCGGCGTTCATTAAATCCAAACGCTTCAGTTTCTCAATCAAGGTAGTTCGCTTGAGATTGAGGAGTTTCGCAGCCTGTTTCTTGTTGCCGCCCGATTTTTTCAGACTTTGCAAGATAAGTTCTCGTTCCAGAAATGATACTTCCGTATTGAAGTTAACACCTTCATCCGGAATGTAGATCTCCGAGATGAACAAATTGTTGTTGGTTTTCTGAACCTCACGAGGCAGATCGGAGGGCAGGATAATATTGCGAGAACCAACGAGTGCAACAGCCCGCTCGATTGCGTTCTCCAACTGTCGGATGTTGCCAGGCCAACTATAGTTCATCAGCATTTTCATGCCTTCCTGGGCAATGGTCTTTGGTTCGAGATTGGAACTCTGACAGTACTTCTTGATGAAGTGTTTTGCCAGCAATGGAACGTCCTCGCGGCGGTCCTTGAGCGACGGGAGGTGGATCGGGATCACGTTCAAGCGGTAGTAAAGGTCACTTCGAAACTCATTGCGATCCACCATATCTTTCAGTTCGGCGCTGGTTGCCGCAATGATGCGCACATCTACTTTGACGGTCTCGGTGCCACCCACACGTTCGAATTCTCTCTCCTGAAGAACGCGCAGCAACTTCACCTGCAGCGTCTGACTCATGTTGCCGATCTCATCGAGGAAAATAGTCCCTTTGTGCGCCTGCTCAAACCGTCCGATCCTCGTCTGATGAGCCCCCGTGAACGCGCCTTTCACATGGCCAAACAGCTCACTTTCCAGCAAGGTCTCGGGAATTGCGCCGCAATTAATGCTAACGATCTTCTGCTCCCGCCGCTGGCTGTTGAAATGAATCGCTTTGGCAATCAGCTCCTTGCCAGTGCCCGTCTCACCAGTGATCAACACGGTGCTGTTGGTGCCAGAGATGGTCTCAACCATCTGAAAGACCTCCTGCATCGGCTTGCTGTTGCCCACAATGCTCTCGAAGCGGTACTTCTCCTTCAACTGAGTCTTAAGGTATGCGTTCTCTGCTTTCAGGCGACGCCGCTCCAGTGCTTGCTTGATGACCAGAGAAATCTCGACCAGTTGAAAGGGCTTCGCGATGTAGTCATAAGCACCCTTCTTCATGGCCTGAACCGCACTCTCTACGGTCCCGTAGCCGGTAATGATGATTCCGATGATCTCAGGATAAAGTGCAAGCGCCTCCTGCAAAACGGTCGTTCCGTCGATGCCTGGCAGCTTCATGTCTGTGACCAGAAGGTCAAATGGGACAGACTTCACCCGCTCCAACGCCTCTTCTCCGTTGGAGGCGGCTTGCACGTCGTAGCCTTCGTTGGTGAGGTAGGCTACGATGGCGTTCCTCAAGTCCACTTCATCGTCAACAATCAGTACAGTTTCTCGTTCCGCTTTTTCCATGGGTGCCTTCTCGCTGGATAGGGTGTGATCGCTGTGGTCTTCGGCAAAAAACAACACCGTAACGGATCACAACTTGGGAATTGTGCTCAAGAGATCGTTGGACGCTTCAGACATTCGTGAAACGAAGCTCTGGCCGCCTCCGCGAAGGATCTAGCGTGAGGAGTCGGCAGTCATGCCTGTTTGCCCTTCTGGCGCTTCACAACTTCGTCAACTGCATTGATCAATTCGTCCATCTGGCACGGCTTGGAAAGCACCAGATCCACGCCGCACTCCTTGATCCTGACATCGTCAAGCTGGATTCCCCAGCCGCTGAGCAAGACAATCGGCACTTGCTGGTTCTTGGCCCGAATTGCTTTGGCGACATCCCAGCCAGACATATCCGGCAACCCCAAATCAGAGAAAATCACGTCGTACTGGCCGGCTTCGAACATGGCGATGCCTTCGGGCCCCGTGGCCGCAACATCCGCCTCGTGGCCTACCGTGACAAACATCTCCGCCAGAAAATCGCGAATGACATCTTCATCATCAATGACCAGAATTCGAGTTTTCTGCTTCTCCATAGGAGCGCTCCTCGCGCGGCTGGCTCGTTCTGCCTGCGTTGCGGCCGGGAAGTAAAGCATGCAAGTGGTTCCCTGGCCCAACTCGCTTTCAAGGGCTATGTTTCCATGATGGCGCGCGACAATACCGTACGCCACACTCATGCCTAACCCAGTTCCTTTCGGCCCCTTGGTCGAGAAGAATGGATCAAAGACTTTCTGTTTGACCTCATTGGACATGCCAACGCCGGTGTCCTTGATTGTGATTTCTGCATACTCATTGTTCTCCGCGTGGTAGGGTGCGCTGGAGACCTGGATTGTGCCTCCGTCTGGCATCGCATCAATAGCGTTGGCGATAATGTTGACAAGGACATCGGTAAGTTCGGAGCTGATTCCGCTAATGGTCGGCACGTCTCCGAGCGTAGGCTGAACGTCGATCTTCACACCCTTCAGATCACACTGGTCTCTCAGCACAGGCCCGGCGATGTCTATGGCATCCCTGATTACTTGGTTTAGATCCACGTGATGAAATTTCTGATCAGTCCGGATACGCGTAAAGTCCTGTATGCGCTTCACGGTTTGTGCGCCCTGAATCGTGGTCCGTTCGATGACCTTCAAGCTGGTCCGCAGGTTCTGCGGATCAGGAACATTGCCCCGTTCCAAGGCCCCGAGCATTACCTGCGTCTTGCCCAGAATGCCCGCCAGAATATTGTTGAAGTCGTGCGCAACGCCGCTTGCCATCTCTCCCAATGCCTTCAGCCGTTCCACCTGGACAATCTGGTTCTGCAAATGCAACTGATCTGTCACATCCTTGCCGACAAAAAGCCAAGCGAACAGCCGTCCATCAGAGCTGTACACCGGCGTTGTTGCTATCTCAAAGTTCCCGTTGAGAACCGGGTCCTCGAACTCGACGGCAATGATCTTGTCCTCCTCGTACATCTGGAGCTTTTGATGGTGACACCAAGGTGATTGGGCATCCTTGAATACGTCTTCCGCCTGCCGATTTACGACATCTCGTGGCTCCAAACCCAGCCGCCTCGCCAGGGCTTTGTTCACCCGAATGATCCTTCCCCCCAAGTCCTGCATGCAGATCAACTCCGACATCGCATCAAAGGTGGTTTCCCACTCGGTCTTGGCTTCGCGGATTGCATGAAAAAGCCGGGCATTCGCGATGGCGACACTGATCTGGTTGCCGATAGAGTTGAGAATTTCGATCTCCTCGGGGCGAAAATCCTTGCGCAGATGCCGACCACCAAAGACGAAGCCCAGGAGTTTCTCCTTGAAGAACAGTGGTAGCAGGACAAACGAAGGAATGCGTTGCTGGCGGCAAACCTCCGCCAACCGCGTGAACGAATTGGACTCAGCTGCAGCTTGAATCTCCAGTTCAACAAGCACACGCTTGAAACGCATCAAGGATTCACGCGTGTCGGCCAGGAAGGCTTCCTCGCTCATCGCTTCCACGAATTGTTGCGAGAGGTTTACTGAACCACTGACCTGGTAGGTGGCGTTGCTGAAACTCAGGGTCGCTATGGCGCCGCAATTCCAGTCAGCAAACTCGCAGATCTTTTGCAGCGCCGCGGTCGATATCTCTTCGATATTGAGCGATTGCGCCATCGCCGAGGTTACCGAAAGTAACGTGGTCAACTCGCGATTCCGCTGTGTCACTTCGCGCTCAAGTTGCAGCCTGCGAGTGATATCCCTGCCAATCGCTTCGAATCCAAGCACCGAGCCCGCTTGCATCAGCGTTGTCAATCCCAACTCGAAACTCTTCCTTTCGCCGTCGCTCGTAACAAAATCGAGTTCCACGCGATTGTTGTTGAATCCCAACGTGTCAGATTGCAGAAGCTTTTCAGCCTTCGGCCGGCTCTCGGCGGTCAGAATCTGTAAGATGTTCCGACCAACCAACTCCTCTGCAGAATAGCCCAAAAGCTGGTTTACGCGGAGCGTCAGAAAATTGAAGGCTCCGGACGCGTCCAACGTAAAAATCAAGTCATTAGCGTTCTCTGCCAGTCGCCGGTACTTTTCCTCAGAGTCCTTCAGCTTTAGCTGCAGTTCGCTGGTCTGAATGGCCTTCTCGATGACGCCAGGAAGCTGTTTGAAGTAACCCTGGGTCTTGACCACATAATCGGTGGCGCCACTCTTCATCGCCATCACAGCAACCTGCTCGTCGCCCTGGCCCGTCACCATGATTACGGGAAGTTGTGCCCCGGTTTGCCTGATCTTTCGGATCACATCGGTCCCATCCATCTCCGGAAGACGGTAGTCAACGATCACAGCGGAAAATCGCTCGCGGGCCAACCGATCGACACACGCCTGCCCGTCTTTCACCGAGACAACCTGCATGTCGCCGTTTTGTCGCTTGAACGCTCTTTCGGTCAAGAGAACCTGATCGTGATTATCCTCGACCAAAAGAACTTTGATTGGATACCGAATCATCGGCTCGAATCCTGCCCGCTCTCTTTCAGACAATTCCTTGGAGCGGAACCGGAAAATCCTCCGACAAACACGATTTCAGTGCCAAAATTCAGACATTATTTCTAACATACTTGGCCCCTAAAATCTATGACGGGTCGTGAAGTATTACGAACTATGTCAAATCGTTGAAACTGTGCTATTCCTGACTGTTGGTAACAGGTTATTTATCGTCCGAAAAGGTCCAAATTCTTATAAAATACAGAGGGTTAGTGTAGCGCCAAACAGGGGCTTTCCAACTAGAGCCAGGTTCGAAGGAGGGTCAATGACGATTCAAGAGAAAATCCAGCAAGACATAAAGGACAGTATGAGGCTCAAGGACGCGCTGCGACTCGATGTATTGCGCGGGATGAAGTCAGCCATCCAGCATAAGCAGATCGAAAAGATTAGAACTCTTGAAGAATCTGAGGTTTTCCAAGTGTTGCACACGCTCGTAAAGCAGCGCAAGGATTCAATTGATCAGTTCAAGAAGGGAGGAAGAGCAGACTTGGTCGCGCGGGAAGAGGACGAACTGAAGATTCTGGAGTCCTTCCTACCCGCAGCGGTCTCAGAGCAGGAAATCATCCAAGTTGTGAAGGAAGTCATTGCCGAACTGCAGGTAACCAGCCCCAAGGACATGGGTCGGGTTATGAAGACTGCGATGGCTAAGTTTGCGGGGAAGATCGTTGACGGTAAGCTGGTGAATGAGCAGGTAAGGGCTCAACTTGGGGGTTAGAAATCGACCCATGGGGCAAAGGTTGTTTTTCTCATCACGCCTAGTGAATCACCGTGCCTTTGCCTAAGAGTGCCTCTGAGATGGGCAAGGCCTTTCGCGCATCTGCGAACACAACCTCCTTTACACCTTCGCGAATTGCTTCAACGGCACCCAGGACTTTTTTCTTCATGCGACCTTTGGCAAAGGCCGCAAACTCTTCAATGCGCTCAAAAGGGATGTTGGGAATCAGACTCCCCTCATCCTGCACGTCTCTAAGCAACCCAGGAACATTCGAGAGAATGATCAATTTGTCGACCTTTAAGGCCGAAGCTAGTATGGCGGCTGCCCGATCACCATCGACATTAATCGCTTCGCCTTCGTAGCTGATGGCGGGTGGCGTCAAGACTGGAGTAAAGCCTCCGCTCAACAGAAGGTTAACCAGCCCCAGGTTCACTTTCTCTACCTTTCCGGTGAAGTCATCCCGGAGCACCTTTTTCTTGCCTGCCTCGAGAATAGTGATTGTAGCCTTCCGGACACCCTCCCAGATCCGTCCATCCAAACCAGATAGCCCAACAGCGTTGACGCCGTTTCGCTGTAGCTTCTCTACAATGCTCTTGTTCATCTTGCCGCAATACACCATCTCGAAGATGTCCAGCGTCTCCCGATCGGTGTATCGGGACTCATAGCCCGAAACCGAAGTCACCATGCGAGGTGGTTTGCCGAGCTGCTCTGAAATACGGTTGGTTTCGGCTGAACCGCCATGTACCAGAATGGCCGGCCGCCCGGCCTTGACGATCGATGCCAAATCCGAGCAAACCGCGTCGTAGTCAATTCCAAGACTCCCGCCGACCTTGACCACAATCACTCTGCTTTACCCTCTTATGCCTAGTTTCGACGCCCTCACGCTGATTCGCCAGAGCACTACATCTTCTTCAGCCAATCGATCACCAACCCAGCTGCTTCCGGGAAATCTTCCAAAATCTTGAAGCCACGAGCCTCAGAGTTCTCATAGATCTGCACGCGTACCGGAAATCCCGTTCGCTTTTCGAACTCCAGCGCCGACCTGGCAGTCTGCGAATCCCCTTGGGCAGCCATAAAAAGGATGGAATGGGGCTGAAAGTCAGGCACCGACTTGGCCAAGACCTCGGCATTTCCGGCGTTTCCAGAAATCACAATCGCTGATCGCACTTCCTCATACTTTCCTGACGCAAGAAAGGCCAGATCGGCACCCAGCTCGCAGCCGATCATTGCGATGCGGTTCACGTCGACTTCGTTTCGGGCCTTCAACCACTGAATCGCCGTGTGGATGTCCAGTGGGAACTGTTTCGGATCGGACTTCCAGCTGGCCTCTGCGCTGAGTTGTGCCCCGGCTTTCTCCTTGCTGGCTCCATGCCCCCGCAAGTCCAGTGTCAACGCTGCAAACCCTGCTGGGAGCAATCGCTCTCGGACAAAAGCGTCCCACTGCCTCCGATCCTGCCCTAAACCGTGCACCAGCAACACCGCAGGATGCTTGGCACTACTGCTACCAGGAGAATACCAGTCACCTGCCAGTTTGACTTGGTCGGTCGTGTTCAGCAGGACCCCTTGGCCGGAAACAGCCGTACCAGACCCAGCCACATTCGATCTGGTGGAAGAACCCAGCTCAAAATTGAAGACGTTGTCAAAACGGTCAAGAAATGAACTGACACTCCTCGTCTCAGAAACAGACTTGCCGTGCTCTGCATGAACCTCATAGTCCACTTTGGGGTCCAAGCCATAGATCGCATAGAGTCCGTTCTCGTCGGTGAGCAAGGTCGTGGTCGTTTTCTTATTAACGTTGCGGATAAACACCTTCGCGCCAACAACGGACCTCTTTCTTGCATCGACAACGTGGCCGTGTATCGATTTGGTGGGCGGCGCTTTCTTTTCGCGTGCTTCGGTCGGAAGTGAATTCAGGAGAACAAGTCCGGCGGCCAAACAACTCAGTGGAACAACCTTCAGCGGTCGATTCAGTGTCATTCGCTCCTCCTCAGAAACCAAGCTCAAGTTCAAGCTTAGCTTGCAGATGATCCTTCGAACCGGCCCGAAATAGATAGTCAATCTGCCGAGTTATTTGTTGGTTGGCTCGGCTTCGAGGCTCAAAGCAATGTCCTGCCGCTCATCGGCTTCAAAGGATACTGTCTTCTCGACAGTCTTGAAGCTATCCTTGGCAGCCGAGACCCGGAAGGTGTGCTGGCCAGCTGGGAGGCGAATTGCAAACTCACCTCGTGGGCTGGAAATCGCTTCCCACTTTCTTTTCTTCAGCTTCACTGTGGGTTCGGAGGTCAGCTCGGCTCGCACACTGGCACCCGACAGCCTGAAGCCTCTCCCATCGAAACAAGAGCCGGAAAGGAGCGCATAGGACTCAGGCGGCTTTTCCTTCTCTTTGGCCGGTGACAACTGAGTGGCTAACAGAAAAGCCAGGCTGACGTGAATGTAGCTCCAGTTAGATTTTACCCTACGCTGCATACCATCCCCAGTCGCGAACAGAGGACTACACGTCAACCCGAAAGAATTGCATCTAAACCGGATGGAGTCCTGAAAATTCCAGCGCTGTGGTCTCTTCCCAGCCATACATCACATTCATCGCCTGAACTCCATTGCCCGCAGCTCCCTTCATTAGGTTATCGAGCGCTGACAAAACGACCAGGCGATTCTCCACAACATCGAGTTCAAAGCCGACGTCGCAATAATTCGACCCAGCCAGCAGTTTGGGCTCCGGATAGCGGTAGATGCCCGCCTTCTCTTTAACGATGCGCATGAATGGTTCCGAGCCGTACTCTTTGCGATAAATCTTCCAAATGTCTTTCTCTTCCAAGTGGTCCTTCAGAAGGACATGGGCAGTGGAAAGAATGCCACGAACCGCATCGGTTGCGGTCGCCGAAAAATGGATCCGTGGTTTCACACCATCAAATGTCAGCTCCTGCTGAATCTCAGCCGTATGACGGTGGCGAGTTGGCTGAAAGGAGCGCAACGACCCACTGCGTTCCGGGTGATGCGAAGCCAGACTCGACTTGTTACCCGCGGCCGAAGAGCCCACTTTGCCCTCGATGAAGACATTCTGGACTTCAGCGATGCCATTCTTGAAAAGTGGATAGAGTCCGAGAATGGCCGTCGTAGCCAGGCAGCCGGCTCCGGTCACCAGTTGCGCACTGCGGATCGCTTTTCGATGAAGTTCTGGAATGCCATAAACCGCCTTTTGCAGAAATTCTGGGTTCGTATGCTCGTGCTCGTACCAAACAGGATAGTCGGCCGCGTTTCGTAATCGAAAATCAGACGAAAGATCAATCACTCGTTGGCCCAACTGCAAGAACTCCGCAATACGCCCCATAGCCATGCCATGCGGGAGACACAAGAAGAGGAGATCGGCTGTTTTCAAGTCAGCGCTGGCAACAAACTTCAGGTCGGTACGCTTGCGGAGGTTCGGATGAACCGAATGCACATACTTACCCGCATTCGATTCCGAAGTTACCTGGCTCACCTTCACCTGTGGGTGAGCCAGCAACAACCGCAACGTCTCTCCGCCCGTGTAACCCGAAGCTCCAACAATGGAAACCGAAATCATCAACCTCTCCCCAACGCTCGTGGAATGACTGCCTGCACTCAGTACTCAGGCACTAAAGTCTTCTCGCCTGCAAAACATAGTCAACTACCTTCGCAGGAATATTGACTCCTGTCGTGTCGATTGAGTTCCGAAACTCCATAGTGTAGTTGACTTCATTCACCAGAAGCCCCAGCTCTGATTCAAACAGATCAATCGCCACAATGCCACCTCCCACGGCCTCGGCCGCGTTGAGCGACACCCGGTTCAATTCGTCGGTCACGGGACAATTCTCCGCTTTCCCTCCGCGCGCTGTATTCGTGATCCAGTGAGACGAATAGCGGTAAATCGCACAGATTGTCTCATCTCCCACCACGAAGCTTCGAATGTCACGGCCGGCTTTGGGAATGTATTCCTGAATGTAAAAGATGGAATGATGGTACGAACCCAAAACTTCCTTATGCTCCAGAATCGCTTCAGCCGCCTCGCGGTCGTTGATCTTCGAAAGTAACCGTCCCCAAGAACCCACCGCCGGCTTCAACACCACAGGGTAGCCCAGTTCCTCAATGGCCTGCAGAGCCGACTCCGGTGTAAACGCCAACAGAGTCTTCGGCGAAGGCACACCGGCACGAATCAACGCGTTCGTTGTAAGGAACTTGTTCCCGCAAACGTCGGCAACCTCGAACCGGTTCACCGTCGGAATGCCCCAGTCATTGAGCACCTTGAGCGCATACAAAGCGCGCGAGTGGTTGACGCAGCGCTCAAGCACCACGTCAAAATCCATGTGCTTCGCATTCAGTCGGAAGACCAGCTCGCGGTCATCGAGCACTTGGAAATCTAATCCACGCCCCCGCAGCTCTTCAATCAGGAGCTTTTCTTCCTTGCGGACAATCGAACACAGCAAACCGATTTTCATAGTTGCGCCTGAAAACAAAAAACCACAGCCCCTTCGGTGCCAGTGCATTTCCCGATAGAAGCTGTGGCTATAATTTCAAAAGAACTCTGGTGTGAAGCTGCTGACGCCACTCGCCGGGTTACTCTCCCCAATCCTCTTCTTCCTCGGGGGCTAGTTCGAGTTCGACGGGATCGGTTCCCACCACTTCCAGATCTGCGCCGCAATCCGGGCAGTTCACGATTTCTCCCTTTTCTACTTCCTCCAGCTCAATGTCAGCTTCGCACTCAGGACAGTAAGCCACGTTCACTTCCTCCTTGGTGTTTCGAAAAATCTCAATGCTGCGGCAAAGTGTTCTTGAATGATAACGGTCGCGAGGTACGCTGTGGAACAAAAAAGGGCGCCAATCCTCAAGAGTGGCGTCAACGCCCCAAACCGGACGCAGAGTATAAGTAATGCAAAAAGATACTGTCAAGCTCCTTTCTGGAACCTCCGATAGCCCGAGAATGCCCACTGATCGCCGCTTTCCGGCCATGCGTCCGGGTCCCGCCAAAACTCAACATTGGTGTCACCTATATCGCCTTACCAGAACCGGCGCTGCTGGCCTCTCCCAGGTTCAATCACTCGCAATCTGCGTCCGCCTCCGGTCTTCTTCGCCTCGTTCCGGGTAGCTTTATACACCTCATGACATCACCATTCTGATCAGAAACCCCTAGATTTGGCCCACAAAACGAAGCAGAATATGAAGGCGCTGAGACAGCCTATACACCTTCAGATTTCAAGGTAAGACACGCGCCAAGAGGAAACGACGTGCAGCCAGCAGAACGCCGGCCGTCGGGCCTTCTTAGCGCGTCTGAACAGAGCATGATCAAACTGGAAGAGTTTGAATCCGATCTTCCTTATGGGCCGTGGGCGAGCCGCGGCTGTGACGTGTGGGACGCGATTTGTGCCGGTGTGAGTGGTGACGCGGCTGCACTTGGTCGCCTGCTTGTGCACGATCCGAAGCTATCCAAATATCACGAGCCTCTCTATTTCGCGGTGCGAGAAGGACACTTCGATGCGGTGAAGGTCCTGCTTGATGCAGGTGCAGACAGCGGCGAAGAGCTGCTCACTCTTGCCCGCGATCGGGATCACGAAGGTGTGGCTCAACTGCTGGAAGAAACCCGCGCTCGTCGCGGCCGCATCAAGCCAGCTGAGGCGGATCACCCGATCCACGTTGCGTCTGCCGCCAACGACGTAGCCAGTCTGCGAGCGCTGCTGGACGCAGAACCTCAACTCGTGCATCTCAGCGATCGCTCCGGCGGCACCCCGCTGCATCGCGCCGTTGTAGCATCGGCGCGCAACGCGGTGAACCTGTTGCTCGATCGTGGCGCCAATCTCCATGCGTTGCATGGCGCTGGCCCCCGCTCCGAGCGTGGCTATGCCGCCGTGGACTTTCAGCCCATCGACCTGGCATTGTGGGATGGCCCATTCTGGGGTGTCCAGGGCGACATCGAGACCGCACGGTTGCTCCTCAAGCGCGGAGCGGACTACGACCTGGTCATCGGGTCGGCGCTCGGTGATTTCGAGCGGGTTCAAACTTTCCTGGATGAAGACCCGAAGAGAATCAATGAAGCTCGACCGTGCGGCAAGCGGGCCTTGTCATCGGCCGTGCAATTCGAGCATGAGCCGATCGTACGACTGCTGCTCGGCCGCGGGACCGATCCAAACTGGCCTGAGGGCTCCACTGCGCCTCGGGGAGCAGCGCTACATGCCGCCGCACGCACCGGTAACCGCCCGTTAGTGGAGCTGCTGCTGGCTCACGGTGCGGATCCCAACAGCTACATCGACTCTTCCGGGAGCGCCACTTATGTCGCCAAGACGCGGGAACTGCGCTCTCTGCTCTTCTCGCACGGGGGCACGCTCGACTCATACGACTTGGTGTGGTTGGGCGAGGACGACGAAGTCGTGCGCCGGGTCGCCGCAGACCCCAATTCGGCTAACTCCGGCTGCGGAGGTGTGTTTGCAGCTGCATGCACTCAAGGTAAACGCGATCTGGTCGCCCGGCTGCTCGCTGCGGGTGCGCGCGTCCCAGCAATGGTGAATGCCTGCCGTTCGTACCTGTGGACCGAACCTGAAACGCTCCGGTTACTGCTGGAGAGCGGCATGGACCCTGACCTGCCGAATTGGCAACATGCCACTCCCCTGCACGATCTGTGCTCGCGTGATAACCGCGGCCGGCCGCGTGCGCATCGGGTTGAATGCGCCACGCTATTTCTTGACGCCGGGGCCAGTATTTCCCCAAAGGATGAAGACTATCGTTCGACTCCCTTGGCCTGGGCGGCCCGCCACAATGTGCCCGACATGGTCGAATTTCTACTCTCCCGGGGTGCGCCGACAAACCTGCCAGACGACGAACCCTGGGCCACGCCGCTGGCTTGGGCGATGAAGCGAGGGCACGGCCAGGTTATCGATATATTGCGCGCCGCGGGTGCCATCATGACTAAGAGATTGAAATAGCGGGAAAGTGGTGGAATCCTCTTGGGGTGGCGCTGGCCGACGTCATTCTGGCGGATGAGACCAGTTGCGGGACCATCCAGTGCAGCCTGGAAGGATTGAGGCACCATGTCGTCATTCTCGTCGATGAGAGCTGTTGCCTGGGCAGTGGTCGGAACTCTTCTGTCTGCCATCGTCGCCGTACCCTTATGGCAAGGGGAAGGCTGCTCCTTTGATCACCTCCTCGTTTTTTCTCTCCCGACTTGTCTCTTCGAGTTACCAGTCCTCACGCTCAGTTTCTGGCTTCATGAATTCCAGAATTCTCTTCAAACACATCAAGGCACTCCCTCCCTGCAATCCGCACGTGCACCGCCACTCTTGGCGCGTGTCTGACAGCACCCAACACTACAGCCATCAATAATTGCTTCATGCAGTGTTGCGTAAAGCACCAAGCCCAGCCGCACTGTCAACGCTCGCCGACGCGTCGGGGCAAAACCGAAGCCTTGTCCGTTTGATCAAAGGAGAAAGGTTCCATGTTTAATCGACTACTAATCTCACCAACCTCATTGTTTAACAAGAAAGCCAATACCAGCCGCCGTGCCAACCTTCGAAGAATAGTCAACCGCCTTCAGGGTAGTTCCATTGAATTCGATCTCAATCGTTATGAACCTTTGCTAATAGAGATCGAAGGGCGAGGGTCCAATCTACATCGTCTTCGGGATCAAGAAATCAAGACCTTATCAAAGGTCCTCGTTCGGAAAATGCAAAACGAAGGTAAGTCTGATGGCCTGTTGGTAGATGCCTATGCCTTGGTCAGAGAAGCGGCTTACCGCGTCCTACGAATGCGACCCTTCGATGTGCAGGTGATCGCTGGTATCGCAATGCATGAAGGCAAACTGGCGGAGATGCAAACGGGCGAAGGCAAGACTCTGGCTGCCGTTCTGCCAGCCTATCTGAACGGCCTCATGGGAAAGGGAGTCCATATTCTGACGTTCAATGACTATTTGGCTCGTCGCGACGCTCAATGGATGGGCCCAATCTACGACTTCTTGGGGCTCTCGGTGGCGTGTATTCAGGAAGGGATGAGTAAGGCAGAGCGTCAACAGGCCTATCTCGCTGAAGTGACTTATCTGACCGCAAAGGAAGCTGGCTTCGACTACTTGCGAGACTCTCTCTGTTTCAATGCTGGCGATCTGGTTCACCGGCCGTTTCACTTTGCGATCGTTGACGAAGCCGATTCGATTCTCATTGATCAAGCTCGTGTCCCATTGGTGATTGCAGGAACAACTCCCACTCCCGAGACCGATCCTTGCCGCCTCGCTGCGGTTGCTCGCAACCTCAAGCCTCAGGTCGATTTCGATACGGATGAAGAGTGTCGCAATATTGCGCTCACCGAAATCGGGATTGAGCGGGTCCAGGCCCTCTTAGATGGCGCAGATCTTTACGCGCCAGAAAACGTCCTGCTGCTTACCCAACTAAACCTGGCTCTTCATGCCAAAGCGCTCTTGCGAAGAGATGTGGACTACATAGTGCAAAACGGAAAAGTAGAATTGGTCGACGAGCTCACTGGACGTGTGGTCGAGGATCGGCATTGGCCCGACGGCCTGCAGACGGCTCTGGAAGCCAAGGAAGGGTTGCCGCTCCGGCCCCAAGGCAGAATCTTGGGATCAGTAACGCTGCAGCATTTCTTGCGGTCGTACTCCAAACTCGCGGGTATGACGGCCACAGCTCAGCCAGCCGCCGAGGAGTTGAACGACTTTTATGGACTTAGCGTTGTTGTTGTCCCTCCAAATCGTCCCTGCATACGTGTTGATCAACCCGACCTGGTATTCACTCACAAGGAAGCCAAGACCAAGGCCCTCGTGGAAGAGATCAAAGCGGCTCATGCTACCGGGAGGCCAATTCTCGTCGGCACGAGAAGCGTTGAGGAGTCCGAGCAACTGGCTGTCCGTCTTCAGGAGTCGGGTGTCACGTGCCAGGTGCTGAATGCTAGAACGGACGAATTAGAGGCGCGCATCATCGCTCGGGCCGGCGCGCGGGGAGCCGTCACTGTCTCAACAAACATGGCCGGTCGCGGCACCGACATTCATCTGGGCGGAGATAAGGAACAAGAGTATGAAAGTGTTAGAGCCTTAGGGGGACTATATGTTATTGGAACCAATCGACACGAAAGTCTTCGAATCGACCATCAGTTACGGGGTCGTGCCGGCCGCCAGGGAGATCCAGGTAGCGCACGATTCTTCGTCAGTCTTGAAGACGATTTGATGGTTCGTTACGGAATCGATGAACTCATTCCTGCCAAGCTGCGGCCTGAAAACCTAGACGAACCCATCGATCATCCCGTGATTCGGAGCGAGATTGCTCAGGCTCAACGTATTGTTGAAGGGCAGCACTTCGAAATTCGAAAAACTCTTTGGAAGTACTCGATGGTAGTCGAAGAACAACGGCAGACGGTACAAACACGGCGCCGAGAGTTACTCCTGGGAAGAGTCTCCCCAAATCTGCTAAGAACGCACGCCACGGACCAATACGCAAGACTTTGTTCAGCGATTGGCGTGGTGGCATTGCACCAGGCCGAAACCTTGGTCACTCTTCTCCATATCGATGAGCAATGGGCTGATCACCTCGCCGAGATTGCCCGCATCCGGGAAGGTATTCATCTCGTTCGACTGAACGGCCAAGAACCGGCAGAGCAGTTTTACTGCTTGGCCGGCGCGGCTTTCTTCGAAATGTTAAGGAGGACAGATGAAGCTGTCGTCGAGACGCTGCGCTCCATCGAGATTACCGAGCAGGGCATTGATCTGGAAAAGGCAGGCTTGAGGTGTCCTTCCTCCACGTGGACCTACCTGATCAATGACGATCCGTTCGAAGAAACCATGAAGGTCTTGATAAGAAACATTGGGTTTGCGACGGTCTCAGCGAGTTGTCTCCCATGTCTCCTGATGCTGACAGGTTGGGCAATCTACCGGAAGTATTTCAAAAAGATGCGACAACCTGGCCCCCTGTGATAAATGTGAGGTGGTCAGCAGCCGTCCCGATCTGCATGCCGGTTTTCACCGGAGTGAAGGTCTTCTCAAGACCGGCGGCAATCATGCAACACCCCAACGCTCAAGAGGTAGTCGCCTGCTCCAGCGTGAGGAATGGGAAGTCTTGGGGGCCACAGTTACATCGCCGAAGGAGGAACAAATTGGCAAGGACAAGCCAACAACTGACAACTATAACGATCGCTGCCTTCCTGGTCTGCTTGGTACACATATCCCTGTTGGCAGGGCAAGAGGTCGAAATCGCTGCTTCGGTGGCTTTCACCGAAGGGCCCGCTGTGGACCGCGAAGGCAATGTGTATTTCACCGAAATCATGTCGCAGCGGATCATGAAGTTGAGTGCGGATGGGAAGTTAACAACCTATCGCGAGCACAGCAATGCGGCCAATGGTCTGTTAATTGATTCTGAGGGCAGGCTGGTTGCGTGTGAGGGTGGGGAGTTCCGGAGGAGCGAAGCAGTCATCAAAGGCAAACCTCGCGTCACCCGCACGGACCTGCGCACCGGCAAGTTGGAGATACTCGCGGACGATGGCCAGGGTGCAACTTTGAAGGGCCCCAACGATGTCACCATCGATGGAAGAGGACGGTTGTATTTCACGGACATGGCAGGCGCGGCTGTCTATCGCATCGACGCTCCTGGAAAGCTGGCACAGATCCTGGCGGCGCCCGAAATCCAGCGCCCTAATGGAATTCAGGTTTCGCCAGACGACAAGACGCTGTATCTGGTCGAAGCCAATGGAGCCGAAGGCGGTGCTCGGATGATTCGAGCTTACGATCTGCAACCCGACGGTACGGTCCGCAACATGCGCGTTCATCACAACTTCTATCCCGGACGAAGCGCGGATGGAATGAGCATCGATTCACAAGGCAATCTCTACGCATCCGCCGGACTACATCGCCGCCGCGGAACTTCGGAGACACTCGACACACCCTGCGGAGTCCATGTCATCTCGCCGCAAGGAAAACGGATCCAGTTTATCCCAATTCCAGAGGATACGATCACCAACAACGCCTTTGGAGGTCCGGATATGAAGACCCTCTACGTTACGGCCGGCAAGACGCTGTACAAGCTCAGGACGGAGGTCGCGGGATTACCTCGATAGCGGGGTCGTTTCAGCCTGGATTTGCACCCCCCGGGACACACAAGCTGTGGTCGGCAGGATCTGATCAGAGGGGACCAATACCAACAGCAAAACCATGCCAACTTGGGACCCTGACCTGTATTTGAAGTTTGCCGCCGAGCGGAACCAGCCGACCATCGATCTGATTTCACGAATCGCGTTGACTCCAAGTCGGATCATTGACCTGGGCTGCGGCCCGGGCAACAGCACCGCCATGCTTCGTCAGCGCTGGCCCGCCGCTGATATCACCGGCTTGGACAACTCGAGGGAGATGATCAACACCGCTTCGCAAGCCCATCCGGAGTGGGAGTGGGTCGAAGGCGACATCGCTACGTGGACAGCGGCAGTACCGCTTGACCTTGTCTTCTCGAACGCCGCGCTGCACTGGGTTTCCAACCACACGGAGGTGATGCCTCACCTGCTGAGGCAGGTTCTTCCGCAGGGTGCGCTGGCGATTCAAATGCCCGCCCACTTTCAGTCACCGGTACACGAGCTCATGCTTCAGACTGCCAAGAACGCGGCGTGGCAAGACAGAATGAAAGCTGCGATCCACGCGATTAAGGTGGAGCGGCCAGCTTTCTATTACGATCTCCTACACCCACTGGCTGCGAAACTTGATCTTTGGGAAACTGAATACATCCACGTGATGGACAGTTCCACTGCAATTCTGGAATGGATTCGCGGTACAGGACTACGACCCTTCCTCGAGGCCCTGCCGTCCGAAGAGCATAAGCGGCACTTTGAGGAATTGTTCCTCGCAGGCCTGACCAAAGCCTACCCAGTTCAAACGGATGGTCGCGTTCTGTTCCCGTTTCGACGTCTGTTCATATTAGCCTACCGCTGATCGTTCCATCGAACACCACAAATATGAGGCTACCCCTTGTGCGTGCATTGTGGAGGCAGCAACGGTCGCTCGATTCCTTTCACTAGAACCAGATCTCGCTTCAGACTATTCCTGGATTCTTACGTAGCTTTTGAAGGAGAATACGGCGTTAACGTGGAAACCCACTTCAACCGGTTGTCAGAGCAAGCAACAATCAGCCAACTTCGGTCCCGAAAGGAGGATCGCATGAAACAATTCATTCCAGAGTGGCGGTTCGGTATCCAGTTGCTGTTGAGGTTGGTCATCATGTTGTTCTGTGTTGTAGCCGGGCCCGCAGTCGCGCTGGTAGCACAATTCGCGCTCGTTTCGCTGGGGGTCCAGGTCCCGGCGCCTGCAGTTGTCATTGCCCAATTGATCTCGGTCGTCCTGGTTGGCCCACTCTTGTTGGCGGGCTACGCAGACTACTGCAGCTAAAGGGTCAGACACATCCCGCCTGGTGTCAGGCAATTGAATTCGGCTCCGTCGCCAGACTTGTCTTTCCACCTTTGAGTTGACAGTCTCATTACCAGTCCATTGAGCGATCAGCAGATCCAAGTGACACGGCAGGTTCGCCGGCTGGCTGGTGTCTATGCAGCGTTAGCCGCGCTTGCTGTTTTGGTACCCCGCTGGGCGGCTCGAACCCAAGAGGGCTTGGCGGCCGGCGCTACGGCTGTCGTAACGTTTCTTGCTTTCGGCGCCCTGGCATCTTTGGTCGCAGTCTATTTGTTTTTCATCGTAGCGAAAAATTTCAGGCAGCTGGCTCCACCCCTTCGGTTCGTAGGAATGGTTCCACTGCTCTTGACTCTTCTCGCTGCCGTTGCAACATGGGCTTATCTCGTGTTTTGATTTCATGCATGCCGGGACTTCATTCGCACGGTTCTCTGGCCGGCGCTGACGCGCTCTTCAGGCGCCGAAAGTCTGGAAAGGAAAAATTGAGAATGCGCTTCTCTGTTATGTCGGCAAGACTCGGCAACCTGCTCATGTTGGTCTGCACCTTCGTCGGCATGGGTACCATGCGAGTGGCTGCCCATCCCGACGTCAAAGGGAGTTCCGATCACCCGCTATTTCCCAATCGCATGCCGGGCTACTCGATCTCAAACTACCAGGTGCAGGGTTTTAGCTCGTACAGTTTTCGAACTCGGCCACCGCAGGCGGTGGAAGGGAAATACACGCGCATCCACTACTACCTCGATGACCCGAAGCAACATCCCGGAGGGTTGGCGATCCGGCGGAACTACGAAAACGCGCTCACGGCGGCTGGAGGCGAGGTGGTCTTCTCGGATGACAATGTGAGTATCATGAAGGCAGTTCGCAACGGTGTAGAGGTTTGGGCGGAGCTGCAGGCCTCTACAAAGTACACCGGGCGAATCTACTTTTTGCATATCGTCGAACGCGAAGCAATGCAGCAGGTGATCAAAGCCGACGCGATGGCCGCCGCCATCGACAAAGACGGCTTCATCGCGCTGGATATCCACTTCGCCACGGGTAAAGCCGACATCCTGCCGGAATCGCATCCGATGATCGCCGAAATCGCCTCGATGCTGCGGAAGCGTTCGACCCTGCGTGTCGGCGTAGAAGGGCACACAGATAGCACGGGGACACCGGCTGGAAACAAAGTGTTGTCGGAAGCGAGGGCGAAGTCGGTTGCCGACGCCATCGCCGCAGCAGGCATCAAGCCAGAACGACTCCAGCCCGCAGGCTTTGGCCAGGAACGACCCATAGCCGACAACCGCACCGAACAAGGGCGGGCACAAAACCGCCGGGTGGAGATTGTGAGGAAATAGGCCCGGCTCTACTCCGCCGCCCGCCCAACGCGACAAGCGAGATCTAGTGGTCGATTCTGGAGCCGCAGAAAAGAGAAATGAACGGCGGATTGATCATGAGCATTCTAGGCGGTATTGCTGTGTGTTTGCAGGGGGCAGCTTCTTCGCCACCAGAAGATCAAGAAATAGTTGACAGTTTTGCAGCATTTTCCTGGAGTTAGCAGAGAGCAATTTGGCGCTCGCCGTGGCTGAAAGATTGCTCCTTCTACGCCGTGGTTTATCCACCGCGTTGGTGCTGTCCGGGTCGCAAGTGGCTTCAATTCAATGTGGCTCCAGATCCTATAGCGAGACCCAGACGCGAGTGGGGGCCAAATCTGAACTTGGCGGGTTCAACTATGAGCAGTCCCCCAGAAATCAGGATTGTCGCTCTTAGGCGCTTGGTTTTAATGAGTTTAGCCTTGGGGTTGGCCCTACCCGATACCTTGGCGGCGTTTGATGCCAATTTGTCTGAACGTGGAAAGACGCACACCGATTTCATCCACTCCGAACTAAAAGTTGTTGTGGGCGAGTTTGGATCCGACTCCCAGAGGATTCCGGTAGATTTTGTGGAGAAGGTCCAGCGGTGGGCTCGTTTGTATCAAACGCGCGACCGGTCGGACATGGCGAAGGTGTTGGAGAGCCAACGAGACCTTTTTGACTCCCTGAGAGAGCAAGTTCGGGATGCTGAACTGCCGCCAGACCTGGCGTTCATCACTCTAGTCGAGAGCGAATTCAAACCGAACGTTCGCAGCCAAACGAACAACGTAGGACTGTGGCAACTGGAACCGATCACCGCCCGGCTTCACGGGCTTCGGGTAAACAACAAAGTTGATGAGCGGCTGGACCCGAAGAAATCCACGGCTGCCGCTTGCCGGTACCTTTCGAGCCTCCGACAAACGTTGGGACCCAACACCTCTCTGCTTGTTGCTGTCGCAGCCTACAATCTGGGCCCGAGCCGTTTACAATCCCGAATGAAAACCGTTACCCGTCCTGAAAGCCAGAATGACTTCTGGCATTTGTACGCCACGCGCCGTATTCCGCGCTTGACGCGCACTCACATCGCCCGCTTGATGGCCGCCATCATCATCGGTCGGAATGAAGAGCGTTTCGGGTTCGGCCGCACCGACGCCGCTGAGAAAATTGCTCGTGTGAAACTGGGTGAGGAGAATTCCAGCGAAACCTCAGGCACGGATCGCAAACCAGCCTTGAAGGCCCCACGCAATAACTAACACGAACGCACCAGGTGTTGTGACAATTCTCTCTCACGACCGAGCCCTCTCCTTTGGTGAGAGGGCGGCCAAAGCGACGGCGGTCGCGTAGGCCAGGTTGAGGGAGATTCGACAATGACCTCAGTGTGACTTTGCTTTGTGCGCTGGTCTTAACGCTCTGCGGTCCTTGCAGGTAGTTGTCCTCGCAGCGCCTGGTCGTCGCTCGCTGGCAAGGCAGCAGCTTGAACCGGTCTGGCAAAGAATCCGGGCTGCACTTTTGCCACAATCTGATTCACCGGCTTTTCAATGATTCGGAAGAAAGGCTTTGGATAGATGCCGATCCAGAACGCCATGACCACCAGCGGCATCAGCGTGGCAAGTTCCCGCAGATTCAAGTCCTTCAACTTTTCGTTCTTGGGATTCGTGATCTGACCAAACATCATTCGCTGGTACAGCCACAGCATATAGGCTGCACCCAGCACGATGCCGAGGCAGCCCCAAACGCCCCAGCTGATCTGCCGCTGAAAGGCTCCTGCCAGAATCGTAAACTCGCCGATGAAGCCATTGAGCAACGGCAGCCCAATGGAAGACATGGTAATGATCAAAAAAATCGTGGCATAGGTGGGCATCACGTGCGACAACCCGCCGTACTCGGCAATTTCGCGGGTATGCCGTCGTTCATAAACAATTCCTACAATCAAGAAGAGCGCTCCGGTCGAGATGCCATGATTGATCTGCTGAATGATGCTGCCGTTAATTCCATTCGGGTTCAGTGCGAACAGTCCGAGCATGCAGAAGCCGAGATGGCTCACCGAAGAGTAGGCCACCAGCTTCTTGGCATCCTTCTGCATCATAGCCACCAAGGCTCCGTAAACGATGCCTACAATCGATAGAAAGACCATCAGGTGTAATAACCCAAACTGATAGTCCACCAGTCCAAAGGTCGCATAGGAGAGATTGAGCGAGGCCGTATCTTTAACGGCATCTGGAAACATCGGCAGGCTGAAACGGACGAATCCATACGTCCCCATCTTCAGCAGAACGCCCGCCAGGATGACTGAACCGGCCGTCGGTGCCTCCACGTGGGCATCGGGCAGCCAGGTGTGGAACGGAAACATCGGAACCTTGATGGCAAATCCGAAGAAGAAAGCCAGGAACAGCCAGAACTGATACTCCCAAGGCAGGGCCAGCTTCTGCAGATCGGGAATGCTGAAGGTGAGGACGCCGGTGACTTTGAAGTTGTAGAAGTAAAGAGCCAGAATGCCCAGCAGCATCAGCACCGAGCCCAGCAGCGTGTACAGAAAGAATTTAATGGCCGCGTAGAGCTTGCGGGGTCCGCCCCAAACGCCAATGAGAAAGTACATCGGCACCAGCATGACTTCCCAGAACACGTAGAACAGAAAGAAGTCCATCGCCATGAAGACACCCAGCATGCCCGTCTGCAGCAGCAGCATGAAGATGTAGTACTCCTTCACGCGCTCTTCGATCGCCGACCAGGACGACAGCACTGCCAGGAACCCCAATCCCGTGGTCATAATGATCAGCAAAAGGCTGATGCCGTCGATGCCAAAGTGATACTCCACGCCGATTGACGGAATCCAGGCATGCCGTTCCACGAACTGCATCCCGTCTGCGTTGACATCGAAATGTTTCAATAGCGGCAACGACACCAGGAATCCAATCGCCGCAATGATGTTTGCAAACCAGCGGATGAAGTTCTTGTGGTCCTTGTTGACGAACAGCAGCAGAACGGCGCCAACCAGTGGCGTATAGGCGATCACCGACAAGAGATGGTTTTCAAACATGTTCCGGAGCTCCTTGGGAGAAACGAAGTACGAAGTGCGAAGGACGAAGCAAAGACTAGAATGATCTCAGATCAACCGTGCCAGCTCGCTCCGTCTGCTATTCGGAAGTTCGAAGAGTTCGCACTTCGTCCTTCGCACTTCGCTTTTCTCTACCTCACTACAAAATAACTCACCAGCAACACAATCCCGCCCACGGTGAACGCAGCATAGTTCTGAATAACTCCCGTCTGGAGGCGGCGCATTGGGTAGCTCAGGTAATAGATTAGATCGGAACGGCGCACAGCAAAGTCAACGACCCAGAAGTCCAAAAAGCCGGAAACGGAAGCCGTCAAGCGTGTCAGCCAGGCCGAGCCATTGACTCCGCCGTCGATGACACCCAGATCAAATCGTCCCAAAAGGGTACCGAGCCCCTTGGTCCGATTGACAATCAATGCATCGTAGATCTCATCCACCCAGTACTTGTTGAGCAGCGTCGTGTGCAGTCCGCGGAAGCGGTTCATCAGGTTCTCCGGCAGTGCCGGGTTCGCCAGGTAGAACTGCCGCGC
>Ga0187893_10003703_pt1 | contig 30357 bp, 32 predicted proteins | sample MA1701074metaG_FD_139574 | JGI IMG/M metagenome (GOLD analysis project Ga0187893, IMG submission 139574) | White microbial mat communities from a basaltic lava cave in the Kipuka Kanohina Cave System on the Island of Hawaii, USA - MA170107-4 metaG ...
AGAACTGCAAAAAGCATTAATTTTTTCATTCTGCTTTGTTTAGAGGTTCAAAATTAGGTTCTCTGTTCGAACAGTACAAACATCGCACGAAAACCCGTGCCAGCATGTTAACGGGGTCCTAATGGATGTTAATGACTTGTTAACCCCTTCCTGGCCGATTGTATACCCCATACCTTTGTATGGTGAGCAGGTCAACCCTTCGAATGATCATTATCCTGGCGGTGACCAGCATCTCCGGGATCACTATAACACAGGTGTATTGGGTCAGGAGGGCTTTTGACATTCGCGAAAATCAGTTTAACCGGGATGTTAACACGGCTTTGAATACCGTTGCCGCGAGCCTCCACAATATCAACAAGACCCAGGAGCCTTCGAGCAACCCGGTCGAGCAGATTTCTTCAAATTATTTCATCGTTCATATCAACGGACCAATTGATGCAAGCGTTCTGGAGTTTTTGCTCGTGACTGAGTTCAAAAACCGGAATGTGAAAGCGGGTTTTGAGTACGGGATATACGACTGCATCGAGAAGTGCATGGTCGGGGGCAATTATTTTTCTCCCGGTAATGTCCGGGCAGTATCGCAATTTCCGGAAACGCCGATGGCCGGGGGAGACGGATACTATTTTGCCGTCCAGTTTCCTTCTTTGGCTGCCAACATGATCAGCGGGATGGGTATTTGGGGTTTTTCGTCGGCGGTAACGCTGGTGGTGATCTTCTTTTTTGGTTACACGCTTTTCGTCATGCTGAAGCAAAGAAGGCTTTCGGAAGTCCAGAAAGACTTTATCAACAATATGACACACGAGTTCAAGACCCCGATTTCGACCATAGCGATTTCAGCGCAGGTGCTTAAGGAACCAGGCATCGCGCCCGACAGGCTTCGGAACTACGCGACCATTATTGAGAATGAGAACCAACGCCTTCGTCAGCAGGTTGAAAGGGTTTTGCAAATGGCCCGCTACGACCAGGAAGAAGCCGGTCTGAAACTGGAGAAGCTCAGCGTGCACGACTTGATCGAAGCCGCCGTGCAAACCAGGCGGGTTGGGCTGGAAGGTGAAATCCACACGGAATTTGGCGCCACAAAAGACAAGATAGAAGGGGACCGTCTCCATTTATCAAATGTCTTATACAACCTGCTCGACAACGCCGTTAAGTACTGTGCAACCAGGCCGGTAGTTACGATCAGAACATTTAATGATGGAAACCAGCTGGGCATAGTGGCGCGAGACAACGGCATCGGGATACCAGCAGCAGAACGTTCGCGCATCTTCGAAAAGTTCTACAGGGTATCCACAGGCAACGTTCACAATGTGAAGGGCTTTGGACTGGGATTGAGTTACGTGAAGGAGATAGTTACCAAACATAAGGGCAGAATCTGGGTTGAAAGCGAGCTTGGTCGTGGAAGCGCCTTTCATATTATCTTGCCTCTTGCATGAACCACATCCTGCTGGTTGAAGACGATCCCGCGCTTGGCTTTGTCATACGTGACGGTCTATCCACGCGCGGGTACGTAGTAACCTGGTGTACCGATGGCGAGGAGGCACGTGATGTGTTTGCCAAAAAGGGCTTTGACCTGTGCGTCCTCGACGTGATGCTGCCGAAAATGGACGGGTTTGCTCTCGCAAAGGCTATCCGGCACGACAGCCCTGCAGTTCCCATCCTTTTTGTGACTGCAAAAGCGATGCTGGAAGACAAGATCGCCGGGTTTAATGCCGGCGGTGACGACTATTTGATCAAACCGTTCAGCATGGAAGAATTGGTGATGCGCATGGAGGTCTTCCTGCGTCGCTCAACGGTTCGGGCAAATGGGGAAACATTGTCACTGGGGACTTACCAATTTGATCCGCGCAACCTGACGCTGCGGCACCCGACGGGTGAAAAAGTGCTGACTCAAAAAGAATCTGAAGTCCTGGAATTACTTTCGAGGAACCGGGACCGTGTGCTGAAGCGGGAAGAAATCCTGAAAAAAGTCTGGGGACAGGACGACTACTTCCTTGGGCGCAGTCTCGATGTTTTTATTTCTAAGCTTAGGAAGTACCTGAAAGAGGATCCCTCACTTGAAATCGCTAATTATCATGGAGTGGGCTTTCGGTTGGAGGAGAGCAACAAGTAGTTGTTGGCTTACAAGACCGTAAAGATCTTTAAAGGTGCCTTGGTGAATGCAGCCAGATTTGACAGGATACTTGTAAACAACCTTTTCGAGGCATTCCCGGTGTTCCGAAGCCAATTCCAAAATCGAGCTGCACGTTGTTTGGACCGTTTGGTGGAGTGGTTTGCGAGGAGATCCTCAATAAATCAAATCCAGATTCTGTTGAAAAAGCATTGGAGTTATCAAGGACCTTGCGAGTAAGGGCAACTACGGAATTGATCAAATGTTAGCGGTAACACTTATGGAAAGGTTGATTGATAGTAGGAGTACAATTAATGTCGCGAAGCGACGCCTGAATGGTCACGCGCTTCGAATGTTTAATGACATCCTGAATGGCCAATCTTTCAAGGAGGGCCTGAGTAGTAGGCGACGTGCTGCATAAGCACAAGTACTCAAACCTATTCAGACTTCCGCTTGCTCCCTGCATACAATTCATATTCCAGCAAACGGCAGTCCAACTTTGCACTGTAAAACTCAATCCGGCGGCTGGTCTTCAAGCCAATCTTCTTCGCCAGTTCCAGGTTTCCCGTGTAAATGTATCCCACGTAACCCTGGCATTTCTGCTTGAGAAAGTCCCCGATCTTCTTGTACGTCGCTTCCAGCTCAGCCAGCTCACCCATGCGTTCGCCGTACTCAGGGTTGATGCAAATCACTCCTGGCGTTTCAGGCATCTCCGTTTCTATAAAATCGCAAACTTTCAGTTTCAGCATCGATTCAACGCTGGCCGCACGGGCATTCACCAGGGTAATGTCAATAGCATCGCGTCTGTTGTCTGTTGCTATGGCATGAAGACCGGGTACCTCTTTCATTTGTTCTTCAAGGCGTTTCCGCTCCCCCGTGTACATACTCTCCCTGTATCCGATGATGTGCATGAAACCGTAGTTGTTCCGAAAGAGTCCTGGCCGGCGATTGGTGGCAATCAAAAGCGCTTCGATGGCCAGCGTCCCGGATCCGCACATAGGATTGACAAATGGAGATTTCCGGTCCCATTTGGTAGCCAGTACAACGCTGCTTGCGAGCGCTTCGAGCATCGGTGCCCGTCCTGGGATCTTTCGGTAGCCGTGCTTGGCAAGCGTGTGACCGGATGAATCAATAAAAATCTCCGCATGTTCCTCCTTCCAGAATAGATGCACTACTGCCTGGCCCTGGTCCGGTCCAGAATCAGGACGTGAACCGGTCTGATCGCGGAAACGGTCCACGATTGCGTCTTTCACCCTGACATTGACAAACAAGTTGTTGTTGACCGTGAAGTGATCTACAGTGCTCGTGACGGAGAAGTACCCGTCTTTCTTGATCAAGGTTTCCCAGGAAATTTTGGCCACGCTGGCGTACACGTCGTCGGGGCGGTTGGCACGAAACTTTTTTAAGGAATAAAGCACCTGGCTGGCGCAGCGGAGATTCAGGTTAAGCCGGATGCAGTCTTCGAGGGTGCCTTCCACCTCAACGCCCGTTTGGAAAGTTCGCTGAAGCGCAAAGCCAAGTTCCTCAACTTCCTGCGAGAGCCACGGCATCAGCCGCTTGTTGCAGGTGATGACAATCTTCGAGCGGGTGGTGAAGGGATTCAAGCACTGAGTCGTTAACGAAGCACATCTGACAGCACATCGACCGACCGGACTTCTTTCATTCCCTCAATATGTCTGTAATAGAAGGAGAGCAGTTGCTCCAATAAGTGCTTGCGGCGGGAATATGAAAGTTCACATGCTTGCTCATAGCCGGATTGGAGCAGAATTCGCAAGGCGGAATCGTCTTCGGGACTGAAATTACTCCCAGTCAGGACTTCCCTTGTTTCATGTACGCCGAACCCCAGATGACGGCTCAGTTGGATCAGGAACTGCAGATGAAAGTTCTCGATGCCATCCAACTCGTCAAGGGAGACAAGGGATCTCATAAGGAATCCAAAGATTGTCTCCGCATTGCTTTGATCTTTGATCGCCTTGTTGAGAATCTCGCTGAGAAAAAGTGCAATAGTTGTCTTTCGAATGTCCTCGTGAATATGCCTGTAAGCATGCAGGCATTTTACCTCCTTGATGCGGAGGATGTTTGCATTTTCACGGTGATATACGACCATGTCGAGAATTGTTAACGGCTGAAAGAGTGAAATCATCCCGCGGCCTGATTTGCTGCGCACGCCGTTGACCAGGTAGGCCTGGAGGCCGAACTGATCCGTAAATACGTTGGCGATAATGGAGGTGTCACCATATCGCGTATAGCGAAAGACAATGCCGCGGGTCTTATACAGCATGATTAGTTTTTCTTCTTTCTTTTCTTCAGTCCTTCGAAGAAGGCCTTCCGGCTACGCGCCTCATATTTGTCCTTTTCCCCCAACACCACCTGTGATTCATCTTCATCGAGGCGAAACGAAAACGACGCCATGTCGCCGGTCTGGCTGCATACGGCGTGAACCTTGGTGACGAATTCAGCCACCGCAAGAAGGTTTGGCATGGGACCAAATGGCCGGCCCTCGAAGTCCATGTCAAGCCCGGCAACGATGACGCGTTTTCCTGAATTTGCAAGGTCATTACACACGTCGACAATGGCGGGGTCGAAGAACTGGGCTTCGTCGACGCCTACCACATCGCAATCGCCGGACAGCAGCAGGATATCGCTTGCAAAGTTTACCGGTGTTGACCTGATCTCGCGCGCGGCGTGCGAAACTATCTTCTGCACGTCGTACCGCGTGTCGAGTTTGGGCTTGAATATTTCCACCTTTTGCCTGGCAATCAGCGCACGCGTAAGACGCCGGATAAGTTCTTCCGTTTTTCCAGAGAACATCGAACCGCATATGACCTCGATCCAGCCTGCGCGGCCGTCCCTTGGGTTCGTTTCCAGTCGTGGTTCGAGGAACATAGGGGCAAGTTACCCTTCGGCCGGCTTAGGGCAAACTAAGTGCTTGGCCTCGTGTAGCCCCACACCCGGACTAAAATCCGGGGTCACAAGATTTCTTGGGTCAACTAACCAGATTTTGTAACCCCGGATTTCAATCCGGTGGATTGAACCAGGAGCTAAGCTATCACTTGATTAGGTACCTTTGTTCACCATCTTAAGTCGCTTGAAAATCGAATCCCGTCTCCCCGGCATCGGCACCTCCATCTTTGCGGTGATGTCGAAGATGGCGCTGGAGAACGGGGCCATCAACCTTTCGCAGGGATTCCCTGATTTTGATGTTTCCCCTGAGCTGGTTGCACTCATTCACGATAACCTTAAGGCTGGACACAATCAGTATGCGCCCATGCCTGGTGTTCTTGCGCTAAGGCAAGTGATCGCCGAAACGGTCTCGAAAACATACAATCGTGCCACCGACCCGGAGACCGAGGTTACTGTTACGGCAGGAGGAACCCAGGCACTCTTTTCAACAATTGCCGCCCTTGTTGGAGAAGGCGACGAGGTGATCATTTTTGATCCTTCCTACGACAGCTATGGCCCCGCCATTCGCCTTAATGGTGGTGTGCCTGTACCGATTAATCTAGTGGCTCCCGAATTCAGAATTGATTGGGCTGAGGTTGAATCGCACGTGCGCGATGAGACCCGCATGATCATCATCAACACGCCGCAAAACCCCAGTGGTGCCGTGTTGTCAGCTTCTGATTTGCAGGGGCTGGAAAAAATTGCACTTGCTCATGATCTCATTGTACTGAGCGACGAGGTTTATGAACGAATCATATTCGACAACCTCGCACATGAAAGTGTCTTGAAGTATCCCAGGCTGGCAGACAGGTGCGTGGCCGTTTACTCATTCGGCAAGACATTTCATGCAACCGGCTGGAAGATTGGCTACACGATCGCGGCACCCGCATTGACACAGGAAATCCGAAAGGCGCACCAGTTTATCACCTTCAGCGTTAACACCCCTATCCAGCATGCGCTGGCTGACTACATGAAAGTACCCGCGCATTACCTAGGTCTCGCAGACCTCTATCAGAAGAAGAGAGACTTCTTCCGTGAACAGATCAAAGGTTCGTCCTTTGAGATTTTGCCCTGCTATGGAAGTTACTTCCAATTGCTTTCCTATCGAGCCGTTTCTGACAAGCCCGAGATGGAGATGGCAGAATGGCTGACGAAGTCGCACCGGGTAGCCTCAATTCCTGTGTCGGCATTTTATTACAGCAAGCTTGATGACAGGTTGCTGCGTTTCTGTTTTGCGAAAAAGGAAGAGACACTTTTCGAAGCGGGAAAAATATTGCGGAACTTCTGATTATGGAGAACCTGAGGATAACAGCCATTCAGACGGCGCTTCATTGGGAGGATCCGGTTGCCAACCGTGCTATGCTTGAGGAAAAGATCTTCAACATCGGTGCATCAACGGATGTCATTATCCTGCCGGAGATGTTCACCACTGCCTTCACGATGAATGCGCAGGCTCTTGCCGAAGCCATGAACCTGCAAAGCACAAAGTGGATGAAGCAGATGGCCGGGCAAACAGGCGCATTGGTGCTTGGCAGTGTCATTATAAAAGAGTCTGGCAAGTACTTGAACCGGATGATCTGGATGGAACCAGGCGGCAAGTACTTGACGTACGACAAGCGTCACTTGTTCAGGATGGCAAAGGAACATACGGTCTTTGCCGGTGGACAAGGGAGACTGATCGACGCCTGGAAGGGTTGGCGAATCTGCCCGCTGGTGTGTTACGACCTGCGTTTCCCGGCATGGAGCCGCAACCGCTACGACAAGGCAAGCCGTTCGCTCGAATATGACTTGCTGGTGTATGCCGCCAACTGGCCCCAGCCGCGGGTCTCTGCCTGGGATACCCTGTTGAAGGCACGGGCGATAGAAAACCTCAGTTTCGTGGCGGGAGTGAACCGTGTTGGCCCCGATCCGCACGGCGTGCTGTACAACGGCCATTCTGCAGTCATTGATCCCAGGGGAGACGTCCTCTGGTTTGGCGCAGAGGCTGAGGCAGTTCACACGGTCGTGCTGGATGCAGACATGCTGCTCGAGCACCGGGAGCGCTTCCCCGCCTACCTTGATGCCGACTCGTTCCGATTAGACAATGACTGACAGAATTCAAGATTAGGCATCAATCGAAAAATCATACTAATCGTAGTCTCCTTTATCATGGTAATCATAATTAATCGTGTAATCATGGTACTTTTGTCGGCCTTTACGTATGACCCGTCCCATTGTCCGTGCACTCGTCTCTGTCTACTATAAAGACAACCTGGAACCGATCATTCACCTCCTTGCAAAGTCCGGGGTGGAGTTTATTTCAACCGGGGGCACCCAGGAATTCATTGAGAAGCTGGGATACCAGGTCACCGCAGTAGAGAAGTTGACCGGCTATCCGTCTATTTTCGGAGGAAGGGTAAAGACCCTTCACCCAATCGTCTTTGGAGGAATCCTTTTCAGGAGAGATGATTCAGGAGATTTGTCCCAGGCCGCGGAATATAGCATCGGGCCAATCGACCTTGTGATTGTGGACCTGTATCCATTTGAGGAGACGGTCGCCGGTGGAGGAAGTGAGAGCGCCATCATCGAAAAGATCGACATCGGAGGAATCTCCCTCATACGCGCTGCTGCAAAAAACTTCAAGGACGTGTTGATTGTTGCCTCACGCAATCAATACCCTGATCTATTGAAATTGCTCGAAACCAAAAAGGCAAGCTCAGACCTGGACGACCGCAAACGTTTCGCCGCGATGGCTTTTGATGTAACCTCTCATTACGATACTGCCATCTTCAACCACTTTAACAGGGAACAGTCGTTACCTGCATACAAGGCCAGCAGCTCACCTGGAATTACGCTGCGATACGGAGAGAATCCACACCAGACGGGAGTTTTCTACGGCAACATGTCTGATCTCTTTGAGCAGCTGTCGGGCAAGGAACTCTCATACAACAACCTGGTCGATGTCGATGCTGCCGTTGATCTGATCCAGGAATTCAAGGATCAACCGGCGTTCGTGATCATCAAGCACACCAACGCCTGCGGTGCGGCCACGGCCTCCTCTGTTAAGGAGGCGTACATGAAAGCATTTCAGGCAGATACAATTTCAGCCTTCGGAGGCGTGTTGGCGGCCAACCGTCCGATCGATAAGGCCGCAGCGGAAGAAATGAACAGCCTTTTCTTCGAAATCCTCGTAGCGCCCGGGTTTGAGCCTGATGCCTTGACGCTGCTTCAATCCAAGAAGAACCGAATCCTTCTTGTTCAAAAGAAGCCGCTTAGCCGCCAGAAGCAGGTAAAGACACTTCTCAATGGGATCATCGAACAAGATGTAGACTGGAAGACCGACGATGTTGCGGACTTGAAGATAGTCACAAGGCGTGCCCCTACTGCCGGCGAGGTTGAGGCGCTCTTGTTTGCCAGCAAGGTCTGCAAGCACACCAAGTCAAACACGATTGTCCTGGCTGTCGAAGGTCAATTGCTTGCCAGCGGGGTTGGTCAGACAAGCAGGGTTGACGCACTGAAGCAGGCCATCGAGAAAGCCCGCTCCTTTGGCTTCAATTTAAAAGGCGCGGTGATGGCTTCAGATGCATTTTTTCCTTTCCCGGACTGCGTGAAGATCGCGCAGCAGCAGGGAATTCGAGCTGTGATCCAGCCGGGAGGCTCCATCAAAGACAAGGATTCGATCAGCTTCTGTGATGCTCATGACATGGCCATGGTCTTTACCGGCTACCGCCATTTTAAGCACTGACGATTTGATAATTCAGGTGATTATTTCTGTAATTTCGGGGCACTTTAAACGATTTTAGGAGAGTACTAACTGCACATGGGACTATTTGATTTCTTTACCAGCGACATTGCTATTGACCTGGGAACTGCCAATACACTGATCATTCATAAAGACAAGGTTGTCGTTGACGAGCCGTCGATCATCGCGATTGACAAACTTTCAAGCAAAGTGTTGGCCATCGGAAGAGAGGCTATGCAAATGCATGAGAAGACACACGAGCACATCAAAACAATTCGCCCGCTGAAGGAAGGTGTGATCGCAGACTTTCATGCAGCCGAAATGATGATCCGTGGAATGATCAAGATGATCGATACCGGCAGGCGTCTCTTCCCACCGTCACTTCGAATGGTCATCTGCATCCCATCGGCAATCACTGAAGTGGAAAAGCGTGCTGTACGTGACAGCGCCGAACATGCTAACGCAAAGGAGGTTTACATGATCCACGAGCCGATTGCAGCTGCGATCGGCATCGGGATAGACATCGAACTGCCCGTAGGCAACATGATTGTGGATATCGGAGGCGGAACCACCGACATTGCTGTGATCGCCTTGTCAGGAATTGTTTGCGACCAATCTATCCGTATCGCGGGCGACACGTTCAACCGGGATATCCTCGACTACATGCGACGTCAGCACAACCTGCTGATTGGCGAGCGCACAGCAGAACGGGTAAAGATCGAAGTCGGCTCCGCACTTACCGAGTTGGACGACGGACCCGATGACTATGAGATCCGCGGCCGTGACCTGATGACGGGAATCCCGAAGACAATCAAGATTTCGTACAGCGAGATCGCTTTTGCGCTGGACAAGTCCATATCCAAGCTGGAGGAAGCCGTGTTGAAGGCCCTGGAACTTTCTCCACCCGAGTTGTCGGCAGACATTTACGAGCGAGGTATTTACCTGACCGGTGGCGGCGCGCTTCTCCGCGGGCTTGACAAACGTCTGTCGCTGAAAACCAAACTTGGCGTCCACGTTGCGGAAGATCCGCTCCGCGCTGTTGTGCGTGGTACGGGTGCGGCGCTGAAGAATCTTGATCACTATAGAAAAGTGTTGATGGTCTGATGCGATGTTTCGGCTCCTTAATTTTCTCTACTACTACCGGGCATTTCTAACGTTCCTGTCCTTAGAGTTCTTTTGTGCCTGGCTGTGGATCGGGAACAGCCGTTACCAGAACACCAGGTTTTTCAATTCAGCAAATCGCGTGGTTGCTGCCATCCTCGGCTTCTCCGAACTTACTCGTGAATACTTTGGTCTGATCGAAGTTAACCGTGAACTTGCCGAAGAGAATGCGACATTGAGAACCCTGGTAGAACAGTTGACCCTGCGCGAGGAGGGTATATTGGTTGCTACTGACACGCTCGTTCGATTTGAATTCGTCAGTGCACGCGTAATCAACAACACCGTATCCCAGTTTAAGAACCATTTGACTATCAACCGTGGAACCGACATGGGCCTTGCGCCTGGCATGGCAGTGGTTTCCGGCGCTGGCGCAGTTGGAAAAGTGAAATCGGTTTCGGAACACTTTGCAGTAGTGACGTCCTTGCTGAACACGGATGAGCAGGTGTCAAGTGTACTGAAACGCACCGGGAATTTTGGGACAGCACAGTGGGATGGTGTTGATCCCCGAACCGTCAACCTGTTATACATTCCGCGTCATGTCCAGCCGCAACGCGGCGACTCGGTTGTTACGTCCGGATACAACGCCGTTTTCCCTGAGGGTGTCCTTGTCGGGTTGGTGAGCGAAGTGGAACTAAAGGAAGAAGCGCAGTTTTATGTGATCCGCGTCGAACTGGCGCAGGACTTTCGACGCTTGGCGTGGGTGCAGGTGATTAGAAGTCAACTGAGACCTGAACTGGATTCACTTGAGCAAACAACCTTTGGCGAACGCAAATGAACAGGGAAGCTATTGGACAGGCTATCTCGTTTGTGCTGTACCTGCTTGGACAGGTTATCCTGTTCCGTCAACTGATACTGTTCAACACAGCCTTTTGCTTTGTATACGTCGCCTTCATCCTGATGCTTCCCATCGAGACAAATCCGCTTGCGTTGATGCTGTTTGCGTTTTTCCTTGGCTTCTTTGTCGATGTCTTTTACGACAGCCTTGGTCTCCACGCGCTCAGCCTGGTGCTGGTTGCCTACTTGCGCAATTACTGGCTGGCGTCCATTACACCGCAAGGCGGGTACGACTCGGGCCAGGGTCCGACGCTTGCCGTGAATGGCATACAGTGGTTCGTGGTCTATACCCTCCCACTGGTGTTCGTGCACCATGGCGTATTGTTCTTCACTGAGGCAGGCGGCTTCGGAATCTTCTGGTTTACGCTCTCCAAGGTGATGACCAGCCTGGTGTACACCATGACAATCATTCTCTTTTTGCAGTACTTTAACTTCAGGCGACGCAGATGAACGAAGGAAGAAAGGAAATCGTCCAGGTTATTATCATACTTATCGGGATCATTTTCCTGGTCAAACTCTTCTTTATCCAGGTCCTGGACAAGCGTTATGCCCAAATGGCCGACAGCAACGCGATCATTCGCCAGACGGAGTATCCTGTCCGGGGCCTGATCACTGACCGCAACGGTAAGTTGATTGTCTTCAACACGCCAGAGTACAAGCTGGAGGTTTTGCTCAAGGATATCGGGGATTTTGACAGCGCGAAGTTCTGTAGCGTGTTCAACATGTCACGGGAACAACTTCGCGCAACATTCCGTGATATGAAACGGCGCAAAGAATACTCTCCCTACAAGCCCACGCTGTTTCTCAATCAGTTGTCGAACATAGACTTTGCCCGTGTCCAGGACTACCTCGACGAATTTCCAGGAATCTACGTCTTGGCGCGCACGACACGTTCCTATTCAACGCCTGCGCTTGCGAACGCGTTGGGGTACGTGAGTGAGATCAGCAAGAACCAGCTGGACGAAGACAAGTCCGGGATTTACAAGCAGGGCGACTACATTGGGCAGAGCGGCATCGAGGCCTTTTACGAGGAACAGCTGCGCGGTAAACGCGGGGTGCGCTTCAAGCTGCGCAATGTGAAGGGTATCATCCAGGGCTCGGTGGAAAACGGCAAGTATGATACGCTTTCGATACCAGGGCTCGACCTGGTCACCGGCATTGATCTTGATCTCCAGCAGTACGGAGAGTATCTGATGAAGGGTAAGGCCGGAAGCATTGCTGCCATCGAACCGTCCACGGGAGAAATCCTGGCCCTGGTTTCCGGCCCTTCTTACAACCCGAATATGCTAACCGGTCGTTCCTACAGTTCCAATTTCAGACTCATCAGCCTCGACAGCCAGAAACCGCTGTTCAACCGCCCGTTGATGGCCCAGTACCGGCCCGGCTCAATATTCAAGATTGCTCAGGCGATGACCGCACTCCAGGAAAAAGTCATCACACCCGACACTCGCATTCGCTGCGACCGCACGATTATCATGTGCCACGGCAGTCACTCATATGAGGATCTCAGGGGCGCCATTGCCAATTCATGTAATCCTTATTTCCACCAGGTACTCCGTCGGATGCTGAACAAGGGAAAGGTGGACGATCCTTATGAAGATACCCGGTTGGGACTCGGGGAGTGGAACGGGCACATAACAAGCTTCGGCTTTGGTAAACCCCTGGGGATTGACCTTCCGAATGAAAAAGGCGGGCTGATTCCTTCACCGGCATACTATGATGTAGCCTACCGCAATCGTCCCTGGAAGTTTTCCAATATCTACTCCCTTGCCATCGGCGAGGGTGAAAACCTTGTTGTGCCGATCCAGATGGCCAACTTTGTGGCCACAATCGCGAACAAGGGCTTCTACTATACGCCGCATATCGTGAAGTCGATCGGTAAAGACGGTTTGCCATTACCCGCATACCGGGAGAAGCATTTTACCACCATCGACCCGGCAAACTTCCAAATTGCCGCAGATGCCATGCAGGAAGTAGTTGAGGCAGGAACAGGTCAGTATCGCGCCCGGCTCAGGAACATAGTCGTTTGTGGGAAAACAGGAACGGTTGAGAACAACCCGCCGCTCTTTGATCATAGTGTATTTATCGCATTTGCTCCACGGGAGAATCCCCGCATCGCCATTGCTGTTTATGTCGAGGACGCCGGACAGGGAGCGAGGGCCGCTGCCTCCATTGCGTCGCTGATGATTGAAAAGTATCTCATTGGTTTTACCGAACGCCCGCATATTGAACAATACGTGCTGGCCGGAAACTTTGAGGACATGAAGAAGGTACGCACAGACTCATTGAAGATTAGTCCCATAGACTCGGTCTCACAGCAATGAGAAGAGAGAATATATACGGAGATATCGACTGGCCTACCATCGGGTTGTACACTGTCATGGTCATGTTGGGATGGCTCAATATTTACGCTGTTGGCTATGATGAAGCAGTTGGGCACTCCATTTTCACCCTTTCGTTGAATTCGGGAAGGCAGCTCCTCTTTATAGGGGCAACACTCTTCATCATCCTCAGCATAGTCATCCTCGACATGCGTTTCTATGATGCGTTTGCCTACATCCTTTATGGAGTTATCATGTTTACGCTCCTCCTGATTCCTTTTTTTGGAAAAGAAGTCGGAGGCAACAAGGCATGGATCGGTATTGGATCCTTTGGCGTTCAGCCTTCGGAGTTTGCCAAGTTTGCCACAGCGCTGGCCCTCGCGAAATTCATCGGGTCGGTCGGCTTCAGGATGGACAACCTGCGTAACCAGGTGGTCATGTTTGGAATCATCGGCTTGCCAATGGCGCTGGTTCTCCTGCAGAAAGACACCGGCACCGCACTTGTGTTTGCCAGTTTTATTATTGTCTTCTTTCGTGAAGGTATGTCACCATTCCTGCTCATTGTTGGCGTGTGCGGGGCCGCCATCTTTATCCTGACGCTGCTCTTGCCTGATCCTTTGTACCTCCATGCCGGTATTGGTGTTGCGGTCATTCTGCTGATTCTTTTCGGAAAGAAACGCTTCGGGCGAATTGCCATGCTGATCGTTGGCGGTCTGTTGATTATGGGTGTGGTGGAAAGCGTCGACTATGTGATCACCGATGTGCTGAAGCCACACCAACAAAACCGGATCAAGGCGCTGATCAACCCGGACGCTGACCCTTTGGGCTACGGCTGGAATGTCACCCAGTCGAAGATCGCGATCGGCAGTGGAGGATTCGATGGCAAGGGATTCCTTCGGGGTACACAGACCAAGTTTGACTTTGTTCCTGAACAGAGCACTGACTTCATCTTTTGCACCATCGGCGAGGAGGAGGGATGGATTGGCAGTATGGTCGTGGTGGTCCTTTTTGTAACCTTGCTCCTTCGCATTATTTATCTTGCGGAGCGTCAGAAGAACAGGTTTGCGCGAGTATACGGCTACGGCGTGGCCTCCGTACTCTTCTTTCACTTTGCGGTCAATATTGGAATGACCATTGGACTTTTCCCGGTGATAGGCATTCCGTTGCCCTTCTTCAGCTACGGCGGTTCATCCCTTTGGGGATTTACCGTACTGCTCTTTATCCTGTTGAAGATTGACGCCCACCGCGGGCAGATGCTCCAGCGAATCTGATTCAGCCAAACCGTTTTTCAACGATATCCATGAATTCCAGGTATTCCTCGCTTTCCGGATTCCACTCGCCGTAATTGTTGCTGATGTAATTCTTCGCCTGACCAATATCGTCGAGTTCATCCAGTCGCTCCACTGCGGCTGAGAAAAGTTCAAAGTCGCCGTTAAAAAGGATCTTGGTGAACATGAACTTTTGGTTGATCGTGAGCGTGTCTTTGATTTTCCTTCGCTTCTGGAAGTTCTCTGCAAGGGTGGTTCCTTTGCCCGGCTGCTGATCGTAGAGAGGAACGCCGGGGATTACAGGTTCCTTTGCCGGGGCTGCGGCTTCAATCTTTGCAACTTTTGGAGCAGGCTTCGGGTTATCGGCCTTCTCCTGGGCGGGCTTCCCCTTCTTCTCGTAAAGACTCTCAAGCGTAAGCGGAACTACAGCCGAGAAACGTGAAAGGTGCTCGTCAACGTCTTCCGGCGTGAAGTTCACCTCTTCGAGGATGTGATCCAGCGCGGCGAAGGCCTCATTGCCGGAAATGCTGTTTTCCTTACGCGACTCCAGGTCGGTCAGTAGTCGTTCGAGCGGCGTACGGTTGACACGGATGTATTTTACATCGTTACGAAAATCTTCGATCCTCAGGTTCTCACCCGCTGCCGTCAACGAGGAGGAATAGAAATCGTATGGATTGAGAATGAGATAGAGCGTTTGCGTAACTGCCTTCTTCAGCAACGGCTGAAAATTCTCCCGCGTGATCGCGATATGATTTGACAGCAGGTTTTGAAAGTGGGTCAAGGCATCTGCAACGGGTGCCGCGGAGTAGTCGAAGTAAGGAGATCTCAGCTTTTGAAGCTCCAGCTTCCATGCTTTCAGGAGTTCGTGTATGACAAAAAGGTTGATTTGCTGGATGTCGCAAAGCTTGAGGATTTCAGGTCCAGTAATGCGTTCCTTTTTGGAGAAAAAGGTAGCCGTTACCTTTGAGGAATAATCGTCACTGTAATCCTCCAGGGCCTTTACGCTGATTTTTTCATCCATGAATAGCGCGAATCTGCAATGGTAAAGATAATCATAGAAAACCTCGCACAAAAAGAGGTGGAGGCTGGACGCGCCGACCTTTCGGCCCTTCACCACTTTCACGCTGGCGGCATAGACTGGATGCACGCCTGTGGAGGCAAGGGCAGGTGCACGACGTGCCGCATGCAGGTTATTCGCGGTGCGGAAAGACTCGGACCCCTGACGGCGGCGGAACAAAACTACCGGAAGGCAGGATTGCTGTTAAATAACGAGAGACTGGCATGCCAGGCGACAGTTTCAGGCGACCTCGTTGTTCGCGTGCCTGACGATGCGAAGCTCCCGCACCTTCACTATTCTTCGTGAGTTATTTGCGCTGCGGGGCAAGTATCCTGTACTCCGTCTCAACTTCTCCCTTGCTGATGTCGGTTAATTTCCCCTTTAGCATTCGCTTCTTCAGTGGGGTGAGGTAATCAATAAAGAGCTTTCCGTCGAGGTGATCGAACTCGTGCTGGATAATGCGCGCCTTGATGCCTGTGTACTCCTCTTCTTTTTCTTCCCAGGTTTCATCGCGATATCTGATGCGAACCGTTTCCGGCCGCGTCACGTTCTCACGAATGTTGGGGATGCTCAGGCAACCTTCCTCAAATTCCCATTCCTTACCTGCCTCGTCCATAATTTCCGGGTTGATGAAGACTTTCTTGAAGCCAGTCATATCTTCCTTTTCGTCTTCAAGCGTAGTACCGTCAACAATGAAAATGCGGATGCCTTTGCCTATCTGCGGCGCAGCAAGCCCGATGCCGTGAGCGGCATGCATGGTATCGAACATGTCCTGGATCAGCACCGGGAGGTCCTTAAAATTACGTGGAATGGCTGTAGCGCGCTTCCGTAGAATCGGATCACCGTAAACGATTATGGGATACACCATGTGCTAAAAAAATCTTCGCAAAGGTAGCGAATCCGACCTACTTGGCCGACTCCAGGTATGACTGGAGGATCAATACGGCGCTGATCTTGTCGACATTTCCTTTCACTTGCCGATCCTTCCTTTTCATTCCGCCGGCAACCATGGCTTGTCGCGCAATGGAACTCGTGAATCGTTCGTCAACCAGGCTTACCGGGACTGACGGAAACTGCTTTTTTAATTGTGCTTCCAGTTTCAGCACGTGCGGCGTCATCTCGGTATCTTCATTGTTGAGTTTTCGCGGGAAACCAAGAACGAAACGCTCTACGGGTTCTCGTGCCATGTACGACTGAAGGTATCCTGCCAGCGTTGATGTCTCGACCGTTTCCAGCGCGGTGGCAATTATCTTCAGAGGGTCGGTCACTGCAAGCCCGGTTCTCTTAAGTCCAAAGTCTATGGCAAGAATCCGGCTCATGAAAAGCTTCAAATATAGGTGGCAGCGTTTATGGTGGCAATTTGAGAAACACCGAACACGACGGATTGCAGAAAAAAGGCAGTTTCCGCATCTCTGAACTTTGCCCGATCTTTGCCGTTCTAAGTAGGACGAATTCGAATGCAAGATGGAAGTGAACAACAATAGTCCCCGTCAGATAGCCTTGCCTCTCGTATTGGGCATCGGCCTGGCCGCCGGGGTACTGATCGGCGCCGGGGTCAGCAAAAAGGGGTATACCGGCGATTCAACTGAAGATGTACGAAAACTTCGTGAGGTGCTCGGCCTGATTCGTGAGGAATACGTGGATACGACAAAGACGGACCGCCTCCTGGACGAAGCTATCACCCGCATGCTGGGCAAACTCGACCCGCATTCTGCCTACATCCCGTCATATGAAAAAGTGGAAGCAAATGAAGACCTGCAGGGAGGCTTCGAGGGCATCGGCATAGAGTTCAGTATTTTTCAGGACACACTTGTGGTGGTAGCAGCCCTGAGCGGTGGCCCTTCTGAAGCCGTCGGCCTGCGCTCCGGCGACAAGATTGTTAAAGTGGGCGACAAGGTCATTGCAAGTGTTGGACTGACCAACTCACAGGTGCAAAAACTGCTGAAGGGACCAAAAGGCACGGAGGCAAAGCTTGAAGTAATCAGAAAAAATGAAAGAGAGCCGCTGAAGTTCACCATTGTGCGGGATGAGATTCCCCAGACCTCAATCGACGCAGCCTACATGATTGACCGTGAGATCGGTTACATCAAAGTGAGTCGTTTTTATCCTACCACGTTCGAGGACTTTCAGAAAGCGATGGACACCTTGCGCAACAAGGGGATGAAGAAACTCATTATCGACCTGCAAGGCAACCCGGGCGGCTACATGAACCAGGCCATCGACATGGTGGATGAGTTTCTCCCTGAAGGCAGGAAGATCGTGTATACGAAAAGCAAGGATGGCAAGTACGATTCCGATGCGCGAGCGACTTCGAAAGGTGAGTTTGAGAAAGGCGACCTGATTGTGCTGCTCAACGAGGGAAGCGCATCTGCTTCAGAAATTGTGGCTGGGGCCCTTCAGGATAACGACCGCGCATTAATTGTCGGTCGACGCTCATTTGGCAAGGGCCTTGTTCAGTCTACTTTCGACCTTACTGATGGTTCAGAACTACGACTCACCATTTCGCGATACTATACGCCGAGCGGGCGCTCCATTCAGAAGCCGTATAGTGACATGGACGAATACTACCAGGACATTAGCAAACGATTTCGCCGCGGTGAGTTCTTCCATGCGGATAGTATCCATTTCAGCGACAGCCTGAAGTACCAGACGGCCAACGGACGAACAGTGTATGGTGGTGGAGGCATCATGCCCGACTACTTCGTTCCGCTGGACACCACACAGAACAGCAGATACCTCAACGAGCTGTATATCTCCAATTCCATGCAGGAGTACACTTTCAAGTATGCCAGCACCAGCAAGGAAGCGCTCCTGCGCAGGGGCTATGCTGCGTTCATGTCTGAGTTCACTGTTACCGATGCCATGCTCGAAGATCTCGTCAATGTGGGCAAGCGTAACAAGGTGAAACCCGACTGGAATGACCTGAACCGTCACAAGCAGGTTTTTCAGATCAACGTCAAAGCGCAGATTGCGCGCAGGATCTGGGAGAACAAAGGCTTCTATCCAATTTTCAATGAATCGAACGAGATCCTGCAGCAGGCCCTCAAGCTGTTCGACCGAATCCCTGACCTCGACCGGAGCCGCATGTAGGCCCCTCTCTTCGACTCACTCAGGAAAGGGTCCTTCGACGTCGCTCATGCTGCAAGCGGGAATTTCCTAACTTGGCCTTCGCATCCAAGCCACGAGCATGTTCTATCATCACCTGGGGAAGATACCCCCCAAGCGTCACACACAGTTCAAGCAACCAGACGGATCGCTGTACAAGGAGGAGGTTGTGAGCTCTGAAGGATTCTCCGGGATCTATTCAATTCTCTACCACATCAATCCGCCTACTCGGATAAAATCACTCGGCGACCCTGTTCCATACGGTCCAAAAGTCCTCGACAATTACGGGCTTCGGCAAACTCACCTGAATACATCAAAGGTTGGCGTGACTGGCGAGGACTACCTCTCTGCGCGGAAGGTGTTGCTCATGAACAACGACTGTTCACTCGGCATCTGCACACCAAAGCAGCGGAAGATGGACTTCTTCTACAAGAATGCGGAAGGAGATGAAGTACTGTTCGTTCACGACGGCGGCGGCAAGTTGTTTTCGCAGTTTGGTGTCGTGGAGTTTCGCCAGGGTGATTACGTTGTAATACCTCGCACGGTCATTTACCGGATTGAATTCAATGAAGGCCCCCTTAGATTGTTGGTCATCGAAAGCGCATCACCGGTGGAGACCGTGAAGCGATATCGCAATCGCCTTGGACAATTGCTGGAGCATTCGCCGTATTGCGAACGCGACATCCGGCCTCCGGAGGAACTTGTTACAGATACCTCCCGGGGTTCGTTCCTCATCAAAATCAAAAAACAAGGACACCTGCACCAGTACCATTATGATCACAGCCCGCTGGACATCGTGGGGTGGGATGGGTTTCTCTGGCCCTACGCCTTTTCGGTCCATGAGTTTGAACCAATCACAGGCCGAATTCACCAGCCGCCTCCCGTGCACCAGACTTTTGAAGGCCGCAACTTTGTGATCTGCTCTTTCGTTCCGCGGCTGTTCGATTACCACCCGCTTTCCATCCCGGCCCCCTACAACCACAGTAACATTGACAGTGATGAAGTACTCTATTACGCTGAAGGTAATTTCATGAGTCGCCGTGGAATCGAACGCGGATCGTTCACACTGCACCCAGGCGGACTGCCGCACGGTCCGCACCCCGGGACAGTGGAAAAGAGCATTGGCGCCAGGGAAACACAAGAACTGGCGGTCATGCTCGATACGTTCCGCCCACTGCACCTGACCGCTGATGCCAAGGAGTTTGTCGATTCGAACTACCCGATGAGTTGGACAGATGCACCTGAAGGCTTCAATGAGATCAATACCCCATGAAAAGAACACTCTTTCAGACCCTTGCCTTCCTCAACCGGGTGTTTCTTCCCCGGATGAGCAAAAAGGATCTTACCAAGCTGAAGAAATGGGAGAAGGCGATCGTTGCCTGGCGATATTGGGTGACGACGAATGCTATTGAGTAACATCAGGCAATGCTAAGTCCGGATATTGCATCAATCCATAATTGCCGAACCATGCTTCATGATATTTTGGATTTGGAGAGACCATGAAATTCATTGAGGAGTTCATCATATTCTACTCTGAAATTTTTGTGACGGTGATGCTCCTTCTGAGACCTTACGTAGTTGATGTGACCCGGTCCAGGTCGCGATGATTGTACGAGAAGGCTCCAAAACCTTCCTGCCAGGAAAATCTGAAAGGCGTAAGGCGTCGCTCCTGTACAAAACTGTTCGATGACTTCTTCACCTCACGAACAAGATATGACAGACAGCAACTGGGCTTCATTCTGATCATCATGTGAATATGGTCTGGCATACCATTGATGGCTAGCATTTTGTGTTCCTTGTTTTGGACGATGCCGGTAATGTATTTGTGCAATTCAGTTTCCCAGGATTCATGAATGAGGCACTCACGGCCACGAACTGCGAAAACTTGAATGTACAATTGTGAATAGGTTGACATGCAATCCCGAACATAGGTCTATAATCCCGTGTAGGATCATGTCAATGCGAATTGTTCTGTAAACCGTGCAAGCCCCTGTTATGTTAAGAGCTGGATATTCGACCCTTCGGGGTCGTGCCCAAAAATCGCCTGGGTTCTACAAAAATGTAATGCCTTCGGCATCAAACTCTGATTTACCCGTTGCTGGAGACCTCATCCCGAAGGGAAGCCATCCTTGTAGAAAAGAGATTTTTTACGGTTCAATGCCGAAGGCATCGCATAGATCCGCAATGCACAACAATTCCAATCTGTGTTACACTGGCTGCCGCTGCCGGCCAACCAGGAATCCAAAAATCGCAGCAGTAAAAAACATCAGCAGTCCATACATTCCCGAAGGCAGGGCCATGGTTGGCTTATTCATTACATTCAAAGCAATGTAGATCGCCAGTGTTCCGTTGTGAAGGCCGATCTCCATACCAATGGCTATCGCCTGTTTCTTTTGAACCTTAAACAACTGGGGCAAATAATAACCAACACCCATGCTGATCAAATTGAACAACAAAACAGGCGTACCCAATCTGGCAAAATACTCGACCAGCGTATGGCGTTCGTTGATGGTGATGAGCGTGATGACCAGGGCAAGGAAGAGCGCAGACAGTATCTTGACAGGCTTATCCATGCGCGTCGCAAAACCCGGCGCCCTGGATTTGATGATCATTCCTATTGTTACGGGTACAAGGACAATTGCGAACACCTCCATCACCTTGCGGAACTGCATGGGCACGTAATCGCCCGAGCCCATAAAGTAATCCAGGGAAAAGTTTACAATGAGCGGCAGGGTGAACAGCGTAAGCAGGCTGTTGACGGCAGTAAGGGTGATGTTTAGTGCAACATCGCCATTGGCCAGGTGACTGTACAGGTTGGCCGTTGCACCGCCGGGTGATGCGGAGAGAAGCATGATGCCGACTGCGAGTTCAGGCGGCATTTGAAAAGAAATGGCGAGAAAGAAGCAGATTGTGGGCAGGAGTACCATTTGACTGAATAGCGCGATGGTTACGGCGCGTGGGTATAGGGCTACCCGCCGGAAGTCCTCCATGGTGAGGGACAGTCCCAGGCCCAGCATGATCACGCCAAGGGCAAGCGGCATGATGACGGTTGTTAAAAGCGAGGCTTGCATAGTTGGTTGCTGATCGTTCTTAGGTTGAATTCATAGCCCATTGCTCGATAGCGGTTGGGTAGTGGCGGTACTCCATGGCGTGGACCTTGTTTGCTATCGATTCGGGTGTGTCGTCGGGCGTCAGGTCACACGTTGCCTGGAAGAGGATACGCCCCTCATCAAAACGCTCATTCACAAGGTGGATCGTGATGCCGGATTGCTTATCACCGGCAGCTTTCACGGCCTGATGGACTTTTTCGCCGTACATACCTTTTCCACCATACCGTGGCAACAGAGCGGGGTGAATGTTGATGATGCGGTTGGGGAATGCCTCAATCAGGGAGGGAGGGATAAGCCAGAGAAAACCCGAGAGAACGATGTGCGTTGCCTGGAATTCTGAGAGCCATTTCAGAACTTCGGACCCCTGGAGCTGTTCGCGCGTGAATACACGGCCAGGTATTCCAAGCTTTCGGGCGCGCTCCAGTGCGTAAGCACTTGATTTGTTGCTGAGGAGTAAGACCGCACGAATGGAGTCATGCTTCTGGAAATACCGGATGATCGCCTCGGCGTTGGTGCCGTTTCCGGAAGCGAAGATGGCGAGACGCGCGGCGGGTGGATTCACAATGTCAAGATAAACTAAATGAATGCCATACTGAAAATGCCGGCCAGCATGATGAGCTTGCAGAACACACTAAGGCGATAGAAATCCCGGCGCGTATCCGCCCGGACCAGCCATGCCAGCAAAACGCCCATAGGTAAGACCAATAAGCCGGCAAAAAATGTGACCGGCAATGGTGTAATCGAAGTGTGGATTACAACTACAACCACAGCAAACAGGGTGATGAGAAAGTAAATGAAGATTTTTGTGGGCCGGATGCCCCACACGATGGGCAGCGTGCGACAGCCGAAAGTATTGTCACCCTTTAGGTCTTCCATATCTTTGATGATTTCACGAATGATCGTCATGAAGAAAGCAAAGAGCGCGTAAATAAGCACGGTGACAAGAAACGGCGTGTAGAGAACGTTTACAACGATCACCGCCAGGCCGCTTAGTACGGCAACGGCGAAGTTGCCAATGAACGGCAAGCGCTTAAGGGCGTTTGAGTACCACCAAAGGAGGAATGCCGATGCAAAATTGACCGCACCGATCGGCCACCACACCAAAGAGCCAAGGAGAACACCGGTAAGAGAAAAAAAAGTGTGAAGCGCAAGCACTGTGCGTCGTGAAAGCACCTTGCCAACCACTACCCTGTCAGGCTTGTTAATCAGGTCGATCTTGATGTCGTAGTAGTCGTTGATGCTGTACCCACCGGCAGCAATGAACATGGTGGAGATCGCCAGGACCAGGAGCCGGGGATCGGTTACGGTCCTCGCATCGATCAGGAGCCCCGCTGTGCAGTACTGGGTGAGTCCGATGATCAACAGGTTCCAAACCCGGGTGAGGCGAACGAGGGCTGGCAGGGGTACCATCAGGTATAAAGTTAACAACCGCGCACATTCCAGCCCTCAGAGCTTGTCCTCCCAATCAAAATAGCTGTCTTTGTCCAGTTCCAGTTCCTTCTTTTTCTTCTTGCCCTTCAGCCTGAAGGCCTCCTTGAGTTCCGTAACCTCCTTCTTGATGTCGGCGGCGATCTTTTTCCGAACAGCGGCCTGGTCGTACTGGATCTTGTACTCATCCGTGGTACCTGTTATCTTCAGATAAACCTTTGACCGGCCCTGGAGATCATCTTCGATGGCACCATATGCTTCATCGGGATCGATCTTCTTTTTGCTGCGAAGCGGTGCTATGATGCGGTAGTCGATCCGCTTGTCGAAGCCGTGGGTACCGCTGAGCACGAGCGAGGTCACGTTGCTCCTTATTTCCATCTGCGGTATGTAAAGTGTCTTCCCTTCAATGTGGATTTCGTTCTTAAGGTCTGCAAACCTTAGCTGGTTCAGGCCCTCATCGTCCAGGTATTTGTTAAGATTGCGCAGCGGCTCAAAGTTGTTCAGCTCCCCGCCGCGGATGACAGCATCGGCATCTGCAATTAGCGTTTCCGGAAACATGCGGAGGGCCTCGTTGAGGGTTGCTTCCATGCTGATCTCGGCATCCACACGACCCTTGAGATGCTCATGGCCGATGAATGTCTGCCTGAAATTTCCAAAAACGTAAAAGAGTGAGTCCAACCATATTTCTTTCAAGGTTGCGGAGGTAATCAGGTCGATTGCCTTTGGATTTTTTGCATCGACAATGCCAGAGAGCTGCAGGGTGCCACCCATTGCCTCCAGACTGATGTAGCGTGAGACGGCCACCTGTCCCTGCACTAGTAAGTCACCTTTCATCTTTCTTGCGTGGAATTTCTTGAACGCGAGTGAATCCACGCGGCAGTTGAAGTTGAGGTGCACCGCCGGGGAAATTGAGAATACGTACGGACCGCTGACGGTTTCGCTAAAGCCTGCTTCAAAGAGCCTGTCCACGTCGAGGAAGCGTGAGGTGAGATCAGCTTCAATACCGATGGGTTGGTTCTCAAAAATGGCATAGGTCACGATGTTCTTAAAGAAGCCGTTGATAAGAAAGTCGCTCTGTTCAAACTTTCCGCTAAGACCGCTCATGGCAAGGTCGTTGTTGTTGAATTGCAGCGTACCGTGGATATCGGCAAACCTGAGCTTTCGCTTACCCCAGGTGAAGCTGAGGCTATCCACCTCCACTGTGCCTTCGGTTTTCACCTTCTGTGCAGTAGCCTTGCTTTTCAGCAGGCCGATCTGACCTGTGAGGGAAACGTGGGCCTTAAGCCTGCCTGAAATGTCGGCCACGTGGGGGATAGGAAAAAAATTGAGTACGTCGGCAGCTTTCGGCTCGCCGTGAAAATCAAGCGTGACATAAGGATCGTCGAAGTTGCGCATCTCGAAATTGCCGGTGAAGGGTGTGCCGTTAAGCAACGCGGTGACGTTCTTCAATGAAAGTTCGGCGCGGTCGAACGCTGACAGCGTAGGCGTTTTAAAAGTGCCTTCGAGGTTGGCGCTTTCTACCCTGGATTTGTAGTCGGGGTGGATGAGCGTGACTTCCCTAAAGCCGAAGGTGGCCGTAAACGATGGACTCCGGCGAGGTGCAATCTCACCCTGAAGGGAGGCCTCGAAATAAACGTCGCCACGGCTCTCGTACTTCTCAAAACGCCTAGCCGTGTGCGGCGGAAGCAGGGACAAAAGCGACTGCACGTCGGTTTCCTTTCCCTCAATCTTCAGGTCAATTTGGTTACGGTCCTTTAAAATGTAACCGCCGCTCAGTTCGAATCGGCTTCTGTTAGTTGTCAATGAGCTCGGCTCCACCAACAGGCTCTTGGCGTTGTCATCGTAGGTGAGATATGCAGCCACTTCAAAACCAAGTGCTTCGAGGAACGTTGAGCGGCCAATACCAATCTGCCCGATGCCGACATCGCCGGTGGCCCCAATACGGTAAACATCGCCTTCTGCCAGGATGGTGGCCTTCAGATTCTCGCTTGTGAATTCGTGACGTTGATCAACCGACCTGTCAACATAAGACACTTTTGTGCGGAGTAGCTCCACGTCTTTCAGCTGGAACGAGACGGCTTGGCCGCCTGCATCTGTCTTCTTCACGATCCGATAGTTGGTGCGGCCGTTGCGGTCCACGCGGAGGCTGGTTTCGCTGTCGGCGATGCGTAAACCCAGCACCACGTACCGGCCCTGGTATGCATCCCATGCATCCATGGAAAAGGAGGCCGTTTTGGCGGTGAACAACGGGTATTTTCCAGGCTGGCTGTCTTCCACGTACACGTCGGTGCACACAATAGACAACCGTGGGAAGTCATAGAATGCGGAGACATCGAATTTCCCAATGGTAACCGGCGTATCGAGGCTCTTGTTCGCCTCGCGGATGAATTGCCGGATGATGCGGTCCTTGAAGAGAAAAACGGAGGCTGCGACACCGATGACCCCGGTGCCGAGGGCAAGGGAGGAGTAAATAATGATCTTACTGACAATCCTCATGGAGGGATGGTGCAAAGGTACGGCAATAATCAAACCGGGTTGTGGCAGGATTATTGTCCACAGGATCCAGACGTTGACTAATTACGAACGCGGTTGAGAAGCATTTTCCACTGTTCCCTGTAATCCAATACCAGGTGGCCGGTTTGCGGCAGCAAGGTCAGTTTGGCGCCGGGAATAGCATTTGCCATGTACGTACTCATGGCTGGGGGCGACAGGGTGTCGTTTTCGCTGTGCCAGAATTCAATCGAGGTGCAGATCTCCTCAAGTTGAAGGCTCCAATCCTGCAGGATTAGACGTGTGTCCAGTTCGATACCCGCAGAACCCTGTCAGTATGCTTCCGACAGGTGCGTAATAAGGCTTTTTGATATAACGGGATCATCGAGAAGCACCTGGTCTTCCTTCGGGAAAGTGTCGCGTATATGCTTCAGGTATTCTTTCGGGTCTTTCAGCAGCAGTGAACTCGTTTGCTTGACAAGAAAGCGGAAAAGTGGACGGACATATTTAAACATGAAGAAGCCGGCACGGTTGCTGAAAGTCATTCCCTTGTGGTTAACCTGTGGTGGTCCGATTCCGGCGATGACAATGGTCTTTTCAAGGCTGTCCGGATGGCGTGTCGCAAAGGATAAAGCGATGGGACTTCCGCCGGAAACACTGGCCAGCGTAAACTTCGGAAGCCCGAGCGTTTTGGCAAAGTCGGCAATGTCATCCGCGGCGTCTTTCAGGGTGCTTTCCGGGTTTGGATCAGATTGGCCATAGCCAGGGCGCTCCGGTGTGTATATGCAGACGTCATGAAGCGCAGGATCTTCACCGGCCCGAAAACCAAATGCGCGACCCGGGTGAGCCGTGAATCAGGATCAGGGGCTTGCCTGCCGGATCACCGTATTTTTCATAGGCCATGCTGCGGCCATCGCGTAAGGTGAGTGAGAACATTTCACATCAAGCAGGGTGAATTTAGGAAACCTTTTTTTCACGTTTGCGTAATTAGATACCGATCGGTATCTTCACACATGCGTCAACCAGAGGCAACCAAAAAGCGGATTTTGAAGCAATCGGGGCTGTTGTTCAACACCCAGGGCTACAAGGCGACGTCCATCAGCGACATTACCACGGCTACAAAGCTGACCAAGGGTGCCATTTACAGGCATTTCAAGAGTAAGGAGAACCTGGAAAAGGAAGCCCTGACGTGGCTTTCACATGCCATGTTCGATTCGATCCGGGACCGGATCAAAGAGCAGAAAACCGCTCCAGACAAGCTCCGCGCGATGTTCAGGTTCTTCGAGACGTACGTTACCAAACCGGTGATCAAGGGAGGATGTCCGCTCCTCAATGTATCGACCGAGGCCGACGATGCCAACCCTTTGTTGAGGAAACAGGCGGTTGCGATCCTGAACATGCTCAGAGACTCAATCGTGGCGATGCTTAGCAAGGGGATCAAATACGGCCAGCTACGCAGGGATATCGATACGATGTACTACGCCTCCGTGATTGTAGCTCAACTGGAGGGCGCGATCATGATGAGCAAGCTGCGCGGCAACAACGATGACATCCGCGCAGCCATCAAGCACCTTGAGTCGGTTCTTTATGAAATAACGATCTGAATTTTTTTTGAAACAAAAGATACCGATCGGTATCTAAAACCAACCTCATATGAAAACAATTATTGCCAAGCTCATCGGACTTTACTTTAACGTTCTGGCATGGGTGGCACCCCGCAAGGCTGCGCAGCAAGGGTTTCTTTTCTTTTGCACGCCCCAAAAGTCAACTGTGAAGGATCACCAGCAGCGCTTCCTGGACACTGCAGATAAGATGCGCTTCCTCTTTGATGGCTACCGGATTCAGTCTTACCGGTGGGGTCATGGACCCAAGAAAGTACTTTTCCTTCACGGATGGGGAAGCCATTCGTACCGTTGGAAGAACTACATCGAGGCGCTTGATCCAAGCCGTTTCACAGTCTATGCATTCGACGCGCCTGCGCATGGCAATTCCGGCGGGAAACATCTTAACCTTCAGATCTATTCCCTTGCCCTGGAGACGTTTCTCAACCTGGTGGGCCCCATGAACGCTGTCGTAGGACACTCGTTGGGGAGTTTTGCCGCCCTGTACACTTTGCACAGACTTGGAGACAGGCATGCAGTCGACGAACTCGTTGTCACTGCGCCACCAGGGGAGGCAACCGAGTTTGTTTTATTTTACCAGTCGGCCCTTGGACTCTCCGAAAGAAGTGTGCGTCTCATCAATGAGGCTTTCCTGCACAACGTTCAAAACCTGCCTGGTTACTTCTCTGCAAAGAAATTTGCGCTAAACCTGCCTGTCGCGGGTCTGATCGTTGCCGATGACGGCGATGTGGAAACTCCCTGGCACCATGCTGAATCGATCCACAGGGTATGGCCAGGTTCACGCCTGATCACCACCAGGGGCCTTGGTCACAACCTTCGCTCGCGGGAAGTGGTCGCACATGTTGTCGATTTCATTTCACACGATGCATCGCGCGAGCTTTGGAATTCCCTGCAGGTAAAGGAGGTACAGGCGAATTGATGGAGGAGAGCCTTGGCTTGCGGTTCCCGAAAAGTGTACTACTTTTGCAGTCCAAAAATGCGGGAGCTTAGCTCAGCTGGTTCAGAGCATCTGCCTTACAAGCAGAGGGTCGGGGGTTCGAACCCCTCAGCTCCCACGAAGCCTCAGATTTCACTGAGGCTTTTTGTTTTTTAGCATCTTCGCTGAACCGCACATCACCCGAACTCCGGGACGCCCCGACCGGCTGCAACGCTTACCTTACAAAACCTTAACCGTAAACCATGAGACTCCTCTTTGCTTGTCTGCTGCTGTTTGAGGCCAGTACGCTTCGCGCCCAGGAGACACCAACTGCCTCCGACAGTTTATTCATCGTCACTTTCACCACAGGCCCCGCGTGGGACACAAGCAAGTCGCCTGGAGAGCAGCCTTTCTTCAAGGAGCACTCAGCTAACCTGGGCAACTGGCACAAAGAGGGAGCCATTCGGTTCGGCGCGCGCTATTCTGACAAGGGCATCATCTTTCTTTCCGCTCCAACAATGACAGCAGCACGCGAGCGCATCGGGAGCGACCCCGCTGTTGTTAACAAGCTGTTCCTTGCAGATGTGCAGAGACTTCGTCCATTTTATTATGGCTGCATAGAGAAACCCATCAAAAAGTAAAGCAGCCTTAAACATAAACCTAAAGCAAAATGAACAATCGTGGCCTTGTAAAAACAGTTGTCTTTGCCGGCCTGATTGCCGGGATTCTCGATGGTGCCGCTGCGGTCATTCTGTTCCTCATGCGTGGAGGCAAGGACCCGGTGAAGATCTTCAACTTTATTGCCAGCGGAATTTTCGGAGCTGATGGATTGAACGGCGGAATGTCTATGGCGTGGCTGGGCTTATTCTTTCACCTTTGCATCGCCACGATCTGGGCCATCATCTATTTCATCGCATACCCAAGGGTAACAATCCTTGCAAGGAACTGGGCAGCTTCGGGACTCGGCTACGGGGTCTTCGTCTGGCTTGGAATGAACCTGGTTGTGGTACCGCTTAGCAATACGCCGCCGATGGCCAAGACATTCTCCGGCGTACTAATTGGTACTGCGGTGCTGATGGTGTGTATCGGCTTGCCCATTTCTTACTTCGCATCGAAGTTTTACGCCAGGCAGGGTCAGCCCTGAATCCGGGACTTGTTTGCCCGCAACATCTCCGGGAATCCTTGTTCCTGTGCCAGCGCAACTACGGCCATTGTAATGCGCCTGGTCTTCGTTTCAATCGTCCTGGCTTCCTCTATCCACTTGCTGAAGTAACGCTGGTGTGAACCGGACAGCGTCTTGAAATGCGCTATGGCACGCGCGTCGTCTCTGAGGCATCGCATAAAATCTGCTGAAAGCGGGATTTGCCTGATGTCCGCTTCAAGTTTAACCAACAACTTGTCTCCTTTTTCCTTGCCGATCAGCTTCCTGAGCTTCGCATTGAGCGACATGATGAAGTCGCCGTTGCCCATCGGCATGATGGAAACACGCTGGATGGGATGCTGGTCCAGGAATCCCTTCACCCGGTAACCGACACGCTTGCCCGGGTTCATTCGATTAGCGCGGGCGGCGGAGATTTCGATGTAAGTCCAACCCGTTTTTTCACCCATCCGGGAGAATCTTTTGATCGTCGTGGTAAACGTGATCATAGACAAATTTAGTGACAGAAGCGTCTTCTAACCCCGGATTTCAATCCGGTGCTGGGGAGAATCTTGTAACCCCGGATTTCAATCCGTTGCTGGGGAGAATCTTGTAACCCCGGATTTCAATCCGGGCTGGGGAGAATCTTGTAACCCCCGGATTTCAATCCGGGCTGGGGAGAATCTTGTAACCCCGGATTTTAATCCGGTGCTGGGGAGAATCATGTAACCCCGGATTTCAATCCGGTGCTGGGGAGAATCTTGTAACCCCGGATTTTAATCCGGTGCTGGGGAGAATCATGTAACCCCGGATTTCAATCCGGGCTGGGGAGAATCTTGTAACCCCGGATTTCAATCCGTTGCTGGGGAGAATCATGTAACCCCCGGATTTCAATCCGGGCTGGGGAGAGTCTTGTAACCCCGGATTTCAATCCGGGCTGGCGAGAATCTTGTAACCCCGGATTTCAATCCGTTGCTGGGGAGAATCATGTAACCCCGGATTTCAATCCGTTGCTGGGGAGAATCTTGTAACCCCGGATTTCAATCCGGTGCTGGGGAGAATCATGTAACCCCGGATTTCAATCCGGTGCTGGGGAGAATCTTGTAACCCCGGATTTCAATCCGGTGCTGGGGAGA
>Ga0187893_10003704_pt1 | contig 30356 bp, 29 predicted proteins | sample MA1701074metaG_FD_139574 | JGI IMG/M metagenome (GOLD analysis project Ga0187893, IMG submission 139574) | White microbial mat communities from a basaltic lava cave in the Kipuka Kanohina Cave System on the Island of Hawaii, USA - MA170107-4 metaG ...
CCGCGTCCTGCCCGTGGTGGATCCCGACGGGATGAGCACGGAGCGCCAGATCGTGACCGGGTGCCTGGCCCTCCTGCCGGTGAGCCTGCTGTCGACCCTGGTGGGCCTCACCGGGGCCGTGTATTTCTTCGGGGCGCTCACCTTGGGGGTGGCCTTTCTCGGTTGCGGGATGGCCCAGGCGGTGTCCCGGTCGGTCCCGGCGGCGCGTCGGCTGCTGTTCGCCTCCCTCTGGTACCTGCCGATGCTCCTGGCGCTGATGGCCTTCGACAAGGTGTAGACGGTGAGCGCCTGGGCGCCGCCCGATCCCCTTCGCGAGAGGAACCGTCGCACGGCCAGGCTCCTCATTGGATGGATCGTCGTGTTGGCCCTCGCCTCCCTCATCGTGGGCGTGCTGCGGTGAGAGGGAAGCCGTGACGGTCGCCACCGACGTCACGCCGCCCCGTCGCGACGAGGTCGCGATCGTCGATGGGCTGCTGGCCGACATCGGGCGGATCCCGCCCTCGCTTCCGCCGGATGACGGCGACGACGGCGAGGGCCCCTGGCCGGAGCCCGAGCGGACCCCGCTCGTCGCCAACGCGGTGCTGGGGATGGTGATGTTCCTGGGGGCCGAGGTGATGTTCTTCGCCGCCCTCGTGGGCGCGTTCCTCGTGCTGCGCCTCGGCGCTCAGGTCTGGCCCCCGCCCTTACAGCCGCGCCTGCCCGTGGAAGTGACCGGCGTCAATACCGCCATCCTGCTGCTCAGCGGCGCCACGATGGCGCTCGCCGTCAGGGCGATCGGGAGGGGGAAGCAGGCGGGGCTCCGCCGCTATCTCGCCTGTACGGCCGTGCTCGGGGCGATCTTTCTCGCGGTGCAGGGGTACGAATGGACGCGGCTCGTGCACTTCGGCCTCACGGCGTCCTCGGGGACCTACGGGGCCACCTTCTACACGCTGATCGGCGTCCATGGCGCCCACGTGCTCGGCGCCCTCGTCTGGCTGTCGCTGGTGCTGGTCGCCGCGCGGCGCGGCCGGTTCACGACCCGGACTCACGTCCCCGTCACGCTGTGCGGGATGTTCTGGTTCTTCGTGGTGTTCGTCTGGCCGGTGCTCTACGTGCTGGTGTACCTGCGGTGAGGCCATGAAGGCTTGGAGGGAAGTCCTCGCCTGCGCGACCTGCGTGGGCGTGCCGTGGGTCAAGGCCGACCTGGGCTTTTTCTGGAGCGCGCTGTTCCTCATGGTCGTGCCGGTCGCCGTCGCGGGACTCATCGGAGGGTGGCTGTACTCTGCCTACAGACGCGGGCGGGACGGCGTCGCCCACGGGCGCGCGACGATCCCGCCTCTGACCTCGACCCGAAAGGAGAGCGGACAGTGAGCCAGGTCGCGACGGTGCATTCCGGCACGGAGCCGGCGGAGTCGCCCCTCACCCCCGAGAGCTGGGGGAAGCTGGGCATGTGGATCTTCCTCGCGGGCGACGCCATGGGGTTCGGCACGCTCCTGGCCGCATACGGAGCCATGCGCTTCGGCAGCGCCGACTGGCCCAGCCCGTACGACCGTCTCGGCATCAACCTGACCGCCTTCATGACATTCCTCCTGATCTGCTCCAGCGTCACCATGGTCAAAGGGCTCGAGGGGGTCAAGAACGGGAAGCGGGGGATCGCCCAGATCTATCTGCTCCTCACCATCATCGGCGGCGTGGGCTTCCTCGGGCTTCAGGTCTACGAGTGGACCAAGCTGATCGACGAGGGGTTGAAGGTGTTCGGGAACCCCTGGGGCGCGTCCCTCTTCGGCACCACGTTTTTCATCATCACCGGGTTCCATGGCTTGCACGTCACCGGCGGCGTCGTCTACCTGAGTGTCATGCTGGTCCTGGTCTCCAAGCCCACGACCGCCCTCGGGACCGGATGGACCTACAACGTCGTGGAGATCTCCGGTCTCTACTGGCACTTCGTGGACCTGGTCTGGATCATGGTCTTCACGTTCATCTATCTCCTGTAGGACGGAGCGACCAATGGCCGAAGGACACGCGAGCCCCAACTACTGGCTGATCTGGCTTTACCTCTTCATCCTGACGGTGGTCGAGATCGCGGTCATTTTCATACCAGTGGCAAAGCTCCTGATCGTCATCGCCCTGGTCTCGCTCGCGCTGGTCAAGGCCACGCTGGTGGCGGCGTACTTCATGCACCTCCGGTTTGAAGGCCGGACCCTTGCGCTGATCGCGCTGACTCCCCTGTTTCTGGGCGCCCTCTTGATCGTCATCCTCATTCCGGACCACTCCGCGGTCCCGCACAAGACCGTCGACTCGATGAAGGTCGCGCCCGCCGCTGGTCATCGCTGATGCCTTGATGGCGATGGCGTCCCTGGGGTCTCGATGAGCTCCCTCCCGCTCTCGGCCCTCCCGTCCCTTAACGCCGCCCTGAACACGATCTGCGCCGTCCTCCTGGTTTCCGGTTACCTCATGATCCGTCGGCGCAAGGTGTTGGCGCACAAGGTCTGCATGGGCTCCGCGTTCGCGGTCGCCGTCATGTTCCTGGCTTCGTATCTCACGTATCACTATCAGGTCGGCTCGGTGAGCTTCGAGGGCCAGGGATGGATGCGCCCCGTCTACTTCAGCCTCCTCACCTCGCATACGATCCTGGCGGCAGGGATCGTCCCGCTCGTCCTCGTGACCCTGTCCCACGCGCTCCGCGGCCGCTTCGATCGGCACGTGAGGATCGCGCGGTGGACGCTCCCCCTCTGGCTCTACGTGTCGGTCACCGGCGTGATCGTGTACTTGATGCTTTACCACCTCTACGGGCGAGCCTGAGCAAACGGGTGTTCGGGCGGCGCCGGATCCCGCGGAGCTGTGCCTACGGCTGCTGGTTCGGCTCGGCTATCCTCTGTGCCTCCGGCTCCTGTACCAGCGCCTCGCCAGCGGCGTGCCTCTCATCGAGCAACCGCACCCGGATCGGCCGTAAGTTGACACCACCTAAGGCGTTTGTTAGACTCCGTCGCGGTTCTGTGACACGGGATTTTGCGGGAATAGCTCAGTGGTAGAGCACAACCTTGCCAAGGTTGGGGTCGCGGGTTCGAATCCCGTTTCCCGCTCCATATATGGGACAGGGCAAGGGCGGCGTAGCCAAGTGGCTAAGGCGGAGGTCTGCAAAACCTCTATTCAGCGGTTCGAATCCGCTCGCCGCCTCCAATACGCTGGGGCGGTCCAGCGGTCGGGTGGCCGGGGTGGCGGAACTGGGAGACGCAGCGGACTTAAAATCCGCTGGTCCGTAAGGGCCGTGGGGGTTCGATTCCCTCCCTCGGCACCAGAGCTGAAACGAACCCAATCTGGGAGGCATACAAGGTGGAGACCTTGAAGGTAGTCCGGAAGACCTTCACGATGTTGAGCGAGAAGCGGACACAGGTCCTGGATATCACCAAGCAGATCCGGGACATCGTGCTGGGCGCCGACATCAAGGAGGGAATCATTCTGGTCAACTCGCTCCACACCACCTGCGCCCTGTTCGTCAACGAGTTCCAGGGAGCCCTCGTCGAAGACCTCAAGACCATGATGGAGCGCCTGGTCGCCGACGGGGCCGGCTACAAGCACGACGATCCGCGTTTCTCCGACTGCGAGCGCGGCAACGCGTCGTCTCACCTCCGGGCGGCGCTGCTCGGCCGGAGCGTGGCGGTGGGGATCAGTGGCGGGGAGCTCTCGCTGGGCCGCTTCCAGTCCATCCTGTTCGCCGAGCTGGATGGGCCGCGCCCGCGGAGCATCGACATCCAGATCATGGGGGTCGGGCCGGCCGCGGGGAACTGATCCAGCCGGTTGACGTGCGATTCGGCGGGCGCCCGAATCACCGTCTGAACCTTCAGGCTCCGTCTCATGCGGGGCATTGGCCTCAGCCGCCCAGGCTGCCTCCCGTAGTGCCGTGGTAGACTGACTCGCGTATGTCCTGGAAACTCAAGAAGAAGGCGCAGGCGCTCGTCTCCTCGGAAGAGGGGGTGGTGCGCAAGGATTGGGGCGGGCGGGTCTCGATCGCGCTCGTGTACCCGAACACGTACGCGGTCGGCATGTCCAACCTCGGCTTCCAGACGATCTACGACCATCTCAACGCCATGCCGCACGTGGTCTGCGAGCGGGTCTTCTTTCCGGATCCCGAGGACCTGGACGAGCACGGCCGCACCTCGACGCCGCCCTTCTCCCTCGAGTCCCAGCGTCCCCTGGCGGACTTCGACCTGATCGGCTTCTCGATCACCTACGAGGGCGACTACATCAATACCGTCCGTCTCCTGCGGATGGCCGGCATCCCCGTCCGCGCCGCGGATCGGGGCCCCGGCGACCCGGTGGTGATGATGGGCGGCGTGTGCGCCTTCTCCAACCCCGAGCCGGTGGCCGCCTTCATGGATTTCGTGGTGGTGGGGGAAGGCGAAGAAGTGGTGAGCGAGATCGTCGACGCTTGGGTCGGGAGCGAGCCCGCCGCCGACGGCGGGCGTCGGCGGGACTTCATCGACCGGCTCAAGCCACTGGCCGGCATCTACGTCCCGGCCGCCTACCGGGTCGGCTATGGTCCCGGCGACCTGATCGCGGATGTCGCCCCGCTCGTTCCGGACGTGCCGCGCGTGGTCATGAAGCGCCGGCTGAAGGACGTCAACCGGCTCGAGACGCGCTCGGTGCTCAAGACGCCCAAGGCCGAGTACGGACATATGGAGCTCCTGGAAGTGGGCAAGGGCTGCGGGCGCGGCTGCCGGTTCTGTCTCGAAGGCCAGGTCTACCGTCCCGTGCGGCACCGGAGCCTCGATTCGCTCCGCGAGTCGGTGGCGCGCATCGCGAAGGAGTCCAAGCGCGTCGGCCTGGTGGGCGCCTGCGTCTCGGACTATCCGTGGATCGGCGACCTCATGCGGGTACTGGAGGAGTACGGGGTCGAGGTGTCGATCTCCTCGCTCCGGGCCGACAGCCTGACCGAGGACCTGGTCGCCTCGCTGGAGCGCGGTGGGCACCGCACGCTCACCATGGCGCCGGAGGCTGGAACCGAGCGGCTTCGACGCATAGTCCGCAAGGCCATCACGGACGAGCAGCTCTACGAGGCGTGCGATCTGCTCCGCCGGCACGGGATCCCGAATCTCAAGTGCTACTTCATGATCGGCCTGCCGACCGAGACGCGGGAGGACGTGGAGGCCATTCCAGACCTGGCTGCGCGGCTGCTCGAGCGGCTTCAAGTGTTGGGTCCGGACGGCCACCCGTTCGGCAAGCTGACGCTGTCGGTGTCCTCCTTCGTCCCGAAGCCCTGGACGCCGTTTCAGTGGGCCGCCTTCGACGCCCCGCGGGCGCTGGAAGAGAAGCTCGAGATCATCAAGCGGGCGGCGCGTCGGCTGGATACGATCCGGGTCGTCCACGAGAACCCGCGCGAGGCCGCGCTCCAGGCTCTGCTGGCCCGAGGCGACCGGCGCGTCGCCGACCTGGTCGAGCTGGCCGCGCGTCTGGACGGCGACTGGCGGCGCGCCCTGCGCGAATGGGACGGCGACGCCGCCTTCTTCACCCGGCGCTCTCGCGAGACCGGCGAGATCCTGCCGTGGGACCACTTCGACGTGGGCGTGAAGAAGGCCGGGCTCCTGCGGGAGTGGGAGCGCGCCCGCGAGCCGGTCGCCCCGGCGGCGGCCGCGGTCTAGGGCGGGGCTCCTTTCCATGGCTTCCCTGAAAGTCGCCAAGGCCGCGGATGTACCACCCGGGCAGGGCCGGGTGGTACAGGCGGGGGCGAAGATCCTCGCGCTCTTCAACATCGAGGGCGCCTACCATGTCGTCGACAACACCTGCCCCCACCGCGGCGGGCCGATCGGTGACGGGGATCTCGAGGGGCGGGTAGCCATCTGCCCGTGGCACGGCTGGCGCTGGGACGTCACCACCGGCGCCAACACCAACAACCCCGCGGTCAAGATCGCGTGCTTCCCGACCACGGTGGTGGACGGCGACGTGTACGTGGAGCTGCCGTGATTCGCGACCGCCTCGCGCGCCCGCTCCGCAACCTGCGCCTCTCCGTGACGGACCGCTGCAACCTGCGCTGCCAGTACTGCATGCCCGAGGAGGAGTACGTCTGGCTTCCCCGGGACGACATGCTGAGCTTCGAGGAGATGGCCCACCTCGTCGACATCTTCGCCGATCTGGGAGTCGACAAGGTGCGGCTCACCGGCGGCGAACCGCTGCTGCGGCGTGATCTGGACCGGCTCGTTCGGCTCCTGGCCGGGAACCCGCGCATCCGCGACCTGGCCATGACCACCAACGGGGTGCTGCTCGGCGAGCAGGCGGCCGCCCTCCGCGCCGCGGGGCTCCATCGCGTGACGGTGAGCCTTGACACGCTCCGGGGAGACCGCTTCAAGGTGCTGACCCGTCGCGACACCCACGCCCGGGTACTCGAAGGCATCGAGGCGGTGGCGCGGGCCGGCTGGCCCGGCCTCAAGCTCGACACGGTGGTCATGCGTGGCGTCAACGACGACGAGCTGGCCGATCTGATCGAGTACGCGGGACGCCTCTCCGCCGAGGTGCGGTTCATCGAGTACATGGACGTGGGGGGCGCCACCCACTGGAGCATCGAGCGCGTGGTGCCGCGCCGCGAGATGCTGGCCCGGCTCACGGAGCGCTACGGGCCGATCGTGCCCGTCGTGGAGGAGAGCTCCGCGCCCGCCGATCGTTTCCGGCTCCCGGACGGGCGCGTGTTCGGTATCATCTCCTCCACGACCGAGCCCTTCTGCAAGGCCTGCGACCGCAGCCGGCTCACCGCCGACGGTCTCTGGTACCTCTGCCTCTACGCGGCCCGCGGCGTCGACCTGCGGCGGGCGCTTCGCGCGGGCGGCTCGCGCGTCGAGCTGCTGGAGCTGATCCGGTCCACCTGGCAGGGGCGGCGCGACCGCGGCGCCGAGGAACGGCTGGCCCTGCCCGAGCGGCGCCCGCTCGTGCAGATCGGCGAGCTCAAGCGGGATCCGCACCTCGAGATGCACACGCGCGGAGGCTAGGCAGTGGACGGCCCGGGCGTGGACGTCAGGGAGCAGGGCGCCAATCAGCAGGTCTTCGATCGCCGCCTCTTCATGCAGCTCCAGGTGTGGAGCGGCTGTGGCGACAGCAAGCCGCTGGTGGCGGCGGTGGAGCGCAGCCGGATCGAGTCCGTGCTCTACCACGATCTCAACGATCCGGCCGGGGTGGCGCTGCTCGCGCTTCACGAGGATCCGGCCTTCTTCGCGACCTCGCTCCGCGAGCTGCTCCACAGCGAGCCCTTCGCCTCGCTTCGCCACCGGCCCGATCTGACCATGCTCGGCCGTACCTACGCTTCCGGCTTCGAGCCCGACCTCGCCGACTGGCTGCTCGGCCGCCCCCGGCGCACCGTGCTGAACCCGGCCTGGCCCTGGGGCATCTGGTATCCGCTGCGCCGGGCCGGCGCATTCGCCCGCCTTTCTCCCCAGGAGCAGGGCGCGATCCTGAAGGAGCACGGCGCGCAGGGACGCGCCTACGGGAACGCCGACCTGGCCCACGATGTCCGGCTCGCCTGCCACGGCCTCGACACGAACGATAACGACTTCGTGATCGGGCTCGTCGGGCGGGAGCTGCACCCGCTGTCTCATCTGCTGCAGGCGATGCGCCGGACCGCGCAGACCTCCCAGTATCTCCAGAGCCTGGGACCCTTCTTCGTGGGCCACGTGCTCTGGCAGAGCCCGCTCCGATGACCTCCCGGAGGCGCGGCGCCCGATGGAGCGGGCGGGCGCGCTTCGCCTGCGCCGCGCTCCTGCTGGTGACGGCCGTCGCGCCGGCGGGCTGCGCCTCGCTGCCGCCGGCGCGCGCGGTCACCGACATCAACCTGATCGCGGGGCGCTGGCGCGGCCAGATCACCTTCGGTCGGGGGCCGTACGAGCTCTTCTACCTGACCATCAACCCCGACGGCACCATGGTGGCCTCCTGGAGCGCGGGCACCCGGTGGGGCAAGGTCACGCTCGAGGGCGCGCGCACGCGCTTCGGCCTCTACATCTGGAGCGGCAGCATCGACTACCTCGAAGGCAGCGGCGAGCGCGTCCTCCTCCTGAAGGAGGACTTCGGGCACTGGGACGCGATCGTCCGGCCGCTCAGCTAGGGCAAGGAGCGGCTGGCGGACTGCCACGCGGTCAGATTGGCCTCGATCTGCCGCGCGTGATTCTCGAGATGATCGGCGTAGATCTGGAGCCAGCTCTCCGCGGTGTACCGTCCGGACTCGGTATGGCGCCCCTCCCGCGCCCAGGCCTCCTCGGGCAGCCTCCGGATCAACGCGGTGGTGTGGGCTCGCACGGCGCGCACGGTGGCCAGCGCCGGCTCGAGGGGATGGCGGTGGTAGTCGAGCGCGGTCGCCCAGAGGCTCTCGTCGTAGCCGAGCACGACCGGCTCCGGCTCGCACACGACGTAGCGGATCCGCGCGGCGGCGTTGGTCTCGGAGTCCGCGCAGTGGCAGACCACCTCATGCGCGGACCACTCGCGCGGCGCCGGCCGCCACTGCCGCGCTGCCGCGGGCACCTTGGCCAGCGCGCTCTCGAGGCGCCCGGGGCCGTCGGCGTACTGCTGAATCAGACGCTCTCGCTCGGATCGCGTGAGGCTCATCGTTGATCCTCTCGGTGAAGGGGAGCTCCCGGTGGCGCCGGCTCGCGCTCGCGGTGGTCGTCCTGGGCCTGCTGACTGCCGTGGCCCACGCCCAGCCCGAGCGGGCGCCGGGGCGCCTCGACCCGGCCGGGCTCAAGGCCCTGCTGGCCACGCTTGGATACCAGCCCCGCGAGTCCCGCAACGAGTCGGGCGTTGAGCTCGAGATCACGGTGCGGCCTCCGGACGGCCGCGCCATCACCACGCGCGTGGCCCTCTCCCGGGACGGGACCCTGGTCTGGCTCGTGGCCTGGCTCAAGAAGGTGCCGCCGGGCCGGACGATCAGCGGCAACGCGATCCTCGGCATGATGGTGGAGAACGACGCCATCGGACCCACCCACTTCTCCTACAATGAGAGCCGGCGCTGGTTCTTCCTGAACAAGCCCCTCGTCAACCACGATCTGACCGCCGACCGGCTGCGGGCCGAGCTGGCGCAGCTCGGAGCAACGGTGGCCCGAACCGAAGCCCTCTGGGACTCCGACCGCTGGAAGTGAATCGAAGGGGCCCCTTCTGATCCGCCTCAGGCCAGGGGGGCGGGGAGCTCAGAGCGGCCCATGAGGTAGCGGTCGACCCCGTGGGCAGCGCTCCGGCCCTCCGCGATGGCCCACACGATCAGCGATTGCCCGCGCTGCATGTCGCCCGCCGTAAAGACGCCGGGCACGCTCGTCATCCAGTTCTCGTCCCGGCTCACGTTGCCGCGCTCGGTCAGCGCGACGCCCAGCTGCTGCAGCAGGCCGGGGCGCTCCGGTCCGACGAAGCCCATCGCGAGCAGCACGAGCTCGCAGGGCAGGATGAAGCCGGAATCGGGGACCTCCCGGAAGTTCAGGCGGCCCCCTTCGCGCACCGGCTCCACCCGGGCGACCTCGAGGGCCTTCACCTGGCCCCGCTCGTCCCCGAGGAAGCGGACGGTCGAGACCGAGTAGAGACGCTCGCCGCCCTCCGCGTGTGCCGAAGAGACGCGATAGATGTTGGGCCACTGCGGCCACGGGTTGTCTGCGGCCCGCTCCTCCGGCGGCCGCGGCAGGATCTCGAGCTGGTGCACCGCGAGCGCCCCTTGCCGGTGCACGGTGCCCAGGCAGTCGGCGCCGGTGTCGCCCCCGCCGATGATGACCACCCGCTTGCCCTGAGCGCTGATGAAGGCCTCGTCGGGCACCGGATCACCCTCGCAGCGCCGGTTCTGGAGCGTGAGGTAGTCCATCGCGAAGTGCACGCCGCCCAGGTCCCGCCCGGGGATCGGCAGGTCGCGAGGCGCGCCGGCGCCGCCGCAGAGCACGAGGGCACCGAAGTCGCGCCGGAGGGCCTCCACCGGCCGATCCACGCCCACGTGGGCGTTGACCACGAAGCGCACGCCCTCGGCCTCCATCTGGGCGAGCCGGCGGTCCAGCACCCGCTTCTCCATCTTGAACTCGGGGATCCCGTAGCGGAGGAGCCCGCCGATCCGGTCCGCTCGCTCGAAGACGGTCACCTGGTGCCCGGCCCGGGCGAGCTGCTGAGCGACCGCGAGACCGGCCGGTCCCGAGCCCACGACCGCTGCGGTCTTGCCGGTGCGGACCGCGGGCGGCTCGGGGCGGACCCGGCCCTCGGCGAAGGCACGGTCGATGATCGACAGCTCGATCCCCTTGATGGTGACCGGGTCGTCGTTGATGCCGAGCACGCACGAGCCCTCGCAGGGCGCCGGACAGAGCGTGCCGGTGAACTCCGGGAAGTTGTTGGTGGCGTGCAGGCGGTCGATGGCCTCGCGCCACTTGTCGCGGTAGACGAGGTCGTTCCAGTCCGGGATGAGGTTGCCGAGCGGGCAGCCCTGGTGGCAGAAGGGGATCCCGCAGTCCATGCAGCGTGCCCCCTGCTTGCGCAGCGTGTCCCCGGGCCACGGCAGCATGACCTGCTTCCAGTCGGCCGTACGCTCCGCGACGGGCCGGTACGGCTGCTTGTCCCGCTTGAACTCGATGAACCCGGTGACCTTCCCCATGCCGCTCTCTGGTGTCGCTCCTATCCGGCCATCGCCGGACCGCTCACGTCGGAAGGGGGGCGGAGCCCCCCTCCGAGTTAACCATGCGCGCTCGCCATCACCGCTTCGTCGACCGACATGCCGGTCTCCTGCGCCTTCTTGATCGCGGCCATCACCCGCTTGTAGTCCTGCGGGATCACTTTCACGAACCTCTGCCGGCTGCGATCCCAGTCCACCAGGAGGCGGGCCGCCACCGGGCTCTGCGTGTAGCGGATATGCCGTGCGAGCAGGTCCTTGACCAGCTCCACGTCGTCGGTGTCCACGAGCGCCTCGAGGTCGACCATGCCGAGGTTGCAGCGTCGCTTGAAGTCGCCCGCTTCATCCAGGACGAACGCGAGGCCGCCCGACATCCCGGCCGCGAAGTTCCGGCCCGTCCCGCCGATGACCACCACGCGCCCCCCCGTCATGTACTCGCAGCCGTGGTCGCCCACGCCCTCGACCACGGTGAGCGCGCCGCTGTTCCGGACCGCGAACCGCTCGCCCGCCACCCCGCGGAAGTAGGCCTCGCCGGAGGTGGCGCCGTACAGCACGACGTTGCCGACCAGGATGTTCTCCTCGGCCACGAAGGTGGCCTCGCGGGACGGGTAGACGATCAGCTTGCCCCCCGAGAGGCCCTTGCCGATGTAGTCGTTGGCGTCGCCCTCGAGCGTGAGGGAAACCCCACGGGGCAGGAACGCGCCGAAGCTCTGCCCCGCCGACCCCGAGAAGTGGATGCGGATGGTGTCGTCGGGTAGTCCGTCGGCGCCGTAACGCGCGGTGATCTCCGAGCCGAGGATCGTGCCGACCGTGCGGTTGACGTTCCGGATGGGCAGCCGGATGTCCACCGGCTCCCGCCGCTCCAGGGCGGGCCCGCACAGCGGCAGCAGCGTGGTCATGTCGAGCGACCGATCGAGGCCGTGGTCCTGCTCGACGATCCGTCGAACCGCCACCTCAGGACCCGCGGCCGGACGATGGAGGATGGCGGAAAAGTCGAGCCCGCGCGCCTTCCAGTGGTCCACCGCGGGGGCCACGTCGAGCCGGTCGACGCGGCCGATCATCTCGTCGATGGCGCGGAAGCCGAGCCGCGCCATGTACTCGCGCACTTCCTCCGCGATGTAGCGGAAGAAGTTCTCGACGAACTCGGGCCGGCCGTCGAACTTCTCCCGCAGCCGTGGGTCCTGCGTCGCGATTCCGACCGGGCAGGTATTGAGATGGCAGACTCGCATCATGATGCAGCCCATGACCACGAGGGGCGCGGTGGAGAAGCCGAACTCCTCGGCCCCCATGAGGGCGCCGATCACCACGTCGCGGCCGGTCTTCATCTGTCCGTCGACCTGCACGATGATCCGGTCACGGAGCTTGTTCATCACCAGCACCTGCTGGGTCTCCGCGAGCCCCAGCTCCCACGGGGTGCCTCCGTGCTTGATCGAGGTGAGCGGCGCCGCGCCGGTGCCGCCGTCGTGGCCGGAGATGAGCACCACGTCCGAGTGGGCCTTGGCGACTCCCGCCGCCACCGTGCCCACCCCCACCTCCGACACCAGCTTGACGCTGATCCGCGCCTTCGGATTGCCGTTCTTGAGATCGTGGATGAGCTGGGCCAGGTCCTCGATCGAGTAGATGTCGTGGTGCGGGGGCGGGGAGATGAGCCCCACCCCCGGCGTCGAGTTCCGGACCTTGGCGATCCACGGGTAGACCTTGTGCCCGGGCAGCTGACCGCCTTCGCCCGGCTTGGCGCCCTGGGCCATCTTGATCTGGAGGTCTTCCGCGTTGACCAGGTACTCGCTCGTCACCCCGAAGCGACCGGAGGCGATCTGCTTGATCGCGCTGCGGCGCCAGTCGCCGTTGGGCTCGCGCCGGTAGCGCGCGGAATCCTCGCCGCCCTCGCCGGTGTTGGATTTGGCCCCCATGCGATTCATGGCGATGGCGAGCGTCTGGTGAGCCTCGAGGCTGATCGAGCCGTAGGACATGGCCCCGGTCGCGAAGCGCGCGAGGATCGCCTCGACCGGCTCGACCTCGTCCAGGGGGATCGGAGCGGGCGCGTAGCGGAGCTCGAACAGGCCCCGGAGGGTGGCGTGGTTCCGGCTCTGGTTGTCGACGAGCGCGGTGTATTCCTTGAAGACCTTGTACTGCCGGCTCCGCGTGGCGTGCTGCAACCGGAACACGGTCTCGGGATTGAACAGGTGATATTCGCCGTCGCGCCGCCACTGGTACTCGCCGCCCCAGGCCAGCTCCCGGGCCCCCACCGGGCGCTCCGGATAGGCGCGGTGATGGCGGGCCAGCGCCTCGAGCGCGATGACGTCGAGGCCGACGCCGCCGATGCGGGACGCGGTCCAGGTGAAGTAGCGGTCGATCAGCGGCCGGCCGAGCCCGATCGCCTCGAAGATCTGGGCGCCGCGGTAGGAGTGGATAGTGGAGATCCCCATCTTGGAGATCACCTTGAGCACGCCCTTGTTCAGCGCCTTGATGTAGTTCTTCACCGCGGTCTCGTGGTCCAGCCCGGGCAGCAGGCCCTGGCGAATCATGTCGTCGAGGGTCTCGAAGGCGAGATAGGGACTGATGGCGCCCGCCCCGTAGCCCAGGAGCAGGGCCATGTGGTGGACCTCCCGCGCCTCGCCGGTCTCGATGACGAAGCCGACCTTGCAGCGGGTGCCCTCGCGGATCAGATGGTGATGGACACCGGCGGTGGCGAGGAGCGCCGGGATCGGCGCGTGGGTCGCGTCCACCCCCCGATCGGACAGGATCAGGAAGGTGCAGCCGTCCGCCACCGCCCGGCTCACCTGTCGGCACAGCTCGTCCATCGCGTGCTCGAGGCCGACGGCGCCGTCGGCGACCGGGAACAGCATGGACACGGTCGTGGCCTTGAAGCCGGGCAGGTCCACGTGCCGGATGCGGGCCAGCTCCTCGTTGTGGAGGATCGGCGTCTTGAGCTTGATCTGGCGGCACGCCTCCGGCACGGGCTCGAGCAGGTTGCCTTCGGGGCCGATGCTGGTCGCGATCTGGGTGACGAGCTCCTCACGAATGCCGTCCAGCGGCGGGTTGGTCACCTGGGCGAAGAGCTGCTTGAAGTAGTCGTAGAGGAGCCGCGGTCGGTCCGAGAGCACCGCGAGCGAGGTGTCGGTGCCCATGGAGCCCACCGGCTCCTCGCCGCCGACGGCCATGGGCCCCAGCAGCAGACGCAGATCCTCGTGGGTGTAGCCGAAGACCTGCTGCCGCTCCAGCACCGTCTCGTGGTCCGGCTCCGGCACGCTGGGCGGCTCGGGCAGGCTCTCGATCGGTCGGAGATACGCCCGGAGCCACTCCCCGTAGGGATACTGGGTGGCGTAGGTGTGCTTGAGCTCGGCGTCGTCGATGATGCGGCCCTGGGCGGTGTCGACCAGGAAGATCCGGCCGGGATGCAGGCGCTCCTTGAGGAGCACGCGCTCGGGCGCAATGTCGAGCACGCCGACCTCGGAGGCCATCACCACCATGCCGTCCTTGGTGACGTAGTAACGCGAGGGGCGAAGGCCGTTGCGGTCGAGCACCGCGCCGATCACGGTGCCGTCCGTGAACGCGATGGAGGCGGGTCCGTCCCACGGCTCCATCAGACAGCCGTGGTACTCGTAGAAAGCCTTCCGCTCCTCGCTCATGGACTCGTGCCCGCTCCAGGCCTCCGGGATCATCATGAGCACGGCCAGGGGCAGGGGCCGCCCCGCCATCACGAGGAACTCGAGCACGTTGTCGAAGACGGCCGAGTCGCTCCCGCCTTCCACCACGATCGGCACGATCTTCTTGAGGTCGTCCCCCAGCAGCGCCGAGTGGCAGAGCGATTCGCGCGCGCGCATCCAGTTGATGTTGCCCCGGAGGGTATTGATCTCGCCGTTGTGGGCGATGAAGCGATACGGGTGGGCGAGCGGCCACGACGGGAACGTATTGGTCGAGAACCGCTGGTGCACGAGCGCGAGCGCCGATTCCACCAGCGGGTCGGTGACGTCGGGGAACATCCCCTCGATCTGGTCGGCCGAGAGCATCCCCTTGTAGATGAGGGTGTTGGCCGAGAGGCTCGGAAGGTAGAAGTACTTGCGTTCCCGGAGCGAGCTGTTCCGCACCGCGTGCTCGGCTCGCTTGCGGATGACGTAGAGCTTGCGCTCGAAGGCGGCCCGGTCGGGCACGCCGGCCCCGCGGGCGACGAAGACCTGTTCGAAGATTGGCTCCACCGAGCGAGCGGAGGGGCCGACCGGCGAGGAGTCGGTGGGAATCAGGCGCCAGCCGAGCGGGACCTGTCCCTCCTCGACCACGATGCGCTCCAGCATGGCCCGGCACCCGGCCCGATCGTCCGCGTCGCGCGGCAGGAAGACGAGTCCGGCGCCGTAGTGACCGGGGGTGGGCAGGGTGATACCGAGCCCCGCGCACTCGCGCGCGAGGAAGGCGTGCGGCATCTGGATGAGAATGCCCGCACCGTCACCGGTGTTCACCTCGCAGCCGCAGGCCCCGCGGTGCAGGAGGTTCTTCAGGACCGTGAGGGCCTGGGTGACGATCGCGTGGGACTTACGGCCCTGGATGTCCACCACGAAGCCGACGCCGCAGGCGTCGTGCTCGTGGGCCGGGTCGTACAGGCCCTGCACCGGGGGAAGCCCCGGGGTCGTCGCTGACGTGAACTCTTGCATCGCCCTCTCCACCCCGGCGCTCGCCGGGGCCCGTTTCGGTGAACGCGGCGGCCACCGCGCTGCCGCACTTGCCCCGTGAGCCTACACGGAACGAAACCATTAGCCAAGCACAAAGTAGAAAAGAATGACATTAGCTTTGCTAATAGTGGTAAGGTGAGGCCCGTGAACCTCGAGACCCTCAAGCTCTACTGCGACGTGGTCCGCCTCCGCAGCTTTTCCCGCGGCGCCGCCGCCAACGCGGTCTCCCAGTCGGCGGCGAGCCAGGCCATCCAGCAGCTCGAGGCCGAGCTGGACGCCGGTCTCCTCGACCGCTCGCGCCGCCCCCTCCTCGCCACCCAGCAAGGGCGGGCGTTCTACGAGGCTTGCCGGGCGCTGCTCCAGGGATTCGAGAAGGCGCGAGCCGACCTCGCGGCGGCGCGCGAGCGCGTGGAAGGCACGGTGCGGGTCGCCGCGATCTACTCGGTGGGCTTGCACGACATGAGCCGGCACATGCAGCCCTTCATGTCCGCGTACCCGCAAGCGCGCGTGCTGCTCGAGTGCCTGCACCCCCACAAGGTGGTCGAGGCGGTGCTCAACGACGAAGCCGACGTCGGCGTGCTCTCCTATCCGGCCGCGACCCGCGCGCTCACCGTGCTGCCGCTCCGGATGGAGCCCATGGTGCTGGTATCGCATCCGGCCCACCGCCTGGCCCGCCGCCGCTCGGTCGCCCCCGCCGAGCTGCAGGGCGAGAAGTTCGTGGCCTTCGATCGTGACCTGGCCATCCGCAAGGCGATCGATCGAGCGCTCAAGCAGCACGACGTCGAGGTCGAGGTGGTCATGGAGTTCGACAACGTGGAGACGATCAAGCAGGCCATAGGCATCAACGCGGGCGTATCCATCCTGCCCCGGCCCACCGTGCTCAACGAATCCGGGATGCGCACGCTGGCGGTGGCCCCGCTCGGACTGCCGGGCCTCGTGCGGCCGATCGGGATCATCCACCGCCGGGGCCGCCGGCTCACCCCGGTGGTGGCGCGCTTCATCGAGCAGCTCCAGAAACCGGGCGATGGGACGCCATGATACCCCAGCCGTGATACCGTAATGCGCATGAGCGTCGCCCGCGTCCACCACGAAGCGAGACGAGGAGCCGTGGCATGAGCGATTCCCCCGCATCCCTGATCATCGCGGCCAGCGAGGCCGACTCGAACCTCTACTACGCCTGTCGCTTCCTGGCCCCGGATCCCTTCGTATTCCTCGAGGTCGGCGGCCGCAAGACCCTGCTCATGTCCGACCTCGAGGTGGATCGGGCCCGCGCGCAGGCCCGGGTGGACGAGGTGCTGTCCCTGTCCGCGTGGGACGCCAAGGCCCGCCAGCGGTGGCCCTCGCCCCGGCTGACCGACACCGTGAGCCTCCTGCTCGAGGACTACGGGGTGAAGGCCGTCGAGGTCCCGGGGGACTTCCCGCTGGAGCTGGCCGACCGGCTCCGGGAGCGGGGGATCACGGTCACGCCGCGACCGAGCCCGTTCCTGCCAGAGCGGGTGGTGAAGACCGCGGACGAAGTGGCGGCCATCGAGCAGACCCAGCGCCACACCGAGACGGCCCTGGAGGCGGCGCTGCACGTGCTCCGGGAGAGCGTCATTCGGGGTGAACAGGTGCTCTACCGGGGCAGGCCGCTCACCTCCGAGGATCTGAAGAAGACCGTCAACGTCTCCTTGATGGAGAACGACTGCATCGCCGAGCACACCATCATCGCCTGCGGCGAGCAGGGAGTGGACCCGCACAACCAGGGCACGGGGCCCATCCGGCCCAACGAGGGCATCATCTTCGACATCTTCCCCCGCTCGTCGCAGAGCCGCTACTACGCCGACATGACCCGCACCGTGGTCAAGGGCAAGGCCCCGGACGAGCTCCGCCGGCTCTACGACGCCGTCCTCGCCAGCCAGCTTCGTGGCATCGAGCTGATCCGAGACGGGGCCTCCGGCGGCGCCATCCACACCGAGGTGAACCGGACCCTGGAGGCCCGGGGGTACACGACCGGGGTGGTTAATGGTCGCAACCAGGGGTTCTTCCACGGGACCGGCCACGGGGTCGGCCTCGACATCCACGAGCTGCCGCGGATCAGCCGGCTGGACTACGAGCTCGAGACCGGGCAGGTGGTGACGGTGGAGCCCGGGCTGTACTACCCGGGGCGGGGGGCCGTGCGCATCGAGGACATGGTGCTCGTCGAGCCCGGGGGCTGCCGGAACCTGACCCGGTCTCCCAAGCTCACGCTGCTGGAGCTGTAGGCCGGAGAGCCGGCCGTCCCCGCGCGCGGTCTGGCGGTCCGACCGAAGACAACCTTGCTTCTATTCAGGCGTTTGGGTAGCATGACTGAGGAGTGTCACGCCTCTGATCGCGCTTCCCAGACACCAGGGTGACCAGAGCCACTCCGCCTGCAATCTGCCGTCGACAGGGCACGCCGCTGAACGGAAAGGACAGGGGACAGATGAGTGAGAGCGTCGCCGCCGCCCGGACCGCGCCGAAGCCTCGCCATACCCTGACGCGCGCGGTGATTCGCTTCGCGGGAGACTCGGGCGACGGGATGCAGGTCACCGGCGAGCAATTCACGACCGAGGCGGCGTGGGCGGGCAACGACATCTCGACGCTGCCCAATTTCCCGGCGGAGATCCGGGCGCCCGCCGGCACCCTGTTCGGCGTCTCGAGCTTTCAGCTCCAGTTCGGCAGCCAGCGCGTCTACACGCCGGGTGATCAGCTGGACGCGCTGGTGGTGATGAACCCGGCCGCCCTCAAGGTGCATCTCGCGGATCTGAAGCCGGGCGGTCTCCTGATCGTGAACCCGTCCGCGTTCGACAAGCGGAACCTCGACAAGGCGGGCTACGCCACGAACCCGCTCGAGGATCCGGCGCTGGGCGAGAAGTACCGCCTGCATCAGGTCGACATGGAGGGGCTGACCAAGAAGGCCCTCGAGGACTTGCCGCTCAACGCCAAGGAGAAGGACCGCTGCAAGAACTTCTTCGCGCTCGGGCTCGTGTCGTGGGTGTACACGCGCCCCCTGGACCCGACCCTGGACGCGATCAAGAAGCGGTTCGCCAAGCGGCCCGAGTTCGTGGAGGCCAATATCCGCGCGCTCAAGGCGGGCCACGCCTTCGGCGAGACGGCGGAGATGTTCGCCGAGCACTACGGGGTCGAGGCGGCCGAGATGCCGCCGGGCACCTACCGCAGCATGACCGGCAATCGCGCGCTCGCGTGGGGCCTGCTCGCCGCCGCCGAACGCACGAAGATCCCGGTGGTGTTCGGGGCCTACCCGATCACGCCGGCGAGCGACATCCTCCACGAGCTGGCGCTGCACAAGCGATTCCGCGTGCGCACCTTCCAGGCCGAGGACGAGATCGCGGCGGCCACCGCGGCGATCGGGGCCTCCTTCGGCGGCTGCATCGGGGTCACCGCCTCGAGCGGGCCGGGTATCGCGCTCAAGGGCGAGGCCATCGGGCTGGCCGTCACCGCCGAGCTGCCGCTCGTGATCTTCGACATCCAGCGCGGGGGACCGAGCACGGGCCTGCCGACCAAGACCGAGCAGGCCGACCTCATGCAGGCGCTCTACGGGCGCAACAGCGAGTCCCCGGTGGTGGTGATCGCGCCGTCCACGCCCGGTGACTGCTTCTACATCGCCTACGAGGCGGTGCGGCTGGCCGTGAAGTACATGGTGCCGGTGATGGTCCTCTCCGACGGCTACCTGGCCAACGGCTCGGAGCCCTGGCTGATCCCGGACATCAAGACGCTGCCCGAGATCCCGGTGAGCTTCCGCACGGAGGCGGAGGGGTTCTTCCCCTACCTGCGTGATCCGGCCACGCTGGCCCGCCCCTGGGTGCGCCCGGGGACGCCGGGGCTCGAGCACCGCATCGGCGGCATCGAGAAGCAGGACGTGACCGGCAACATCTCCTACGATCCGGAGAACCACGATCACATGGTCCGCACGCGCGCCGAGAAGGTCCGGCGCGTGGCCCAGGAGATCCCGCCGCTCTCGATCAACGGTCCCGCCACCGGCGAGGTGCTGGTGGTCGGCTGGGGCGGGACGTACGGGGCCATCACCGCCGCCGTCGAGGAAGCGCAGGCCGAGGGCAAGGCGGTCGCCGCGGTGCACCTGCGCTATCTCAACCCGCTGCCTCCCGATCTCGGGCACATCCTGCGACAATACCGCCGGGTGCTGGTGCCGGAGATCAACAGCGGGCAGCTCGTACGGATCTTGAGAGCGGAATACCTGGTGGACGCGGTGGGGTTCAATCGCGTGCGCGGGCTGCCCCTCGCGAGCCAGGAGATCTACGAAGCGATCGACCAGCTGCTGGAGGCCAAGCGGTGAGCCCCGTCACAGGAGCGCCCGGAGCGACCCCGAAGTACACGAAGAAGGACTTCGAGTCCGACCAGGACGTGCGCTGGTGCCCCGGCTGCGGGGACTACGCGATCCTGAGCGCGGTGCAGAAGATGATGCCCGACCTGGGGATACCCAAGGAAGACATCGTGTTCATCTCGGGCATCGGCTGCTCGAGCCGGTTCCCCTACTACATGAACACCTACGGCTTCCACACGATCCACGGCCGGGCCCCCGCCATCGCCACCGGGCTCAAGCTCGCGCGACCCGAGCTCAAGGTGTTCGTCATCACCGGGGACGGCGACGGGCTCAGCATCGGCGGCAACCACCTGATGCACGTGCTGCGGCGCAACGTGGACGTGACCATCCTCCTGTTCAACAACCGGATCTACGGCCTCACCAAGGGCCAGTACTCGCCGACCAGCGAGCTGGGCAAAGTGACCAAGTCCACGCCGGCGGGCTCGGCGGACCGGCCGGTGAGCCCGTGCGCGTTCGCGCTGGCGACCGGGGCCACCTTCGTGGCGCGGACGGTGGACCGCAACATCGCCCACATGGAGGAGACGCTCAAGCACGCCTCGGCGCACAAGGGCGCCGCGTTCGTCGAGATCCTCCAGAACTGCAACGTGTACAACGACATGGCGTGGGGCGTGCTCTACGACCGTGAGTCGAAGGTGCTCCACGAGCTGCGTCTCGAGCACGGCAAGCCGCTCGTGTGGGGCCCGCTCGACGACCGTCGCGGTCTCGTGCTGGAAGGCGTCAAGCCCAAGGTCGTGAAGGTGACGGACGTGCCGGAGAGCGCGCTGTGGGTGCACGACGAGACCGACGGAGGGACCGCGCTGGTGCTGGCCCAGCTCTGGGCGCCGCAGTATCCGATCCCGGTCGGGGTGCTCGCGAGCAAGCCGGGCGAGTTGACCTACGAGGAGATCCTGATCCAGCAGGAGCAGAAGGTGGTGTCGGAGCGCGGCCCCGGCGACATCGCCAAGCTGCTCACGTCGGGCGATACCTGGAAAATCGGCTGAGGCGCATCCGCGCGGCCGCAGCCGTGACGCTTCGAAAACTGCCGGCCCCCTCCCCGGGGGCCGGTGGTATTTTGTCCGCCTGAGACTCCCCCATGGCCCTGAGTGCCCAGACCCTCCGCGAGCTTGAAGGCATCGTCGGCCCCGCCGGGCTCGTCGTCTCCAGCGAAGGGCTGCTCACCTACGAATGCGACATGCACACGTTCTACAAGGGGGCGCCGGACGCGGTGGCACTGCCCCAGTCGACGGAGCAGGTGGCGGCGATCGTGCGCCTCTGCCGGCGGGAGCACGTCCCGATCGTGCCGCGTGGGTCGGGCACGGGCTTGATCGGCGGGGCCATGGCGCCGGTGGGGGGGGTCATGGTGTCGACGACGCGTATGACCCGGATCGTGGAGCTGGACTTTCCCAACCGCTGCGCCACCGTGGAGCCCGGCCTCATCAACCTGTGGCTGAGCCAGACGACGCGAGCCGGTGGCTACTTCTTCGCCCCCGACCCGTCGAGCCAGATGGTCTCCTCCATCGGTGGCAACGCCTCCACCAATGCGGGCGGGCCGCACTGTCTCAAGTACGGTATCACCGTGAACCACGTCCTCGGGCTCGAGGTCGTGACCGGCGCGGGCGAGCTGGTGCGACTGGGAGGCAAGACCCACGAGCAGCCCGGCTACGATCTCACCGGCGTGATGGTGGGCGCCGAGGGGACGCTCGGCCTCATCACCGGCGTCACCGTGCGCCTCACCCACCTGCCCGAGGCCGTGAAGACGATCCTCGCTTCCTTCTCCAGCATCGAGGACGCCTCCGAGACCGTCTCCGCGATCATCCGCGCCGGCATCATCCCGGCCGCGCTCGAGATGATCGACAAGGTGGTCATCCGCGCCATCGAGGAGGGGATCGGAGCGGGCTATCCCAAAGGGGCCGCCGCGGTACTGCTGATCGAGCTCGACGGTCCGGCGGCCGAGATCGAGGCCCAGGCCGGGCCAATCGAAGCGATCTGCCGCGACCACCTGGCCCTCGAGGTCCGCGTGGCGCAGAGCGAGGCCGAGCGGGCCCTGCTGTGGAAGGGGCGGAAGGAGGCGGCGGGCGTCTTCGGGCGCCTGACGCCCAACTGGCTGCTCCAGGACGCGGTGGTCCCGCGCTCCAAGCTGCCGCAGATCATGAGGGAGCTGCAGGCGATCGGGGCGCGGCACCGCGTGGTGATCGCCAACGTCTTCCACGCCGGCGACGGCAACCTGCACCCACTCATCTGCTACGATGACCGGGTCCCGGGAGAGCTCCAGCGCGCCAAGCAGGCCAACGAGGACCTGCTGCGCGCCTGCCTGCGGCTCGGCGGGAGCGTGACCGGCGAGCACGGGGTCGGGCTCGACAAGTCCGAGAGCCTGCCGCTGCAATACGCCACAGCCGATCTCAACTTCATGGCGCGGCTGCGGCGCGCCTTCGATCCGGATTCGATCATGAACCCCGGCAAGCTCCTGCCCTCGCATCCGGCGTGCGGCGAGGGCTTCCGCCCCGCCGCGCCCCGGCTGCCCGCCGGCACCTGGATCTGAGCATGGCGGTGTCCGCGCCCGCCCTCCACGATGCCCTGACCGACATCGCCGGGCGCGAGCACGTGCTCCGCGATGCCTCCGCGCGCGCGCCCTACGCCGTGGACGGCGTGGTCCCGGGCGTAGTGATCCGGCCCGAGAGCGCGGAGCAGGTGAGCCGCGTGCTGGCCCTGTGCGCCGCCGAGCGGCTCGCGCTGGTCCCGCGCGGCGCCGGCACGAGCCAGGGCCTCGGCAACCCGCCACGCCGCCTCGACCTCGTGCTCGAGCTGAGCCGGCTGCGCGCGGTGCGGGAGTACGTGCCGGAGGACATGGTGGCGACGGTGGAGGCCGGCGTGACCCTCGACGTGCTCGCGGCCCATCTGGCCCCGCATCGTCAGATGCTGGCGCTCGATCCGCCCGGGGGCGGGGCCCGCAGCGTGGGCGGCGTGCTGGCCACCCACGCCAGTGGCCCGCTTCGCTTCCGCTACGGCACCGGGCGCGACCTGCTGCTGGGCGCGCGCTTCGTCCAGGCCGACGGCACGCTCACGTGGGGCGGCGCCAAGGTGGTGAAGTCGGTCACGGGGTACGACGTGCCCAAGCTCCTGGTCGGCTCGCTCGGCACCCTGGGCGTGCTGGTGGAGGCGACGGTGCGGCTACATCCGGTGCCGCCCGCATCACGCTCCTGGCAGCTGGGCTTTCCCTCGCCCGATGCCGCCGCGGGGTTCCTGGCCGCGCTGCTCGACTCGCCGATCCAGCCCGATCGGGCGACGTTATTGGATGCCACCGCCTTGCGTCGGCTCGGTCTGAATGTCGATCCGCTCGCGGTGCTCCTCTCGATCAGCAGCGTGGCCGAAGCGGTGGACGCCCAGGGCCAGGCGCTCGAGCGCCTCGCGGCCGGGCATCGCGGTCGAAGCGCGCCTCTCGCGGAATCGGTGTGGCCGGGCCTGGAGCTTGCGGTGAGCGAGCCCATCCTGCTCCGCGCGGCCGGCGAGCCGCGGCGCCTTCTGCACTGGACCAGCCAGGCCCACGCGGCCGCGCGCCTGGCCGGCGTGGAGCTAGCCATCCTGGCTCAGCCGGGCCATGGCGTGCTGCACGCCTCGGTCGCGAGCGGCCAGGATCCGGCCCGGATCGGGCGCGACCTCGTACTGCCGCTCCGCCGCGCGCTCGGGGCGGAGGGCGGAAGCCTCGTCATCGAGCGTGGCCCGGTCGAGCTTAAGAGCCAGTGCGAGGTCTGGGGTGATATCAGTCCGGAAATATTGGCGATTACTCGCCGGATCAAGAGAGAGTTCGATCCGTATGGCCTCCTCAGCCCGGGCCGCTTCGTGGGAGGCCTGTGAGCCAGGAAGCCGCGCCAACCCGCCTGGGCGCGTTCGACGACAAGGACGCGCCGTCGATGGACGGTCTGAGAGCCTGCGTGCACTGCGGGATCTGCCTGCCCCAATGTCCGACCTATCGCGTGCTGGGGGAGGAGATGGACTCGCCCCGTGGCCGCGTCTACCTGATGCGAGCGGCCGCCGAGGATCGGATCGGGCTCACGCCCACGCTGGCGCGCCATCTCGATCTCTGTCTCGGCTGCCGCGCATGCGAGACGGCCTGCCCTTCCGGCGTGCCCTTCGGCCGGCTCCTCGAAGCCACGCGCGGCCAGCTCGAGCGCCGGGGCGTCACCGCGCCGGGACGCGACGGCGCGACGTTACGCTTCCTGCTCGAGGTGTTCCCCTATCCAGGCCGCCTCGGCCCGATGCTCCACGCCCTGCGGATGTACCAGTGGTCCGGCATGCAGGCGCTGGTGCGCGGGTTCGGCCTGCTGGCGCCATTCAAGAAGCTGCAGGCGATGGAGGCGCTACTGCCGTGGCTACCCGCTCCGGCCGGGCCGCTCCCCGAACTGATCCCGGCCCGCGGCGTGCGCCGGGGCCGGGTCGGGCTGCTGGTGGGGTGCGTGCAGCGCTTCTTCTATCCCGACGTCAACGCCGACACGGCCCGGCTCCTCTCCGCCGCGGGCTACGAGGTCGTGGTGCCCCGGGCCCAGGAGTGCTGCGGCGCCCTGCACCTGCACGCGGGGCGCATCGACGAGTTCCGCGCGATGGCGCGACGCCTGATCCCGGCCTTCACCGATGTCGATCTCGTCGTGGTCAACGCCGCCGGCTGCGGCTCCGCCCTCAAGGAATACGGCCACTGGCTCGCGGACGACGCGGCCCGGTTCTTTGCCGAGCGGGTGCGGGACGTCTCCGAGGTGCTCGTCGACTGCGATCTGCCTCTGCGCCCATTGCCTGAGACCGTGACGTACCATGACGCTTGCCATCTCGCCCACGGCCAGCGGATCCGCGCGGAGCCGCGCGAGTTGCTGCGACGCATCCCCGGCCTCACCCTGGTGGACTTGACGGACTCGGAGCTCTGCTGCGGGAGCGCGGGGGTCTACAATCTGCTCGAGCCCGAGATGGCCGGCGAGCTCGGCCGGCGGAAGGCGCGGCGCATCCGGGAGACCGGCGCGCGCGTGGTAGTCGCGGGCAATCCGGGATGCCTCATGCAGATGCGGCAGCACTGCCGGGCGGAGGGACTGTCGGTGGAGGTCGCGCATCCGGTCACGCTCTTGGCGCGGGCCCTGGAGGAGCGATGAAGATCCGTGTTCGGGACCACGTGAAGGTGGCCGCCGACAAGATGGCCCGGATCGGCCTCTCGTCGACGGCGCGCACCCAGCTCGACCTCTACTGCGTAGCGCCGGGGCAGTCGCAGAACCGGCACCGGCACGAGGGCGAGGACAAGATCTACTACGTGCTGGAGGGCGCCGGGCGCTTCTCGGTGGGCGGTGCGGAAGAGCGGCTCGAGGCCGGCGAGGCGGTCGTGGCCCCGGCCGGCGAGGAGCACGGCCTGGTCAACGACGGAGCCGAGCTGCTCGTCGTCCTCGTGATGGTGGCGCCGCCGCCGGCTCACCTGAAGCGTCCGGGCTCCTAGCCGGGATCCGGTGGCCGCTCCCATCCGCGCCGCGCTCATGATCACCTGCCTCGGGGATGTGTTCTTTCCCGAGGTGGGGGTCGCCATGGTCCGTCTCCTCCGGCGGCTCGGCGTCGAGGTGGACTTTCCCGAGGCGCAGACCTGCTGCGGGATGCCCCTCTTCAATTCGGGCTACCATCGCGACGCGGCCCAGGTGGCGGCCCGGACCGTGAAGCTCTTCGAGGATGCCCCGCACGTGATCGTGCCATCCGGCTCCTGCGCCTGGATGGTGAAGGCCGAGTACCCGGGCCTGCTCAAGCACGATCCGGCCTTGCGGGCTGCGGCGGAGTCGCTCGCCCGCCGGACGCGCGAGCTGTCGCAGTTCCTCGTGGAGGTGCTCGGGATCACGAAGATCGAGTCACCGTTCCACGGGAAGGTCACCTACCACGATTCCTGTCATCTCCTGCGTGGCCTGGGCGAGTCGGCCTCCCCGCGCGCCCTGCTGCGGGGAGTGCCGGGGGTGGAGCTGGTCGAGCTGCCGGGGGCCGATCAGTGCTGCGGCTTCGGCGGCTCGTTCTCGGTGCGCCTGCCCGAGGTGTCGACCGCCATCCTCGACAAGAAGCTCGCCAACGTGGAGGCCACCGGCGCGCGCTGCCTGGTGGCCTGCGACGCAGGCTGCCTCATGCAGATGGGCGGCGGGCTGACCCGGCGCGGCTCCGCGGTGAAGGCGGTGCACCTGGCCCAGGTGCTGGCCGGAGAGCTCCCAGCGTGAGCGACACCGCGCTCCGCACCCCGTTCCCCGAGCGAGCCGGCGCGGCCCTGAAGGACGCGTTCCTCCAGGAAGCGCTCAAGATCGCCACCACGAAGTTCATCGACCTCCGCAAGGAGTCCTTCGCGGGCTTCCCGCAAGGGGAGGCGCTCCGGGACCGGGCGCGCGCCATCAAGGAAGCCACGCTCCAGCACCTGGACGTGCACCTGGAGCGCCTCGCCGACAACGTGGAGCGGCTGGGCGGGACCGTGCACTGGGCCACCACCGCGGAGGAGGCGCGCGAGATCGTCCTGCGGCTGTGCCGCGACCGGGGCGTGCGGATGGCGGTGAAGTCCAAATCGATGGCGACCGAGGAGATCGACCTCAACGAGGCGCTCGAGCACGCGGGAGTGACCCCGGTCGAGACCGATCTGGGCGAGTACATCATCCAGCTCGCCCACGAGAAGCCCTCGCACATCATCGCGCCGGCCATCCACAAGACCAAGGGGCAGGTGGCGGAGCTCTTCTCGCGCGAGCTACGTGGGGAGTTTCCTGCCGATCCGGAAGTCCTGACCGCGGTGGCGCGCAAGGCCCTGCGCGAGAAGTTCCTCCAGGCCGACATGGGCATCACCGGGGCCAACTTCGCGATCGCGGAGACCGGCACCGTGGTGCTCGTCACCAACGAGGGCAATGGCCGGATGGTGACCTCACTGCCGCGCATCCACGTGGCCCTGATGGGGATCGAGAAGGTCATCCCATCCATGAGCGACCTCGTGGTGTTCCTGGCCATCCTAGCCCGGAGCGCGACCGGCCAGAAGCTCTCCTCCTACACCACGCTGGTACGCGGGCCGCGGCGGGTGGGGGAGCTGGAGGGCCCGGAGGAGTTCCACCTGATCCTGCTCGACAACGGGCGGTCGCGGCAGATCGCGTCGACCCTGCGCGAGGCGCTGTACTGCCTCCGCTGCGGGGCCTGCCTCAACGTGTGCCCGGTCTACCGTCAGATCGGCGGGCACGCCTACGGCTACACGTATCCGGGCCCGATTGGCATCCTCCTGACCGCCATGCTCAAAGGCAACGAGTCCGTGCGGGAGCTGGCGCACGCCTCGTCCCTCTGCGGGGCCTGCAAGGACGTCTGCCCGGTGCGCATCGACATCCCGCGGATGCTGATCGAGCTGCGCGAGCACCTCGACCGCGAGAGGATCGCGCCGTGGAGTGAGCGCCTGGCCTTCAAGGCGTTCCGGCGACTGCTGCTGTCCCCGGGGGCCTTCCGTCTGACGGCCCGGGCGGGCCGGTGGCTCCAGCTCCCGTTCGTCCGCGAGGGCCGCCTGCGCGGGCTGCCGCTACTCTTCTCGAGCTGGACGCGCACCCGCGATCTGCCGCCGGTGGCCGCGCGGACGTTCCGCGAGCTGTGGAAGGAGCTCCGGTAAGATGGCGGCGCGCGCCGAGTTCCTCGAGCGCATCCGTCGCGAGGTGGCGAAGACGCCGGGCCTCTTCGAGGCGGAGCCCGCGCCCCGGCCCGCGCCGCCGAGCGCCGCGGCCGAGACGATCCGACGGGAGCTGGCCGAGCGGTGGCCCCAGGCGCTCGATCGGTTCCGCGAGGAGTTCGAGCGCGTCGCGGGCGTCTTTCATCGCGCGCCGAGGTTCACCGCGGTGCCCGCGGTCATCGCGGCGATCGCGCGGGAGCGGGGCGCGCGGCGTCTCATCACGTGGGATCCGGTTGCCCTGGGCTTCGATGTCGCGCCGGCGCTCGCGCGCGAGGGGCTCACGGTGGCCGTCGCCCGGGCCGGGCAGGAGGACGAGACGAGCCGGCAGCGGCACCGCGAAGAGGCCGCGCGGGCGGAGGTCGGCGTGACCGGCGCGGACTTCGTGCTGGCCGAGACCGGGACCCTCGTCCTGCTCTCCGGATCGGGCCGGCCGCGGTCGACCTCGCTGCTGCCCGACGTCCACGTGGCGGTGTTCGGCCGGGACCGGCTCCTGGAGACGCTCGAGCAGATGGGCGTGATGCTGGAAGCGCTCCATGTCGAGCCCGACCGCGCCATGTCGGGCGCGATGATCACCTTCATCACCGGGCCGTCGCGGACCGCGGATATCGAGCTCACCCTCACCCGTGGCGTGCACGGCCCCAAGGAAGTGCACGTCGTCTTCGTGGAGGCCCCTTGAGCCAGCGGCTCTTCACCCCCGACGAGGTCAACCGTCTGATCCCGCGGCTCACCGAGCTGATGGAGACCGCCCTGGAACGCCACCGCCAGGCCCTGGCCCTCCAGGAGCGGCTGCGCGAGGATCGCGCGCGGGTGGCCGCCTCCGGCGGCGAGCGGCTCGACGCCCGGGACTGGAAGGCCCGGGCCGAGCGCCTGGATGGCCTCGGCATCGAGGTGCGCCACGTCCTGCAGGAGATCCAGGCCCTGGGCGGGGTGACCAAGGATCTCGAGATGGGTCTCGTGGACTTTCCCGGGCGAGGGCCGGCCGAGAGCGGTGACCAGATCGTGAACCTCTGCTGGAAGTACGGCGAGGACGCGGTCGAGTTCTGGCACGGAATGGACGAGGGCTACGCGCAACGGAAGCCGCTCGGATGACCTACCGCGCCGTCCTCTTCGATCTCTTCGACACGCTCGTGCTCTTCCACCGGGAGCGGCTGCCCGAGGTGCAGGTCAACGGCCGGGCGATCCGGAGCACCGCCGGGCATCTCCACGCCGCCTTCCGCCCGTTCGCGCCCACGGTGGAGCTGCCGGTCTTCGTGGAGGCGCTCTTCTGGAGCTGGCAGGAGGCCGAGCGCATCCGCGGGGAAGACCATCGTGAGGTGGGCGCTCCCGAGCGCTTCGACATGCTGTTCGGCCGTCTCGGGCTCGAGCCCTCCCGGGTGTCCGGGGAGGCTCGCGAGGTGCTGCTCGCTGCCCACATGCGCGAGCTCTCGAAGGCCGTCGAGTGCCCCGATCACCACGCGGAGCTCCTGGGGGAGCTCAAACGGGGCTACCGGCTCGGGGTGGTGTCGAATTTCGACTATGCGCCGACCTGCCGGGCGATCCTCGAGCGCGAGGGCATCGCCCGGCTCTTCGACACCATCGTCATCTCCGACGAGGTCGGGTGGCGCAAGCCCAAGCCGGTCATCTTCGAGACGGCCTTGCATCGCATGGGCCTCCACCCGGCCGAGGCCCTCTTCGTGGGCGACCGGGCCGACATCGACGTGATCGGCGCCCGGGGCGTGGGCATGCCGACCGTGTGGATCAACCGGGAGGCCGCCGGGCTCCCCGACGGCATCCAGCCGCCCGACTTCGAGATCCGCGATCTGAAAGAGCTTCGGGCGATTCTCGGCATCCCGTAGCCCGTTTTACGCATCAAAACCGAGAGCGAGGAGGAAGACGTGGCCACCACCCGCAAGGTCGTCATCATCGGATCGGGACCAGCCGGCTACACCGCGGCGATCTACGCTGCGCGCGCCAACCTGTCCCCGGTCATGTTCACCGGGATCCAGCCGGGGGGCCAGCTCATGCTGACCACCCTGGTCGAGAACTACCCGGGCTTCGTCGAGGGCATCGATGGGCCGCCGCTGATGGAGACCTTCCAGAAGCAGGCCGAGCGCTTCGGCACCGAGATGATCGCCGACGACGTGACGGCGGTGGACTTTCGCCGCCGGCCGTTCACGGTCACCGGCGGGGACGTCACGCTGCAGGCGCATACCGTGATCATCGCCACCGGCGCCTCCGCCAAGCTCCTGGGCCTGCCCAACGAGGCCAAGCTGATGGGGCGCGGCGTCTCCACCTGCGCCACCTGCGACGGGTTCTTCTTCAAGGACCAGAACATCATGGTCGTCGGGGGCGGGGACTCGGCCCTCGAGGAGGCCCTCTATCTCTCGCGCCTCGGGCGCAAGGTCGACGTGGTGCACCGTCGCGAGGCCCTGCGCGGGTCGAAGATCATGCAGGAGCGGGCCTTCAAGAACTCGAAGATCTCGTTCCTCTGGAACACGGTGGTGGAGGACGTGCTGGATCCGGCCGCGGGCAAGGTCACGACGGTGCGGCTCAAGAACCTCAAGACCGGCGTCCAGTCCGAGGCGCAGGTGGACGGGCTCTTCGTCGCCATCGGGCATCGGCCCAATACCGCGCTCTTCAAGGGGCAGGTGGACCTGCATGCGAACGAGTACATCAAGGTGGCGCCGGGGACGACCCAGACATCGGTCCCCGGCGTCTTCGCGGCGGGCGACGTCCAGGACTTCACATACCGCCAGGCGGTCACCGCCGCGGGCACCGGCTGCATGGCCGCGCTCGAGGCCGAGCGCTACCTCGAGGCGCAGGGGCTCGAATAGCCCGAGCTACCCTCTATCTGCCCGCAACGGCCGCTGAAACAGGCTCGGGAAGCGGCCTCCCGGAGCGCCCGGCCGCCGCGAGGCATTCCGTCACCCGATCGCGCTCATTCAGGGCCACGTAGCTGAACCGGATCCGCCCGTCCGGATCCACGCGCTCGAGCTTGACGTCGCGGAGGTTCGCCACGCACTCGCGCCAGCGCCGATTGGCCAGCTCCTGCTCGGTGGTTTCGCGGAAGTACTCGCAGCCCGCCCCGACCGCCGCCACCGCCACGAGCACGACGGC
>Ga0187893_10003705_pt1 | contig 30352 bp, 23 predicted proteins | sample MA1701074metaG_FD_139574 | JGI IMG/M metagenome (GOLD analysis project Ga0187893, IMG submission 139574) | White microbial mat communities from a basaltic lava cave in the Kipuka Kanohina Cave System on the Island of Hawaii, USA - MA170107-4 metaG ...
CATCGGAAACGGCGGCGTCCGCGATTCGTTGAGGATGTAGAGCTTGTCGACGACCACTTCCACCGCGCCCGTCGGGATGCTCGAATTCACGGTGTCGGCGGAGCGCTTCTCGACGAGACCTTCGAGAGCCACGACGTATTCGGGGCGCAGCAAGGAAGCCTTGGCGTGCGCTTCCGCACTGGACTCAGAGCGAAACACCGCCTGTGTGACGCCAGCCCGGTCGCGGACATGGATGAACAGAAGTCCGCCAAGATCGCGCCGCCGATGGACCCATCCCATCAGCAGGACGCGCTGGTGCTCGTGCTCGAGGCGCAGCTCACCACACGTGTGTGTGCGTCGAAGCTCGCCGAGAAAGTCGAGAGGTACGGAAGTTTCCATAATGAATCGATAAAGGTCTACCGCAAGATCTGGAGAACGTGCTCGCGAGAAACAGCAACCTGGTCTCCTGTGGTCATGTTCTTCAGGGCGTACTGGCGTGCATTAATTTCATTCTCGCCCACGATGAGCGCGTAGCGCGCGCCAAGCTTGTTGGCGGTTTCCATGGCCTTCTTCAGTTTCGTGTCGGTCCCGAGTTCGACAATAATGTTGTGCTTGCGTAGTTCATACGCGAAAGCCGCACAATGGCGTACCGCAGCCTCTCCCAGCGGAGCGATGTACAGATCCAGAGTATGCCGGTTGGCTTCGGGAGCGGCTTCTTCAATGGACATCACGAGCCGGTCCTCGCCGATCGAGAAACCGATGCCGGGTGTGGGGACTTTCGACCCGAGCTGGGCCGCGAGCCCATCGTAGCGGCCTCCACCAAGGACAGAATTCTGTGCGCCGAGCGCTCCGTGCACGAACTCGAAGGTTGTGCGCATGTAGTAATCGAGTCCACGGACGAGGCGCGGCTTCACTTGGTAGGCGATGCCGCGGTCGTCGAGCAGGCTTCGCACTGTTGCGAAGTGAGTCCGGCAGGTTTCACACAAGTGATCCAGGATGGAGGGCAGCGAATCGATGGCGGCTTGATCTTCGGGGACCTTACAGTCAAGGACGCGGAGCGGATTGGTGACGGCCCGGCGCTGGCAGTCTTCGCAGAGAGATGGAGCTATTGCTTCGAGCTTTGTCCGAAGGGCTTCGACAAATTTCGGCCGGCAAGTCGAGCAACCCACCGAGTTCAGCAGAATGCGAAAGCCGTTGAGCCCGCAGCGCGTGAAAAGCTCCGACACCATTTCGATTACTTCCGCGTCAATCGCGGGAGAGTCAGAGCCGATGGCCTCCGCGCCGATCTGGAAAAACTGGCGATAGCGGCCTTTTTGCGGGCGCTCCCGGCGGAACATGGGACCCATGTAATACAGCTTCTGCAAGCCGGGAAGCTGGTGAAGGTTGTGTTCGATATAGGCCCGTATCACCGGCGCGGTGTTTTCCGGGCGAAGCGTGAGGGAGGAACCGTCGCGGTCCTCAAACGTGTACATTTCCTTGGTGACGATGTCGGTCTCTTCCCCCACGCCGCGGGAGAACAGTTGCGTTTCCTCGAAGATTGGCGTCCGGATCTCCTGATAGTTATAAGCACGGAATACGTTGCGTGAGACGGATTCGATGTGATGCCAGACGGCGCTCGACGGTGGAAGGATGTCGCGCGTCCCTTTGACGGCGCGGATCACGGTTTCTCTTCCCTGTACTGGTGACACAACTCGACATAGTGCTCAGCGTTCACCTTGAACCGGTCACGCTCTTCGGCGGTGACTTCACGCCGCACCTTACCGGGGACACCCATCACCAGACTGAAAGGGGGAACTTCCATTCCCTCCGGAACCAGGGCGCCGGCTGCAATCACCGATCCACGTCCGATCTTAGCGCCGTTGAGAATAATCGCGCCGATGCCGATCAAAGCGTCATCTTCGATGGTGCATCCATGTAAGACGACCGAGTGGCCGATCGTGACGTGGTTCCCGATGCTGAGCGGGAAATCAGGGAAATCGGCATGTAGAACGGAGTTGTCCTGGATGTTGGAATCATCGCCGATCGCGAGTGTATGCACGTCGCCGCGCAGAGTCGCGTTGCACCACACGGAGCTGCGCTCGCCGATTGTAACTTGACCGATGACCTGCGCGCTTACGTCAATATAGGCCGAGGGCGCTACGCGGGGGACTTGGCCCCGAAATGGGCGAATCATGGGTTGGCCGGGTGGAAGCTTCATCGTAGCATGGGGTCTGGCACCGGGCCGATGTGGCGCCGAACGACGAGCAAGGCCTCGGCCGCAGGTTGCAGTTCCACTTCTGGAATTGCGGGGCTTAAAGCCCCGCGCAAGCTGGAAGCTTGTCCCACATCGAATACGTGTCCCTACAGCATCGTCTGTGCGGTCACCGGCTTTTGCCGGATCTCCATGCACCCGCGGCCGGTGGGCAGAACCTTGCCGGGATTGAGGCGGCACTCGGGGTCGAACAGACTCTTGAAGGCTTTGATCATGTCGAGGGAGTCCGAATCGAACTGATGTCCCATCAGCTCCATTTTCTCCATCCCGACCCCGTGCTCCCCTGTAATCGAGCCGCCGCACTGGATGCAGTATTCGAGGATCTCGTCGCCGGCCTGCTGGGCGCGCTTGAGCTCATCCGGCTTACGGTGATCAAAGAGGATGATTGGATGCAGATTCCCATCGCCGGCGTGGAAGATGTTGCTGATGATCAGCCCGTATTTCTGCGAAACCTTTTGGATATGCTCCAAAGCTCCTGCAATCTTGGTGCGCGGCACCACGCCGTCCTGCACGTAATAAGAAGGGGACACGCGGCCGACCGCGCCAAAGGCGTTCTTGCGCCCTTTCCACAAAAGATCGCGCTCCTCGGCGGACTTGGCGACGCGGAACTCACGCGCCCGGCACTTGAGACACGCCTCGCGAACCTGCTCCACCTGCTCTTCGACTTGTTCGGTCAACCCTTCGAGCTCCACCAGCAGTACCGCCTGCGCATCCATTGGGTAGCCAGCTTGGGTCGCCTCCTCCACCATCCGTAACATGACTCCATCCAGCATCTCGATCGCGGCGGGCGTAATCGAGCGCGCGGTGATTTCGGCGACTGTGTGACCCGGGTCTACCGGGTCATCATAAATTGCCAGGACCGTCTTCACCGCTTCCGGTTGGCGCATCAGCCGCACGACGACTTCCGTCACGAAGCCCATCGTGCCCTCTGAACCCGTGAACAAGCCCACCAGGTCGTATCCCGGAAGGTCCGTCATCTTCCCGCCTGTCCGGACGATCGATCCATCCATAAGCACGAGCGTGAGGCCGAGAACATGATTGGTCGTGACGCCATAGGCCAGTGTATGCGGACCGCCCGCATTCTCCGAGACATTGCCGCCGATGGTGCAAGCCCGTTGACTGGAAGGATCCGGCGCATAGAAGTAACCGTCGGCTTGCACCGCCAGGGACATGTCGAGGTTAACGACACCGGGTTGCACGACCATTCGCTCATTCGGGAGGTCGATTTCGAGGATCTCGTTCATGCGCGCAAACGATACAGTGATCCCCCCGGCTCGCGGAATTGATCCTCCCGAGAGCCCGGTGCCTGCGCCGCGTCCGACGATCGGAATGCCGTGCTCGCGCGCGATTCCTACGATGCGCGCGACGTCTTCGGTGGAGCGTGGGAACACCACCATCTCGGGCCGCGCCTTGTCCACGCCGCCGTCGTATTCGTAAAGGACGAGGTCCTCCGGGCGGTCGAGGCATTGCCGCGGGCCAAGGAAACTGACCATCTCGGATTTGGCTGCGGCGGGGATCATGCCAGTCTACAACAGTGTTCGGAACGATTTTATGACGTTTTCGTCGGTCCACTTCTTCGGCCCGACGATCTTCTCGATGACTCGACCACTCTTGTCGATCACGTAGCTTTCCGGGTAGCGGTAGGTGCCATACATCGAGCTGATAGTCGCCTCGGGATCGTGCGCCGTCGCGAAGGTGACACCGAAGCGTTTGATAAAGTTCCGGTACTTTGCTTCGTTCTTATCGACGCTGATGGCGAGCACGGTGACACCTGCGTCCTTCAGTTGCTTGTGGAAGCGCTCGAGAGCCGGTGTTTCCTCGACGCACGGCGGGCACCATGTGGCCCAGAAGTTCAGGACCAGCACTTTGCCTGGAAAATTGGAACTGGAAACGGTGACTCCGGATTCGGTGGTTATGGCAAACTCGGGCGCGATGTCGCCGACTTTGACGACGCGGTCGCGGAGAGTGTCCCACAACAGAACCGCAAAGACGGCAACAGTAGCGGCGAGGAAAAGTTGCAGCAGACGATCGGTCTTGTTGGCGGGCGTTTTAGTGGGAGTCATAGTTCCAACAATATAATTGTAGATGAGAACCAACAATGTTGATAACGCGAAAGGCGGAGTTCTCCGCTTCCCACGCATGCTGGCGCGAGGACTGGAGTCAGGAGAAAAACCGCATGGTGTATGGGGCGGCCTCCAACCCGCGCGGTCACGGTCACAATTATGTGGTCGAGGTGACACTGCGGGGCGAGCCCGATCCGGTTACCGGCATGGTGCTGGATCTCAAGGAGCTAAAGAACGTCTTGAATCGGGAAGTGATCGAGCCGTTTGACCATCGCTTCCTGAATCATGAAGTGCCCCCGTTTGACCATGTCGTTCCGACCGCCGAAAACGTGGCGGTGGAGATCTGGCGACGGCTCGAGCCGAATTTCCAAAACGGCAGCGTGTGGCTGGCGAACGTGCGTTTGTACGAGACCGAAGATCTCTATGTTGATTACGCCGGGGAGGGGCCATGAATTCGCAAGCCGGAGGCCTGCGCCACAAGATCCGCGTGACGCGGAAGTACAACTTCCCGGCATCGCATCGTCTGCACTCGGATGCACTGGCGGAGCACGAAAACGAACGGATCTACGGGAAGTGCAACAATCCTTACGGCCATGGGCATGACTATGTGTTACATGTCTCGGCGCGAGGGCCTGTCGATTCCACGAGTGGAGTCGCGGTGCATGTCGAGACTTTGGACCGGCTGGTGGAGGAGTCCGTGCTTCAGGATGTTCGCTACGCGAATCTCAATGATCTGAAGGCGTTCGAAGGAGTGATTCCGACCACCGAGAACCTGCTGGAACACATCGAGAATAATCTGCGAGCGAGATGGAAGCAGTGGTTTCCGGGTGAGTGGCCGCAACTGGCCAGTATCCGCATCGACGAAACCCGAAGAAACACATTTGAAGCTGAGGGGAGAGAAGAATGAAGCGCAAGGCCGCCGTGAAGGTGATGAAGTCCAGGATTCAACCCGGATCGATCGCCGCGGCGATGGAGACCGTACTGCGCCGGTTGAGTGAGGACCCGTCCCGGGACGGATTGCGGCAAACCCCGGAGCGCGCCGAGAAGGCGCTGCGCTTCCTCACCAGCGGTTATCACGTGGACATCCATCAGATCGTGAACGGGGCGCTGTTCTCGGTCCGGTACGACGAGATGGTGATCGTCAAAGACATCGAGTTCTACAGTCTTTGTGAGCATCACATGCTTCCGTTTTTCGGAAAGATGCACGTGGCGTATTTACCCAAAGAACGGGTGATCGGGTTATCGAAAATACCGCGGCTGGTAGACGGGTTCGCGCGACGGCTGCAGGTGCAGGAGCGCCTGACGACGCAGGTGGCCGAAGCGCTTCAGGAGATTCTGGAGCCAGCCGGAGTCGGCGTTGTGTGCGAGGCGCGCCACTTCTGCATGATGATGCGAGGTGTGGAAAAGCAGGAGTCGGCAACAGTCACCTCTGCGATGCTGGGTGCGTTTCGAAGCCAGCGGGAGACGCGGGAAGAGTTCCTGACTTTGATTAAGTCGGGCGGATTTCGAAGTTGATTCAGTTTGACGTGGCGCACGCTTCAGCTTGCCACCTGAGGTTCAGTAAATGGTCACACTCTATCGTTATTTGCGGGACTACTGGAAACTGGTCGCTACCGCGCTCGTGCTGGCGGCGATCAACCAGGTATTCTCACTACTCGACCCGCTGATTTTCCGTCACATCATCGATTCCTACGCAACACGTTTTCACGAGTATACGAGCGCCCAATTTGTTCAAGGTGTGAGCCAGCTACTGGCGGCGGCCGTGGGCGTGGCGTTCGTCTCCCGCGTAGCCAAGAACTTTCAAGACTACTTCGTCAATCTGATCACACAGCAGGTAGGCGCGCGGATCTATGCGGACGGCATCCGGCACTCGCTCGAGCTGCCCTACGCCCAATTCGAGGACCAGCGCAGCGGCGAGACCTTAGGCAAACTCCAGAAGGTAAGAACGGATGTCGAGAAGCTGATCAATATCTCCGTGAGTCTTCTCTTTACAACGCTGATCGGCGTCGTTTTCGTCATGGTGTATGCATCGCAGGTGCACTGGTCTATCGCGCCAGCTTATCTGCTTACCATTCCGCTTCTGGGCGGGTTGAGCTCAGTGCTGAGCCGGAAGATCAAGGCCGTGCAGAAAACGATCGTGGCGGAGACCACGGCGCTTGCGGGATCTACGACGGAATCGCTGCGCAATATCGAACTGGTGAAGAGTTTGGGTCTGGCACAGCAGGAGATTGCGCGACTCAATACCACGACATCGAAGATTCTGAAGCTGGAGCTGAAGAAAGTACGGTATCTTCGCAGTTTGAGCTTCGTTCAGGGAACGTTCGTCAACCTCTTGCGGACTTCCATCCTCTTCCTGATGCTGTACTTGATCTTTACGCAACGCATCACTGTGGGGCAGTTTTTCTCTCTATTCATATACTCCTTTTTCATTTTTGGCCCGCTGCAGGAACTCGGGAATGTGGTGAATACGTATCGCGAAACGGAGGTCTCGTTGCAAAATTTCGAAGCGATTCTTGCCTTACCGCCGGAGCCTCGCCCAGATCGGCCGGTTCCAATAACACGGCTGGAGACGCTGAGGTTTGAAGAGGTCGGGTTCCAGCATCAGTCGGCAAGCCAAGCGGCACTGAGCCGGATCTCGTTTCGAGTGGCGCGCGGGGAGACGATTGCGTTTGTAGGGCCGTCAGGCGCGGGAAAGACCACACTGGTCAAACTGCTGGTCGGGCTGTATCGGCCCCAGGAAGGACACATTTGCTACAACGGAACGCGTGAAGACGAGATCGATATTGAGGATCTGCGGGAGCGAATCGGGCTCGTGACACAAGACGCGCAGCTCTTTTCAGGGTCTATCCGGGAGAATCTGTTGTTTGTTCGTCCGGTAGCCACAGATGCGGAGTGTATGGACGTACTACGGCAAGCGGCAGCCGAGAGTCTGCTCGCGCGAGCGGACCGTGGCCTCGACACCGTAATTGGAGAGGGGGGAGTAAAAGTGTCGGGTGGCGAGAAGCAGCGGCTGGCAATTGCACGTGCGCTGTTGCGGCGCCCGCACCTACTGGTTTTCGATGAGGCGACATCTTCGCTCGACTCCCTTACGGAAGAGGAGATCAGTCAGACCATCCGGGAAGTAGCGGTAACGAGGGACGCAATCACAATACTGATCGCGCACCGGCTGTCGACCGTGCTACACGCAGACCGGATCTATGTTCTGGAGCGCGGACGAATCGTGGAGTTCGGTCGCCACGAGGAACTGATTGAGGCTAGGGGATTGTACTACGCCATGTGGCGGCAGCAGGTCGGAGAGGGCCGCGCTGCAGAGGTAGCCGAGAGCGCTGGATAGGATTGCCATGCATCTGCTGCTGTTTCTCCTCATGGCAACCGGCTTGCCCGCGCAAGACAAGACCCAGGACAAGCCTCAGTACACATTTGGAACCACTGTGGTGAGCACGTCGGGGCTTCAGGGCCAGATTTATCATTTGAAGGAGAACACCGATAAACTGCCTCGGCTCGATCGGATGAAATCTCTTGGCGCCATTTACACCAATGCGTTGAACGTCTGGCCACAGCGGTTCGACGAAGGATTCCCGGGGATCACCGACCGCTTCGAGTGGTTTGGCATCGACTATACGGGACGGTTCTGGGTCGAGCAGCCGGGTCAGTATCGCTTTAGTTTACTCTCTGACGATGGCGCCAAGCTTCGCATCGACAACAAAGAACTGATCGACAACGACGGCACCCATGCGCCCTTTGCCCTGAGTGCGAGTGCATTCCTGTCGCGTGGGGTCCATACCATCCGCGTTTCCTACTTTCAAGGACCGCGCTTCACCGTGGCGCTTGTGCTGGCGATCGGTGCTCCTAGTGCGGCTTGGCGGATTTTCAACACGGATGAGTTTCTGCCGCCCAAAGACCCGTCCGAGTGGGTCAACGGCAAGATTAGCGACGTGCGGCATTCCGTAAATCCTGAGGGAAAGCGCTGATCATTTTGACAGGGCTTGTCCCCGGCGCTGGACGTCACCGTCCTCAGTGCGCTTATAGACCCTCGGCCTGCGGCGGGCCTTCCGGGCCGGGATTATCGCTTCCGCCCGATTGCCACCAGAGACAGCCCTCGCCAGGGGAGAATCCAGTCCAGGTTCTTCCATAACCATACTGATTTGTCGAATAACTTCAGACTCAGTTTGCTGGGCTGGCGGGTCAGTAAGATCCGGGAAGAGATCAGCCAGAAGGGCGTGGCGATTTTGTTCAACTGGACTGTCTCGACCGCGTCAAGCCCGGCTTGCTCCATCAATTGACGGATCTGTTCGACCGTGAACCGCCGCCGGTGGCCAAGCCTCCTGTCCAAGGATCCGAACAGAGATGGCACCTGCGGCACCAGAATGAGGAGTTTGCCGCCCCTCTGTAGCGAGTGGGTTGCATTGCGGACTATCTCCTCGGGATGCTCCTGATATTCGAGGACGTTCAGGCACAGGACGGTGTCAAATTGCTCTGTGAGCTCCGCGAAGTCGGAAGTAGAATCCGGATCGAGCTTACGCACCTCCACATGAGGTGTCCGCAAGAAGCGGTTGCGCAACGAGTGTAGATAGAGCGGATCCTTTTCGCCAGCCACATAATACAGACGCCGTCCCATCAGGCGGCCGCTCAGAGTTCCGATTCCAGCCTCGATCTCGAGCACTTTGTCGCCCAGGTGCGGCCGCAGGACACTCACCATCCAGTTGACGTAGGCGGGAGTCCCGGTCAGATTGTTGAGATGGGCACGGCCGTACGGCTGGGCGTAGAGGTCGTCGACGAGCCAGAAGTAGAGGATTGCCGCGAGAGCTTTAAGACCGTCCTTCCAGCCGATCTTCTTTCCTTCTTCGTACGTTCGGCCGTGATAGGAGATCGGAACCTCGTAGATGCGCAGCCTGCGCTTGGCGCATTTCATCGTGATCTCGGGCTCGATGCCGAATCGATTGGAACGGATGGGGATACTTTTCAATAGATCCGTCCGGAACACCTTGTAGCAGGTCTCCATATCCGTCAGGTCGAGATTGCAGAACATGTTGGAGAACCCTGTCAGGGTCTTGTTGATGACGGAATGCCAGAACGGAAGCACTCGGGTCTGTTCGCCCACCAGGTAGCGGGAACCGAAGACCGCGTCGGCGCGGCCATCGAGGAGCGGACGCAGGAGCTTTGGGTAGTCATTGGGATCGTATTCAAGGTCGGCGTCCTGAATCAGGCAGAAGTCGCCGGAGGCTTTCTGGATCGCGGTGCGGACCGCGGCGCCCTTCCCCTGATTCACTTCGTGACGGTACAGTTGGATTTCAGGATGTTCCGCCGCAAGCCGGCGCAGGATGTCACCCGTTCCGTCAGTGGAGCAGTCATCCACGACAACCAGCTCGCGCTGGAGGTTTTCGGGAAGGGGCGCGGCCATTACCGCGCCGAGGCTGCGTTCGGCAAGGGTGCGCTCGTTGTAGACCGGGATCAGGATCGAGACCTTCATGTAAGTTGAGGTGGAACGGCGGCGCCGAAGGTACTACGTAAGAGTCTCAGTATAATAGGGAGCGGCTGAATCCGTCGAAAACTTTACTTCAGGCACCCCGAATGAGGGTAGCATTGCCGGGAGTTAACCGGTCCAGGAGGTTCCAGTTCATGTCCACTAATCGCAGGGAGTTCGTATCCAAGGCAGGCGCTGCGGCCACTTCGTTTCTGATTGTAAAACCCGAGTCGGTGCGCGGCTCGCAAGCCAACTCGGCATTGTCGCTGGGACTGATCGGCTGCGGCGGCCGAGGAATGCATGTCACGGGGAATATTTTCGTCAAGAACGAGTTCCTGAAGGTGGTGGCTTTCTGCGACATCTATGACGACAAGCTGAAGGCGGCGGGGGAAAAGTACGCCGGCGCCAAGCCCTTCCGCAAGTATCAGGATCTACTAAACAACAAGGACATCGACGCCGTATACATCGCGACCCCGGCCTATCTCCATCCGGAACACTTTGAGGCGGCCGTCGACGCCAGGAAGCATATCTTCATGGAGAAGCCTGCAGCCGTCGACGCGGCGGGATGCCATCGGGTGCTGCGAGCGGCACGCAAGGCCGATCCAACCAAGCGCATTTCCGTCGACTTTCAACAGCGCTACGGAAAGGACTACCGGAAGTGCTTCGATGTGATCAAATCCGGCGAGTTGGGTGCGATCAAGATGGTGCGGGCAGCGTGGATGGGCGGCGGTCCCGCGATCAAGAGCGGGCACGACGCGTCCGAAGAAAAGGTGCGCAATTGGTTTTTCTACCGGGAGCTGAGCGGCGATATTCTGATCGAGCAGGATTGCCACAACATCGACGTCGTGAACTGGTTCATGGGCAAACACCCGGTCCGCGTGAACGGATACGGCAGCCGTCAGATTCGGCTGTACGGCGATATTTATGACAATCTGTCGTGCACGTTCCAGTTCGATGACGGGCTCGTGTTTTCGTATGCCGCAAATCAGTTTGGCAACAACGTGGCGTTTGCGGACGTAAGTGAAACATTCGTGTGTGAGAAGGGGTCGATCAACGTTGGGCGGCGAGGATACTCGATCATGCGGCCAGGCAAGCCCGCCGAACAGGTGCAGACCAAGTACGACATCACGATCGATGCTGTGAACGAGTTCATCGAGGGTGCGCGCACCGGAAAAATAGAGAACGCCGGGTTCTTTGCCGCTGAGTCAACCTTGACGGCGGTGATGGCGCTGCAGGCGTGCGTCCAGGGTCGCGAAATGACCTGGGATATGGTCAACCGCGGCTGAGCGGGAAAGGTCAGCCTACAGCCCCATGAGATCGCGGAGTCTCCTTCTCCTTTCTTGCGCAGGCGTCCTCCTGGGCCAATCGACCGGCGCCATCACAGGCACGGTCGAAGATACTTCCGGGGCGATGATCCCCACGGCTACCGTGTTTGCCATCCAGCAGGATACTGCGCAGAGGTTCCAGACAGATTCAGATGCGGCCGGACGATTCTCGCTGCCGCGGCTGCCTGTCGGCAATTATCGCGTCGAGTGCGAGAGCAAGGGATTCCGACGATTCGTTTCAGAAGTGATCCGGCTGGACGCCGATCAGACCCGGCAAGCCCAGATCGTAATGCAGGTGGGTGAAACGACCGAGTCGATCCAGGTGACTGGCGCCATCGGATTGGTGGAAACCATCGGGTCGACCATCCGCGAAACGGTAGACGAGAAGCGCATCACGGAGCTGCCGTTGAATGGACGCAACCCGCTCCAGTTGCAATTGCTCCTCCCGGGCGTGGTGCCGAGCGTAGGAGGAGCGAACTTGGCGCAGAACGGAACCATTTCGATCAACGGAGCGCGGGGAACATCGAATAACTACCTGCTCGACGGAGGCGACAACAACGATCCGCAGATTTCGGTGGCGTCGCTTGTTCCGAACCCGGACGCGCTCGAGGAGTTTAGCATACTCACCAACAACTACTCCGCAGAGTATGGGCGAAACGGCGGCGGCGTGATCAACGCGATCACCAAGTCGGGTACGAATCAGCTCCGAGGGTCGGCATATGAGTTCGTGCGCAACGATGCGGTGGACGCCAGAAATTTCTTTTCTCTGCTCCACCCAAAGCTGCGGCGAAATCAGTTCGGCGCGAGCGTGGGTGGACCGGTGACTATTCCGCGAGTCTACCAGGGCCGGGACCGGACGTTCTTTTTCTTTTCCTATGAAGGTGTGAGGCAGCGCCAGGCGGCGACGGTATCGAATCTGGTGGCGCCGACGGCCTTGGAGCGGCGGGGCGACTTTTCGCAGTCTACTCGGCGACCCAACGATCCCCTCACGCGCGGGGCATTCCCCGGCAATCAAGTCCCCGCGAGCCGTTTTGATGCGGCGGCGGTGAAGTTTCAGGACATTTTGATTCCGCTCCCGAATGCGCCGGGAGGCCAACATATTTACAACGCCCCGGAAGAGCTGAACTCGAACCAGATCATTGCCCGCGGGGACCATTCGATGACGGCCGGGCAGCGGGTGTCGCTACGGTTCTTCAATGACCGGTCGGCGCAGATCAACACGGCTGGTCTGCCGATCCTGCGATCCGACGTAAGGTTCAACACGTCGAACTCGATGGCGAATCACACCTGGACGTTGACTCCGAGGCTGTTGAATACCGTTCAATTCACGTTCGGGCGTGTGGATCTGGCGCGTGGGCCGTTGCCGGTGCTGGACGGGCTGACGTACGAAAAGCTCGGTATCCGCGTGCGATCGGACACGCCGAACCTCAATACCAACTGGCGCGGCTCGGTCACAGGGTTCTGGAACATGAACCAGGACAACTACGTCACCATCGATCGCAAGACGTGGCAGGTTGCCGACAACGTTTCCTACACGCGCGGCGCGCACATGCTCAAGTTCGGCGGCGAGTACCGGTTCACCACCTCGGACCGCGAGACGGCCAATCTCACAGACCCGCAGTATACCTTCGACGGCCGGTTCGCCGTGAACGCATACGCTGATTTTCTGTTGGGACTTCCGGCTCGGATGAATCAGGGATCGCTGCGCGTGAATGCGGTTCGCTCGAACGCCTTTGCGTTGTTCTTTCAGGACGACTGGAAGGTCCGGCAGAATCTGACGCTTTCTCTGGGCGCGCGCTGGGAGCCGTTCCTGCCGTTCTATGACGGTCGGGATCAGATGTCCGTGTTCAGGCCCGGGGAGCGCTCAACAATCTATCCTAATGCGCCGGTGGGTCTATTGTATGTAGGCGATCCTGGCATCCCGCGGTCCGGCATCAACTCGGATCACAAGCCGATTGGTCCGCGGATTGGATTCGCGTGGAGCCCAGGCAGGCGAGGAAAGACTAGCGTGCGCGGCGGCTACGGCATCTTCTATGACTTCCCTGTGATGCACCAATTGTCCAGCTTCGCCAATACGCAGCCCTTTTCGGTGCAGGTACAGGTGAACCAGCCGCAGAGTTTTTCCGATCCGTATGGCGGCGGCGTGATCCCATTCCCGTATAAGCCGCCGGCAACCGCCGAGGAGCGCCGCGTCTATCGATTCGTGACCCCGGTAGTCGTGGGCGAATCCCTTGACCCGTCCCTTTCGTCGGCTTACGTGCAGCAATGGAATTTCAACCTGCAGCGCGAGACCTGGCAAGGCATCGTGGCGACGGGCGCCTACGTGGGATCGAAAGGCACGCGGCTTTCGGTGATCCGGGAAATGAATTCGGCTGTTTTCGGACCTGGGGCGACGGGCGCCAACATAGATCAGCGGCGACCATTTGGCCCCGGTCTAGGCAGTATCGGGAACTACGTACCTCTCGGGTTCTCGACCTACCATGCCCTACAGTTGACGCTGAACAAGCGATTCGCCAAGGGGTACACGGTTCTCGCCAACTACACTTGGTCTAAGTCCATCGACAACGGATCGGTGGACGCTTTTGGGGGCGCGCAGGATCAAAACAACTGGGGGCCGGAGAAGGGACTTTCGGATTTCGACTTGCGTCATCGTTTCGTGACGAGCTTCCTGTGGCAGTTGCCCTCTCCTTCGGCGGGAGCGGCCAAATGGCTGGTGGGCGGATGGCAGGTGAACGGTATTCTCGCCATCACTGCGGGCCGGCCCTTCAACGTCACCAGCGGCACCGACCGTGCTCTGACAGGCGGCGGGAATCAACGGCCCAACCTGGTTGGGAATCCTTACCTGGATGTGAACCGTCCGCGTGCCAACTTGATCCTCCAGTATTTCAATCCAGCCGCCTACACACTACCGGCGACTGGGGCATTTGGAAATTCGGGACGGAATACGCTCATCGGACCCGGCAGCTACAATCTGGATTCGTCGCTGTTCCGGTCATTCCGTTTCAGCGAGCGCGTAACATTGCAGTTCCGGGCGGAGTTCTTCAACACTTTCAACAATCCGAACTTTTCTTTGCCTGTGGCGAATATCGGCGCGGGGACGGTGGGACGGATTCTCACGGCAAACTCGCCGCGGATTCTGCAGTTCGGGCTCCGGCTCGTATACTGACCGAATGTCCCGCTTCCCTCTCTTCCTGCTGGCTGGCGTCGTATTCGGCGCAAACTTGTACGAGCCCGTGGAATGGACTTTCCGTGGTCCAGGGCAGTCGGCTTCGGATAGTCCGGCAAGGGATATCAGCTTTTGGGCGCGGGTTCGGCACTCCTCGGGATCGCCTGAATATCAGATCCACGGGTTCTTCGATGGCGACGGGCAAGGAGGTATCGAAGGTGGCGTTTTCAAAATCCGCTTCACTCCCACGAAGACCGGAACCTGGAACCTCGCGGAAGTCTATTCCAGCAACGCTGCTTTGAATCGGCAGAAGCAAGGCGAAACAATCACCGTCTCGGAATCGCGACACCATGGTTTCTGGATTCCGGATAATGAGTCGGCTGGCCGGCGTTGGTATCGGCGGTCCGACGGCTCGCATCAGTACATAGTTGGCAACACGCAGTACAGCTTCCTGAGCGGAATGCGGGAAGGTGGACCATCGGGCGTCGACATCGCGGTCGACATCCGCAACAACGCCACTCACTTCAAGAAGCTGCGTATGGGAATCCACGGCGACCGGTATCCGCACGCAACAGAAAAGCCGTATCTGGACGATCACGGAAAACCAACCGATAACGGCGACTTCGGTCATAGGCCGAATCCTCGCTGGTTCCATACCAGAGTGGATGTGGCCGTGAAGACGGCATTCGAACAGGATCTGGTCGCGGACCTGATATTGTGCGGTCCGGACTTCGAGGATGTCCGGGCGAATCTTCGCGCCAAAGGCAACAGAGGCGATCCCGCACCTTTCTTGCGATACGTAGCCGCGCGATATGGGTCATTCCCTAACGTTTGGATGTGTCTATGCAATGAGTACGATATCCGCACACCGAAGTGGTCGCCCGTGGAGGTAGCGAAGATAGGTGCATCTCTTCGATCTTTTCTTCCCTTTCCCACTCCCTTGAGCGTTCATCCCGCCTCGCGCCCGCTGTGGGCGCCGGAGTTCGACGGGGGCAACTGGTTCGACCACGCCATCATTCAGCGAAAGATCCGCCACGTGCCGCTGGCGGCGGACACCATCGCGCACGTGCACAACAATCCCGGGGACAAACCGCGTCAGTTGCCGGTCATCAATGACGAGCTGAGCTACGAAGGCGAGGGTGACCAGCATGTCGCCGGAGACACGATCGAGGCGCACCTGGGCGCCTTCCTCGGCGGTGGTTACGGAACGACGGGACTGAAGACCGGCAACAAGCTGGGTCACTACTTCTGGGGCGGGTTCACACCGCAAGAACATGCGGCCGCACCGGGTTTGAGGTTTCTGCGGGAAATGATCGATCAGCATATCGAGTTCTGGCGCATGGCTCCCGATCTTTCGATCTTTGCCAACCTCGATGCTGATACGCGCGGAATGTCATGGCCGAGGCGGCAATACGTACTGGGCGCCAATCGCGAGCGGCACGCGATGGTTGCTAAGCTTCCGGAAGGATCCTGGCGCGTCGACCTGTTTGACCTGATCGCACGGAAACATCAGAGAGTATCCGAGGCCGCCAGCGGTCGATTTGTCTTCGATGGCCCTGCCTCACGCGCTGTCCTGTTCGTGTTCACCCGGAAATGAGTTGGAATGCTCTACGCTATCGTTCTTGCCCTTGTCGTACTGGTCTTGCTGGGGGTCACGATCCACAAGACACTGGCGATCAAAAATCGTACGGACTTTCTCGTCGCCGGGCGCAAATTGCCTTGGCCTGTGCTGGTGTTTACGCTACTGTCATCCTGGATCGGCGCGGGAAGTCTTTTTGGAGGCGCGGAGAACGCGTATAGGAACGGTTTCGCGTCGCTGTGGCAGCCGGCCGGTGGATGGTTCGGGTTGATCCTGATCTACTTTATCGCTGGGCGGGCTCGCAGATTTGAACAGTTTACGGTGCCGGATTTGCTCGAGACGCGCTATAACTCGGTGGCGAGACTGATGGGGACCGTGGCTATTATCGTCTCCTGCACCGTGATCACCAGCTATCAGTTCATAGGCGGCGGCGACATCCTGCATCTGATCTTCCCAGATATTCAGCGGACGACTGGGATGTACATCATCGCAGGGTTTGTCATCCTATTCACGGCGGCGGCGGGGATGGCGTCGGTGGCGTATCTGGACTTGGTGATTGGATCACTGGTCACGGTGACTGTGATTGTCGCCCTGCCGCTGCTACTCAATCACGTCGGCGGCTGGAGCCACGTGCGCTCCACCTTACCCGACGATCACTTCCAAGTCCTGGGCCATATCAGTCTGCGGCAGGCGTTGGGCTATACGCTACCGACGATGCTCCTGCTGATCGGCAATCAGGGCATGTATCAGAAGTTCTTCTCCGCCAAATCGGAACGCGACGCCCGGTTGGCCGTCATTGGATGGATCGCGGGAGCGTTACTGCTGGAAACGCTTCTGGTGACGCTGGCCGTGATCGGATCGAGCACGTTCCGGCTGGACAATCCACGGGAGATTCTTCCGACCACGGCCAAGCTCGGGCTCCCAGCGATCGTAGGCGCTGTTCTCCTCGGCGGCATGTTTGCCAAAGTGATCTCCACGGCCAACAACTACCTGTTCTCGCCCGCCACCAATATCATCCACGATATCTACGGACGTTTCCTCAATCCAACAGCGAGCGAGAAGCAGACCCTCGTGATTTCGCGGCTGGTGATCACCGTACTCGGTGTATTGGCCCTGATACAAGGGGCCTATTTCACCTCCATTCTCGAGGCGGCGCTCTACGCCTACACGATCTACGGAGCGGCCGTGACGCCCGCGGTGATGGCTGTGTTCTTCTGGAAGCGTGCGACGACCGCCGGGGCCATCGCATCCATTGCATTGGGGACCGTCGTGACCATCGGTTGGAAGTATTCTGGATTCGACTTCGATGCGATCTATCCCGCGCTGGGAGCTTCTGTATTCAGTCTGATCGTGATCTCGTTGCTGACTCCACCTCCGCCGCCCGAGAAGGTCAATCCATTCTTCGAGGATTCCGCTCATGCAGCTTAATGAAATCCAGGCCGCCCTTTCGTCGATGTCGTTGGACGGTTGGCTGTTCTATGATCACCACGAACGCGATCCGCTGGCCTATCGCATCCTCGGATTCAAACCGGTACGTCATGTCACGCGACGCTGGTATTACTACATTCCGGCAACGGGCGAGCCGCGCGGCTTGGTCCACAGGATCGAATCAGGCATGTTGGACGCATTGCCTGGCGCCAAGACCGCCTACTCGAGTTGGCAGTTGCAGATCGACGGTTTGCGTAACTTGTTGCGTCGAGGACGGCGAGTTGCGATGCAGTATTCGCCCAACAACGCGGTTCCATATGTGTCAATGGTCGACGCGGGAACCGTCGAGCTGGTGCGTTCTTTGGGCGCCGAAGTGGTTTCTTCAGCCGACCTGATCCAGGTATTCGAAGCTTGTTGGACCGATCATCAGTTGGAGACTCACCTGGAGGCCGGGAGGCGTGTCGATGCTGTGTTGCAGACCGCATTTGTGGAAATCGGGAACCGGCTGCGGAGCGCGACCGCGGTTTCCGAGTGGGAGATCAAGAACTTCATTCTCGATGGATTCTCCGATTCGGGGCTCTTCACCGACCATGGCCCGATTGTTGCCGTGAACGCGAACGCCTCCAACCCGCACTATGAGCCGACGCAGGAGCAACATCTGCCGATCCGTCGCGGCGACGTGGTGTTAATCGACCTCTGGGCAAAACTCGCCGGTGACCCGGAAGCCGTCTACTACGACATCACCTGGACCGGGCACGCCGGTCCGGAGGCGCCCTCCGAGGTCGTCAACGTGTTCGAAGTTGTGCGTGACGCACGCGACGCAGGAATCCGGCGCGTACAACAGGCGGTGGTAGCCAAGGAGTCACTCGCCGGCTATCAAGTCGACGACGCGGTTCGGGGACACATCGTCGCAAAGGGATTAGGCGACTACTTCGTTCACCGCACCGGACACTCGATCGGCCGTGATGTTCATGGCGCGGGCGCCAACATGGACAACCTGGAAACGCATGACGAGCGCCGGGTCATTCCACGGACGTGCTTTTCTGTCGAGCCGGGGGTGTATCTTCCCAGCTTTGGCATCCGATCGGAGGTTAACGTATATGTCGCGGAGACCGGAGCTCACGTAACGGGAAAAACTCAAACCACCTTGGTCGCTATCTGATTCTCTGAAGGTCCGGCACCGGGCGCGTGTTATCTTGTATACAGAGTTTACGCATAATGTCTGAGGTCGTTTCAGTCCGTTTGGAGGAGTCGGTAACGAAGCGCCTCTCTAAGCTGGCACGACGATCCAGGCGATCGAAATCGTTTCTTGCCGCTGAAGCGATTGCCGCCTATCTCGATGCGGAAGAATGGCAGATTGGAGAGATTCAAAATGGCATCCGGGAACTCGACCGGGGCGAGTCGGTGAGTCACGAAGAGGTTGTCGGTTGGCTCCGGTCCTGGGGCACTGCCACTGAACGGAAGACGCGGAATCGCGTCAAGCGCGACCGGGCGGAATGAAGATTGTCTGGTCGCCGCGAGCTGTTCGGCATCTTACCGCGGTAGGAGATTTCATCGCCAAGGACAGCCCGGAAGCCGCGCAGCGGGTAGCAGTTCGCATCCTGGAAGCTATAGAACTGTTGGCCGATCAGCCCCACATCGGCCGCCCAGGCCGGATAGTTGGCATACGAGAACTGGTCATTTCCGGAACGCCTTACATTATTCCTTATCGGGTTCGCAGCAATCGGCTGGAACTGATCGCCGTGTTCCACGGCCGCCAAAAGTGGCCGGAGAAGCTGTAGCCAAATCCCGAGTCCTCAGAAAGAGAACTTCAACGCAAATTGGATCTGCCGCGAGGCCCGCTGCGTCGCTGAAATTGTCGCGACCCCAGTCGCGCCGATGGTGCTCGCGGGCAGCGAGAACTGCGGCGTGTTGAACGCATTGAAGAACTCGGATCGGAACATCAGCTCGCGCGACTCGCCGAGCTTGATCTTTTTCGATAGCGTGAAATCGAAGTTGAAGATCGGGGGTCCGGTCAAAGTGTTGCGGCCGGCGTCACCCCAGTTGAACGCAGTGGGAATGCTGAAGGCGGCTGTATTGAACCATCGGTTGATGTCGCGTCCACTGAGCTTTGGGTCCACACCGGGCACTACGTTGGCGCGACCGCCAGCGCCGGTGTTGGTGGGCGAGCCCGTGGTTGTCACCGTAAAGGGCAGGCCACTCTGCATCACGGTGATGCCGCCGAAATCCCAATCCGAAATGATGTACTTCGCGAAGCTGTCTGGACGCGGCAACGGCAGCGACCAGTTCCAGGCCAGGTTCACGCGATGGCGAATGTCGCTGTTCTGGCTGGCCCAGTCCGCGCGCCGGTTGGTGGGATCCTGCGGGATCGGACCGTTGGCGCCTCCGTCGCCGCCCGAGTTGTCGAGGCCGTGAGCCCAAGTCCAGTTCCCCAGGAAGTAGAGTCCCTTGCCGAAGCGCTTCTCGAAGGAAAGCTGCATCGAGTGATAGGAAGCATTCCCGACGGTTTCGAGGAAGCTGATGTTGGTGACATTCGGAAACTTCGCGTTGAACGGACGTCGCGCCTGAATGTTCCCGGTGCCGGGCGACGGCTGATTCAAGGGCCACGCCCAGGTAAGATGGCGCGCCAGAGAGCCTACATAGAGCAAGCTGATCACGCTGTTGCCCGCCACTTCCCGCTGCACACCGAAGTTGAACTGCTGAACGGCGGCGTTGCGAAAGCCGGTCGCGACGCCACGCAAGTTGCCAAACGGATTCCTGGGATCCGGTGGAGGAAAATCTTTCACTCCCTTGAATCCCTGCGACACACGATTGTCCGGAATCAGCGCTCCAGGGATGATGCTGAAGATCAAGTCAAACGGGACCTGGCGAAACTGGCGGATGGTGGTGTCATGACGGCCCTCGGGGGCATAGAAAATTCCGTAGCCGCCGCGAACCACGGTCTTACCCGTCGCCTGATAAGCGAAGCTGAAGCGCGGGGCGATGCCGCTGTAGTCGGTCTTGATGTCGGCCGTGCGAGAAGCGTTCTGAGCGGCGATCAGCATCTCGCCACGGATCGGATCGAAGTTCGCCCAGTAGTTGTTGCGCTCGGTGAACGGCGTGTTGACCTCATAGTGGACTCCCAGGTTGAGCGTCAGCTTTCGCGAGACGCGCCATTCGTCGCGTGCGTAGAAGTTGTACTCCTGAGTGTTCACGTAGGCTGAGCCCGGCAGGAAGAAGTCGCGTGTTGTGCGCGCGGGATAGCCCAGCAACATGACGGCCATCACATGACCCGTCCCTCCGGGAGAAGCTGGATTGTTAGTGAATGCGTTGTCGAAGTTGAAGCGGCCGAAGGCGCTCTCTCCGGGAGGGCTCGCCGTCTCGCTTACCAGCCGGCGGCGAATGTCACTGCCGAATTTGAGATTGTGCTGGCTGCGCTGCCAGTTCACGTTGACGATGTACTCGGACATGCTCTCCTGCCGGATCAGTGGATTCGATCGGGCATTGCCGAGGCCAGCATAGCCGCCGGGACTGATGATCGGCGCCGATGGCTGAAACGGATCGCTGGTGTCGCGGCCGGGAATTTCCTTCCACACAGGATTGGTCAGCGTGGTTGGCACGAGGAAACTGTCGAACTTGGTATAGCCGAACCGGAAGTCCGCAATCAAATTGGGGCGGAGGACGTGAGTGTCCGCGGCGACGAGGCTGTGACCGCGTACGTCGTTGGGACCGGCAAAGCTGTTCTCGTTGCCGCCAATCTCGGTATTGAAGGTATCCGGAATCGTGAGGCGGCTGTCGTCGATCGAGTAACGGAAGAAGGCGTTGTTCTTGGAGGAGAAGGTGTGGTCGATGCGGCCATCGGCGCGATCGGAAATACTGCGCTTGACCGGGTTCGCCACAAAGTTGTTGGCGAGCGCACCCGTTTGAGGCAACGGGTACAGATTCACGAGACGCGCTGCGATGGGATCGAAGCGCGCGGAAGGAATTCGATCCTCCACGAAACGGTCCCGGATCATGCCAGCGCCGGCGGGATTCTGGCGGGTCGTGAGCGGATCAAAGATGGGGATGATGCCACCAAATTCGCCACGGCGCATGGCGGCGGTGGGGACAGTCGTTAGCAGCGTTTGCCCCTGCACTTCGCGGTAGCCTTCGTAGTTGGCGAAGAAGAACGTGCGATCGCGGATGATGCGTCCGCCGAGGCTCGCGCCGAACTGGTTCTGCTTGAACGGGGGAATCGGCTCGGTGGGACGATCGAAGAAATTCTTAGCGTCGAGGGCGGAGTTGCGGAGGAACTCGAACGCCGACCCGTGGAACTGATTTGCTCCCGACTTTGTGTTGATGACGATCACCGCTCCTGCGCCGCGGCCAAATTCGGCTCCGGCGTTGTTCGTGATGACCTTGAATTCCTGAATGCCCTCGACCGGCGGGCGAACGACGAAGGTTTGGGAGATCATCTCGGTGGCATCAATGCCATCCACGAGCACCTGATTCAAGTAACTGCGCACGCCGTTGGCCTGCAACGCCGTACCGCCGGGACGAAGCTCGTCGGGACGGCGGCCGGAGTTGATCGTGTTCGGCTGTGCATAGTCGAGTCCGGAGACGCCGGGAGCGAGGATGGCGAGTTGCACAAAGTTGCGGCCGTTCAATGGCAGCGCGGCGATGGGCTCGGGCGAGATCACTTGACCCACCGAGGAATCCTCGGTCTGCAACAGCGGCGCCGCGGCGTTGATTTCGACGGTCTGCTCGACCTGCCCGATTTCGAGAGAGATATCCAGACGGGCAGTCTGGCCCACCTGCACGACGAAGCTCCGGAATACAGCCCGCTGGAAGCCTGCGTGCTGCGCCGTTACGTTGTAAGAGCCGGGCACCAGATTCGGAGCCGAGTAGTTTCCCGAATCGTCAGTTCGCAGCGAAACCGACGTATTGGTGGCTTCATTGGTGACTCGCACGTCGACCCCGGGAATTCGTGATCCGGTTTTGTCGGTGACAGTGCCGACGATCGTGGCTCGCTCGACTTGGGCAAAGCAGACGATTGGCACAAGAGTGATCAGGAGAAATCCCGGTATCCTCATGCAGGCATGTTATTTCCGCCGAGAGCGGAAGTCAAATCGCTGCCGGTTGGCGTCGACCACGATACAATAGCGGTGCATGAGTTCACGAGACAGCGGGCCGGCGCCAAAGATGTCCGCGATCCCGCTGGAATGGCTCGAGGAGTTCGAGGCAGCAGCTCGCAGACCATTGAAGCAACGCATGCGCTATGCGTTCGTTCGCACCTACAAACCCGTCCTGGACGATGTCCGATTCCGCTCCTTCGATTCGATGGAAGAATACCGCCGGTGGTGCGAATCCAATCTGCCGGACTGGCTCGGCTATGGCCGCGTTTGACTACCGGCAGGCCGAGGAGATCCGCGACGTCTTTCAGCGGCACGGGGCCCGATATCTTTTCCTTGGAAAGTCCGGTGCGATTCTTCTCGGTTATCCCGATACAACTCAAGATGCCCACTTGTTCATCGAGCGGTCGAAGTCGAATTGTGAGGCTCTTTATCACGCCTTGGTGGAACTTGGTTTTAGATTCACAGGCGATGAAGCCGAAGAGGTCAAACGCGGAAAAGACTTCATCCAGTTGAAGAATGGACCTTTCGACCTCGACCTTGTTTTCGCACCCGACGGCATCGAGAGATTTGGTGACGCCTGGGAGCGTCATGTCGAAGTGGAAGGGTTTCCGGTCTGCCACATCGACGACATCATTGCCAGCAAACAAGCAGCGAATCGGGCGAAAGATCGGGAATCATTGCCCCGGCTGAAATCGTTTTGTGAGTATTGGCTTCAAACCAGGAATCGCGAGTAGGGAGTAGCAAAGCCAATAAGATTCTTTCGTTAGGCGATTTCACCCTTGCGAGCCGCCTGCGCGATCAGGTCCGCGGCGCGATAGGCCAGCGCTTGAATGGTGCAGGTGGGCTGCTGGCGACCGGAGGTGACGAAGCTGCTGCCATCGACGAGGAACAGGTTCGGGACATCGTGCGCGCGGTGATTGCGGTCCACCACGGACTTCTTGGGATCGTTGCCCATCCGGCAAGTGCCCATCAAGTGTCCGGAGAATGTGAAATCTTCCACTCCCCCTCCCCAGGTTTTCTTGGCGCCAGCAGCGTCGAGAATCTCCTGACATCGGTCGCGAAGGAAGCGCAGCACCTTCAAGTCGTCAGGATGGTTCTTGTAGGTCATGCGGAGCGCGGGCAAACCCCAGGCATCCTTCACATCCGGATCGAGGTCGATGCGGTTGGACTCGACCGCGAGACATGTGGAGTGTGCGAGCAGGGACATGCTCCGCGGAAAATACTCGGCCAGAGCGGACTTGAAACCAGCGCCCCAACGGGGCAAATGCCTGGGAAAGGACCATAGCGCGAAGGTGATGGGGTACCAATCGAAGCGAGCGTCGATGCCGCCGCCGCCGAAGAAGCCGCGCTTGGAATCGGAGTCGTAGTAGTCGTGGATGACACGGGAGACGTGAACTCCCTTGTGATCGTTGAGCGGCTGCTCGAACATGGCGCCGACTGAAACCCCTGTGTCGACCAGGAAGTTCCTCCCGACCAGACCGCTCGAGTTGGCGAGACCTTGTGGAAATTGATTCGACTTTGACAACAGCAGCAGCCGTGGCGTCTCCGCGCCGTTGGCGCAGACGACTACGGCTCTCGCACGTTGGAACACTTCCTTGCCTTGCCGATCAAAGTAAACCGCTCCCGTGACGCGACCGTCGCGTCGCGTTTCGATCCTGCGGACGTAGCAATCGGCGCGAATCTCGCAACGGCCCGTCCGTTCGGCAATCGGGATCACAGTCGCGAGCGTGCTTGACTTGGCGCGGATCTCGCAACCGAAGCTCTTGCAGAAGCTGCATTGATTGCAGGCGCCGCGACCGCGGTACGGTTTGGAGATGATCGCCATCGGCGCCGGGAACGGATGCAGACCCAGCTTTTTCGTGGCTCGCTCGAACAACACACCCGACGGCTTGACGGGCAACGGAGGCAACGGATACGGCTGGCTGCGGGGCGGATCAAATGGACTGGATCCCGCGAGCCCGGAGACGCCGAGTTCCTGTTCCGCCTTGGTGTAGTAAGGCTCGAGGTCGGCATAGCGGATGGGCCAATCTTCGAGAGACGCGCCCGGGATGGAGCCCCAGCGGGTACGCTCCTCGAAATCGACTTCGTGGAACCGCCAGAAGTTCGCGGTAAAGTGGACGCTGCCGCCGCCCACCTGCCGCCCGTAGAGCACTGCAGGCTGCTGGACTGCCTTGTCCGCCTCAGTCTTTCGAAACGTATTGGGCTGCCGCTTCCAGTCGTTGATGATGTGACCCTGGAGCATGAACTTGATCTCGTCGTGTGTGAAGTCCTTTTCGCGAAGGTAGGATCCTTGCTCGAGGACGACCACTTTAAAGCCGGCCGTGGATAGTTCTTTCGCCACGACGCCGCCGGCAGCACCCGCGCCGATCACGACAAAATCCACGATGTCGGCAGGGCGAAACCGTGCGGTCATCGGTGCGGCTCCCCGCCGTGACCATCCTCAAAGCCGATCAGTTTCCATCCGGTCTTGCCTTGGTTGCCACCGTATTCCGGATTCCCAAGAAATCCCATGATCGTGTGCGCGCGCACCATCTCAAAGAACGGCGTCGTTTCAATGGACGTGAGCAACCGCTGCTGATCCGCGCCGCTCAGGGTTGCGACGCTGGTGGAGTCGGGGAACAACTCGCGGCGGCGGGTCTGCGCCATTTGCAATCCGTCGCGATAGGCCTGGCGTTTGTGGCGGTCAAAGGTCGCCAGCGCATAGTCAATGAAGTGGATCACGCCTGCTTCCCTCGCACCCGCTGTCGCATCGGACGGGATAATCTGCGCCGCGATCGCTTCAATCTCCCCGGCTTCTTCCGAGGTAAGTATCTTCCACGCACGAGGCTTGCCCGAAGCGACCGCGGCGGATTGCCAAAGGACCGCCAGTTCCATGAGCCTGCGCCGGGAGAAGTCGTCCTGCATTGGTTTAGAACTCCACCTTGAAGATCATCTCAATAAACGGCTTGCTCGCGCCCAAGCCGCTGGTGACACCCTGCGTGTTGGTAATCTTGCCGAAGCTCTGCGGATTGCGGAAATTCACGGCGGAGTTGGGCGTGGCGAAGAATGGCCGCTTGAACGGGTTGTTGTAGTCAAGCCGGAGAGTTCCGCGGACGCGCTCGCGTACGACAAACTCTTTGGACATCGACAGTTCGTGCCAGAGTACGCCCGGACCTGAAACGATGTTTCTCCCGGCCATTCCCGCACGGAAGGAATCCGGATAGGCGAAGGCATTCAGGTTCGCCCAGGGCTCGGCACAGGCGACGATGTGGCGGCAGGGACCGCGCCGGTCCCATGGTAGCTTGATGTCGTCGTATGTCTTGCCTGGCGCCATGTCAGGCCGCAGCGTTCCGGGCAGGAAGACGTTGTTCGAGCCTGTCTGCGTGAAGCTGAAAGGCGCACCTGTTTCGAGGGTCTGGATGCCCGCGAGCTCCCAATTCCCGAGGAATCCCGTCACCACACGATTCGCATTGGGCAGCCACCGTTTCCCGCGACCCACGGGCACCTGCCACGTGCCGGAGGTAATCCAGCGGTGGGGGACATCATAATCGGAGCGAGCCTTTTCCAGGCGTCTGTTGTAGAAAGTGACTCCGCCGGCGGCGCCGTCAGAGCTAGCCTCGTCGATCGCCTTACTAAACGTGTAGAACGAAGTGAAGGTCACGCCGCTGGAAAAACGCCGTTCCAATTTGACCGTTCCCGAGTGGAAGCTGTTGTGACCGTAGTTGCTGTAGTGGAGGATCGAGCCGAACTGCGGATACGGTTTGAAATTCTGGGCGGCGCGGCGAACGGCGTCCAGCCCGGCAAAGTCGTTCGCGATGTTGAGTGGAATGGCATTGGTATCCCAACGGTTGAGCAAACCTACTCCGCTGGACCCCTGGTAGGTGAGCTCGAGCAGCATTTCGGACGCGAACTGCCATTGCAGGCCCGTGCTCCAGTTGAGGACATAGGGGGAGCGCATCGTCGGGTCGTACCAGGAGATGTTGCGGCCGCTGTAGTTGGTCCCGAGGAACGGGGAAGTCCCGTCGGGCAGGATGCGATATGGAATCGCGGGTGGGCCCTGCGCAAGGTAAAAGGAAACGTCGGGGTCGCCCACGGCACGCTCGATGACGGCCGTAGCCACGTACTCCTCGAAGTTTTCACGAAGGCCATTAGCCCAGATGTCGAGGTTGTTGACGCCGAAGCCTGCGCGGAACGTCCAGCTTTTCGCAAAGCCATAGGCCAAGCCGAATCGTGGTTGGAAGTTGTTGAGGTCCCGATTGGCAAGCGCACCGGTGGGATGAAGCAGCGCGCCGCGGCGCCCCGTGAGCGGATCGGTGGCATCCGGACTGAACTGGCTCTGCTGCCCGTACTTGGTGCTGTAAGGAGTTTCATACTGCCAACGGATTCCGAGGTTCAGTGTGAGCTTGGGAGTGGCTTTCCAATCGTCCTGAAAGTAGAGCGAATGGGTCCACCATCGTGGCAGCCAAGTTGCGAGATCGCGTGTGAAATCGGCGCGGACTACTCCGCCGAGCAGGAACGAAGCGAAGTCATTGCCGGTGTTGGGCCGGAAGGGAAAGTCGGTTCCACCAAAGCGGTAGCGTCCACTGGGCTCGGCTGACACCGTGGAGTTGGCGCGCGTGCGGAGCAGCTCATATCCGGTCTTGAACGTATGCCGGCCGCGCACCAGGGTGAGGTTTTCCTGGAGGCTGAAGTTCTCGGTGACATCACTTTCGCGACCTTCGGGGAATCGAGAGATGAGCTGGCCGCCGGTCGCGGTGAGGAAAGTCGGCATCGTATCCGGCGAAACGTTTGGGATCCCGAGCTTGCCGGCCCAATTTTGCCCGAGCGTTTCCGGGGTTCGCTGGTAGTAGCGGCGATTGGCGCCAAAGCGGATTTCGTTCACGGTGGTGGGACTGATCGTGATCGAGTCCGAGATGGCCAGTTGCCGCTGGTCAACGGGAACGGGCGTGGAACTGTTGTCGAACAGGGGGTTCGCTACTTGCACCTGCCAGCGATCGCGGAAAGCGCGATGCCGGTAATAGGAATAGCGTCCGAAAATCTTGTGCGCGTCGCTGAAGGAGTGATCGATCTTGTGATCGAATCCGGTGCGGTAGGAACGGTACGTGGTATCCAGGCTCAGATTTTCGTGGGGGCCCGTACGGTTAGTGAATGCCTGGTTGAATCGATTGCTTTCCGGACGCCACGGGGTGAAGCCCAGGAATTTTTGTACGGACGGATCGAATCGGGCGCGAGGGACGAGGTTGCCGGCAAACGGAGCTCGCGAGTACGTTCCGTTCTCGAGACGTACGAGCGTGGCGGGATCGTAGATCGGGTCGCCGATGCCGCCGAAGCTGAAGTCACCGTTGTACATGGCGGGGCTTGGCACATCGCGGTTGTTATTCTCGGAAGATTTCTCATGGTGCCGCTGGAATCCAAAAAGGAAAAATGTCCGGTTGCGCCCGTCGTAAATCTTTGGGACCAAAATGGGCCCACTGATGGTTCCGGTAACCAGGTGAAAGACGCGTAAGCCCTCCGCGCGCGTGGGCTCCTGCCATGAGCGGTGAACGGCGGAGGGATTGCGGTAGCGCTCCTCGGCTAGACCGTGAAGCCGATTGGTTCCGCTCTTGTAGGCGATATTCATGACCCCACCGCCGGAGTGGCCGTATTCGGCGGGAAGAGTCGAGGTGAGAATCTTGATCTCGCCCATGTTCTCCATCACGGTAGCCATGAACCGGTCCGTGGCGACCTCGCCGCGCACAGGCTCCATGCCCGACACGCCATCGAGATTGGTGTGGAAGGCGCGGGAGCGCTGGCCTGCAACGTGACCAAATCCGCGTTGAGAGCTGACGCCGGGAAGATAAAACAAGACGGTCTGAACTTTCTGTTGCGGGGCGGGCAACCGGTTCAAAGTAGTGCCGGTCACGAGGTGCCCAACCGTGGCGGACTCGGACTCGAGCAGGGTTGTCTGCGCCATCACCTGCACCGACTCAGTAACACTGCCGACTTCAAGCGTGACGTCGACGCGGCTGGTTTCCGTGGAGCGAACCAGGATATTGCCGCGAACCAGCCGCTTGAATCCCTGCGCCTCGAAGCTGATTTCGTATTGTCCCGGATTGACGTAGGTGAGGCGGTACAATCCGTCAGCGTTCGTGATGGAGGAGTAGGTGAAGCCTGTGGCCGTGTTCTTGGCTCGGACGGCCGCTGAAGGCACTACAGCGGAGGAGGTGTCACTGACCATTCCCACGATATCGCCCTGGCCGGTCTGCGCGAGGCACGTCACAGGGAAGGCAGCCAGGAAGGCAAGGCACAAGGTAGTTCGAGACATAGTGGCCCGAGTATATAGCTGGCGCGTTCCGGGAGCAATGGGTCGGCCACTATGGGAGCGCACCGGAGTGTGGGGTGGCGTACTGAGTCGATGTGCAAGAGCTTTTGTTTTCATAGAGACCGGCTTCGTTTTGCACTTTCTTTGGCGGTGGGATCTCCTGGGCGCTGCCAGCTTTCCGGACGGCGCGCAGGCGAAACCGCCTGCTTCACGGTAGCAGGGTGGCAAGGGAGGTCCACGTGATGCGGAGAGGTTTTATGGGAGGATTTATGCGACGATGTGCAATTAATAGAGGTTGTTACGGATAATTTGAGATTATTTCAATGGGTTGGGACCGGCTCGAGGCTGCTCTGCGTATCCAGCGCCTACGACAGAGCCGAGTACAGATCAGAGGCAACAAAGTCCCGATTAAGAGGAGACTCGAAGGCTCAGGGACCTGGGTCTTCAGTTGTTCTCAGACGACTCGGAACTCGCAGAAATGTATCCCCTTCTGCCCCTTGCCAGTTCCTGCTCTCGCCACTCATCGCTGAGCACGCGAATCAACTCAAAGACATCATGTGTATCAATTAGCTCTGTTAACTTTTGCGGCGACAAGTGCGGACAATTGATCGCCATAAATGCTGGGTTGGTATAGAAGCCCGATTTTGCCATGACTTGTAGTCCAGTTTGCGATCGCGTCAGCCTGCTTACTGTTGTCACCGATTAGGCGAACAACGGTTGTAGGGTGCACGCGGGGAATTACGGCGTCGTTAGTGGCCGCAGTTATTATCATGGGAATGCGGAGTGTTGCCGCGATTTCTGCGATTCCACGGCTGCATGAACTAGACCCTCTTTATCCTCGGCGACACTCAGTATTGTAGATGGCGATTATACGTCAGACGTCCCCGCGAATGGGGTACCAGGCGGGAGCGAGGGTAGGTCAGGTGAGGTGCGAGGGGCGTTTACGTGTGGCGTGGGCTTCAGGATTTGCAGTACCGCGATACTCAGCCCCGTTGAAACCACTAGGAGCACGGCTGGACCGGGCGTCAGACTTAATACGGCCTCGGTGGCCACAAAAATAAGCCATGTGTGTGTTCTGATCCCACCGAATGCTAACAAGGAGCTATCCTCTTCCACCGATACAATACGAAACAAGCAATAGCCACCGATAAGCGGTGGTCAGATGACGCGGTCTTGCTACTAGGGCGTTACGGGATGCCAAAAAGGGTAGGTACGATACGGACACACCAGAGCGAACGCCCACATTCACCACTTGGTTCATCCAGCCTCTGCCCTCGTAGACTAGGTATTGTCGGTCCACCGATGAACTTGTTAGCGTAATCTGTACGTCAACATAGCCGTCATGAAGGTGGGCTTCCTGGGGATGGTGATCATTGTGGGGACCGACATAATCTCCGGCTTCGTAGCGAATGAGTTGTAACCCTATAGCGTCCTCCAGTTCGAATCCCGATACGGTTTCTTCGAACATGCGAAGGCTCGGTGAGCGGAGCATTGCCAGCAGACCGATTTCCCGAGCTTTAGCAAATCCAGCGGAGCGACCATTATTGAGAATTATCGATGAGTTTCGAGCAGTCTTAGGCAACTTTTCTGTGTAGGCCGTGCGCATGCCACGGGTCGCGACCGAAGGGATCGAACAACGCAATGGACGCAAGTAGGGGGCCATGCAATTATCGAGCAACCGAATTCCAGCCCTGGTTGTGTGTTGGTTCAGCGTGAAATAGAGA
>Ga0187893_10003706_pt1 | contig 30349 bp, 23 predicted proteins | sample MA1701074metaG_FD_139574 | JGI IMG/M metagenome (GOLD analysis project Ga0187893, IMG submission 139574) | White microbial mat communities from a basaltic lava cave in the Kipuka Kanohina Cave System on the Island of Hawaii, USA - MA170107-4 metaG ...
ACGACCTTGTTCGCCGCGCTCGACGTGAAGACCGGGAGGGTCGTCGGCGAGTGCCACCGCCGGCATCGCGCGACCGAGTTCCGCCGCGTCCTCGACCAGATCGACGCCGCGGTACCCGTCGATCTCGACGTGCACCTGATCCTCGACAACTACACCACGCACAAGACGGCGACGGTCCGCAGGTGGCTCGCAAAGCGCCCCCGCTTCCACGCGCACTTCACCCCGACCTACGCCTCCTGGATGAACCTCGTCGACCGCTGGTTCGGCGAGCTGACGGACAAGCAGATCCGGCGTGGCGTCCACCGCGGCACTCGGCAGCTCGAGGCGGCCATCCGAGGCTACATCGCCGCGAAGAACGAGGCGCCGAAGCCCTTCGTGTGGACCAAGACAGCCGACGAGATCCTCGCCTCCCTCGCCCGTTTCTGCATGCGGACTTCTATCTCAGGACACTAGATCGGCACGGGCACCGCGTCGAGGATGTCGGCCAAGATCCTCTCCCGCTCCTCGAATCCGCCGCCCCCCGGAAGCGCCCCGGCCAGCACGAGGCGGTGGGCCAGAACGTGGGGGGCGAGCTGCTTGAGGTCGTCGGGGAGGAGATAATCGCGCCCTTCGAGGTAGGCGTGCGCCTGCGCGGCGCGCTGCAGGGCCCCCGAGCCGCGCGGGCTGACGCCGACGCGGATGCGCCGGTTGGAGCGGGTGGCAGCGATGACGGAGAGGAGGTAGTCGCGCAGGGAGTCTTCGATACGCACCGTGCGCACCTCCTCCTGGATGGCCACCACCTCGGCGGCGTCCATGACCGGCTCGACGGCGTCGATGGGGTGGCGCAGCTGCTGCTCCTTGAGCATGCGGATCTCGTCCTCCCGGGAGGGGTAGCCGATGCCGATGCGGAGCAGGAAGCGGTCCAACTGCGATTCCGGGAGAGGGTAGGTGCCCTCGAATTCGTAGGGGTTTTGTGTGGCGAAGACGAGGAAGGGGGCGGGGAGCGGGCGCGTCACGCCGTCGAGGGAGATGGAGCCCTCGTTCATCGCCTCGAGCAGGGCCGACTGGGTGCGCGGCGTGGCGCGGTTGATCTCGTCCGCCAGGATGATCGACGCGAAGACCGGCCCAGGACGGAACTCGAACTCGCCGGACTTCTGGTGGAAGACCGAGGTGCCCAAGAGGTCGCTCGGGAGGAGATCGGGGGTGAACTGAAGGCGCCGGAACGGGGCGTCCACCGCCCGGGCGAGTACTCGGGCCAGCACCGTCTTGCCGACCCCGGGGACATCTTCCAGCAGGAGGTGGCCGCCTGCGAAGAGCGCGGTCAGGGCAAGGCGCACCACCCGCGGCTTGCCGAGAAAGACCCCGGCCACCGTGCGCTCCAATCGGGCCACCTTCTCGCGGCTCATGGGCGAGGCCCCGTGGGGGGCACGACCGGTTTCTTGCAGGGCACCGCACCTCGCACCCTTTGGGGAACGGACGGCGTCCCCCGGGGTTCGCCGCCGCCGGCGCGAACTGCCGCGCCGAGGCGGCGGCCCGAGGGTCGGCGGGCTCCACGCTCCATGCGCCGCCCTGTTCAGCGACCCTTCGGGGGAAGTGCAGCCCACGCCGCCGCCAGCCGCGCGATGGGCACGCGGTAGGGGGAGCAGCTCACGTAATCGAGCCCCGCCTTGTGGCAAAAGATCACCGAGGCGGGGTCGCCCCCGTGTTCGCCGCAGATGCCGAGCTTGAGGTTGGGGCGCGCCGCCCGGCCCTCCTGGACCGCCATGCGGATGAGGCGGCCCACCCCTTCGGCGTCGAGGGACTGGAACGGGTCCTTGGCCAGGATGCCCTGCTCGATGTAGTCCGGCAGGAACTTGGAGGAGTCGTCGCGGCTGTACCCGAAGGTCATCTGCGTGAGGTCGTTGGTGCCGAAGGAGAAGAATTCGGCGGTGCCGGCGATCTTTTCCGCCACGAGGGCGGCGCGCGGCACCTCGATCATGGTCCCGATGAGGAAGTGGACCTTCGACCCGCGCAGCCGGATCGTCTCCTCGAGGATCGCGCGCAGCCGCTCGCCGCAGAACTCCAGTTCGGTGGCCGTCCCCACCAGCGGCACCATCACCTCGGGGGTCACCTCGACGCCTTCCGCCGCGGCGTCGCAGGCCGCCTCGGCGATCGCCTTCGCCTGCATGGCGTAGATCTCGGGAAAGGTGATCCCCAGGCGGCAGCCGCGGTGACCGAGCATCGGGTTGAACTCGCTCAGCTCCTGCACGCGCCGCTTCACCCGTTCCACCGGGACGGCGAGGGCGTCGGCGACGCTCTTCTGGCTCTTTTCGTCGTGGGGGAGGAATTCGTGCAGCGGCGGGTCGAGCAGGCGGATCGTGACCGGCAGGCCGCTCATCGCTCGAAAGATCTCCAGGAAGTCCTTGCGCTGCTCCGGGAGGAGCTTGGCCAGGGCGCGTTCCCGCTGCTCCAGCGTGTCCGCCACGATCATCTCGCGCACGGCGAGGATGCGGGACTCCTCGAAGAACATGTGCTCGGTGCGGCAGAGCCCGATCCCCTCGGCGCCGAACTTGCGCGCGACGACGCAGTCCGCCGGCGTGTCGGCGTTGGTCCGCACCCTGAGGCGGCGGATGCCGTCCGCCATCTCCATGAGGCGCGCGAAGTGGGTGCCGAGGGAGGGCTGCGTGGTGGGAACCTGGCCGCGCATCACCTCGCCGGTGGAGCCGTCGAGGGAGATCCAGTCCCCCTCCTTGAAGGTGGTCTCCTTGAACCGCAGGGTCTTGGCGGCGAGGTCGATGTAGGCGTCCCCGCATCCCGCCACGCAGCACTTCCCCATCCCGCGCGCCACCACCGCGGCGTGGCTCGTCATCCCGCCCAGGGCGGTGAGGATCCCGAGAGAGGCGTGCATGCCGCCGATGTCCTCCGGGGAGGTCTCGCGGCGGACGAGCAGGACCTTCTCGCCCCGCTTCGCCCAAGCCTCCGCGTCCTCCGGAGTGAAGACGATGCGCCCCGAGACGGCCCCGGGGCTGGCCGGGAGGCCGGCCGAACTCAGCACCTCGCGCGGCGCCTTCGGATCGAACGTGGGGTGCAGGAGCTGTTCGAGTTGCGCGGGGTCGACGCGCCGCACCGCATCTTCCACCGAGATCAGCCCCTCGCCGCGCATCTCCACCGCGATGCGCACCGCCGCCTGGGCGGACCGCTTCCCGGTGCGCGTCTGGAGCATGTAGAGCGTGCCCTCCTGCACGGTGAACTCGATGTCCTGCATCTCGCGGTAGTGGCTCTCGAGGGTCCCCTTGATCGTGAGCAGCTGCCGAAAGCACTCCGGCATCTCTCCCTCTAGGCGCGAGATCGGCTCCGGCGTGCGGATGCCCGCCACGACATCCTCCCCTTGTGCGTTGACCAGGTACTCGCCGTAAAAGACGTTCTCGCCGGTGCTCGGATTGCGCGTGAAGCAGACGCCGGTCCCGCTGGTGTTTCCCAGGTTCCCGAACACCATCGCCTGGACGTTGACGGCCGTGCCCAGGAGGCCGGTGATCTCGTGGATCTTCCTGTACCGCTGGGCCCGCTCGCCGTCCCAGGACCTGAAGACCGCCTCCATGGCGAGGCTCAGCTGCTGGCGTGGATCCTGGGGGAACTCCCGCCCGGTCTCCATCCGGATGACCGCGCGGTACCGGTCCACCACCTCCGCCATGGCCGCGGCGTCCAGGTCGGTATCCTGGTACGCCCCGCGGGCGGCCTTCACCGCGCCCAGGGCTGACTCGAAGTGGTGGTGGTCCACCCCCAAGACGACGTCTCCGAACATGTTGAGGAGGCGCCGGTAGGCGTCCAGGGCGAAGCGGCGGTTGCCCGAGCGGCGCGCCAGGCCCTCGAGGGTCTTGTCGTTCAGCCCGAGATTGAGGACGGTGTCCATCATCCCCGGCATGGAAACCGCGGCGCCGGAGCGGACCGAGACGAGGAGCGGGGCGGCAGGGTCGCCGAAACGGAGGCCCATCTCCGCCTCGAGGCGGGCGATCTGCGTGTCCACCTCGCGCAGGATCGTTTCGGGGATGGATCCCCCCGCGGCGACGAAGGCGCGGCAGACGGTGGTGGCGAGGGTGAAACCGGGCGGGACCGGAAGGCCGAGGCGGCACATCTCCGCCAGATTGGCCCCCTTGCCCCCGAGGAGCTCCTTGCGGGCGCCATCCCCCTCCGCCCCGGCGCATGAAAAATAGTAGAGGTGCCGTTCCGTCTCGCTCATCGCGCTGGCCCGCCTTCCTTTTCCCTGCTGCCTGCCGGGGGACGCTCCGCGACCTCCTCCCGCACGGTCCCAGGAGTCTGGCCTCCCGCTTCGAAATCCTCCAGGAACCACTCCCAGCGCGCCTCGAACACGCGGATCCTGCCCTTCGCACGCTCCAGCGCCTTGAGCACGTAGGCCAACTGGCGCTCCGGGACGATCACGCCCAGCGTCCCACTTCCCGCTTCGAGGCGCAACGCGGGGAGCCAATCCTCGACGAGGGGGCGCGTCGACCCCTCCACCTCGCACCGCAGCACTACCAAACGCACCAGGGAGATCCGCCCCCGGTAGCCCCAGGGCAGGCGGATCTCGAGGTCCGCCCGGTCCCCCTCCGGCCGCGGGTCGCCCTCCACGCGGGAACGGGCGACCGCGCGTACCAGGAGGTGGTTCTTGTCCAGCGCGACGGCGCGCGCGTCCTTCCACTGGGCCAGGCTCGCGTGCAGCCGCTCCCGCAGCCCGGGAGAGAAGGCGGCGTACTCGCGCTCCCACTCCCCGCGCGCCATCGCCCCGCGGAAGCTCTCGTAGGCGGTCTTCGGCGTCGACCGGTCCTCCAGTCGGGGAGGAAGACCACGGCATGCGGCCAGGAGAAGGAGGAGCAGGCAGGCGGGGAGCCGCACGCGCGGCATTCTAAACAAGCCCGCCCCGGCCCGGGAACCGTGCGCCGGGAGGGCGCGTTCCCTCCTCGTCATTGACTTGGGGCGCGATGCGCGAATACTAGGGCGCCGGCGGAGCGCCAGTGCGCCGCCCCCCCGGCAGGGAGACCGCAAGAGTGGAGCCTCGCAAAAGACTCGGGGAAATCCTCCTCGAGATGGGCTTGGTGACGCCCGCCAAGATCGACGATGCCCTGGTGCACGCCAAGCGGACGGGCACGCGGCTCGGCGAGGCGCTCATCGACCTCCAGATGGTCGACGAGGAGCAGGTCACCCGGGCGCTCTGCCGCCAGAACAAGCTCCCCTTCGTCGACCTCTCGAAGGTGAAGCTCCCGGCCGACGTCATCGCCGCGGTCCCGCAGAAGGTTGTGGAGGAGTACGACGTCGTCCCGGTCAAGCGGCAGGGCCGGCAGGTGATCCTCGCCATCCGGGATCCTGCCACCGCCTACCAGGCCGACGGCCTGCAGTTCGTGCTCAACGCCGAGGTACGGTTCGCCCTCGCCACTCCGAGCTCGCTGACCAACGCCAAAGCGGAGTACTACGGCGTCGGCACGCGGGTGGCGCAGAAGGGGCCCGCGGCGGTGGCCGCCGCGGCCGCCGAGGAGGAGAGCGAAGACGCGCCGGTCATCCGGCTCGTTCACAAAGTCCTGGAGGACGCGCTGCGCGCCCGGGCGAGCGACGTCCACATCGAGCCGATGGCGGAGCGCGTGCGGGTGCGCTACCGGGTGGACGGCCTCTGCTTCGAGGCGCAGTCCCTCCCCAAAGACATCCAGAACTCCGTCCTGAGCCGCATCAAGATCCTCGCCCGGATGGACATCGCGGAGAAGCGCAAGCCGCAGGACGGCCGCATCCAGGTGGAGCTGATCGGACGATCCATCGACATCCGCGTCTCGGCGCTGCCGGCGTCCCACGGGGAGTCGATGGTCATGCGGCTCCTGGACAAGGAAGTCTCCCTGGTGGGGCTGGAGCAGCTCGGATTCCATGCCGACGACCACACGCGGTTCAAGCGCATCATCAAGAAGCCGAACGGGATCTTCCTCGTCACCGGGCCGACCGGGTCGGGCAAGACCACCTCGCTCTACGCCGCGCTCAAGGAGCTCAACCAGCCCAACGTCAAGATCATCACCGCCGAGAACCCGGTCGAGTACCACCTCAAGGGCATCAACCAGTGCGAGGTCAAGCACTCCATCGGCCTCGACTTCTCGCGCATCCTGCGCGCCATGCTGCGCCAGGCCCCCAACATCATCCTCGTGGGCGAGATCCGCGACGCGGAAACCGCCGAGATCGCCATCCAGGCGGCGCTCACGGGCCACCTGGTGTTCAGCACGCTCCACACCAACGACGCCCCCTCGGCCCTGACGCGCCTCATCGACATCGGCGTCAAGCCGTTCCTCGTCTCCACCGCCGTCCTCGCCATCATGGCGCAGCGGCTGCTCCGGCTCCTCTGCCCGAACTGCCGGGCTCCCTGGGAGCCCGAGCCGTTGAAACTGCGCGCGCTCGGCATCAAGCCGGACATGCTCGAGGGGAAGACGATCTACAAGGCGGTCGGGTGCAAGGAGTGCCGCTTCGAGGGCTACCGGGGGCGCAAGGGGCTCTTCGAGATGTTCGAGATGGACAACCGGATGCGGGAATTGACCTTCAAGGGCGCCTCCACGCTCCAGCTCAGGGCGCAGGCGCGGGCCTCCTGCGGCATGTTGACGCTGCGCGAGGACGGGGTGCGCAAAATCCTCGCGGGGACCACCTCCGTGGACGAGGTGCTCCGCACCACGGGATCGGTACTGGAGGGATAGCGGCCGTGCACCTTTCGATGTCGCAACTGTTCGACCTGCTGGTGGAGGAAAACGCCTCCGACGTGCACATCACCGTCGGCAGGCCCCCGGTCGTGCGCAAGCACGGGCGGCTGCGGGATGTGCGGCACCCGCCGCTCACGCCCGCGGACACGATGGCCTTGGTGGAGTCGGTCGCGCCCGAGCGCATGCTCACCGAGTTCCGCGAGCGGGGGAGCGCGGATTTCGGGTTGCCCCACGGGACGCGAGCCCGGTTCCGCGTGGCGATCTTCAGGCAGCGCGGCCACGCGGCGATGGTCTGCCGTCTCATCCCGAGCAAGCTCTTGAGCTTCGAGGAGATCGGCCTGCCCAAGCAGGTACAGGAGCTCTGCGATCGGCCGCGCGGTCTCGTCCTCGTCACCGGCCCCACGGGCAGCGGCAAGACGACGACCCTGGCGACGATGATCGACTACATCAACACGAACGAGGACACCCACATCATCACGATCGAGGACCCGATCGAGTACTACCACGCGCACAAGAAGTCCATCGTCAATCAGCGCGAGGTCGGGGTGGACGTCCCCTCCTTCTCGGAAGCCCTGCGTCGCGCCCTGCGCCAGGACCCCGACGTCATCCTCCTCGGCGAGATGCGCGACATGGAGACCATTGCCACGGCGATCACCGCGGCGGAAACGGGGCACCTGGTGTTCGGCACGCTGCATACGACGGGCTCCGCCCGCACCATGGACCGCATCATCGACCAGTTTCCGGCCGACCAGCAGGAGCAGATCCGGGTACAGCTCTCCGTCTCCATCCTCGGCGTCGTCTCGCAGGTGCTCATGCCGCGCGAGGACAAGCCGGGCATGATCGCCGGTTTCGAGGTGATGATCATGAGCCCCGCCGTCGAGAACCACATCCGCAAGGCGGAGACCTTCAAGATCCCCTCGACCATCCAGACCAGCAGGAACGTGGGGATGTTCCTGCTCGACGAGCACCTCACGGAGCTTCTCAAGGCGGGCAAGATCAACCGCGAGACCGCGCTCTCCAAGTCCGCGAATCAGCGCTCCTACCGATCCAAGCTCGAGGAGTTGGGGCTGTGAACGTCGAACGAGTCCAGCACAGGAAGAAGCTCCTGGGCCAGATCCTCAAGGAGATGAAGATTCTCCACGAGGGGCAGGTGCAGGAGGCGGTCCAGGTCCAGAAGCGGGACGGCGGCCAGATCGGCCAGATCCTGGTCACCCTCGGCCACATCACCCAGCCGCAGCTCATGCTCGCCCTGGGGCGGCAGTCGGGGATGGAGGTCGCCGACCTGCGCGCGTTCAAGCCGCAGCCGGAAGCCGTCGCGAAGGTGGACGAGGCGATCGCCCGTCCCTTCCTCTTCGTCCCGCTCAGCTTCGACGGCAAGCTGCTCGTCGTCGCGATGGCCGATCCGATGAACAAGACGGCCCTCGATGACATCCGCTTCACCGCCAACTGCGAGGTGAAGGGCGTGGTGGCGGACCTCGACCAGATCGAGAAGGCGATCGAGCTGGCCTACGGCAAGGAAGAGCAGGTGATGGCGACCATCCTCAAGGAGATCGAGGACGCCGCGACCGCCCCCGCCGTGCGCAAGCCGGGCATGAAACGCTCCGGGAAAGACATCACCGACCTCGAGGACGCCGAGGCGATGGCCAATTCCGCCCCGGTGCGGAAGCTGCTCAATTACATCCTCTACCAGGCGATCCGGGACCGCGCGGCCGACATCCACCTGGAACCGTTCGAGGACGAGTTCAAGATCCGCTACCGGGTGGACGGGATCCTCTACGAGCTGGAGGCGCCGCCGCTCCACCTGGCGACCGCGCTCATCAGCCGGGTGAAGGTCATGAGCGGCCTCGACATCTCGGAGAACCGGGTCCCCCAGGACGGCCGCATCGATCTGGCCATCGGCGGGCGTCCGGTCGACCTGCGCGTCTCCACCCTCCCGACCATGTTCGGGGAGTCCTGCGTGATGCGTGTGCTCGACCGGTCGGTGGTGAGTCTCGATCTGAGCCAGATCGGGATGCGCGAGGACGAGCTGGCCGGGACCAAGACGCTCATCGACCTGCCCCACGGGATCGTCCTGGTGACCGGACCGACCGGTTCAGGCAAGACGACGACGCTCTACAGCATCCTCAACGAGACCAACGACGTCTCGATGAAGATCATCACCACGGAGGATCCGGTCGAGTACGACCTGGAGGGCATCGTCCAGGTGCAGGTGAACGAGGAGATCGGGGTCACCTACTCCGCGTGTCTGCGCAGCATCCTTCGCCAGGACCCCGACATCATCCTGGTGGGCGAGATCCGGGACCGGGACACCGCCCAGATCGCCATCGAGGCCTCCCTCACCGGCCACGTCGTCTTCAGCACCCTCCACACCAACGACGCCCCCCTGGCGATCACCCGCCTGGTCGACATCGGCGTCGAGCCCTTCCTGATCGCCGCCACCCTCGAAGGGGTCATCGGCCAGCGCCTGGTGAGGCGGATCTGCACCTCCTGCAAGGAGTTCTACGAGCCCTCCCGGGAGATCCTCATGGAGCTGGAGCTCTCCCCGTCCCAGGTGGAAGGGAAGAAATTCGCCTACGGGAAGGGCTGCCCCAAGTGCAATGGCACGGGCTACAAGGGCCGGCTGGCGATCTTCGAGATGATGCTCGTTTCCGACGCGATCCGGAACCTCATCATGGATGGCGCCCCCACGGCGCAGCTGCGCACCGTCTCCCGGGAGGAGGGGATGCGCACCCTCCGGGAGAGCGGCCTTCTGGCCATCTTCGACTTCACGACCAGCGTGGAGGAGGTCTTGCGGGAGACCATGACGATCCTCTAGCGGGCCAAGGGGGCCCCGGGGGGGCGGCCCCCGTGCGGCTCCGGAGTTGCGTTTCCGCGTGCGGTTTTGAATGATGGGGGGGCGGTCGGCCAGGGTACGGGCCTCGACTGACAGCGACCCCGGGCAAAAAGGAGCAGCGATGGCAAGCAAGATGACGCCCACGACGGCGGTGGCGGCGTCCCCCAAAAAGGGGGGCTTCACCCTCGTCGGCGTCTCGGAGAAGCAGCTCACGCAGTTCACAAGCCAGCTGAGCACCCTCCAAGACGCGGGCTTGCCCATCGTCTCCTGCTTGAAGATCCTCGAGGGGCAACTCCCCAAGGGGCTCTTCAAGAACGTCCTCGTGAACGTGACCGAGGACGTGGAGTCCGGCGCCTCCCTCTCGGAGGCGCTGGCCAAGCACCCCCGGGTCTTCGACGGCTTGTACGTGAACATGGTGCGGGCGGGGGAGGCGGGCGGCGTGCTCGACGTCATCCTGGCCCGCCTCGCCTCCTTCAAGGAGAAGGCGGCCAAGCTGCGGCGCCGCGTCAAGGGCGCCGCGACCTACCCGATCGCCGTCCTCATCGTGATCGTCCTGATCCTGCTGTTCATCATGACGAACGTGGTGCCGAAGTTCGAGCAGGTGTTCGCGACGAGCAAGCTCGGGGCGGAGGGCCTGCCCGGACCCACCAAGGCGGTCACCAGGGCATCGCGCTGGCTGGTCGAGTACTGGTGGATCTTCCTGCTCTCGATGTTCGTGCTCTTCTGGGCCCTGCCGCGCCTCATCCGATCCTCCCCCGGCGGGCGCTACTTCCTGGACTCGATCCGGCTCCGGTTGCCGATCGTCGGGCCGCTCTACAAGAAGATCCTCGTTGCCCGCTTCACCCGCACTTTCGGCACCCTGATCTCCTCGGGCGTGCCCATCCTCGAGGCGTTGGCCATCGTGAAGGGCGCGGTGGGGAACGCGGTCCTGGAAAAGGCGATCTCCGAGGTGCATGACGCCATCCGTGAGGGCGAATCGATCGCCGAGCCGCTCGGCCAGCAGAAGATCCAGATCTTCGACGACCTCGTGGTCAACATGATCGATGTGGGCGAGAAGACCGGCGAACTGGACAAGATGCTGATCAAGGTCGCGGACAACTACGATGAAGAGGTGGACGTGGCGGTGGGAAGCCTCACTTCGCTGCTCGAGCCGCTTCTCATCGTCTTCATGGGCGGCGCCGTGTTCATCATCGTGTTGGCGCTCTTCCTGCCGCTTCTGAAGATCATCGACTCGCTGACCGGCGGGGGCACCAGGTAGCAGCGGAGAGAGGAAAGCAGGGCGGTGTCGCTCCGCCTGCGGATCCTGCTCCTCATCGCGGCGGTCAACGCGACCGTCCTGGTGCTGGCGGTCGGCGCGAGCCTCGTCGCGGGCCCTGCGGAGCCCGTCACGGCGGGGGCGCTCGCCGAGGCGTTCCGTGTGGCGGAGGACCGCTCGTTCTCTCCCGCGGCCTGCCGCTATGCGCGCTTCGTCGTGCGGGTCTTCGCCACCGGGGAGGAAGCGGAGGTGCCCGCCGGGCCGCCGGCAGTGCGCAAGGAGGCGGCCGCGATCGCGGTGCGGCTCGCCGCGGGCATCGCGGAGGGGGCGCGGGGGGTGCAGGTGGACGCCGAGGGGATGACGCTCCACTTCGCGGCCCCGACGGCAGGGACGCGCGCGGTCTACGTGGCGTTCAATGACCGGGCGCGGCGGGACGCCCACGCCAATCTGCGATCGGTCTTTCTCTACCTGTTCGCGGGCACGGTGCTCCTCGTGACGGTGACCTACCTGATCCTGAGCCGGGTGGTCTTGCGGCCCATCGAGGCGCTGGCGCGGGCGGCGGGCACGGTGGCACGGGGCCAGGCGCCGGTTCCCGTGGCGGGCACGGGGCATGGCGACGAGATGGACCGGCTCGTGGAGAGCTTCAACCACATGGCCGGCGAAGTGCACGAGTACCAGGGGCACCTCGAGCAGAGGGTCCTCGACGCCCTGGCGCGAGCCAAGGCCGCCGAGGGGCATCTGTTCGTGGCGCAGCGGCTCGCCGCCACGGGCACCCTGGCCGCAGGTATCGCCCATGAGATCAACAACCCGCTCGGCGGGATCGCCAACGCGGTGCTGCGCCTGAGGGAGGGCGGCCTGAGCCCGGCGAAGAGCGAGGAGTATTTCCGCATCGTGCTGGACGGGCTGGACCGCATCGCCAAGATCGTCCAGCGCGTGCTCGACTTCACCCCCCGGGAGACCGATCCGATGCCGGTGGACTGCGCGGAGGTCTGCCGCCGGGCCGCTGACCTGGCGCTGCATCGGGCGGAACTGCGGGGCATCCGGCTGGAGGTGAAGGCGGAAGGGGCGGTGCGGGGGGTAGTGGGGGACCCCCAGGAGCTCATCCAGGCGGTCTTGAACCTGGTGCTCAACGGGATCGACGCTATCCCGGAGAAGGCGCCGGGCACGATCGTCCTCTCCGCCTGGGTCGAGCGCGGCCTGGCGATCCTGGAGGTGGCAGACGACGGCACCGGCATGGACGAGGAGACCCGCCGGCGCTGCGTGGACATGTTCTACACGACCAAACCGGCCGGCAAGGGCTACGGGCTGGGGCTGGCGGCGGTGCAGCACATCGCCACCGACCACGGCGGTGAGCTGGAGATCGACAGCGAGCCGGGGAAGGGCACCAGGGTCCGTCTCCGCATCCCCCTCGGACGCCCGTGACGGCGCCGTGACCCGGCCCGGGTCTTCTGAGGGGCACACCCCCGCCGGGGGGGGCTTGCGCGTCCGGAGCGAACCTGCTCCAATGAGCCGTCACCGCCCGGTGCGGCCTTTGGGGCTGCGCAGGACGGGGAGGAAGCATGCGCGATCGTCGCGACTACGTGATTGCCGCCCTCGCGGCGGCCCTCGTTTTCAGCCTGGGGCTCTGGGTAGGCCGTGGAGGCTCCCTGGCCAGCCCCGCCGGCGCGCAAGACGCGGGGAGCACCGGTTCCGATCCCGCCCCCTCGACGACGGCGACCCCGAGCGGTGTCCCGGAGATCGGGCCCCCCTCCACCCCCAACCCCCGCCCGGGTCTCGAGGGCCGGACGACGCCGCACACCGCCAGCGACTCCAACAGCAACAACCGCTTCGTCGCGGTGACGACGCCGGTCGGCAGCGGCGAGTCGGTGATGTTCGTGCTCGATGCGGAACGGGAGCAGCTCTTGGCGTACCGGTTCGTCCGGTCCAAGGGGTTGGAGTTGGTGGCCGCGAGGAAGATCGACTACGATCTGCAGCTCAGCTCCTACAAGGATTTCTCCGAATGGTCCCGCGACGGCCTGAAGGCCGTGGCGGAAAAGCACCGCGCGAAGAGCGCGGCAAAGGACTCGAAATAGGGCAGACCGGCGATCCCGCGCGAGGCCGCGAGGCAGGAACCGAAGAACATGGCAAAAAGTGGTGAGTTCTACACCTTCGACGAGGTGGTTCGGCAGCTCAAGATCGACGAGAACAAGCTGAAGCGTCTCGTCTCGGAGGGAGAGATCTCCGCCTTCCGGGAAGGCGACGTCATGAAGTTCAAGAAGTCGGAGATCGACAAGCTCGCCAAGAAGGGCGCGGGATCCGAGACGAGCGAGACCGTCCTGAGCGAGATCACGCTCGAGGACGAGGCGCCCGCCTTCGAGGAGTCCGGCGAGACCCTGACGGACGACCTGGTCTTCGAAGGCGCCGGCTCGAGCGACGAGGTCCAACTCGACTCCGCGGGCATGAAGACCGAGGAGATTTCGAGCCAGGACACGTTCATCGAGGAGAAGGGCGGCCGCGGGCGTGGCGACGTCGGCATGACGACCGAGCCCATCGACCTGAGCGCCGACCTGACCCAGGACGCCGACGAGGAGGAGGTCGAAGAGGTCTCCGCGTCGACGCGACGTTCGTCAGGCCCCACCCGCGGCGTCTCGCGGCGCGAGGTCGCGGCGGGCGCCCCCGCCGGCAATCCCGGGCTCACCTTCGCCCTGGTGCTCTCTTCGCTCCTGGCGTTTCTCGGCCTCTTCCTCACCTTCGTCACGAGCAACAACGAGGTGGGGACCAAGCAGCCGGGCGACATGGCGACGAAGATGTCGGGTTGGTTCTACGAGGGATTCGGCTCCAAGGAAGCAGTCGACAAGGAGCTCAGCCGCCTCAAGATCGGCGGCGGCGCGACCACCCCGCAGCGTTGATCGGCATCGCCCCGGGTAGGCTCGACGAGCCGTCCGGCGGAGGGGGCGCGGAGGGAAGAGAGACCCCCGCGCCCCCTCTGTTTCGTGTCCGGGGCGCGTGTCGGGGGGGCTCTGCTAGGATGACAAGTTCGCTCCCCGGACCGCGGGACTGCTGCACGCCCCGGTGCGCGAGGAGGATGCGCGGGGCGGCGGCGTCGCGGCGCCGGATCCGCGCCGCGTCGAGGGACTTAAAGAGACCTAGAGAGAGAGGAGTGGCTGTGAGATCCACGAACGTACTCGCCTTCCTGGCGCTGCTGGCCGCCGGCTGCAAGAGCGCCCCCACCCAGGAGAGCTACGAGCAGACCGTCCGCAACCAGGATGTGGTCGTGCAGTCGTTCGGCGCCCGCGTCGACGAACTGACCGCGCAGAACGCGGATCTGGGTATGCGCGTCAAGCTCCTCGAAGCGCAGGTCGAGAAGTCCCGTAGCACGGATTCGGTCGTGCGGGACGCCAAGGAGGAGTTCAGCGCGCATGTGCGCGAGGTGATGCAGCAGTTCCGCGGGGACAGGGACATCCAGGTCGAGGAGACGCCCGGCGGCTACAAGTTCGTCGTGCGGGAATCCGTTCTCTTCGCGAGCGCCTCCGCCACCCTCACGGACGAGGGCAAGCAGGTGATGGCGCGGGTCGCGGCCTCCCTCAAGACCGGGACGTCGCGGATCAGCGTCGAGGGGCACACCGACAACGTGCCCGTGGCGAAGCCGGAGACCACCAAGCTCTTCCCCCGCGGCAACATCGAGCTCTCGGTGGCGCGCGCCATCTCCGTCTGGGAGACCCTCACCCGGGACGGCGGGGTCGCGGAGGCGCGCATCTCCGTCGCCGGCTTCGGGCCCCACGCGCCCCTTGCTCCCAACGACAGCGACCGGAACCGCTGGAAGAACCGTCGCGTCGAGATTCGCGTGGCGGAGGATTGATCCCGCTTCCGGACGAGGCTCGCGCCCGCCTGCGCCAGCACGCGCTGGCCTCCCTCGTTGCGGCGTTGCGGGGTCGTCCCCGCCCCTCACCACCGCAGGGCGGGGAGGAGGCGCACCTGACGGCCCGTCGCCCGCTCTTCGTGAGCGTCTACGTGGGCGACGAGTTGCGCGGCTGCACGGGGTCCGTGGAGGCGTGCGGCCCGCTCCTCTCGGAGGTGGGCCGTCGGGCAGCGGAGGCCGCCGGGGAGGACCCGCGCTTCCGTGCGATCGTCCCCGCCGACTACCCGGCGCTGCGGGTGGAGATCTCCGTCCTGTCGCCTTGCACCCGCGTGGAGGGGCCGGAGGAGGTGGTTCCGGGGCGCCACGGTGTCGTCGTGCGGCGGGGCGATCGAACCGGAGTCCTCCTGCCGCAGGTGGGACAGCGCCAGGGTTGGGATGGCGCGACCTTAGTGCGTCAGGCGGCCCTCAGGGCGGCCATCGGCGGGGAGGAGCTCGAGGGCGCCTCCATCGCCGTCTTTCAGGCGGAAGTGTTCTGAGCCGCCCCGCACCCCTTCGCGCGGGGCGGAGCCGAGGCGCCCCGCCGAGGCCCGCGGTCGCATAATGCGAAGGATGGCTCCGCATCCCCGAGGCCGATTCCTCCCTCTCCTGCTGCTGCTGTCGGGCGTCGCGTCCGCGGCGGAATGGGAAGAGGCGGTGGCGCGCAACGAAGAGGGGATCGCTTCCCTCTTGGCGCGCCGCCCGGAAGCGGCCCTCGCCTCTTTCGAAGCGGCGCTGCGCGCGCGGCCGGGTGAGGAGACGCTCTTGCGCAACGCCGCCGCGGCAGGCGCCTCCCTCGCCGAAGTGCGCCGCCGCGAGGACCGGCTCGAGGAGGCGCTGGCCCTCCTCGACCGGGCGGTGGAGCGCCACCCTTCGCGGCTGCAGTATCGCGTCCAGCGCGGTCTCGTCCGCCTGCTGCTGGGCCGCGACACCGACCTGCTCTTCGCCCGGGAGGAGTTCGAGGGGGTCCTCGCGGTCGACGGCGATCAGATCGATGCCCTGGTGAACCTGGGTCAGGTGAGCTACCTCGAGCGCCGCCTCGAGGAAGCGGTGCGCCTTTGGGCCAGGGCCCTCGCGCTCCGGCCAGACGACGGGTCGGTGGCCGAGCGCCTCGAGCGCGCGCGACGCGAACTCCAGGTGGAGTCGGACTACGAGGAATTGCGCGATCCATGGTTCCTCGTCCGATTCGGTCCGCTCATCCCGCGGGAGGACGCGGCCGCCGTGCTGCGGTCTTGCGGCGAGGCCTGGCAGGATCTCTGCCGGCGTTTCGGCCATTACCCGGAGGCGGTCACGGTGGTTACCCTCTACACCGCCGGGGAGTTCCGCTCCGCCACCCGCCTGCACGGGTGGGTGGCAGGCCTCAGCGACGGCACGATCCGTTTGGCCCTCGCTCCCGGGACAGGCGCCTCCCGCGGGATCCGCAACACGCTCTTCCACGAATTCACCCACCATCTGCTCCGCCGCGTGGCGCCCGCCGCGCCCGGATGGCTGCACGAGGGGTTGGCCCAGCTCGCCGAGGAGCGGAGCGTGGCCGAGGCGGAGATCCGGCTCCGCGATAGCGGAGGCCCCGAGGCGTCCGACCTCTCGGGGGAGGTCCTGCGGCTGAGCGACGCGGCGCGCGTCCGCCGGTTCTACGACGCGGCCCTCTCCTTCACCGCGTTCCTGCGCGGCCTGGGCGGCGAACCAGGGCTGCATGCCCTCCTCACTGCGCTCCCGGCTGGGGGAAGGGAGGAGGAGGCGCTGCGTGCCGCCTTCGGAGCCGGGCGCGGCGCGCTCGTCGAGCGGTGGCGAGAGCGGCTGCAAGCCCGCTGATCCCGACGAGCAGGATGCTCCCCGGCTCCGGAACCGGCTGGGTCGCCAGCAGGCCGCCGAGCGGTGAGATGGGCGCCCGCACCGTGATCAGTTGCCCACTCTCGGCCACCTGGCGGGCAACCGCTTCGTCCAGGGCCGAGGTCGCCGCGCCGTTCTGGATGAGGAAGCCGTTCTCGGTCTCGCCGAAGTTGTCCCGCAAGAGCACGTCAACGCGGTTGTTGAGCGCGCCGGGCGGATTGCCCAGCACGAGGTAGGTCCCGGGCAAGAAGGCGGTAAGCGTGCTCCCGCCCGAGAAGCGGAGGATGCCCGAGTCGACTCCGAACACGAAGCGGCTGGGCGAGGTGTCCTGGAACTCGAGCACCCAGCCGGTCAGATCGACGACGCGCCGCGCCGCATTGAAGAGTTCGACGAATTCGTCCGTATCGCTCACCGTTCCGTTCCCGGGGATGCCGTCGAAGGGGACCCCGTTGCCCCCCGAACTCTCCGAATGGTCCCCCTGCGGGTCGGTCACGACTTCGGTGATCAGGATCCGGTCGGCCAGCACCGGCGCCGCCGGCAGGCCGAGGGTGGTGGCGGCAATCAGGATCCGAACGAACATGCGCATGGGCAAGAGACCTCCATCCCTTCCTCGGGGACGGTGTCACGGCGCGGTTTGACACCGTCTCCGTCGTAAGGCTGATGGACCTCTCGATGGAACTCGCCCTCGCGCCCCGGACGGCCCCCGCTACGGGCAGCCATCCGGGCGACGAGGAGCTTCTGGCCCTCGTCCTGGGCCCCTGCGCCGGGCGCCGGGCCCCCTCCCTCTGCGCGCGGGAACTACTCGAGCGCCAGGGCCCGCTCCGGCGCCTCTCCACGCGCACCTCCCACGAACTGCGCAGCGTGAAGGGGGTTGGCGAGCGCCAGGCTGCCCGGCTCCTCGCGGTCTTCGATCTGACGCGGCGCCTCATGGGTTGCCGTCTCCACCCCGGCGCCCAGTTCCTCAATCCGCGCCAGATCTTCGAGCACTACCACGCCTCGCTGCGGGACCGCAAAAAGGAGATGTTCTTGGTGGTGCTGCTCGACGCGCGACACCGGATCCTCAGGGAGGAGGTGGTGTCCGAGGGGTCTCTGACCTCCTCCATCGTGCATCCCCGGGAGGTGTTTGGTCCCGCGGTGCGGGAGGCGGCCGGCGCCATGATCCTCGTGCACAACCACCCTTCCGGGGATCCGCGCCCCTCCGAGGAGGACGTCGCGGTGACCCGGCGCCTCGTGCACGCGGCGGAGGTGCTCGGCATCCGCGTCCTCGACCACGTGATCGTGGGCGACGGCGTCTACGCGAGTTTCAAGGAGGAGGGGCTGCTCTGAGCGCCCCCCGCGCCCCCCCCTGCTTCGGCGCGCGGGATTCCGCCCGGATTCAGTCGGGCTGCCGTGCGATCGCCTTGCGCACGAGTTTCCCCTCCACGATGCCCCAGGTGGAGGAGACGCACATGTAGACCGCGAGGGCGGCGGCGTAGTTGTAGAGGAAGACGAAGAACAGGTAGGGCATGAACTTCATCATGCGCATCTGCGTGCGCACCTGGGGGTCGTCGCTGGCGGGGGTCGGCGTGACTTTCTGCTGCCAGACCCACAGCACGAGCATGAGCAGCGGAAAAAGGTTGAACCAGTGCGGCCAGAAGGGGAGCGGAAAGAGCCGATCCGGCATCGAGAGGTCGGCGGCCCAGAGGAACGCCTGGTGGCGCAGGGAGAACTCGACGCGAAGCCCCTGGAAGAGCGCGAACCAGATCGGGATCTGCAGGAAGATCGTCAAGCATCCGGCCGGGAACCCGACCTTGTGCTCCCGCATCACCCGCAGCCGCTCGGTGTTGAGCTTCTGCTTGTTGTCGGCGTACTTCTTGGTCAGCTCGTCGAGGAGCGGTTTGATCTTCTGGATGCGGCGGGAATACCGCTGCATGCCGAGCTGCGTCTTGTAGGAGACCGGCGCCAGGAGCCCGCGCACGAGCATCGTCATGAGGATGATCCCGACGCCGAGGCTGCTGAAGATTCCCGCGAAGAACTTCATGAGCCACATCAGGCCGCGCCCGATGAGGCCGAACATGCCGAAGTCCACGGTGCCTTGCAGCCCCAGGGGCCGCAGGAACTCGACGGAACTCGGGCCGCCATAGAGTGTGAAGGTCTCGACCGACTTGCCGGATGCGAGGTCGACGAAGCTGGTGATCGCGGCGCGGAGGGTGCGGCGCGTGCGCGTCCCGTCCGGGCGGGTGACCTCCCCGGCCATCTCGACCGCCGCGACCGTGGCCTGGGTGACGTTCCCCAAGTAGCGGCCCTCGCGGTCGCGCGAGAGCTGCGTCGAGAGCGCACCCACGAAATAGGCGCCCCGGATCGCCAGGGCGTGGAGCAGGCCGCGACGGCTCTCCTCGCCGTACGGCTGATCCATCGCCTTCTTGGTGAGATCCTGAATCGTCGCCTTCTCGTCGTCCCCCCCCGGGCGTTCCAGACGGATCCCGGTCTCCACCACGTCCCCCGCGGAGATGCCTCGATGGATGTCCTCGATGTAGCAGCCCGAGGGCCCGGTCAGCGAGTACTGGAGCCGGTCGTCGGCGGAGCCTTCGGGACGGTGCACCTCGATCTCCACCGTGAGGTCGTAGCGGCCCTCCGCGGGGAGGGTGACCGTCTTCACGAAGCGCCACCCGGACGGCGTCTCGAGCACGAAGCGGAGCCGGTCCGGGCCGGGCTCGACCTGCCAGGGATCGCTCGCGGGGTCGCCTCCGATCCGCTCGCGGTTGGGCACCTCCAGAAGCAGGGCGCGATCCCGCGGGCGGACCTCTTCCCGATAAATCGGGACCCAGCTCGCCTCGTCGAGGGGTTTGCCCACCTCCAGCGCAAACTGCTTGAGCGAGGCCTTCACGATGCAGGCGCCCCGGTCGGTGAAGACGTAGCGGACGGTGTCGTTCTCGAGGACGTGGAGACTCGGCTCACGCCGCGTGAGCGCCGAGACCTTCTCCAGGGCCGGCACGGCGGCCAGCAGTTCCGGCAACGTCATCCAGACGAGGGAGAACCGCCCCGTCGCGGTGCCGTCGGTGGCGCCGAGGCTCGCCCAGGCTTCGATGTCGCTCTCTTCGCGCGCCTCGCGCACGACGCGGTAGGCCTCCGCCTGGAGGGAGCGCACGCCGGCGAGGTCGCGGAAGCCGACGAAGCCGTCCCGCCCCAGCACGCCGACGTACGCGAGGGGGGCGGGGCCCGTGGGCTCGAACCGGTAGTGGTAGTCGCCCCCCGGCACCTCCTCGCCCGCCGCGAGGCGGTGGTTCTGGTTTCTCCGCTCGCTCTCCTGGATCCGGACCAGTTCATCGAAGCTGGTGAAGGGCGGCGCCCGGTCGGCGCCGAGGACGAGGCCGCACCGATCGACGGCGGCCCCCTCCCCGAAGGGCACGCCGGCCACGCCGGAGAGCTCGAACCCGGCGATCTCGGCGGGGAGGCCTTGCGCGCTCACGGAGAGAAGCAGGCCGGCGCCCCCCTCCGCCACGGTGACGCTCTTGACCACCTGGAAGGCGCCGTCCGCCCAGACGAACTCGAAGCCGGCATCGATGGCGCGCGCCTCCCAGCGGTCTGCCTTCAGCCGTCCCAGGGCGCCGTTTTTCAGGCGTGCGCTCAGTCGGAAGGGGCGCCGCGAGGCGGGGATGCCCGCCAGGAGTGCGCGGCCGCCTCGCTCCAGGCGGACGACGGACCCGTCGCGGTCGAGCAGCGCCCGGACGCCGCCCTGCTCGAGGCGCAGGAGTTCCGCATCCGCAGGCTCGGTGAGCCGCTCGATGCGCTCCACCGCGGGGGGGAGTTCGGGGGGCTTGTTGCAGGCGCGCAGTCCCAGGAAGACCGCGAGCCCCACGAGGAGGAACAGGAGGAGTCTGGGCATCGACCGCGCGATTATCGGCCCACGGCCAAGCGGTCGGCGAGATAGTGGGGGAGACGATCCTCCTTGTAGATCTTGTCCATTGTCGTCTTGAAGTCGTAGTCCAAGCGGTGGAACCGCACGCTCTTGCCGTCGAAGGTGACGTAGGAGGCGCGGGGATCGCCGTCCCGCGGCTGGCCCACGGCCCCGGTATTGATCAGGGTCTTGCGCCCCTCCTCGATCTTGTACTCGCCCCCGATCGTCTTCGGATCGATGTAGCGCAGCTCCTGGGTGTAGACCCCCGGGATGTGGCTGTGGCCGATAAAGCAGAGCCTCTCGAATTTGGTGAAGATCTCCTCCATCTTCTCGCGGTTCTTCTTCACGTCGTCGGGGACCACGTACTCCTTGGTGGGGTCGCGCGGCGAGGCGTGCACGAACATCGCCTCGTCTGTGACGATGATCTGCTCCATGATCCCCAGGAAGTTCCACAGATCGTAGTTCTCCTCCTTGGGGCAGTCCGAGCGGTTGAGCTGGTCGCGGGTCCAGTCGATCGCCTCCCGCGCCTTGGGGTTGAAGTCCTCGCCGTAGTAGAGGACCGCCTCCTCGTGGTTGCCCATGAGCACCGCCTTGCAGCCCATGAGGCGCTGGAGGCACTCCCGGGGGTTGGGGCCGTAACCAATGATGTCCCCGAGGCAGATGATGTCCTTGATCGCCCGCCGCTTGATGTCGGCGAGGACGACCTCGAGGGCCTCGAGATTGGCATGGATGTCGGAAACGATGGCGATATGCACGCGCGCCTTCCGGCCCGGTCCCCACGGGCCGGGCGCGAACAACGTAGTATCGAGACGCGGGGCATGGCCGTCAAGACGCCGGGCGCCCCCGTGTGCGTCCGCGCCCGGACGCGTTGACACACTACAGGTTGTATGCTAGCGTCCCGGGCCAAGAGCATCCTGTGGTCCGTCGCGGAAGCCGCCGTGAAGTGCCCCTACTGCAAGGCCGATAACGACCGCGTCGTCGATTCCCGGGCGAGCGCCGACGGATTCGCCATCCGGCGCCGCCGGGAGTGCCTCTCCTGCGAGCGCCGCTACACCACCTACGAGCGGATCGAGGAGTCCCCCATCCGCGTGGTCAAGAAGGACGGGAGCCGGGAGCCGTTCGACCGCCGCAAGATCCTGGCCGGGCTCATGAAGGCGTGCGAGAAGCGTCCGGTCTCCATGGATACCCTGGAGGAGATCGTGAACCGCATCGAGCACCAGGTCACCGAGCAGTTCGAGCGCGAGGCGCCGAGCAAGTTCGTGGGCCGGCTCGTGATGCGGGAACTCCGCAAGGTGGACCAGGTCGCCTACGTCCGCTTCGCCTCGGTCTACCGCGACTTCAAGGACCTCGCCGAATTCATGGACGAAATCCGGCCCATGCTCAAGGCGGGCGAGAAGAGCGCGAGGAAGAAACCCAACCCGTGACGGGACGGATCGCCAAGGTCCGGAAGCGGGACGGGCGTCTCGTCGATTTCGACGAGACCAAGATCGCCGACGCCATCTTCAAGGCCGCCGTGGCGGTGGGTGGGGGGGATCGCTTCCTCGCCGAGGAGCTGGCGGGGGTCGTCACGCTCTTCCTGGAAAAGCGGTTCGCCGGCACGGTCCCGGGGATCGAGGAGATCCAGGACACAGTCGAGAAGGTGCTCATCGAGACCGGGCACGCCCGCACCGCCAAGGCCTTCATCCTCTACCGCGACAGGCGCGCCCGGGCGCGCGCGCGCCTCGAAGTGTCGGCCTCCATACCCGCCGGGGGAGGCCCTCGGGTCGGCAACCCCGCCAAGGGGCTCGTCTCCCCCTGGGCCAAGAGCCGCATCGCCGAATCCCTCGTGCGGGAGGCCGATCTGGATGCCCGCCTCGCCTCCGAGGTGGCGACGCGGGTGGAGGAGAGGGTCTTCGCTGCCAAGGCGGCGCGAGTGACCACCTCCCAGCTGCGCGCCCTCGTGGAGGGGGAGCTCTTCCACCTGGGCTACTCCGACAGGGTGGGACGGCAGGCGCTCCTCGGCCTGCCGCGCCACGACGTGGACCGGCTCCTGCGCGGCGCGGAGGAGGGCCCGTGGCGCCCGGACGGCCCCCGCGACCTGAAATCCGCGCTGGCGGACTCCTTGCTGGCGCAGTACGCCATGGCGGAGGTCTACGGCGACGAGGTGGGAAGCGCGCACATGGAGGGGCGCATCCACATCCTCGACGCCGGGAGCCCGGTGGAGTGGATCGCGGCCTCCGGCCAAGTGCCCGCCACCCGGGACCCAGAGGAGTGGGTCGAAACCACCGCCTGCCTCGCCTCGCGGCTCTCTTCCCTCGTCTCGCGCGAGGTCTGCCTCGAAGGGGTCGCGGCCGCCGCCACCCCGTGGGCCGCCGCGGCGCGGAACGGCGCCGCGCTGGGCGCGGTGCGCCGGCTGCTCGCCCATCCGCTCCTCCACGGCCTGGACCGTCTCGCGGGCCGGTTCCGTCTCTGCCTCCCCCTCCCGGCAGCGCCCGAGGATGAGGGCGCCTATCTGATCGCGGAAGGGCTGGTGCGGGAGCACTGGGCGCGTTTCCGCGAAGGCGCCCTGGGAGGCCTCCCGGAGATCGCACTCCACCTCCCTGCCGCCGCCGCCGCGGGTGCGGGGGCGCGCCGAGCGCTCCTCCCCGCCCTCGCCGCCGCCGCGGAGACGGGACGCGTCCGCATCCTCTTCGATCGCGATGTGCCGGCGAGCCTCGCCTCCACCTGGTTCCGTATCCCCGGGGCCGAAGCCGCCGAGGAGCGCGCGGCCTGCGGTGGGGCGGCCCTTGGCGTCTCCGGAGCGGTGGCGGTCAACCTGCACTGCGTCGCCCGCGAATGCTCCGGGGCGGGGGAGAAGGCGTTCCACGAGGCGCTGGAGGCCTCCCTCGCCCTGGGGATCAAGGCGCTCCGGCAGAAGCGGACCTTCCTCGCCGGCCTCATGGCCGATCCCTCGGGCCCCCTCTACCGCTGCGCCGGGGGCGCGAAGCGGACCGTGGCCGGCGACCGCGGCTTCGACTTCCTCCACCTCGCAGGGGCGCGCGCGGCCGCCGAGGCTTTCTTGGGCGCGACCGGCGAAGAGGCGGCGCGCTGGGCGGGCAGGGTGCGCTCCTATGCGGCGTTGCGGGCCGCCGAAGAGGGGCGCGCGGTGCGCCTCAAGGTCTGTTGCGTCCCGGATCGCGATGGCGAGGCCGAGGCACGGTTCGCAACCAGGGAGCGCGACGCGGGCCCCGCCCGTGCCGGTCTCGGGGTTGGGAAGGAAGGCGCCCTGCGGCCCCTCGAGCCGTTCCCCCTGCCGCCGGGCTGTGAACTTCCCGGCACCGAGCCTCTCCTGGATCCGGCGTCCGACACCCTGTTTCTCCGGTTCCCGCGCGACGCGGCGCCCTCCCCGGAGACCCTTCTGTCGCTGCTCGCCTCCCTCGCCTCCCATCCCCGCCTCGGCGCGGTCCATTGCCAGCCCTGGCCCGATCGACGCGTCCGCGTTGCCGCCGCCGGCGCATCCGATCTATGAAGAAGAAGAGGACGCGCCCCCCGCCCCCCCTGGAAATCCATCCCGCATGAAACTCAAGAAGCTGGTCCTGCACGGGTTCAAGAGCTTCGCCGACAAGACGGAGTTCGACTTCCGTGAGGGAATCACGGTGATCGTGGGCCCCAACGGCTGCGGCAAGAGCAACGTCGTCGATGCGGTGAAGTGGGTCCTGGGCGAGCAGCGCCCCGCCAGCCTGCGCGGCAAGGAGATGCAGGACGTCATCTTCTCGGGCACCGATTCGCGCAAGGGGCTGGGCTACGCGGAGGTCTGCCTCGTCCTCGACAACGCCGACCGCTCCCTGCCGCTGGAGTACGAAGAGGTGGTCATCACCCGGAGGCTCTACCGCTCCGGGGAGAGCGAATACCTCATCAACGCCAACCCGGTGCGTCTGCGCGACGTGCGGGAACTCATGATGGATAGCGGGGGGGGGCCGGGGGCCCTGGCCGTCATGGAGCAGGGCAACATCGACCGGCTCCTGCGCGCCGATCCCATCGAGCGGCGGGCGGTGTTCGAGGAGGCGGCGGGCATCTCCAAGTACCGCTCCCGGCGCAAGGAGACCGAGCGCAAGCTGGAGCGCACCGCCGAAAACCTCGCCCGGTTGCGGGATGTCTTGGGGGAGTGCGAGACGCGGGAGCGCAGCCTCAAGATCCAGGCGGGCAAGGCGCGCCGATTCAAGGAGCTCTCCGACGAGCTGAAGCGCAAGCGGGTGGCCGGCGTGTTGGCGCGCTATGGCGACCTCGCCCGACGGCAGGAGGCGGCTCAGGCGGAGCTGGAAGGCATCCTCGGCGCCGAGCGCCAGGCGCGCGACCAGTTGGCCGAGGCGATCGCCCAGACCGACGGCCAGCGCGCGCTCCAGGAGGCGGCGCGGGAGCGCGTCGCGGCGGGAGAGGCCGAGATGGCCGCCGCCGTGGGCGAGGGTCGCGCCGCGGACGAAAAGCGCGCCGCCCGGGAGCGCGAGGCGGAAGACCTCGGCGCGCGCGCGGAAGCCGCGGGTCGCGAAGCGGAGGAGGCGCGCCGGCGGCTGGGCGAATTGGAGCGGGAGCGCACGGAGGCGGGCCGCGCTCGCACGGACTCCGAGGGCGCGCGCGCAAAGGCCGAGGAGGCGTTGCGCGCCGCCGAGGCGCTCCTGCGCGAGGCGGAGGGCCGCCTGCAGCTGCTGCGCGCGGAGCGGGAGGGGCTGGATCTGCGCCGGAGCGAGGCGTTCGCCGCGGAGACCCAGGCGCGGAACGCGGAAGTGCGTCTCGACGCCGAGCGGCGCGCCCTGGGTGCGCGGCAGGATCGGCTCGAGGAGCGCGCCCGGTCGTCGGCCGCGGCGCTCGCGGAGTTGCGCGAGGCGGTCACCGCGGCCCTGCGCGACGGAAAGGCGGCCGAGGAGCGGCAGCGCGCCCTCGAGGACCGCCATCTCGCCGCCGAAGCGGGCGCCCGCGACGCGCGCCGCGAGACCGAGGTCGCGGCGCAGGATGCGGCCATGCGAGGGGGCGAGACCGCCGCGCTCGTCGCGCGCCGCGATCTCCTCCAAAAACTCGTGGAGGAGGGGGAGGGGCTCACCGCAGGCACCCGGGCGGTGCTCGAGGCGGCCGAGGCGGGAACGCTGGCGGGCGTGCGCGGGCTCCTGGCGGATCTCTTGCGCGCCTCGGGGCGGGAGGCGGCGCAGGCCCTCGATCAGGCGCTGGGCGAGGCCGCCGTGGCCATCGTCACCGAGACGACGGCGCAGGCGGTGGCGGCCATCGCGTGGCTCAAGGAAGGGCGCCGCGGACGCGCCCGGTTCGTCCCCCTCGATGCAGTGGAGCAGGGGCTCCCGGCGCTGCCCGCGCCCCTCGACGAGGAGCGGGTGGAGCCGTCGGTGCGCCCGCTGGTGCGCTCGCTACTGCGGGGCACCCGGGTGGCGCGCACCCTCGAAGATGCGCTCGGGCTCGCGGAGGGGGCCGCCCCCGCCCTGCGCGTCATCGCGCTCACCGGAGAAGAGGTCGGCGCCTCCGGCTCGCTCACCGGCGGAACCGGCGACGCGGGGGCCGGGCTCATCGTGCGCAACGCCGAGCTGGCGGAGATCGTGGAGACGCTGGCCGGAGCGGCGCGCGCCCAGGAGGCCGCCGTCGGCCGGGTGGATGCCGCCCGGGCGAGGGCCACCGACTGGGAGGGAACCGTCGAGTCGCTGCGCCCGGCGCTGCGGGAGGCGCGGCAGGCGGCGCGGGAGGCAGGCGAGGCGCTCGCCGCCGCCCAGAAAGCCGAGGCGGCGCGGGCGGAGGAGATCGCCTTCGAGGAGGAGGAGCGCGCCGAAGTGGCTCGGCTCCTCGAGGAGACGGGCCGGGACGCGGAAGTGGTCGCCGCGCGGCGCGCGTCCGCTCAGGAAGCTTCCGCGTTCCTGGAAGGTGAATCCGCCGGGCTCCTCGAGCGTCTCGCGCGCTCCGCCGGCGCCCGCGAGGAGGCGGGACGCGCCCTCACCGAGGCGCGCGTCGAAGCGGCGCGCTGGCGGGAGAAGGCGGAAGCAGCGGCGCAGCGCGTCGCCGCGCTCGCGGAGACGATTGCGGCCACGCGGCGCGCCGCCGACGCTCGAGAAGAGGAGGGGCGCGTCTGCGCGACGCGGCGCCAAACCTGCCTGGACGAAGTCGCTTCCTTGGAGCTCATGGCGCAGGAGCGCAGAAGGGCCCTCGAGCGCCAAGCGCGGGAGGTGGAGGCGCGCCGCGCCGCCGCCGCGGCCCTGCAGGCCCAGGCGGGGGAGGCGGAGGGAAGGGTGCGGGAGCTGCGCGAGATGCACGAGCGCCACCGCGTCGAGCTCGAGCGGCACCGGCTCAAGGAGACCGAGTACCGGATGCGGCTCGAGGCGCTCCTCGAAGAGGTGCGCAGAGAGCACGGCATCGACCTCGCCGCCGCGGCGAAGGAAGAAGGGGCCGAGGCGTTCGACCCGGAGGCGCTGGAGCGCGAGATCGTCGAGCTGCGCGAGCGGCTGGAGCGGCTCGGCAACGTGAACCACGCGGCGCTGGAAGAGTTGGTGGAGGTGGAGCAGCGGCTCGCCTTCCTGCGCAAGGAGGAGGCGGACCTCGTCGCGGCGGACGCGCAGCTGCGCGATACCATCGTCAAGATCGACGAGGTCTGCGTGCAGCGGTTCCAGGAGACCTTCGAGAAGGTGCGGATCCACTTCCGCGAGGTCTTCCGCAAGCTCTTCGGCGGCGGCAAGGCGGAGATTTTCCTGGAAAACCCCGCCGACATCCTCGGCTCGGGGGTGGAGATCGTGGTGCGCCCTCCCGGCAAGGAGCTGCGCAACATGGCGCTCTTGTCCGGCGGCGAGAAGACGCTCACCACCGTGGCGCTCCTCTTCGCCTTTTACCAGACCAAACCTCCCCCCTTCTGCCTCATGGACGAGGTGGACGCGGCGCTGGACGAATCCAACACCCTCCGCATGTGCGAGATGCTCAAGGAGTACGCCTCCCAGGGGCAGTTCCTGGTCATCACCCACGCGCGGCCGACGATGACTGTTGCCGACACGCTCTATGGCGTGACGATGCCCGAAGCCGGCATCTCGCGTCGCGTGGCCGTGCGGTTCTCCGACATCGAAGCGGGCCGCGTCATCGGCCTCAACTGACGACCGGCCCGGGCCGGCCGCTCGCGCCGCACGGTGCGGATCGTCGCGTGTGGCTTGCGCGTTGCGAGCGCTGGTGGCGCGACTGGCTGCCCAGGCTCCGCGGTCAGCCGCGGCTCTTCGGACCATCGGGGCCGGATCGAAACGAGGGAGGAGCGACCTCCCCCCCCGCGAGGCGCCCGCTCTGATAGGGTAGGGCGGTGCGCCGTGCGCTCTGGACCTTCGGCGGCCTGGGGCGCGTTCCCTTCGCGCCGGGCACGTTCGGCACGCTCGGCGCGCTCGCGCTCGCGCTCGCGGCGCAGGTCCTCGCACCCGCCGCCGCCCTTCCCTACCTCCTCGGCGGCGCTGCCCTCGTCGCGTCCGCGGGCTGCGTCCTGCTCGGTCCCGCTGCGGAGCGCGCGCTCTCCCGCCACGATCCCTCGGAATTCGTCCTGGACGAGGCCGCGGGGTTCTGGCTCGCGTTGGTGGCGCTTCCGCCGCATGGGAACCGATGGGCGATCCTGGCCGGCGTCTTCGCCGCGTTCCGCCTCTTCGACATCGTGAAGCCCTGGCCCGCGGGCCGGCTCCAGCGCCTCCCCGGCGGCTGGGGCATCCTCCTGGACGATCTGGTCGCGGGGATCTACGCCCACCTCGCGGTGCGGCTCGGCCTCGCCCTAGCGGCCTCCTAGCCCGAATGATTCACGAGTATCGCGGTTCTGGGCGGTCCATCCGGCCGATCTCTGCGTCGCTCCTTGATCTCGTCCGGCTGTCCTCGCCCAGAACACATCCCCGAGGTTCGTGACGCCCTCTGTTTCGTTGAACGGCAGCGGGCCGCGCGGCCGACCACTCCCGTAGGTCGCGATCCTCATGAAGAATGCGGGCCAGCCTTCACGTGCCGGCGACTTCCTCGACGAAAAGCCCGGTCATCGCCGGCTTCCAAGCCAGCACGCGGCCCCCTGCCGCCTCCACCGCCCGCGCCACCGCGGGACTCCCCGGATCATCGAGCAGGAAGATCATGCAGCCCCCGCCCCCGGCCCCGCAGATCTTGGCTGCGCGGGCGCCCGCCTTGCGTGCGGCCGCTTCGAGCCCGTCGACGGCGGCGTTCGTCACGCCGGGCGCCAGGTGCCGGCGCTCCTGCCACTCGCGGTCGAGCGCGTCCGCAAAGGCGTCGAGGTCTTGCGCTTCGAGCGCGCAGCGCATCTCCGCGGCGATGGACGCAATGGAAAGGAACGACGCGCGGACCCGCGCATCCCCCTCGAGGAACGCGCGCACCATCTCCCAGTTGCGGATCCCGCTCTGGTGCTCGACGCGGGTATCCGCCAGGAGAAGGTGACGCTGCAGCATCGGGACCGCCGCGTCGAGGCGGTCGCGTCGCAGCCCGCCGGGGGTGGCAACCAGGGCGTGCAGTCCGCCCAGAAGCGCGGGGACGTAGTCCTGATACCCGGTCACGGTCTCGAGGTGCGCCGTCTCCACGTTCTGCACCAGGGTCAGGAGCGCGTCCGGCGACAGGGTGCGGTCGCGCAGGCGACTGAGGGCGCCGGCCACAGCCACCGCCATCGCGCTCGACCCGCCCAGCCCCGACTGCGGGGGCGCCTCCGCCCTCATCCGCAGCACGACCCCCTCTCCGGCCCCGAACCATTCCGCGAGCCGGGTCGCGAGGCCCATCCCCCCGTGGCGGAGTTCCCCCACAGGCATGCGCACGGTCTCGCCCCGGTCCACCCACGCGACCGTGAGCAGGCCATCGGGGCGCGCCTCCGCCTCCACGCGGGCACGCAGTTCGATCGCCAGGTTGAGCGTCACCGCGGGGCGCCCGAGCAGTTGGCAGACCGGCCAGATGTCGAGGGTGCCCCCCGCCAGGTCGATGCGGCAGGGCGCGGAAGAGGCGACGATCGACCCTCGCACGGGGCATAATCTCCCCGTGAGCAGGGACATGCGACCCGTGATCGGGCTCACCGCCCGCACCTTCTGGTACGACAGTGGCCGTCGCCAGCGACTGGCGGAGATGACCACCGCGGCGTTCCTCGATGCCGTAACGCGTGCGGGCGGGCTGCCCATCGTTTTGGCCACCCGCGCCGGACCGGAGTGCGCGGACGCCTACCTCGACCGCCTCGACGGACTGCTCTTGACCGGCGGCGAGGACGTGCATCCCCATCTGTTCGGCGGCGAGCCGCAAACGCACATCGACCGGGTGGATCTCGACCGCGATCGGTTCGAGATCGCCCTGGTGCACGGGGCGCGCGATCGGCGCATGCCGCTTCTCGCTGCCTGCCGCGGCATCCAGCTGCTCAACGTCGCCCGCGGCGGCGATCTCGTGCAAGACATAGCCGCCGAATCCGGCTCGACCTTGGCGCACGCGCAACTGGCCATGGTGGATGGCCCCTGGCACGGCATCGAGGTGCGGGAGGGGAGCCTCCTGGCGCGTATCCTCCGTCCCGGGCGCATGGCGGTGAACTCCTTCCACCACCAGGCCTGCCGACGGCTCGGGGAGGGTCTCGCCGCCGTCGCCACCGCCCCGGACGGGACGGTGGAAGCGCTCGAGGACGCCTCCCAGCCCTTCTGCCTAGGGGTGCAGTGGCACCCTGAACTGAGCGCGGCGGCGGGGGATCCCGATTCGGAGCGGCTCTTTTCCGCCTTCATCCAGGCCTGCGCAGGCGGAAAGCCCCGGGCGGCGTCCAATCTCAGGCGCGATCCGATCCCCGGGCGATAATTCAGCCGGCGGACGCGCCGTGCCATGAGCCGACCCATCTCCGCGCTCCTCGTCGTCGGCGCCCTCCTGGGTGCCGGGCTCACCGGTTTCCTGGTGGTGAGCCTGGCCACCGCGGGCAGCGCCCCGCGCCGCGCCTCATCGAACGAAGGGGGCGAGGGGACTGAGCCCGGCGGACGGCGCGGGGGGGGGGACGCCCGCACGGAAAACCTGACGGCGGAGTCGACGCGCCCCGCGCGGG
>Ga0187893_10003707_pt1 | contig 30342 bp, 27 predicted proteins | sample MA1701074metaG_FD_139574 | JGI IMG/M metagenome (GOLD analysis project Ga0187893, IMG submission 139574) | White microbial mat communities from a basaltic lava cave in the Kipuka Kanohina Cave System on the Island of Hawaii, USA - MA170107-4 metaG ...
GGGCGCCCTGAGCGATGGGGGGCCTGGGGGGCCCCCGATCGAGGCCCCCGAAAGCTGGCGTGCTATCGAGGGGCGGCCCGGGTTGCCCGGGGCGCCCTGAGCGATGGGGGGCCTGGGGGGCCCTATCGAGGCCCCCCATATGAAAGTCCTGCGAGCGCGGCCTCCAGCTGGCATCGCCGGAAGCCGTAGGCGGTGATGCCGAGCGTCTCGGGGTGGAGCAGCGCGGCGTCGTAGGGATCGCGCAGGAGCACGGCCGCCAGGTTCCGCGCGCGCGTCTGGAGGACGTCGAGCAGTTCTCGATTGCTCTGATACAGGTGCGCGTCGTAGAGGAACAGCACCGTCGCGTCGGCCGAAGCCGCCGCCTCGGCGGCCTTCCCGATCTCCTCGCGACTCGGCTCGATCCCGACCAGCACGACGGCGGGGGTGAAGCCGAGCGGCGCGCACGCGCCGGTGATCCAGGCATGCTCGTCGGCGAGGTCCGCCTCGATGGTGATCCGCCCCGCCAGCTCCGAGAAACGTGGAAATACGACGACGACCCGGCCGTTGAGCGCGCGCTTCATTCCTGACTTCCCGGATGACGTGACGGTGACCGCGCGGGCGGCCATGGCCCGAGCCAGCGCGGGCCCATCCGGTTCCGCCGCCGCCGGCCCTCCGGCCGTGCGCGTCGTGCGGCGCAGACGCAGGGTCTGCACACGCGCGGCCGACTCCTCCAGCTCGCGTCGTGGCAAGGCGCCCGATCGATAAGCCTCGGTGAGGGCGGTGGCCGCCGCGCGCTGGGCGGCCTCGGTATGGCAGACGAGCAAGAGGTCGTGACCAGCGTCGGCCGCGCGTACCGTCGCCTCCCCGATCGGGCAGCTCTCGGTGACGGCGCCCATCTCGAGGTCGTCCGACACGATCACGCCCCGGAACCCCACCTCGCCCCGCAAGTAGTCATGGACGATGAGGCGCGAGAACGTGGCCGGCACGGCCGCGGGATCGAGCTTGGGATACACCGGATGCGACGTCATGACGCACTCCACACCGCCCTGGATGGCCGCGAAGAACGGGGGGAGATGCCCGCTGAGCATCTCGTCCCACGAGGAGTCGATGGTCGGCAGCCGCAGGTGCGCGTCGAGGGGCGAATGGCCCTTTCCTGGAAAGTGCTTTGGGCAGGCCGAGAGTCCGCCGCGTACCATGCCCGCAATGCGAGCGGCGCCAAAGCGCGCGACCCGCGCGGCATCCTTGCCGTAGGAGCGGATGCCGATGTTCGGGCTGTATCGGTCGGTGAGCACATCGAGACAGGGGCCGAGATTGAGATCGACGCCGAGCCGCCGCAGCTCGCGCGCCTCGATCAGTCCCTGCCGAGCGGCAAAGGCTTCCTCGCCAGCCGTGCCCACCGCGAGATTGTCCGGGAACATGGTCGTGCCCTGGCCCAGCATGACGATGCGGCCCCCCTCGTGGTCCGTCGCCACTAGGAGCCGTCGTCCCAGCGCCGTCTCGAGCCGGTCGAGCAGCGCGAGCAGCTGTCCGGGGCTCTCGAAATTGCGCCGATAGAGGATGAGACCCGCCGCGCGCGTGTCCTGGAACAGGCGAACATCCTCCCCGCGCAGCGCGGTCCCCGGCAGACCGAGCATCAGGCGTTCGCCGACGAGATCCTCGAGATCGCTCACGTCGGGAATTCTAACGGAGAGCTGCGTTGCTCAGCGCACGTTGCGTGCGAGCTCGTCGGCCAGGACACGCGCCTTGTCCGAAAGGGTGGTGGCCCGTGCCAGGTCGTTGGCTCCCAGGGCCTCCCGGGCCTTGACAATGAAGCTCCGGATGGTCTGGGCAGCGTCCTGCTGTTCGGCTGAGAGACGCCGGTCGCCGAGCTGTTTCAGGCGCTGTTCGGCGCTTTCGATGTTCGCGGTGGTGAGCTGGCCGAGCCGGCGCTCCTCCTCGGGATTTGTTTGGGGAGAGATCACGGAGGGCGGCCGGGCGGGTGGGGGCACTGCCTTCGGTGACGCGGGCCGGGGCAGAGGAGCCGGCTTTGGCTGGGCGCACGCCGCCAACGCGAGCAGCACGCTCAGCCAGGCCACGCGATGGACCAGACGCATCAGCGTGCCGGTAGGCTGACCGTCACCGTCGTCCCCCGGCCGACCTGGGAGGTCAACTCGATGCGCGCGTCGTGCATCTGCACGATGCGGTAGACGAGCGCGAGGCCGATGCCGTTGCCGTCGTGGCGCGTCGTGTAGTAGAGCTTGAAGACTTTGTCGAGATCGGCGGCGGGAATCCCCACGCCCTCGTCGGCGATGCTGATCCAGACGCTGCCACTCTCGTCGAGGACGGTCCGGATGGTGGCCATTCCCCCGCTGGTCATGGCCTGGCCGGCGTTCTGGATGATGTTGAGGAAGGCCTGTCGGAGGAGCTCCTCGTCACCGGTGACCGTCGGCAGCCCAGGGCTGAGCGCGAGATCGACGCGCAGGCCGGCCGGGCGCCACTCCTCTTCCAGGAGCGAGGTAATGCTGCTCAGGAGAGCGTTCAGATCCACGGCGGTCAGCTTCAGCTCCTGAGGCCGCGCGAACTTCAGGAAGCCCTGCACGACACGGTCGAGCCGCCGGATCTCCCCGCCGATCACTTCCAGGCTACGCCCCACCTCGTCGGTCCGGGACCCGAGCCTCGAGCGGACGATTTCCAGGTGGATCATCATGGCATTGAGCGGATTCTTGACCTCGTGGGTGACGCCCGAGGTGAGTCCGCCCAGAGCGGCCAGCTTGGCCGAGTAGCTGATGAGGGACTGCACGCCGCGGATCGACTGGAGGTTCCGGAGGAGCACCATGGCGCCGATGAGGCGCTCCCCATCCTTCACCGGCCACACCGAGACCAGGTAGTCTCGAGCCTCCCCATCGTCGCCGACGAGGGTGATCGTGCGGTTGCGCGTCGCGCCTCGGTCGAGCGGGTGGGCCAACAGGGCGTGCAGGGGATGGACGGCCGGGAGCAGGTCCCCGAGGGCGTGGCCGACCGCCTCATCGAGCGGCGCCCCCAGAATGCTCTCGGCAGAGCGGCTGAAAGAGAGGACCCGGTGCTCGTGGTTGAAGAAGATCACCGCGTCCTCGAGGTGATCCACCATTTGCCGGAGCGTCGATTTCTCGGTGAGCATGCGCACGCGGTCGCTCTCGACCTGCTTGCCGAGCAGCTGCAGCTGGGTGGCCAACTCTCCCAGCTCGTCCCTGCGCCCGGGCCCGGCTTGGCTCCCCGGCGTCGCTTCGAGAAGCTCGCCGCGCCGCAGGCGGCCCACGTCACTGACGAGGGCGCGTAGCGGCCTCAATACGACCTGCGCGAGCGCCATGGCGACGAGCCAGGCGAGCACCATCGCGACACCGGTCACGATCAGGCTTTGCCGGAGCGCGGCTCCGAGCTCGCGTCGGAGGAGGGTTGTCGAGACGCCGAGCCGGATGGTTCCGAACGGTTGTGCATTGAGCGTAATGGGGAGCGAGGTCTCGTAGACCGTCCCGCCCCGCGCGAGCGTCGCGAGGCGACGGACCGGATCGACTGCCAGAAGTTCGCCCAGCGCGAGCCGGCGCGAAGCGGTCGCTCCTTCCTTGAGCCGCTCGCTGTGCGCGACGACCACCCCGTCCCGGTCTGCGATCATGACGTCGAGCAGGTTCGGCGAGATGCCGACCGTCGCGTCGAGCAGACTGCGTAGCTCGGGACTCTGTCGCAGGATCCGCCGCGGATCACGACCGGGAGCACTGGCCAGGGCCCGGCTCGCCTGCGCGGAGACCTGGCGCGCGATGAGGTCGGCCTGCCGCGCTTCTTCCTCCACCACCACTCGGCTGAGCTGGGCAAGGTGCACCAGACTGGTGGTGGCCGCCACCAGGAACGTCAACAGCGTGATCGCGATGGCTTCCCTGGCGCGGACGCCGACGCGCACGCCTACGTCCGGTAGCGGTGGAGCTTGTTGTGGAGCGTGCGCACGCTGATGCCGAGAATCTCCGCCGCCCGCGTCTTGTTGCCTCCCATGGTGGCTAGCGTGCCGAGGATCAGCTCCTTCTCGGCGTCGTCGAGCGAGATCCCGACCGACGCCAGTCCGGGGCGAGCGGGACCGGCCCGCGTCACGAGCGGAAACTCGCGGGGCAGGTGACGGACGCCAATGAGATCCCCGTCGCACATCACGACCGCGCGCTCGAGGGTGTTTCGCAGCTCGCGCCCATTGCCCGGCCACGGACACTCGAGGAGGAGCCGGCGCGCGTCCTCGTCCACCGATTTGACCTGGCGACCGTAGCGCTCGTTCAGTTCCTCGAGAAAGGCGTCGATCAAGAGTGGAATGTCCTCCGGGCGTTGTCGGAGAGGGGGAAGGGCGATGCCGAAGACATTCAGGCGATAGAAGAGATCCTCCCGGAAGAGTCCCTCCTGGACGGCCCGGCCCGGATCCTTGTTGGTAGCAGCCAGCACGCGTACGTCCACCGCGATCTCGGCCTTGGCCCCCAGCCGCCGTACCGTCCCCTCCTGCAGGATACGCAGAAACTTCGCCTGGGTGGCGGGGTTCATCTCGGCGATCTCGTCGAGGAAGAGCGTGCCATTGTCGGCGAGCTCGAAGCAGCCGGGTCGCCGTTCGAAGGCGCCGGTGAAGGCTCCCCGCTCGTGGCCGAAGATCTCGCTCTCGAGGAGGGTCTCCGGGATGGCCGCGCAGTTCACGGCGATGAAAGGTCCTCCCGCACGCGGCGAGCGATCGTGGAGGGTCCGCGCCACCAGCTCCTTGCCGGTCCCGCTTTCTCCCCAGATGAGAACAGGGGCGGTGGTGGGGCCGGCCAGCTCAATCAGCCTGTAGATCTCCTGCATGGCCGCGCTCTTCCCGACAAGGCGGCCCAGGCCCCAGATCTCCTGGACTCTTCGCCGGAGCAGGGTGACCTCGCTGAGGGCCTCCCAGCGCTCGAGCGCCTTCTCGATCAGTAACCGCAAGCGCGCCAGGTCGACCGGCTTGGTCAAATAATCATACGCCCCGTCCTTGACCGCGCTGACCGCCGTCTCGATGGTGCCATGCGCTGTCAGGATGATGACGGTGGTGGAGGGCGTGTCGCGCCGAAGCGCGTGCAGCAGATCCATGCCATCCAGCCTCGGCATGACAAGGTCGGTAAGGACGACGGCGGGGTGGAAGGAACCGGCCTTGGCGATGGCCTCCTCCCCGTCAACAGCCGATTCCACCTGATAGCCCCAGCTCGAGAGCAGCGTCTCGAGCCCGCTCCGGGTAGCCGAGTCGTCGTCAACGACGAGAATGCGTCGAGCCATTGGGGATTCGCGAAGACCAGTCAGCATAATGCCAGTGACGCGCATGTCGCGGCATATTCAAAAGCTCGCAAAAATCAGGCCATCCAACTAGCAAAGCGGTGCCGGTATGCGGCCGGGGCTTACTATGTACGAACGTCACAGTCGGGAAGATTCTTCCCACCGCGACCGGGCTGCTTCGGGCGTCGGTGCGGCAAGTCCTCATCATCCTGCACCATTCGGCGTCGGACCCATGGCATGGCGCCTGCTGAGAGCATAGTCGGGAGGCGCGCATGATGAACAGCGGCTGGAACCCCTGGAAGGCGACGACCATTGGATTACTCATGTCGATTACGGTTGCGCTCGTGACTGGTCTCGTGGTGGCGAACTGGACGGGGCCCAGGTCGGTGACGAGCGAGCCTGCGGCGCAAAGCCCAAAAATGGTGCAGGCCCCGGGATCGGTCGCGCCCGCGAGAACGGCGCCGGTGGCTCGCGCGGCAGCGCCGCGATCTGTTGCCGCGACACCGACTGTCCCATCGCAGACGGTTGTCGATGCCTGTAACCAGCAGGCGGCGAAGCAAGTCGGCCCCCACGACAAGACCATGGAGGTTGTCAAGGACGGGGTGATCGGCGCCGTGGCGGGAGCGGCGGTGGGCGCGGCCGGCGGCGCCATCGCCGGGGGCGGTAAGGGGGCGGGCACGGGAGCGGCCATCGGTGGCCTCGTCGGTGCGGGGGGCGGCACCCTCTACGGGCTCAACGAAAATCGCCGATACGACGAGCGGTATCGCGACGCCTATGCGTCGTGCATGCGAGGGCGTGGTTACACGGGCTAGCCCGGGGCGGTCTCTGCGACGACTCACTCGTACAGCAGGAAGCGCCGGCGGACGCGCGTCCACGTGGCCAGGGGCCGGCGCCACTGCCTCTCCAGCACCGCGAGCGGGCGCCCGCGCTCGATGGCCCCCCGGATGGCGTCGGTGCCGCATAGGATGTCGAAAGGGCGTCGGCGGTGCTCGAACTCGTACGGCGGCTGGCGCCACGCGAAGCCCCCGGGCGCGAGCGCGCGCGCGGCGGCGACCAGCCCGAGGCCGGTCAGAAACGGGCGGAAGCGCAACACGTCCGTCACGTGAACTTGAACGCCGCCGCAGAGTCGGCGGGCCCACTTGTGAAAGGTGGGCCTGAAGCGGGCGGGCCGGAAGCGCACGCCAGGCAGACCGAGACGCGCGAGAGCTTCAGCGTAGGCGTGGGCGTCGAGGAATGGCGCCCCGATCGACTCGAAAGGTCTCGTCGTGCCCCGCCCCTCCGACAGGTTGGTCCCCTCGATCAGGCATCCGCCAGGATAGACCCGCGCCGTATCCGGCGTCGGCATGTTGGGTGACGGCGCGACCCACGGCAGCCCCGTACTCTCCCACAGCATGCGCCGACGCCACCCGCGCATCGGGACCACTGTCAGGTCGCACCCGAGGCCGTGCGTCGTGTTGAGGTAACCAGCTAACTCCCCGATGGTCAGGCCATGGCGTACGGGAAGGGGGTACAGACCGACGAACGAGGCAAAGTGCGGATCGGGCCAGTTCCCTTCTGTGAGCAATCCCCCGAGCGGATTCGGCCGGTCCAGCACGATCACCCGTACTCCGGCGACAGCGCACGCCTTCATGGTCAGGACCATCGTCCACACGAACGTGTAGTACCGCGCCCCGACGTCTTGGAGGTCGACGACGAGCGCGTCGAGTCCCCTCAGCATCTCGGCGGTGGGTGTCCGCCTCGCACCGTACAGGCTGTGGACGGGCAAGTCGGTGAGGGGATCCACCTCGGCAACGACACGAGCGTGATCCTGGGGCGCGCCCCAGAGTCCGTGCTCGGGGGCCATAAGGACAGCGAGCCGCGCCCGAGGCGCCCTCCCGAGAAGCGAGATGGCGTGTTCGAGTTGGCCGTCGACCGAGGCCTGGTGTGACAAGAGCCCGAATCGGTGACCGCGAAGGAGCCCCGACCGATGGTGAGCCAGAACGTGGAGGCCGGTTTCGACGTGCATCGTCCGATGGTAGCAAGCCGCGGGCGCGCCGGTAGAATGGGCGCATGGCGCGGCCTCACGGCTACGAGCGTCTGGCGACCGAGCATCCCAATCCCGCCGCGCACGCCCTCGACAGAATGAGTGCCCTCGACATTGCGCGCCTCATGAACCGAGAGGATCGGTGCCCGGCGGAGGCGGTGCGACGAGTGCTCCCCGCGTTGGCGCGGGGCGTTGACCGTATCGTGACTTCCCTACGCGGGGGAGGGCGCCTCTTCTTTGTCGGCGCCGGGACGAGCGGCCGCCTCGGTGTCCTCGAGGCGGCGGAGTGTCCGCCAACCTTTGGAACGCCGCCGCGCATGGTGCAGGCCATCATGGCAGGTGGGCGTGGCGCCGTCTTTCGCTCCCGGGAGGGTGCCGAGGATGACGCCCACGCCGGCCGCCTGGCGGGTCGTCGGGTTCGGGCCGGTGACGTTGTGGTAGGGATCTCGGCCAGCGGGATAACGGCCTTCGTCCGGGCCGTCCTCCTCGCTGCCCGCCGCACGGGCGCCCGTACCGTCCTGGTGTCGTGTAATCCCAGGGTGCCACGCGGGCTGGCGGAGGTGGTGATCGCGCCAACGCCGGGGCCGGAAGTCGTGGCGGGATCCACCAGACTCAAGGCAGGCACAACCACCAAGCTCGTACTCAACACCCTGACGACGGCCAGCATGGTGAGGCTAGGGAAAGTCTATGGCAACCGGATGATCGATCTGCAGCCCCGTTCCCGGAAGCTGCGTGCACGCGCCGTGCGGCTGGTCGAAGAGATCGCCGGCGTGTCTCGAGGCCGCGCCCGGCGCGCCCTGGCTGCCGCAAACGGCCGGGCGCGGCTGGCCATCGTGATGGCGCACACGGGGCAAGCGCCTCGAGCAGCCCAGGCGACCCTTCGTCGACACGACGGGAACTTACGAGGGTTCCTGGCCATGGCTCCCCGTCAACACCGCTGAGTGATGCCCCGCGGGCTCCCGGAAGGCACGCCACCTGCCGATAACGTCTCTCGATGGCGTTGCGGTCCCGGCCTCGTTCTGAGCAGGCCCGAGACTTGAGCCCTTGGCCATGTTGATCCGACGGTGTGCCTGGCACCGCGAGTTCCACGGCTACACGATCATTCACGGTGTGGCGGCGTGGCGCGGACGGTCCGTCAAGTTCACCGACGGTGTGTGCAAGAGCTGCGCCGGACGTGTTCGCATCGAGTGGCGCGTTGCCGGGCGTGATGCCGAGACGCACTCCAGCTGGGGCTCATCGAGCGCTCCTGGGCGGCCCCGACCGGCCGTGCTGACCGCGGCGATTCTCCTGATCGTTGCAGCCATACTCTCTATACGGCCGATCTCCGACAAGCGACTTGGCGCGGGGCCCGACGAGTCCCTGGGGGACGGAGGTCGTGCGGGTGAGCGTCGAGATGCGAGACTGAGTGGGGAAGACGCGCCGCCCCGCGTGTCGCGCGAGCGCACCAGGCCATTGGGCAAGACGAAGGCTCGCCCATGGCGCCGACATGCGACCACCCGCACAGTTTCCGCTCCGTCGCCGGTGCCGACCGCGGTTGTGAGCCCTTCGCCGACCGCGCCGGTATTCTTGAGCATCGCGGAGCCGGCGCCAGAGGAGGAGCAACTCATCACGGCCGAGCCAATTCAGATCACCAGCCTCCCACCGATCCTGAGCCGTCCCCTCACCACCGAGGATGAGTTTTCCCTCAGGGTTCGGCGAGCTTCCCTGACCCGACTGTCACTCTCGCCCCCACCGGAGCGTCCGCGGCACGCCGGGCTGACCATCCAGGGGCCTTGATCATGGGGGGCCGTCGTTAGTCATGGGGGGCCTCGGCGGCCCCCAAACCCCCCACGCTCGGCACGCCCCGGGGGACCCGGGGCGCGCCTCGGTTCTACGCGAGGCTCATGGGCCCCGACGGCCTGCGAGGGGCTTGGAGGTGCTTGCGGGTTCTGGGGGGGCGTGGTGTGATGGGGCCGAGACCCAGTGAGAGGCGCGTGGCATGGACTTCGATTTCAGCGCGGAACAGGAGGCGTTCCGGAAGGAGGTCCGGCAATGGCTTGAGCAGAACTTGCCGGAGAACCTCCGCGGCCGGGGGTTTGCCGCGTCTCGTGCCGATCAGGAAGAGGTAGCCCAGCTTCGCGCCTGGCAGCGCAGGATGTACGAGGCCGGCTACGTCGGGATGGACTGGCCGCGTGAGTTCGGAGGTCGAGGGGCCTCGCTCGTCGAGCAGATCATCCTCTACCAGGAGATGGCCCGGGCGGAGTCGCCCCAGTTCGTCAACCGGGGTGGACTGTCCATGCTGGGCCCGACGTTGATGAAGTACGGCACCCCTCCCCAGCGGGAACGCTTTCTTTCCCGCATCCTCACCGCCGAACACCTCTGGTGTCAGGGCTTTTCGGAGCCAAATGCGGGCTCTGATCTTGCCAACCTCCAGACCCGCGCCGTGCGCGAGGGCGACGTCTTCGTGGTCAACGGACAGAAGGTGTGGACGAGCATGGGGCACGTGGCCGACTGGTGCTTCCTGCTCGTGCGAACGGACCCCCAGGCGCCCAAGCACAAGGGGATCAGCTTCCTCCTCGTCGACATGAAGACACAGGGGATCACCGTTCGACCCTTGCGCCAGATCACCGGAGAAGCCGAGTTCAACGAGGTATTCTTCGACAACGTGCCGGTGCCGGTGGACAACCTGGTAGGTTCCCTGAACGAAGGCTGGGGAGTGGCCGTCCACACTCTCGCCTACGAGCGCGACCTGCTGACCCACATCCGGCACATCTCCCTGCAAACGGCGGTGACGCGGCTGATCAAGCTCGCGCAGAATCGCGGTCAGTCCCCTGATCCGGTCTTGCGCCAGCGGATCGCCGGCATCGTCATCGGCGAGCAAGCGCTGAAGCTCAACGGGTACCGCAGTCTGACCCGCATTCTGAAGGGTGGGGCGCCCGGACCGGAAGGGTCGACCGCCAAGCTCCACTGGAGTCAGATCGACCAGGAGCTGGCCCTGACGGCCACCGAGATTCTCGGGCAGTACTCGCAGATCGCCGCGGGGCCGTGGGCGCCCGACGGCGGGCAGTGGGAGTTCTATGAGCTCCTGGCGCGCGGCAGCGGGATTCGCGCCGGCACCACCGAGATTCTCCGGAATATCCTGAGCGAGCGCGTGCTCGGCTTGCCCAAGGACTGACTATCCTTCGATCAGTACCCCCAGGGTGATCTCCACCGCGCGGATCATGATCGAGAGGTCCATGCTGGGCTCGTCGAGGCCGTGGGCCGCGACCATGGAAGGAAGGAAGGGCACATGCATGAAACCCGCGCGCACGGCCCGCCCGCGCCGGGCGATCTCGTGGAGCGTCCAGTAGAGCGTCTGGTTACACAGATAGGTCCCCGCCGTGTACGACAGATAGCCGGGCACGCCGTCGGCCGTCAGCGCCGTCAGGACCGCCCGGTTGGGAAGCGTGCTGAAGTAGGCCGCTGGCCCCCCCATCACGCATGGCTCGCCGGCGAACCGCCGCCCCCGGGCGTCTGGAATCGAGTAGTCCATGACGTTGACGGCGATCCCTTCGAGGGCGATCCGCGCTCGTCCGCCCGCTAGTCCGAGATGCACCACGCCGTGCAGCTCGGGGTCATCGAGCGCAGAGGTCACCATCGCGCGGGCAGCCATATAGTCGACCGGCAGCACGATGCCCCGCACCGCGCAGGTCCCCATCCGGCGGCCCTCGAGGATCTTGGCGATCTCCTGCGAAGGATTGGCGAAGTCGCTTCCGAATGGCTCGAAGCCAGTCACCAGGATTGCGCCCATGATGTCGTGCTCGCTCAGAGCGCCACGATGCTTGCCTTGTGACGCTGGGCCAGCGCCTGGTAGGCCTCCGGGTTGACCTTGACCCAGTATTCCGCGGGTGTCCCCGCCACCGGACCCCGCACCTTTGCGGGAAACCCGACGGCCAGCATTCCGTCCGGAATCTCGGATCCCGGCGTGACGAGCGCGCCCGCCGCCACCATCGCACGCACGCCCACGCGCGCGCCGTCGAGGACGGTGGCGCCATTGCCCACCAGCGCTTCCTCCTCGATCAGCGCCGCGTGAATGACGCAGAGATGCCCGATGGTGGCGCCCGCCCCGATCTCGGTGCCGGCCACCGGCGTCACGTGGATCACCGAGCCGTCCTGCACGTTGGCCCCCCGTCGAACGACGATCGGCGAGAAGTCGCCCCGCAGCACCGCGTTGTACCAGATAGACGCGCGCTCCTCGACGACGACCTCTCCGATCACCACCGCCGTCGGCGCGATGAAGGCCGACGGATGGATCCGCGGAAGCTTTCCCTCGAAGCTGAACAGTGGCATGGGCTCCGCCCTCGCAGTATGCTCGATCTAGCTGCCATCTTAGCGCGGGTTCTCCGCGCGAGGAGGATCGGATGGTCCTGCCCAGGATCAATGCTGTCGCCTCCGCCACGCCTGCGCAGCGGTTCACCCAGGACGATATCCTGCGCCTGGCCCGTTACGCGGATCCCGCGCGGCTGGGCTTCTTCGGGCACAGCGATATCGAGGGTCGTTACCTCTACCTCGACCGCGCGAGCTTCGATGGGCGGGAAACGGTGGACGAGCTCAACGATCGGTTTCGTCGCGGTGCGCTCGAGATTGGTGAAACGGCGATACGCCGCGCCCTGGCCGGCGCGGGCTGGGCGCCCGACGATCTTGACTTCCTGGCCACGACCACGTGCACGGGACGCCTGACGCCAAGTCTGGACGCCCACCTGGTGGGCAAGCTCGGGTGCCGCCGCGACATCCAGCGTGCCCACATCGGTGACACCGGCTGTGCGTCGGCGATGGTCGCTCTCCAGCAGGCGTGGAACCATCTCCAGGCCTTTCCTGACCACAAGGCGCTCGTGCTCGCCGTGGAGATCTGCTCGGCGGCGTACTACGACGACGACCGGCTGGAGAGTGCAGTCGCCCACGCCATCTTCGCGGACGGGGCGGGCGCCCTTGCCTTGTCCGCCCACGGTCCTGGGCCGGGCGTCGTCGCCCACCGGACTCTGTTCCGGCCCGAACACCTCGACGCCATGGGGTTCGAGTATCCCGGCGGCCGCCCCCGCGTCGTCCTGTCCAAGGATGTTCGCCGCATCGGATCGTCAATGATGGGCGAGATGGCGGCCGTGATGATGGGCGTGCAGGGACTCAAGCACGACGACATTCGGTATTGGATTCTCCATTCGGCGGGCCGTCACGTGATCGATCGTGCGCTCACCGTCCTCGGCCTCACCGAAGCGCACGTGGCCGCCTCCCGCCACGTGCTGCGGCAGTACGGCAACATGTCTTCGGCCACCATCCTCTTCGTGCTCGAGGAGACCCTGCGGACAGCCCAGCCGGTTCCCGGTGAATGGGGACTCATGATCGGCCTCGGTCCGGGCTTCGCCGCGGAAGGGGCGTTGTTGCGCTGGTGATGCGCCGGGAGGAAGGGGCGCGGGAACACCTCGACGGCTTCGTGGCGCCCGCCGATCGTGACGCCTCTCTCGCCGACATCGACCGACTCAGCGCCTGGTTCGGCGGTCATGCCCTCACCATTCGCGCCGTGCGCCGTCTCCTCCGCGCGGTGCCGGGCCGCGCCGTCGTCGTCGATGTGGGGGGTGGCCGAGGTGACTTTGCCCGACGGCTGGCCCGCGCCGCCCGGCGGCGAGGGCAACGCCTTCGCATCGTGATCCTCGACCGTGACCTCGAGGGGCTGGGGTTCGCGGGCGCCGTGGGCCGGGTCTATCCTGAGATCGTACGCGTGTGCGCCGACGCCAGTGCCCTCCCCTTTCGCGACAAGGGGGTGGACGTGGCCGTGAGCTCGCTGGTTCTGCACCACCTCTCGCCGGCGGCGGCGGTGGCGAGCCTGGAGGCGATGCGGGCGGCCGCCAGGGCCGGAGTCGTCGTCAACGACCTGCTCCGCACACGGCTCTCCTGGCTCTTGGTCGTGATCGCCACCCGGATCTTCGCGCGCCACGCCATCTCGCGGCACGACGGACCGCTGTCAGTGCGGCGCGCCTACGCGCCCGACGAGCTCCGCGCGCTCTGCGCGAAGGCGGGCTGGGGACACGTACGCATCCGACGGTTCCCGCTCCTCAGCCGCCTGCTCGCGGTGACCTGGTGACGGTCCGGGCGCATCACGACGTCATCGTCGTCGGCGCCGGTCCGGCCGGCGCCGCCACCGCCATTCTTCTCGCCGAACGCGGGCTGGCCGTCCTCGTCCTCGATCGCGCGCGTTCGCCCCGGGCCAAGATCTGTGGCGAGTACCTGAGTCCGGAAGGCGTACGCATTCTCGACCGCCTCGGGGTCCTCAAGGCAATCGACGCCGCCGGCGCCATCCCCTTGGCCGGGATGCGGATCATTGGACCCGATGGGCGGTCGCTCGAGGGCCGCTACCGTCCACTGGGGGTCTGGCGGCCCTATCGCGACGGCGCCCTGGCCATCGAGCGCGCGATCCTCGATGGTGCTCTCACGGACCGCCTGCGCGCCCTCCCCGTGGATTTTCGCGAGCAGGTGCGCGCAACCGAAATCATCGTGGAGGGCGATCGGGTGGTGGGGATCCGCGCGGCGGACACCGAGGGGCGCCACCACGACTTCCGGGCGGCGCTCACCATCGGCGCCGATGGTCGTGCCTCGGTGGTGGCCCAGCGTCTGGGATGTCGCGGGCACCACCGGCTGCGCCGCATGGCGCTAGCCACGTACGTCAGCGGACTTTCCGACTGCCGCGCGCTCGGCGAGATCTTTATCGATCCACCTGACTACGCGATTCTCAACCCGGTGGGGGCGGACCGCGTGAATTTCAGCCTGGTCGTACCTCTCGCACACGTGGTTCCCCACGCCGCCCGACTGGACGTCTTCTTCGGCGCGCGGGTGAAGCAGCTACCCCATCTGGCGCGGCGTGTTGCCGGCGCTGTCCGCGTGGCGCCGGTCGTGGCCCTGGGGCCGCTGGCGTACCGAGTGAGCGCGCCGCGGCTGGGCGGGGTGCTTCTGGTGGGTGACGCGGCTGGGTTCTACGACCCCTTCACCGGGGAGGGGATCTTCAGCGCGCTCCGCGGGGCTGAGCTGGTGGCGGAGGTGGCCGCGCCCGCCCTCGCCCGGGGCGACCTGTCCGCCAACGCCCTCGGCGCGTACGAGCGGGCGCGAAAGGACGTGTTTCGTGCCAAGGCACGGCTGACGCGCGCCATCCAGGCCGTGATCGGGCATCGCTGGACGACCGATCTCGCTGCCGCCCTGCTCGCCCGGCGTCCGGATCTGTTCGACGTCCTGCTCGGGGCCGTCGGCGACTACGTGCCGCCCGGCGCGCTCCTGCGCGGGCTTGGCCGGCAGCGGACGAACCAGGCCATTGGGGAGCGATGACGAGCCCGCGAACGGATAGCTTACCCCGCCGCTTCGCGCGCCTGCCGACCGCCGCCGTCACCGACGTCATGGACGAGATGGGACTCTTGGAGCAAACGCTGCCCTCCGATATCCTGCCCCTGGATCCCGCCATGCGGACGGCGGGCTATGCCTTCACGGCGCGGGGACGCCGCTACCGGGGCACCGCGCGCGATCACGACCAGACGTTGCGACGATTTCTCGGCATGCTCAGCGCAGTCCCAGCCGATTCCGTGCTCGTGCTCGCCGCCAACGACAAGATCGCAGCGCACTTCGGCGAGCTCAGCGCGGAGTGGTTCCGGTCGCACAAGGTGCGAGGTGCCGTCATCGACGGGGCGACCCGGGATGCAGCCTCGATCGTCCGGCTCGGCTTCCCCACCTTCGTGCGCTATCGCACGCCGCAAGATTCCCTTCCACGCTGGCGCGTGAGCGACTGGGGGAAGCCCGTCACTCTCGGCGGCGTGCGCATCGTCCTCGGCGACGTGGTGGTCGCCGATCGCGATGGCATCGTCATCGTGCCCCGGCGCCTCGCCCACGAGGTCGTGCAACGCGCGGAGAAGCTCCTCGGCAGGGAAAACGCCGTGCGCCAGGCCATCCGGCGCGGCGTGCCCCCGCTGGCGGCCTACGAGAAGTTCGGAGTGTTTTAGCGCGCGCGGCGGCGGGCGGGGGCGGGTTTGTCGTCCGCGGCTGGCGCGTCGACGCCGCCCATCGCCGGCAGGCCGGCATCGTTGAGCGGTTTGGCGATGCGGTCGCGCAGCCACTTGGAGTCCCACCACTCGAGCGGGGTGACCGAGATCCCGTGCACGAGGACTTCATAGTGCAAATGATCGCCGATGGCGAACCCCGTCGTCCCTGAGCGGCCGATCTCCTGGCCTTTCTCGACCTTATCACCCGGTTTGACGCCGATGCTGGACAGATGCGCGTAGAGCGATTGCAGCCCGAGTCCGTGGTCGACGACGACCGTATTGCCGTAGATCATCAACGGTCCGGCAAAGACCACCACGCCCGAGTTGGCGGCCGGCACCGGCATGTGCTTGGTGGCGGCCAGGTCGTAGCCGAAGTGCACCTGCGTGTCGATCGGCTTGCCCTGGTACGTGTAGGTGCGCCGCTCGGCGAAGTTGGCGAACACCTTGGTGTTGCGCGGCTGCACGAAGGCGCCGGTCCACAGTGCCTGGTCGGCGGTCTTGCTCCCGATCTTCCGTTTTTCCTCTTCGGCCTGCCGACGCTGCTCGCGGTTGATGATCAGGAAGCCCTCCAGCAGCGACTGCGCGGGCGGTCGCTGCGGCAGCAGCTCGGGCACCTTCGCCTCGAGCAGGGTATCTTTGATCTCGATGGTGTCGTGCGGAAACTTCCGGGGTTTCAGCTCGGCGGGTACCGTTCGCGTAGCGCTGTTGCCGGCCTCGTCGACAGCACTCACCGTCATGGGCGGATTGCCGCTGAAGTCGTGGGGGAGGGCGATGAGAGCCAGCCGCGCCCCCTTGTCGGCGGGGCCGTACGGGAAGGTCGGGAACGACTGATTTCCGACGCGGACGTCGGCCCGCGCCGCCTCCGCCGCGCGGAAGGCAATCAGCCCCGCGCCGCCCGGCGAGATGTACGGGGTCGCGCCCAGGATCTCGATGCGGGGAGGCGTGAGGTCGACCTTCACGGGAAACTGAGCGATGGTGCGCTCGTCGACCCGCAGGGGCCGCCAGAAGTCGTCGCGCGCCCACACCTCGATCACCGCCTCTCCCTCGCGCACGCCCATGGCGCTCGGATCGATGGAGGCCCCCATCTCGACCCGCGGTGACGGCGCCCCCGTGTGCTTGGCCAGGACAGTGGTCTTTCCCCCTTGCAACAGGCGCACCTCGGCCTCGGCCACGTTGCCGCGCGCGGCCTGGAGCCCGATCCGGATGGGGGTCTTGTGCCCGATGAGCGACGGGGGGGGAGCGGTCACCTGCACTCCACGCACGGACTGACGCCAGGCGAAGTAGGCCACCACACCAACCGCCGCGAGAAGTGGAATCAGGACGAGGACGAAGAGTGACTTGAAGCGGGACCGCGAGCGCACGTCTCGATGATAGCACGCGAGTCGCGCGGCCCTTGCTTGACGCGTCGTGACGCCTTCGCTAGAGTGACCCGGTGTTCCCCACCCTGTGGCTGATTCCCGCCTTTCCCCTGCTCGGAGCCCTCCTGAACATCGCCGGCGGGCGGGCCGTTGGCGAGCGGGCCCACTGGATTGGGGTGCCTGCCCTGGCCGGTTCGTTCCTTGCCTCGGTGGCCGTGTTCATGGAGGTGTGGGGAGGGCAATCGGGGTCGGTCACGCTCTTCACGTGGATCGAGGCCGGCGACTTCTCCACGGCGGTGACCGCCTCGGTCGACTCCTTGACCGGCATCATGCTGTTGGTCGTCACCGGCGTCGGGTTCCTGATCCATGTGTATTCGATCGGCTATATGCAGGGCGATCCCGGCTATCCGCGCTTCTTCGCATATCTGAACCTGTTCGTCTTCTCCATGACCATGCTGGTGCTCGCCGACAACTTCCTCCTACTCTACGTGTTCTGGGAGGCGGTTGGCCTCTGCTCCTACCTGTTGATCGGCTTTTGGTACACGCGGAAGTCGGCGGTGGACGCCGGGAAGAAGGCCTTCATCGTCAACCGCGTGGGCGACTTCGGCTTCGCCCTCGGCGTGCTGTGGCTGTGGACGGTGGTCGGCACGCTCGACTACGGCGACGTCTTTCGGGCGGTGGATACCATCCCGCCCGCGGTGGCCACCGGGATCGCCCTCCTCCTCTTCATGGGCGCCTGTGGCAAATCGGCCCAGCTTCCCTTGCACGTGTGGCTCCCCGACGCCATGGAGGGGCCGACCCCGGTGTCCGCGCTCATCCACGCCGCCACCATGGTGACGGCGGGGGTGTACATGGTGTGCCGCACTCACGCGCTGTTCGAGCGTTCGGGGGTTGCTCTCGAAGTGGTGGCCTGGGTCGGCGTGCTGACGGCCGTCTTCGCGGCTACGGTGGGCGTGGTGCAAACGGACATCAAGCGGGTGCTCGCCTACTCCACCATCAGCCAGCTCGGCTACATGTTCGCGGCGGCCGGCCTCGGTGCCTACGCCGCCGCCATCTTTCATCTGGTCACCCACGCCTTCTTCAAGGCCCTGCTCTTCCTGGGGGCGGGGAGCGTGATTCACGGCCTGCAGGGCGAGCAGGATCTCCGCAAGATGGGGGGCCTCGCCCCGCGCATGGTCATGACTGCCATCACCATGTTGATCGGGACGGCGGCCCTGGCCGGGCTGCCGCCCTTCGCCGGGTTCTTCTCCAAGGATGAGATCCTGGCCACCGCCTTCCACGAGAAGATCGTCGTCTGGCCGCTCTTGCTGTTCGGGGCCTTCCTCACGGCCTTCTATAGTTTCCGCCTGTTCTTCCTGGTCTTCACGGGCGGCCCGCGCATGTCAAAGGACGTGGCGCATCACGTCCACGAGTCACCCCCGGTGATGACGTGGCCGCTGATCGTCCTCGCCCTTCTGACGGTGGGGGCCGGGGTAGCCGTCGGCATTCCGGCCGAGGGAGGCTCGCCGTTCCAGCGATTCTTGGCACCGGTGTTCGGCGCCCATCACGTGCCCCACGGCGGCGTGCTGGCCCTGGTTCTCATCGTCCTGGCCGTGCTGGTGTCCCTGGCCGGGCTGGCGCTGGCCGCGTTCATGTACTGGTCGTCCTCCGAACGGGCCGCTCGCATTGGAAGCACGCGCCATCCCTTGATCCGGGTGTTGCTCGATGCCTATGGGGTCGACACCCTCTACGACCGTCTGTTCGTCCGGCCGTACTTCGCCCTGTCCGAGTTTCTCGCGCGGAGCTTCGACGTGCAGGGTATCGATGGCCTCGTGAATCGCCTCGGGCGCGCCACGGTGGCGGGCGCCGGCCTTTTGCGATGGCTTCAGACCGGTTACACGGCGACCTACGCGCTGACCATGCTGGTGGGGGCGGTCCTCCTTGTCGGGTACCTCCTCGCGCGCCCATGACCATCGGGCTCCTGTCCGTCGTGACCTTCCTGCCCCTACTGGGCGCCGTGCTCCTCGCGTTCGTGCCGCGTCGGGCGGCCCGCGGAATCCGTTATGGAGCCCTGGCCGTCTCGCTGCTCACCCTGATCCTGTCGCTACCCCTCTACTTCAATTTCGACGGGGAGGTGGCCGACTACCAGTTCGTGGAGGCAGCGCCGTGGATGCCCTCCTTCGGCATCGGCTACCACCTCGGCATCGATGGCATCAGCGTGCTCCTGGTACTCCTCACGACGTTTCTCACCCCGCTCGCCCTCGTCTCCGCCTGGTCCTCTATCGAGGATCGAGTCAAGGAATTTACCATCACCATGCTCGTCCTGGAGACGGGCATGCTGGGCGTGTTCGTCAGTCTGGACGTGTTCCTGTTTTACGTCTTCTGGGAGGCGATGCTCGTCCCCATGTACCTCATCATCGGGGTATGGGGCGGGAGCCAGCGGGTGTACGCCGCCGTGAAATTCGTCCTCTACACCCTGGTGGGCTCCCTGCTCATGCTGGTGGCCATCCTCGCCCTCTACGTCCAGCATGGCAGCGCCACCGGCCTCTACACGTTCGATCTTCCCACCTTGGCCCGCTGGGTGGTCCCCGCCGGGCTTGGCCAGAATCTCATGTTCCTCGCCTTCGCCCTGGCTTTCGCCATCAAGGTACCGCTCTTTCCGTTCCACACGTGGTTGCCCGACGCCCATGTGGAAGCCCCGACTCCCGGCAGCGTCATTCTGGCCGGGGTGCTCCTCAAGATGGGGACGTATGGGTTCCTGCGTTTCTGCCTGCCTCTCTTCCCCGATGCCAGCTTGACCTTCGGACCCCTGGTGTTTGCCCTGGCCGTGATCGGCATCATCTACGGCGCCTGTGTCTCGACCGTCCAGCCCGACCTCAAGAAGCTGGTGGCGTATTCCAGCGTCAGCCACCTTGGGTTCGTCATGCTCGGCATCTTCACCCTCAACCCGCAAGGCTTGGTGGGTGGGGTGATCCAGATGGTCAACCACGGTCTTTCCACGGGGGCCCTCTTCCTCATGGTGGGCATGATCTACGAGCGTCGTCATACCCGGCGCATCGCCGACTTCGGGGGACTGTGGCGGGTCATGCCGGCCTTTTCGGTGCTCTTTCTCGTCGTCTCTCTGGCCTCGCTCGGCCTTCCGGGGCTCAACGGCTTCGTGGGGGAATTTCTCATCCTGCTGGGGGCCTTCCAGGTGAACAGGCTGGCCACCGTTCTGGCCACGACGGGGGTCATCCTGGCCGCCGTCTACATGCTCTGGATGTATCAGCGCGTCATCTTCGGTGAGATCACCCACGAGGAGAACCGCCACCTTTCGGATTTGAGCGTCCGCGAGTGGGCGGTGCTCGCCCCCGTGGTGCTCTTCATCGTGTGGATCGGGGTGTATCCGCTGGCCTTCACGGGCAAGACCGAAGCCTCGGTGGCCGCCCTCATCGCGGAGGTCCAAAGTAAAGCCAGCGTGAGTCGCGGCCTCTCACCCCTTCGACTGGCCGCCGACGGCCGGCCCGTCCGCGCAACCCCGGCGCCCTAGTGGAGGGTCTTTCCATTCCCCCCGTGGCGTGGGGCGTGCTGGCGCCGCCGCTCATCGTCTTCCTGACGGCCGTGCTCGCGCTGGCCCTCGATCTGCTGCCCCCGCGGGACTCCAAAGAGCATCTGGGGAGTCTGGCTCTGGCGGGGGTGGTGGTGGCCCTCATCGTGAGCGTGCTCTCCTGGGGCAAGGATGAGCGTGGGTTTTCCGGGATGCTGGTGCTCGACAACTACGCGCTCTTCTTCAATGTCGTGATCTGCTACGCGGTGGCCCTGGTCCTCCTCCTGTCGCTCGACTACCTGCGCCGACAGGGGGCGGAGTCCGGCGAGTACTACGGCCTCCTCCTCTTTTCGATGACGGGGATGATGCTCCTGGCTTCCGCCAATGACCTCATGGTGGTGTTCCTCGCCATCGAGGTGATGTCGCTCTCGCTCTACGTGATGGCGGGAATCTTCAAGACGCGCCTGGCGTCGAGCGAGGCGTCCATGAAGTACCTTCTATTGGGAGCCTTCGCCTCGTCGTTCCTTCTTTACGGGATCGCCTTGATCTATGGCACGACGGGCAGCACCAATTTCGACCGGGTGGCGGCGGCGATGGCCAACCAACCCCCCCCGGCCATGTTCCTGGTGGGCGTGGGTCTGCTGCTCGTGGGATTCGGGTTCAAGATCTCGGCGGTGCCCTTCCACATGTGGGCTCCCGACGTCTACGAGGGCGCTCCCACCAGCGTGGCTGCCCTCATCGCGACCGGAGCCAAGGCGGCCGCCTTCGCCGCCTTGATCCGTCTCTTCGCCGGGGCGCTCAACGTCGCCCAGCCCGACACCACCGCCATTCTGTGGGTGGTGGCTGCGCTGACCATGACCGTGGGCAACGTGATGGCGGTAGCCCAGTCGAACCTCAAGCGGATGTTGGCCTATTCTTCGATCGCCCACGTCGGCTACATCCTGGTGGGACTGGTGGCCGGGGGGAGCGCGGGGGCCAGCGCCGTACTCTTCTATCTGCTCGCCTACGTGTTCACCACCGCCGGCGCCTTCGGCGCCCTCCTGGTCTGCGAGCGGGGTCGGGCGGAGGCGGTGCACGTCGACGACTACGCAGGCCTAGCCCGGCGTAGTCCGCTCCTGGCGGGCGCGCTCAGCCTGTTCCTGCTCTCGCTCATCGGCATTCCGCCCCTGGCCGGATTTTTCGCGAAGTTCTACGTGTTCGGCTCCGCGGTGCGCGCGGGCTACCTCTGGTTGGTGATCGTGGCGGTGCTGAACTCGGCGGTGGCCGCCTATTACTACTTGCGCGTGATCGTCTACATGTACATGCGGGAGGCGGACGAGGAAGGGGCCCTCTACGCCCCGTCATTCGCGGGCGCCCTCGCCCTGGTCATCGCTCTGGTGGGTGTCACCCTCCTCGGCGTCATGCCCGCCCCCTTCGTGGATCTCGCCCAGGCTGCCGTCGCGCCGCTCTTTCGCTAGGTGCCGCGCGCATTCGTGCTCCCGCATCGCGGCTGGCTGTTCGATCTCGACGGGACCGTGTACCGCGGCCCGGTCCTGATCCCGGGCGCCGCCGAGACCATCGCCGCCTTGCGGGCGGCGGGCCGCCGGGTCGTCTTTCTGTCCAACAAGCCGTTGTATTCCCGCGTGGAGTACGCCCGGACCCTGACCCAGCTCGGCATTCCGGCCAGGAGCGACGACATCGTCAACTCCTCGGTCGTGCTGGCGCGCTACCTCGCCCGCCAGGATCCCGGCGCCCCTCTCTTCGTCATCGGAGAGTCCTCTCTCGTCGGAGAACTGCAGGCCGCCGGGTTCGAGACGCGCCCTGACGAGCACGTGCGGTGGGTCGTCATCGCGTTCGACCGTACGTTCGACTACGCCAAGCTCAACACCGCCCTGCAGGCGGTGACCCGGCACGGCGCCCGGCTCATTGCCACCAACCCCGACCGTACGTGCCCCGTCGAGGGCGGCGAGATTCCCGACTGCGCGGGCATGATCGCCGCCGTGGAAGCGGTGACCGGCCACCGGGTCGAGGTCGTCGTGGGCAAACCGTCGCCCATCATTCTCGGGGAAGCGTTGCGTGCCTTGGATCTGCCCCCGGACCACTGCGCCATTGTCGGCGATCGCCTGGAGACCGACATTCTGATGGGCAAGGCCCAGGGGTTGGGCACCGTCCTCGTCCTCAGCGGGATCACGCATCCCGGTGATCCGCGGATCGCGGAGGTGGCCCCGGACGTCGTGCTACCATCCATTCGAGACGTGTTGGTGCGATGACGAGGCGCGAGATGCTCGCCGACGCGGATTTCGACGTCGCGGTCGTGGGCGGCGGGATGGCGGGGGCGGGGATCGCGCGCGACCTCGCCCTGCGAGGGCTGTCGGTGGCGCTCGTGGAGAAGGGCGATTTCGCCTCTGGCACCACCTCCCGCTCCTCGAAGCTCATCCACGGGGGACTCCGGTACCTCGAACTGTTCGACGTCGCCCTCGTGCGCGAGTCGCTACGCGAGCGCGCGACGCTCGGGCGTCTGGCGCCTCACGTGGTCCGCCCCCTGCCGTTCCTCGTCCCCATCTATCGCGATTCGTCGCGGGGTCTGGTCAAGGTCCGCATCGGGATGAAGCTCTACCAGTGGCTGACCCCCGGCGGTGACCGCGAGCGGTACCGGGTTCTCTCGGCGCCCGAGGCGCTCGGCCTCGAGCCCGCCATTCGCGGCGAGGGGCTTCGCGGAGCCGGCTATTACTTCGACGATCTCCTCGTGTATCCGGAGCGGCTGTGTCTGGAGAACGTGCTCTCTGCCTGCCGCCACGGGGGCCGCGCCGTCAACTACGCCGAGGTGGAGGAGATCCTCCGAGGGCCGGACCACGTGGTGGCCGGCCTCAAAGTGCGCGACCTTCTGACGGGCCAGGTGACGACGCTCCGGGCGCGCCTGCTCGTCAACGCCACCGGACCATGGGTGGACCAGTTCCGGGAGCGGGCGGGGGTCCTCGAGCGAGGGGCACGGATCGTCCGACGCACCAAGGGGATTCACTGTCTGCTTCCCCGGCTCACCACCCGGGCTCTCTACCACAGTACCGCCGACAATCGCATGATCTTCGTCATTCCGTGGCGCGAATTCTCGCTGGTCGGCACCACCGACACCGATTTCGAGGGCGATCTCGACCGCGTGTACGCGACCCGGGCCGAGGTGGGGTACCTGCTGGAGGAAGTACGACGGGTCCTGCCCGATCCGCGGGTGAGCCCGGAGCACGTGGCCTACACCTACGCGGGGGTGCGCCCGCTGAGCTTCGAGGAAGGACGGCCTGCTTCCAACGTCTCGCGAGAGCACAAGGTGGTGGAGGAGGAGAACGGCCGCTTCCTCTCCATCACCGGGACCAAACTCACCTGTTTCCGCAGCCTGGCCGAGGAGGTCGGCGATCGGGTGGTCCGGACGCTCGGGCGGGGAGCAGCGAGCCCCACCGCGCGACGGAGTTTGGACGGCGCCGATGAGGAGGTGAGCACCGTCGAGGCTCACACGTGGCTCGACGTGTCGACGGAGGCGACGACCTCGGGGCTATCCCGCTCCACGCTCGAGACGCTGGTAGGGCTCTACGGGCGCGCCTACTCGTCCCTGCTGACACTGGCCGGCAAGGTGCCGGATGGCGCCGAGCGGCTGTGTCCCCAGAACCCCGATATTGTCGCCCAGCTGCACCTGGCCGTGCAGGACGAGCTCACGGTCTCGCTCCAGGATTTCCTGCTCCGACGCACTGGCATCGGAACGAGCGCCTGCCAGGGGCTCGACTGCGCCGAGCCCATCGGCCTGCGGATGCGCGACCTGTTGGGTTGGTCGACGCGACGCCTCGACGCCGAGCTGGAGGCGTACCGGATGCACGTGGCCCGCGCGCATCGCTTCAAGACGTAAGGCGGTGCGGGCCCCGGCGGCCCTTCCGCGAGCGGCCCTCTTTACGGCTCGGCCGATATCATCCTGAAATTGACGACCCGGAAGACCAGCTCACGAGAGTCGCCGACCGCCAGCACCGGGGGCGCGTCGCAGTTGAACGCGAGCGCATGCTGGCCCGGCGGCACGGAGATCGTCCACGAGAAGGCGTGCGGGAGGGGGCCGATGCGCAAGTGCTCCGACATGAGCGGGCCCGTGATCCACAGGTCTCCCGCTCGGTTCGTGACGAACCATCCCTCCAGGGTCACCCGCTGGGCTCGGCCGGCGCCATTGTTGAGTCGCCAGCTGCCGGCCTCCGAGCACCAGCGAAAGTTGTTGGCCGCTGTTCCCTCCAGATCCGAACAGCCGTCCTGCCAGATCACCAGCACCGGGTGCAGAGCTGCCTCCCGCTTTGCTTCCCACCGGGCCGGGGTTGCTTGCCCGCGCAGCGCGGCCTCATAGGCGGTCAGATCGTAGAAGAGGAGCCGGCCGTCGTCGCTGCGCAATGGGGGCCGGCCGAGCGCGCGCTCGAGCTCGGTAGCGAGGACGGCGGCCCGGTCGGCGTATCCGTGGCGATTGACGTAGAGCCCGCGGAAGCCGGCGGCGGCCAGGGTTTCCAGCAGCTGAGGGATCGGCTTGGCGGCCGCCCACTTCTGCCAGGCCTCAGTCGCTCGGCCCTTCATCGCCCCGTAGCTCCAGCGCAGCTGGCTCGCATGCAGGTAGCCACGCGCGTGATCGTAGTCGTGCATCCCGTGCACGGGCGGATGTTCAGGGAACGGGATCACCGGCAGCTGGAAGATCATCGCCCCCGGCGGCAGAGTGGTCTGGACGCGGTGCACGAACGCCGCGTCGCTCCGGTACTCGGCCTCGATCGAGTCGTACTTGCCGATAGCCCGCTTGCTGGTCTGATCGAGCAGGCCCAGCGCGAGCAGCACGGCGAGCCCGACTCCGAAGGCCACCCGGCGCCCTCTCCGCTGGCCATAGTGGCGGTCGAGATAGTCGAGCCCGACCACCACAGCCATGAGGGAGAAAAAGGCGATGAAGACACTGATCCGGTTGTAGGCACGGATCTTCGCGAAGACGACGAGTGCCACCAAGGCCCCGAAGCCGCCAGTGGTGCCCAGGAGGATGGCGCTGAGATTCAGGATGCTCAAATTTTGGAGCAGACTCGAGGCGCCAGCCTCATCCCGCGGGATCCCACCGCGAGTCATGACCACCAGCCAGCCCAGCAAGGCCAGGAACCCGAGACTGCCCACCACTCCCAAGGCGGCGTCGGCACTTTCGTAGAAACGGTTGCGCGCGTTGTAGAGGTCCTTGGCGCGCGCCACCGCGGTCAGCCGGTGCCCGGTGATGGGCATGAGCAACTGCGAGATCCGCAGCCCGTTCGTCTCGGCGTCGATCGGACTCCGGCGTATCGGCGGCGTGCTCCCATGTTGGTATAGGTGGAAGAGGCTCGGCGCGAAGTGCGCGGTGAGGACGACCAAGGTCACGGCCACCAGGGCCAGGGGGAGCAGGAGAGCGCGCGAACGGCGCTGGCGGAGGGCGGTCACGACGCCGGCCACCACGAAGAAGAAGCAGGCGAAGTACGCGTAATACACCCCGCTCGAACCGATCAGCACGCAGACGACGGTGCTGGCTATCAGCTTCGGACGGTCCCGCTGCCAGTCCCACCCGCGTCCGTCCGCACTCACCACCGAGATGGAGCCGGCGAGGATCCACAGCGCCACCATGGTGGCCAGGGGCACCAGATAGTACGCGGACAGAAACAGGTGCTCTTGTCCGCGGGTGAAGTGAAAATGCAGGAAGGTATAGAGCAGGCTCCCGCAGAGCGAGGGCCCTACCGCCTGGCCGAACTGACGGAAGACGTAGAGCGCGGACAGCGCGGTGAGCGGGAACGTCAAGAGGAAGAAGAGGTTCATCGTCAGCCCATAGCCGGGGGCGGCCAGTCCCAGCACCTTGAGCACGGCGAAGTGAAGGTTGTTGTCTGACATGGGGACATCGCGCATGTCCAGGCCGGTCGGCGCGCTCAGGGCGGGGTTACTCAGGTGCCAACCCTGCTCCAGCACGCCCTTGACGAGGATCGCGTTGAAGAGTGCCTCGGCCTGATAGGTCAGCGGAATGCGGAGGTCGGCCTGCCACAAACGCATGACGAGGGCCACGCCCACCAGGGACAGAATGGCTACGCTCGGGTAGGCCAACCACGCGGGCCAGCGCGTCCGAGACCATCGGCCCTCTTCGAGTCGTATGGCGGCGGTCCAGAGCGGTTCGTCCCTCACCGTGAGAACTCGCCTCCCGCGCGGGGTCCCGGCGCGGTACAGTGGGGCCGGCGGTCGCGCGCGGTGGAGGCCCGAGCGACCCGCGGGAGACACGGATGCGCGCGGATGACTATGCCGATCTGTATGCACTGGAGGAAGATCTCTGGTGGTTTGGGGGCATGCGGGCGGTGACGGCCGCGTTGCTCGATCCGGTCTGCCCTCCCGGGAGGAACCGCCTGGTCCTCGACGCGGGCTGTGGCACGGGGGCTAACCTCAGCTGGCTGGCCCGCTACGCAGGTAGCGGTCACGTCCTCGGTGTCGATCTGGCCGGGACCGCGCTCTGCTTCTGCCGTCGACGCGAGCACCCCCATCTGGCTCAGGCGTCGATCGTCGCCTTGCCCTTCGCCGATCGCGTCTTCGATCTGCTGACCAGCTTCGACGTGTTGGGACAGGTGCCGGGCGCGACGGACGACCAGCAAGCGCTGCGCGAGATCCATCGGGTGCTGCGGCCCGGCGGTATCGCCTTCATCCGGGTGGCGGCGTACGAGTGGATGCGTAGCGACCACGATGATGTCCTGGGCACGCACCGGCGGTACTCGCTCGAGAGCGTGAGGGGAAAGATCGAGAACGCCGGGTTCCGTGTCGTGCGGGCGACCTACGCCAACAGCCTGCTGCTGCCGGTGGCCATGGTGCGGCGGCTGTTGCTCAAGCGAGTCGGGCTCGGTGCGCGGGGCTCTGACGTGAAGCCCCTGCCACCGACCCTGCGCTGGCTGAACGTCGCCTTCCGCGGGACGCTTGCGGCCGAGGCCCGGATTCTGCGCCATCCCCGCACGAGCTTGCCCGCCGGTCTCTCGGCCATCTGCGTCGCCGAGCGGGCGCCCGGCTGAGGCCTCCCACCCGGTGGTCCCCCTGAGGAGGGGGACCACCCGCCGCGGTGCCTGATCCATCAGCCGCGGGCCCCGAGGCCATCCTCGAACTCGAGGATGGCCTCGATCACCGCCTGTGCCTCCTGCCGCTCGAGCTGCGGATAGAGGGGTAGCGATAGCACGCGGCTGGCTACCTCTTCGGCGACCGGCAAGACGTGCTGAGGGCCGCCGCCGAAGAGCGGTTGTTGATGGAGAAGGTAAGGGTAGTGGATCAGTGTTTCGATTCCTCGCGCGGCTAGGTGGGCGCGCAGGCGGTCTCGCTCCGGGTGCTGGACGACGTAGAGGTGGTAGACGTGGGGCGGACCTCCGTTCACGGGGAGGATCAGGCGTGTACCGCGCAAGCTCTCGTCGTAGAGCTTGGCCAGCGCGCGGCGTTGTTCCGTCCACGCCTCCAGCCGGCTCAGCTTCACCCGCAGGAGCGCGGCCTGCACGGCATCGAGCCGCGAATTGCGTCCCGCCCCACCCGCCGCCAGGGCGCTGGGATGTCCCCCCTGGCGCAGGGTACGGACCCGCTCCACGAGCTTCTGGTCCAGCGAGACCACGGCCCCGCCATCACCGTACGCACCGAGATTCTTGGTCGGGTAGAAGCTGAAGGCGGCCGCGGTGCCGTGGGCACCGGCGCGTTTGCCGTCGTGCCGCGCACCGTGCGCCTGCGCGGCATCCTCGATGACGAGAAGGGCCCGCCGTTCGGCCAGCCGACCGATGGCGGCCACGTCCGCCATCTGGCCATAGAGATGCACGGGCACGATGGCGCGCGTGCGCAGCGTGATCGCGCGTTCGAGGACCCCGGGATCGAGGGTGTAGGTGGCGGGATCAATGTCAGCGAACACCGGCACGCCCCCCGCATTCACGATGGCCAGGGCCGTGTAGGCGGCGGTGAGCGGACTGGTGATCACCTCGTCGCCGCACCCGGGGCGGACAGCCCCGGAGGCGAGCAGGGCCAGAACCAGCGCATCCGTACCGTTCCCCACGCAGGCCGCGCCCGTGACCTCGCAGAACCGCGCCCACTCGTCCTCGAAGGCCTCCACCTCCTCGCCCAGGATGTAGACGCCGCCGGCGAGCACGTGGGAGAGGGCGGCCCTCAACTCCCCTTCAAGCTCGCGGTACGCTCGTCGGAGATCCAGGAACGGTATCCGCATCGAGGGTCCAGTAGTGCGCGCGGTGCCGCTGGTAGAACTCGATCGTGCATTGAAGGCCCGCCCGCAGGGCCGTGCGAGGTCGCCACCCCAGGAGCTGCTCGATCTTGGCGAAGCTCGAATAGAAGTGCCCGATGTCGATCAGCTGCCGCTCGGGGGGAAAGGGCACCCCGTACGCGATCCCGCGTCCGGTCAGGGCGATGAGCTCGGCGGCCAGCTCGGCCACGCTTCTCGGCTCCACGCCACCCAGATTGAAGATCTCGCCGTCGGCCGCCCTGCTCGCGCCGGCGAGCAAGAGCGCCTCTACCACGTCGTCCACGTAATTCACGTCGCGCTGCTGCTGCCCGCCGCCGAACAGTTCGATGACACCGCCCTCGATGGCCTGGCGGATGAACCAGGCGATGAAGCTCTGGCGGGGGTGGCGCAAGAGTTGGCGGGGACCGTAGACGTTGGTCAAGCGCAAGACCGTGGATCGGAGGCTGTAGAGGCGATGATAGAGGAGGTGGTACTGCTCGGCCGTCAGCTCGTGAATCCCGTTGATGTCGGGGGGCGCCACGCGGTGCTGCTCGTCCACGGGCAGGTAGAGCGGCTTGCCATAGACCTGGCGGGTGCTGGTGAACACGATCTTGACGCGCGGATTCACGCGACGGCACGCGTCGAGGAGCGCCAGCTGGGCAGCGCAGTTCAGCTCCAGATCGCGGCGGGGATCGCGCATCGAATCGACGTGGCTCGTGCTGCCGGCCAGGTTGAAGATGCAGTCGCGGCCCTCCACCAGGTGATCGAGCAGGGGCGTGCAGCCGATGTCGGCGACGTGATAGGTGACGCGATCGGCGATGCCGGCGAGATTGAAGAGGTTGCCTCCCTGATCGGGGAGCATGGCGTCGACGAGAGTGACCTCCACTCCGCCCATCTCGACCAGCCGCCGGGCCAAGTTGCTCCCGATGAAGCCGAGACCTCCCGTGATCAACACCGAGCGTCCCTGGTAATCCGGCAGCGGCGGGGCCATGGCGTTCACTCGATGGCCTGGGGAGGTGGACCGTACCTCAGGCTGGCTCGCTGCCGATCAGTCGAGCGACGCCCGCACGGGTGGCGGGGACGGCACGTGGACGGGGCGGGAGGCGGGGGCAAGCCTCAGGCGGAGCTTCGCCCAAAGCAGAAGAAAATCCACGGCCGTGCGGGCCACCCGCCGGAAGGTGAAAAACTGGGAATGCCCATGGCGGCGGGCGTAGTGCGACACGTCCACTTCGGCGAAGCGGCACCCGGCGCGGTCGAGCTTATAGATCATTTCCGTGCACACGACACCGCTGGCCGAGACCAGCTCGATCCGCTGGATGGCCTCGCGGCGCAGCAGTCGGAAGTCACAATCGACGTCGCGAATGGGAAGGCGAAACAGCCATCGGGCGAGCCGCCTGTAGATCTCCCCGAGCACGACACGATGCCCTCCATCGGCCCGGCACCGCTTGTAGCCGTTGACGACGTCGATCTCACTGCTCATGAGGGGGGCGAGCCGCCTCAGATCCTGGACGTCGTATTGACCGTCCCCATCCGTGTAGAAGATCAAGTCCTTGCTGGCATGACGGAAACCGCTCGCCAGCGCCGCCCCGTAGCCGCGATTTCCCTGATGGTGGATGATCCGCAGGCGGGGCTGCGCCCGGGCCAAGGCCTCCAGCACCGCCGCTGTCCCATCGGTGCTCCCATCGTTGACCACCAGCACCTCATAGTCATCGGTGAGGGTCGACAGTACGGCCAGGGCCTCCGACACCATCCGCGCGATCGTCCCCTCGTCGTTCAAGGCGGGGAAGAAGGCGCTGATGCTGGAGAGCGGTCGGGCTTCCGCCATGCGGGTTCCTTTACGCTCGAGTCATCGGTCGAGGCGTGCCACGGCGCCTCGCCGCGCCACGGCTCACGCGCCGCGCAGAATCTAGCACATTCATGTCCGCGCTGCTGACTTCCGCGTGGCCGACGGGGACTTGGGTGAACGCGCA